>Ga0067045_1028475_pt1 | contig 32736 bp, 31 predicted proteins | sample TerdegcTABiofilm_FD_59184 | JGI IMG/M metagenome (GOLD analysis project Ga0067045, IMG submission 59184) | Combined Assembly of (Gp0054472, Gp0054536) Wastewater bioreactor microbial communities from Singapore -Terephthalate degrading...
GCAGGTCTTCAGGGTCGACTCCGGCAGAGGAGAGCCTGTCGCGTCGATCGCCGCGCCGCCCATCAGCACCTCTGTAAATTCGACACCGAAGCCCGAGACCTTCGCCACGGCCCGCAGGGCTCGTACCGCTTCGGCGACGACGTCAGGGCCTATGCCATCCCCTGGAATGGTCGCAATGGTATACTTCATCTCACTTCTCCTTCGTACCTGCTTCTTCGTGCTCGCCATCTAGATGGACCTCGACTTTCTGTACGCCAAAGGGATGGTCTGCAGAATCGAGCAATTTTTGTCTGATATACGGAATGAGCCCCCCTGCCGCCATGATATCCCGCACGAATGGAGGGAAGGGTGCTGCCCGGTATTGGATGCCTCGGGTCAGGTTGCGGATTTCGCCTGACTCAAAGTCCACACTGAGCATGTCGCCGTGCTGCGTCTCCATCGCTGCCTGTGGACACTCGAGGATAGGGAGGCCGATGTTGATGGCGTTGCGGTAGAAAATGCGCGCAAAGCTCGCCGCAATGACACATGAGACTCCTGAGGCCTTGATCGCGATGGGCGCATGCTCACGCGACGAGCCATAACCGAAATTTTCGCCGGCCACAATGATATCGCCCTGTGCGACCTGGGATGCAAAATCAGGGTCCAGGTCTTCCATGCAGTGCGCCGCGAGTTCCGCAGGGTCGCTCGTCGTAAGATAGCGCGCCGGCACGATGACGTCGGTATCCACATTGTCGCCGTATTTCCAGGCTTTTGATCCTTGTTGCATTTTTGCTTCCTTTATTTACTTCTGTTGATCTCTCGCAGCCGTCTCGAAGGTTCCATGTTGCGGCGCCTCGCTGATCTCGGAGGGATCGACGATGTACCCAGCAATGGCGCAGGCCGCTGCGGTCGCAGGGCTGGCGAGATAGACCTCGGAGCTTGGGTGGCCCATGCGCCCCACGAAGTTTCTATTGGTCGTGGCGACCGCGCGTTCGCCTGCCGCGAGAATGCCCATGTGACCTCCTAAGCAAGGCCCGCAGGTCGGGGTGGAGACTGCCGCGCCTGCCTCGATGAAGGTGTCGACGAGGCCTTCGCGTACGGCTTGTCTGTAGATCTGCTGGGTGGCGGGGATGACGATGCATCGGACACCTTGGGCAACCGACCTGCCTTTAAGGATAAAGGCTGCGGCACGGAGGTCCTCGATGCGCCCGTTGGTGCAAGAGCCGATGACTACCTGGTCGATGGGCGTTTTTTCCGCCTCATCTGCCGGTCGCACATTGGACGGCAGATGAGGGAACGCGATCTGAGGTTTGATTCGGTCTAGGTCGACCACGATAGTCTGCTCGTACACGGCATCCGGATCGGCAGCATACTCTTTGTAGTGTCGGGACGAGACCGAGGAAGCCCAGGCGCGCGTTCTCTCGTCGACTGCGAAAATACCATTTTTTGCACCTGCCTCGATGGCCATGTTGGCCATCGTAAAGCGCTCATCCATCGACAGTGTCGCAAGGCCGGGGCCGACAAACTCCATAGAGCGATATAAGGCTCCATCGACCCCAATCTTGCCGATGATGGAGAGAATCAGATCTTTACCCGTAGCCCAACCTCCGAGCTTCCCGTTCAAGACAAAGCGTATGGCCCCAGGCACCCTGAACCACGCGGTTCCCGCCGCCATGGCCGCGGCCATATCCGTGGAACCGACACCAGTGGAAAAAGCGCCCACCGCACCATAGGTACAAGTGTGCGAATCGGCCCCTACGACGAGTTCTCCGGGCAGCACAAGGCCCTGTTCAGGCAAAAGCGCGTGCTCGATGCCCATGCGACCGACCTCAAAGTAGTGCTCGATGGCGTGCTTCTTGGCAAAGTCGCGCATGATCTTGCACTGTTCGGCCGACTGAATATCTTTGTTCGGTGCGAAGTGATCCGGCACGAGGGCGATCCGGCGTCGGTCGAAGACCTCTGCGACGCCGATTTTTTCGAATTCTTTGATCGCTACAGGCGCTGTCACGTCGTTGCCGAGAACGAAGTCGATCCTCGCCTCGATGAGTTGGCCCGCCTCCACGGAAGCAAGCCCCGCGTGGTCCGCGAGAATTTTTTGTGTCATCGTCATTGGCATTGGGGGCTCCTTTCTGTTGCAGTAAAAATATTGGTGGTGCTCTGCGTGCGCTCGGCGGACGCGGTAGCGCTGTTTTCGTTTAGGCCAATCTCGTCGATCGCCGTATTGATCGCGTCGAGATAGGCCCGAAGACTCGCTTCGACAATGTCGGTAGAAACCCCTCGGCCGTTATACACCCGATCCTCTTGTCGGATTCTGACGCGGGCTTCTCCCTGGGCATCCTTGCCGTCCGTCACGGAATCGAGCGAGAAGGCCTCGAGGATGGGCTTTATATCGACGATCTTGTCGATGGCATTGAACGACGCATCGATGGGGCCATCGCCTATCGCCACTTGTTCGCATTCCTTCCCCTCGGCGGATACAAGGCATACCGCACTCGTCGATGTAATCGTGCTGCCGGAGTTTATGATGAAGCGATGCAGTCGCCAGGCAGCAGGCCGCGCAGGGATCGCATCGCGCACCAATGCCTCGAGGTCTCGGTCGGTCACCACTTTTTTCTTGTCCGCCAGAGCTTTGAATGCTTCGAAGAGATGCATTTCGCGCTCCGCATCCAGATGGAAACCGAGCTCCTTTAAACGCTCACTGAAGGCGTGCCTGCCCGAGTGTTTGCCGAGTACAATCTTGTTTCTAGGTAGACCAATCGACTCGGGCGTCATGATCTCGTAGGTCTCGCGGTTTGTGAGCACGCCGTGCTGGTGGATGCCGGCCTCGTGGGCAAAGGCATTCTCGCCGACGATGGCCTTGTTGGCTTGCACACGGGAGCCTGTGACTGTGGCGACGAGGCGCGATGCAGCGTAGATCTTTGTGGTGTCAATGTTGCAGTGCAGAGCCCTGCCGCATGAAGAACGGAAATAGTCCTCCCGCGTGCGTATGGCCATCACGATCTCTTCGAGCGCTGCGTTGCCGGCGCGTTCGCCGATACCGTTTATCGTACACTCGACCTGATCCGCGCCGGCCTCGATGGCCGCCAGGCTATTGGCGACGGCGAACCCGAGGTCGTCGTGGCAATGGACCGACAGAACCACCTTGTCGATATTAGGAGTACCTGTCCGAATGGCCCTAATCAGCGCGCCGAACTCTCTTGGCATGGCATAGCCGACCGTGTCGGGTATATTCACCGTCGATGCGCCTGCATCGATGACCGCAGTGAGAATCCTACACAAAAATGCAGGCTCTGAGCGAGAGGCGTCTTCCGCCGAGAATTCGACATCGGGGCAGAATTTTCTTGCATATTTGACCATGGCGACCGCCTTTTCGACGACCTCATCGGGTTTCATACGCAGCTTGTAGGTCATATGGATGGGGGATGTCGCGATAAAGACATGGATGCGCGGCCGTTCTGCGCCGCGCAGGGCCTCCCACGAAGCGTCGATGTCGGCTTCGGCCGCCCTCGACAAGCTTGCGATGATCGGTCCGCGCACGGTGCGCGCGATCTCCTGTATAGAAGCGAAGTCACCAGGACTGGCGATTGCGAAGCCGGCCTCAATGACATCGACGCCGAGCTCGGCGAGAATCTTGGCGACTTCGAGCTTTTCGCCTTGATTCATGCTACAGCCCGGCGCCTGTTCTCCGTCGCGGAGCGTCGTATCGAAAATACGGATGGTCCGGGGAATGCTCATTCTTCCTCCTTTCTATATACATGTCAACTTTGATGCCGACACTCTCATACATCTGCCGGCAATATCGGTTTTTTGTAGTACATCTGGTCGTACGCAGGCCGCGTATCCCAGAAAGTGGAGACGGCCTAGGAGTTGTGGCTCTGTCCGCGTGGCCGTCAGACAACGGAAGAGCCGAGAAGGCCCAGGGTAAGCAGGAGGGTAGCAATAATAATGATGAGGGAAGAGACAATGCGCCGGACCATCGCGAGGTCCACATCGGAACTGCGAATGATATCCAAATTTTTGACAAAATTGGCGGCGAATGTCATGCGAGTATCTACCATGAGGCGCAGGTCGATGTCAAGCTACTATCGGTAGAATCATGTAAAAAATCGCACATTGCGTGGGTTGACCGGATAGGCCGTGCCTGGGCATCATGCAGACATGAAGCTTCTTGTGTTCGCCGCCGGCATCGGATCGCGCTTTGGCGGCGTAAAACAGCTTATAGGCGTAGGCCCATACGACGAAACATTGCTTGAGTACTCGCTCTTCGATGCGCTGCACGCAGGGTTCGATCATTTTGTGTTTTTGATCCGTCCGGAGATGGAGGAGGATTTTAGGACAGGCATCCTTGCGCGGCTCCCTGCCTCGTTGTCGTATTCGTTGGCGTATCAGACATTGGATTCTCTGTTGGATGAAGCATCGCACGCCAGGCTTGAAGCATGCGGACGCACGAAACCGTGGGGGACGGGACACGCGCTTCTCTGCGCGAGGGAACAACTCGAGTCGACTGGTCCTTTTGCGGTGATCAATGCCGATGACTACTATGGTCCCTTAGGGTTCAAAAAAGTCGGTGTACGGCTCTGTTCGAACCCTGAGGAATTCTGTTTTCCAGGATATAGACTCGACGATGTCGTTCCACCGTGCGGCTCGGTGTCGCGGGCGATATGCAGCATCGATGGGCAGGAGTATCTAGAAACAATTGTGGAGCATAAAAGCGTCTGGCGTGAAGATGGACGTATTCTTTCTTCTTTGGGGGGGCAGATCGTGGAATTGTCGCCGGAGGCTATAGTCTCGATGAACCTCTGGGGATTCAATGCCTCGATATTCGGCTACGCAGATCATCTATGGAAGCATTTTCTCTCCGATGCGGCAGGCTTCGAGACTGAGGAATTCTTTCTTCCTGAGATTGTAGAATCTATGGTAAGGCAGAAGGCCGTGCGGGTGAAGATGCTCCCGGCAAGTGTCCAAAGTTTCGGTCTCACCAACCCAGACGACCTCACACAGACGAGGCGTCGGATTTCCAACCTTGTGCTACAGGGGGTCTATCCATCGCCCCTCTGGGGCAATACCATTGCGTAGAAGCTCCGAACTGGTTGTTCTTGAGCTTCCCTGCCCTATAGAATTTCGGCCTATACTATGGTGCCTATTGTAAGGCCTCTGCAGAGCGGCTCTTTCCTCTCGTGAGTGCCGTGCCTAGGCATCATGCAGACATGAGGCTTCTTGTGTTCGCTGCCGGCATCGGATCGCGCTTTGGCTGGGCGTCCTACTGGAGGGCGCGCACTGCGCACGAAAAGAGCGCTGCAAGCCCCTGTACCGTCGGCTCCGCGTGGAACTCCGGCCTCCATTCCAGATAGGCGAGCGTATCCGACACCGAAAAACACGACGCGAGCCGCGCACCCCGATACTGCGCCACTGCGAAGAGGGCCGCCGCTTCCATCTCCACGACAAGCGCTCCCTGTTCGCGAAAATACCTCACCTCCAGAGGAGTTTCACGGTAGATCGCATCAGTGGTCCACGTCGGACCCTTGGTGTAGGGCAGCCTGGCGGCCTGAAGCGCAGCTTCAAGCCGGCCGGTGAGGGCTGGATCTGGACCGACGAAGGCATTTCCTTCTATGTAGTGGTGCGACGTGCCTTCGTCGCGAAAAGCCCTGTCGCACACCACAAGCGATCCAGGGGACAGGTCCTCTTTCAGCGAGCCTGCCAGGCCCATCGAAACAAAATCCTTGACTCCCCAGGCGATGAGCTCTTCGAGCATGACCGCCGCAGCCGGCGCACCGACGCCGAAATCCGCGGCGATTGCGATGGATCGCGCGCTGCCCGGCAGGTCGACATAGTGGAGGAAGCGGCCGAAATAGCCTTGTGCGCGCTCGCAGGGGTATGTCTGGAGCACATGCTCGAAGAGGCTCTTTTGATAACTCAAAATGACGGCGTCGGGCGCCGTCCTATGCGAGAGGGCGATTCCGACTCGTCCGAGGTACGCAAGAAAGTCCGCTGGTCGAAACAGTGCCTCGTTGTTGATTTTGGCCGCTACGTGTGGTATGGACATGATCATCTCCTATGGCGTCATTTTCTTCTTAAGCGCGTGCATTGTATAGTCGTATTTTCTTCGTTCGAAAAAGCCCCTTTTGGTGGACAAACATCTCAAAAGATCGTTACAATACCTGCGGAGTAACCCATGCACGGTACACACAGAATAGTCTCTAAAAAACAACTGTCGGAAGAAGTCTTCCGCATAGAGGTGGAAGCACCCCTCGTTGCCCAAGAACGAAAGGCGGGACAGTTTGTCATCGTCATGTACGATGAAGAGTTTTCCGAGCGCATTCCGCTCACCATCGCGGATGCAGACCCCTCTCGCGGAACAGTGACGCTCATATTTCAAACTGTTGGGGCGAGCACGCACAGGCTTGCGCTCAAAAACCCCGGGGATTCCATTGTGCTTCTCGGCCCCTTGGGAAACCCCACCCACATCGAGCGCTTCGGCTGGGCTGTCTGTGTCGGCGGCGGCATAGGGCTTGCGCCTCTATACCCCATCGCGAAGGCTCTCAAGGCAGCAGGTAACAGAGTGACGGTCATATCAGGTGCGCGCACGAAGGAACTGCTCATTATGCAGGATGAACTTAGTGCGATCGCCGACGAGCACATTGTCGTGACCGACGACGGCTCCTTTGGAAGAAAGGCGCTGGTGACCGAGCCTCTGGGCGAGCTATGCAGAAGGTCTCCCCCTCCGGATATCGCGGTGACGATCGGCCCACCCATCATGATGAAATTCTGCGCGGAGACCACCCGTCCTTTTGGCGTCAAAACGCTCGCTTCACTCAATACCATCATGATCGACGGCACGGGCATGTGCGGCGGCTGCCGCGTTTCGATCGGTGGAGAGACGAAGTTCGTGTGTGTGGATGGCCCGGAATTCGATGCGCATCTCGTCGACTGGGACGGAATGATGATGCGCCTCAGCACATACAAAGAGATCGAAAAAGAGGCTCATGAGCGCTGCCATTTGGAGATGCAGATAGAAAAGCTCGAAGCACAGGGAAACGGCACCCGCGCACCGGAAAAGGAGTCTGCAGAATGAGCCACAAGGAAGAATACGTCATGGACAACGCGGAGATAGAACTTGCCCGGCTTCGCTCGGCACCGATCACCCCCAAAGTGCGAATGCAGATACCACCGCAGGCCATGCCTGCCCAGGACCCCCTCGTACGGCGCCACAATATGGACGAAGTCGCGCTGGGGTACTCCCCTGCCCAGGCGATCCTCGAAGCACAGCGCTGTCTTCAGTGTAAGAATGCCCCGTGCGTTACAGGCTGTCCTGTGCGCATCGATATCCCCGGCTTTATCGGCAAAATTCAAGAAGGTGATTTCCTGGGTGCAGTCAAGATAATAAAGAAGACGAATCTTTTGCCCTCGATTTGCGGCCGGGTTTGCCCCCAGGAGACGCAGTGCCAGGCTCCTTGTATCGTGGGCAAGGCGCTCCATGGCGTAGAGAAGGCAGTCCAAATCGGCAGATTGGAACGTTTTGTTGCCGACTATGAGCGGACGCAAGGAGCCGTCGAAGTGCCCAGTGTCGCCTCTTCCACCGGCAAGAAGGTGGCGATTGTCGGGTCGGGTCCTGCGGGGCTCACTTGCGCCGCGGATGTGCGCCGCGAAGGCCACGAAGTCACCATCTTCGAAGCTTTCCACAAGCCAGGCGGCGTCATGGTCTACGGCATTCCGGAATTCCGCCTCCCAAAGATCCTCGTGCAGTCTGAAGCAGAGCTGCTCGAGTCGATGGGCGTCGACTTCGAACTCAACTTTCTGGTGGGTCGCACGCGACCGCTGCTCTCTCTCTTGCACGAAGACGGTTACGAGGCTATTTTCATCGGCACGGGTGCAGGCCTTCCTAAGTTCATGAATATTCCCGGCGAAAACTTCGTAGGGGTATTTAGCGCGAATGAGTATCTGACGCGGGCAAATCTTCTCAAGGCGTATATGCGAGGAAAGGCGGGCACGCCGATCTACCCCTCTCGCCGCGTAGCAGTGCTGGGTGGCGGCAATGTGGCGATGGACTCCGCTCGCATGGCGCTCAGACTTGGGGCCGAGGAAGTAAGAGTCCTCTACCGCCGGACGCGCGAGGAGATGCCTGCCCGCGCCGAAGAAGTGGAACACGCCATCGAAGAGGGGATCGTGTTCGATTTTCTCAAGAGCCCGACGCGCGTGCTCGGCGACGACAAGGGGAGAGTCGTAGCGCTTGAAGTGCTGTCCTACGAACTCGGAGAACCGGATGAGTCGGGACGTCGGCGTCCGGTTCCCATCCGTGGAAGCGAAGAGGTCGTGCCCTTCGATACCGTGATCGTGGCCATCGGCAACGAATCGAATCCGCTCATCTCCCGGACGACGCCGCAGTTGCACGTCGACAGACACGGACACATCATCGTCGATGAGCGCCAGCAGACGAGTATCGATCGCATCTACGCAGGCGGCGATATCGTCTTAGGCTCGGCGACGGTGATTCTCGCGATGGGCGAAGGCAGACGGGCTGCGCAGGCGATCAACGAAATTTTACAATAATTACAAGGAGGCGGGCAGAGTGTCACGGGGTAGACAACTTCCCCTTTTGGCAAAGGTCTTAATAGTGCTTGTTACGCTAGGATGGGCAGCGGGCGGCCTTCATGCGGTCTGGGCAGAAGACAGTTATAAAGCTGCACTTTCGCTCTTTTGGGAAGGGCGCCGCCTCGAAAACCTGGAGACGCGCCAGGCTGAGAGCCAGCTTGCTTTCCAGCGTTCCCTCGCCATGACAGAGCGCCTTCTCTCCGCCGATCCAGCCAACCCCGACCTTCAGACGCTCAAAACGTGGAACCTTTTCCGCCTCCACCGTTACACAGATACCGTTGTGTATGCCCAGTCCGTGCTCAACACCAGGCAGGACTACCGCATCATCGAGACAATGGCCGAGGCTCTCTATTTTCTCGGTAAAAACGAAGAGGCGCTCGCCGCCTTCAGCCGCTATTTTACCCTTTCGCCCGACAACGACGACCGCCGTTCGAGCGCCTATTATTATGTGGGAGAAGTATATTTCAGAATAAAAAAATATGAGCATGCCGACATCGCGTTTTCTATGGCCGTCACACTCGAAAAAAACATGTACTACTGGTGGTATCGGCTCGGGCTCGTCAAGGAAATCCTAGGTCAGTATCGGCAGGCCTATGATGCGTTCAATGCTTCGCTCGCCCTCAGATCGAACTTTAAGCCCGCACTCGACGCCAAAGAAAGGGTCAGGGCCAAATCTTCGCTGTAGGCAGTGGCGATGTGCACGGCGATAAAAACCATGGTACCGGATCTACGACTGTCCGGCCAAAGAGTCCTTAGGCAGGATTCAGCGAATAAAGAAGTATTGAAAAAGGCCGTGGATGGCGCCATCCTGCCCGCGCGCATCTTGGTCGACCTCTTTAAGGAATGGCCATGTACAAAGCAGTGATTTTCGACTTCGGCAACGTGCTCTGCGGCGTCGAGCGAGGAAATTTTGTGCACAAGGCGGCCCGCCATGCGAGAGCCATGGACGCCGAGGCGCTTCTGAACGCGCTCTGGGGGACGGAGCTCGAGTACGAGTTTGAGACCGGAAAATTCGATTCGCACGAATATTTTAGGCGCGTGCAGGCCCTCGCGGATCTCGATCCCGCCTATTCCTATGAGCAGTTTGTTGAGGATTACAAGAGCATCATTGTGCCGAATCCCGATGGCGAGGAGGGGCTCAAGACCGCGGTGGGCTTGGGCGCACGCACGTTTGTGCTCTCGAACACCTCGTTCCTCCATGCCTCCGTGATCTTCGACAATGAGATACTAGGGACATATCCGGAGCTCTACATACTATCCTATAAACTTGGGGTGATGAAACCCGATCCGCATATTTGGAAAAAGCTTCTCGAGTATACAAGGCTGGATCCGGAAGACTGTCTCTATATCGACGATATCGGGCAGTACTGCGAAACTGCGCGCAGTCTTGGGATGGGTACCTTCTGGTATGATTTTCACGTGCACAACCTCTCCCAGGAGTTGAAAAACATGCTACAATAATAAATATACACGTAACGCACAGTCCGGCGGACAGCAGTGTGCACTATGCACTGTACTGGACAGAAAATTCTGCCGGACGAGGAGGTTCTATGAAACGAGTTGTGGTCGTGATCGCATGGCTGCTCATTGCCGTGTCTGCATGGGCCGCTGGCGGCAAAGTGGTGGTCTACACGGCGCACGAGGAGACCATCATCAATGCACTCGTCCCGATGTTCGAAAAAGAGACCGGCATCAAGGTCGAGTATGTCAAAATGGCTTCCGGCGATGTCATCAACAGAGCCAAGGCCGAGGCCACGAGGCCACGGGCAGATGTCATCTGGAGCATCGGTGGCGAACAGCTTGAGGCGGAAAATGCCATTCTCGCCCCCTATACCCCAAAGGAATGGGATAAAATCAACCCCGTCTACAAGGTCGGCACGAACTGGCTCCCCTATACCGGCATCATGAATGTATTCATCGTCAACACCAAGATGCTCACGCCGGATAAGTATCCCAAGACTTGGATCGACCTCACGGATGCGCGTTTCAAAAAGCTCATCTCCTCTGCCCGTGCCGACAAATCAGGCTCGTCCTACATGCAACTATGCAACGTCATTTCGATCTATGGTGACAAGGGCTGGGACATCTACAAAGGGATCATGAAGAACATGGTGATCTCCGCCTCTTCCGGCGCGGTGTCCAAGTTCGTCAATGACGGTGAACAGGCGGTTGGCATCACGCTCGAAGACAATGCCTTCAGGTATGTCGCTGGTGGTGGTCCTGTGGCAATCGTGTATCCGGCCGACGGCACGGTGGCGGCTCCTGACGGCATCGCTCTCCTCAAGGGTGCGCCAAACCCCGAAAACGCGAAGATCTTCATCGACTGGTGCCTCTCCAAGCCAGTCCAGGAGTATCTCGTCGATGCCATAGCCAGACGTCCCGTAAGGATCGATTGCAAGGATCCCAAGGGTCTCGCTCCGCTCTCGACAATCAAGACGATACCCTACGATTTCGGCTGGGCGGCAGAGAACAAGGCTGAATTCATTGCCAAGTTCACCGATATCGCGATGGAGCTCGGTCTGTAGTTCGACGATGCTCACCACAAAGGCCGCCGGCACGCTCTGCCGGCAGCCTTTTTTCCGTATGCACCACAGTTTGCACCACGCATGATCGGCATTGATAATGCGTGCACAATCGAATGAAATTTTTTATTCATGATTCTGAGGGAAAGCATGGCTTTTATACAGATAGTCGACCTGGAAAAGTATTTTGGAGAAGTTCGGGCGCTTTCGGGCATCAATCTTGAGATCGAGAAAGGCGAGTTCTTCACCCTCCTCGGGCCTTCGGGCTGCGGCAAGACCACGCTTTTGAGGACCATCGCCGGTTTTTATCGTCAGGACAAGGGCGATGTGTACATCGACGGCGAACTTATCAACAATGTGCCGGCCTATCAACGCAATACCGGAATGGTGTTCCAGAATTACGCCGTGTTTCCGCACATGACTGTCTTCGACAACGTTGCGTACGGACTCCGTGTGCGAAAACTTTCGAAAGAAGAAATCTTACGTAAGGTTTCGGCTGCGCTGAAAAGTGTCCACCTCGAGGGCTACGAGCAGCGCACTCCCGACAAGCTTTCGGGCGGCCAACAGCAGCGTGTCAGCCTTGCCCGCGCGATGGTCATCCAGCCCCGCGTCCTCCTCTTCGATGAGCCTCTTTCCAACCTCGACGCCAAACTGCGCATCGAGATGCGCGAAGAAATCAGAACAGTGCAGAAATCCCTCGGCATCACGTCGATCTATGTCACCCACGACCAGGAAGAAGCTCTCGTCATCTCCGACCGAATCGCCGTCATGAACCAGGGAGTCATTCAGCAGATCGGCAAACCATGGGAGATCTACGTCAATCCTCAGAGCACTTTTGTCGCCTATTTCGTGGGTAAAATCAACATGCTGACGATGCGGCTCGGAGAAAGCGCAGGGCAGGGGTTACGCCGCGCGACGAGTGGTAATTTTTCTCTCTTTGTCCCCGCCGAAGGCACAGAACAGCTTCATGAGGCGATCGTGGCGTTCCGCCCTGAAGATGTCGCCGAAGCGGTGCGACACGATGGTCAAAATACGCTCTCCGGCACTCTGAAGAGCGTGAGCTTTATGGGTTCGGTCGCTCGCTTCGAACTCGATGTGGAAGGACAAGAAATCACCATCGACCGTTACAGGCCGCGGGAGGCCGACATGCCTCAAAGGGGAGCTTCGATGTCGTTCGAGATTCCTGCACCTTCCATGTTGCTGTTTGATCCGAACACAGGGGTACGGATCGGCAAAGGAGCCCAGCGATGAGCGCCAAGGTTGGAACGCCTCCGAAACACCGCGGACCTCGGGTGGACATGTGGACAGTCGTCATCTTCGCTGGTTTTGCCATCGTCGTGGTATTTCTTATCTATCCTCTGTTCGATATTTTTCGCTACAGCTTTCTCGATAAGGTGACCGGGAGTTTCTCGCTCTCGAACTGGAAGACATTCTTCTCGAAGGCATATTATCTGCGTGCATTTTGGCACTCGATCCTCATAGCGCTCTTGACCACCTTCTTCTCCATGGTGCTCGGTATTCCTCTCGCTTTTTTCACGACGCGTTACCGTATTCGGGGCACGAACCTTCTCAACACCCTTGCTGTACTGGCGCTGCTGTCGCCTACATTCATCGGTGCCTATTCGTGGATCACCATGCTTGGGCGCAACGGTTTCTTGCGCCTTTTGTTCCAGTCGATCGGCATCAATCTGCCGCCGATCTATGGAGCCTTCGGCATTGTGCTCGCAGATTCGCTTCAATATTATCCTTTCGTATCGCTCATGACGGCGGGCGCGCTCATGACCATCGACCGCTCACTCGAAGAGGCATCCGAGAACCTCGGTGCGCGCTCGTTGAAGACATTTTTCAGCGTGACGCTGCCGATGGTCATGCCTTCGGTGACGGGGGGCGCTCTCATCGTGTTCATGATGTCTCTCTCGAATTTCGGCACACCGATGATCATCGGCGGCAACTATCTCGTGTTGCCGACACTCGCGTACAATCTCTTTACGAGCGAGATCAGCCAGACGCCGGGCATGGCGTCTACGGTGTCGATCATCCTCATGCTCTGCGCCTCGGTGGTCATTGTGCTGCAGCAGTGGGTCTCATCGCGGCGCAAATATGCCAGCATGCTGGTAAACAGGCCGATCGTCAAACAGCTTAAGGGCATAAAATCGTTTTTGGCCCATCTGCTCTGCTATTCCATCGTGTTTTTCTCGACCCTACCGCTTGCGGTGATTGTCTTTTATAGCTTCCGGAAGACTTCGGGTCCCGTGTTCCAGCCGGGATTCAGCCTCGATAGCTACCGGCAGATTTTCTTCGATGTGCCCAAGACCGTGACGAACAGCTTTCTCTATTCGCTCACCGCGGTGCTGCTTATCGCGACCGTGGGGACGCTGCTTGGCTTTGTCATCGCCAGAAAGCGGAATGCCGCCGTCAGAGTGCTCGATCCTCTACTCATGATTCCATACATGGTGCCGGGCACGGTGCTCGGTATCGGATTCATCGTGGCCTTCAACAAGCCTCCCCTCATCCTTTCGGGGACGGCAACGATCATCATCTTGACCTATTTTATCCGGCGTCTGCCGTATTCGGTGCGTTCGGCCGCTTCGATTCTCAAACAGATCGATCCTGCACTCGAGGAAGCGGGCATCAATCTGGGTTCGCCTCCGGGATGCACGTTCAGGACTGTCACCTTGCCACTCATGCAGGGGGGCATTATTTCTGGTGCAATAATGAGCTGGGTGACATCGATCAACGAGTTGTCTGCATCGATCCTTTTGTATGTCGGAAAGACGATGACAATGCCCATCAAGATATACTTATCGGTCGCAGACGGTTATTTCGGCACCGCGACCGCGATGTCCACAATCCTGCTTGTGGTCACGGGTGTCTCCATGTTCATCGTCAACAAATATTTCAATCGCGGCAGTGAAGTCTTTGTCTCCGCGTGAACGCGCCCATTGTCCCTTTCCGGGAAATTTTCTATAGTGCTGGCATCATGTACTCCCGATTTGAGCCGAAGAGTGTGCCCGATCCGAGCCTCATCGACATGCTCCAGCGCGAGCAGGCCGACGGTGCGTTTTTTTCCACCCAGGACCACGACATGAGTGTGTTCTCCCTCCGCCACGGACAGAGCGAGGGCAATGCGCGCAACACCTATCAGGGTCGGCTCGACTTTCCTCTCTCTGTGCACGGAGAACAGCAGGCGAGGGCTGCCGGCGAATGGCTCCGTCAATTCAAGCCGGATTACATTATCGCAAGCCCGATGCAGCGGGCGCGGCGGTCGACAGAGATCGTGGCCGATCTCGTGCACGTCGACCATATCGAATTCAGCGATCTGCTCATAGAGTTGGATACAGGTGTTTTTTCAGGGATCGACGCGGAGAGCGCAGCCCGAACATACCCGGCTCTGTGGAAAGAATTCTACACCCATAGCTGGGATGCCATTCCCGGCGCAGAGCCATCGAAGTCCTTGTACGCGAGGGCGATCCTTGCGTGGATGCGTATTCGTGAGCTAGGTGAACAAGGGGCGTCGCGTATCGTGTGCATGACGCACGGTGGCCTTCTGCAGTGGCTGATGAGATCGACGCTGGGCGTGCATCGCTGGTTTCCGCTTCTGCCCATGTCGAATTGCGGCATTTCCCAGTATGAAATCGAAATAGTGGAAAAGAACAGTCCTGCCTTCGTCCAGTGGACAAAGATCGATTTTCGTCCGCCCAATGTACCTGAAGGTCCAAAACCTGTCTTTTGAGCACGTCTTTTGAGCAAGGACCAGATGCCTCTGCCAAGGCGATCGCTCGAGTGCCTTTTGTTTCTTTCAATATCCTAAAAAATGACGTATAGTAAAAAGAGAGAAGCATAGACACTGAGGAGGCGCCGTATGAAAAGGCGTTCTATTGGCTCGTCCGCTGTCGTATTGTGTGGTGGCATACTGATGCTCTTTATGCTCGCATCGTGCAAACAGGCAAAGGTGGTTGAGAAACCGCTCGAAACAGGGAAGGTGCAAACAGAGCAGACCATAGTCCTTGCTCCGGGACCACACCCGGAAGCTGCCGTCACTGTGCCGCCTGTGTCGAGGCAAAATGAACAAGTTCTTTTAGTCTATCGGCATGCCAACCCAGGCTATGCACAGGCCTATGGGTTCGACACCTATATTTTCCGTCTTCTCGCCGATGGTTCGGGGCAAATCACAGGGGGTAGCGTATATCAGCGCACCATTGGAGGCGAAATTGCGCTGATCCACTACAATACTAGCATCACAGGCGATACCATTTCGCTTGCTGCATCCAGCCCGGGGCAGAAGTCGTGGTCCGACACGCTGAAGCTCAAAGAGAATCGGATCGAGGTCTCGGGCACGCACAATATGCTTGTCACCTTTGATAAGAACCTCGTATTTTCATCTTCCGATGGAAGTTATAGCGAGAGCTATTCGGTAGACCCCGCCGAGAAAGACCTTCCGGCGGAGATCAGAAAAGGTGCCTCGATGGTGGAGAAGGGTGTCTGGTCATATCCTGAGGACGGAAAGGCCGTCTACGTACAGGCGAAGCCCGAGGATGCACAGCATGCCGAGGGTTTCCAAATTTCCTTATGGTTTCAGGATAAGGGCGATTATCGATGTGCTACCGAAGGGCCTGAACCCATCAATGAGGTCTATGCCGCGGGGCTTGCGGACGTGCTGGCCGGCGACCATGCCTTTGTCAATGCGGTGCTTTTGGACCTGATGCTTGGAGAGTCGAAATATCTGCGTCCTCTCTATGCCTTTGGGATCTCCCGGCGAGGATCCGGGAAATGAGGACCCCGTTGTCGTCCGCGGCGGGGCGGCGTTTTCGAATTGGGGATTGTCGTTCGAAGACTTTTTATGATTGAATGACTGTATCTTTTTCACTCCAAAGGACAGAAGCGATGAGCATTCATATTGCAGCGCAAAGAGGTCAGATTGCCGATAGAATTCTTCTTCCCGGAGATCCTCTCCGAGCAAAATTCGTTGCCGAGCACTATCTCGAACACCCTGTATGTTTCAACGAGGTCCGCAATATGTTTGGATATACGGGCAGCTATAAGGGCAGGCCCGTATCGGTGATGGGCACGGGCATGGGGATGCCAAGCCTCTCCATCTACGTCAACGAGTTGATCCGCGACTACGGCGTAAAGCGGCTCATCCGCATCGGCACCTGCGGTGGCATGCAGGACTATGTGGGGCTTCGCGATATCGTGCTCGCGATGAGTGCATGCACCGATTCTGCAGTGAATCAGCAGCGCTTCCGCGGCATGGATTATGCACCCACCGCTTCATTCGGCTTGCTCAAGGCCGCATGGGACGCCGCATCGGCGCGCACACTGCGGGTGTTCCCCGGGCCAGTGCTGAGCTCCGACATGTTCTACACCGAAGATCCGGACCAGTGGAGGCTTTGGGCAAAATTCGGGGTGCTGGCGGTAGAGATGGAGACTGCCGAGCTCTATACGCTGGCGGCAAAATACGGCTGCGAGGCGCTCTCGGTGCTTACGGTCTCGGACAACCTTGTCACCGGCGAAATCACGAGCCAGGAAGAACGCCAGATTTCATTTCGGGCCATGATGGAAGTCGCGCTCGACAGTATCTTCTCCTGATGTTCATACATTTTTGAAGGCCTCTATATCGCGTTCGATCTTTTGGACCTGCGTATAGAGGCTGTCTTTTATCCGTTTGAGTTCCGCATTGACTTCTTGCATGAGGCGCGCTTCTTCGGCCCTGCGCTGCTCGATCGCATCTTGAGAGACCTTTCGTATCTTCACATCCATAGAGGAAAGCCATCTGTCCAGCTGTTCGTCGACGGCGGCTTTGCGGGCCTCGAGTTGGTGCACGATATCCTGTTCAAAGGCATCCAGCGCCTTGGTGACCGTGCCCTCCGCGTTCGTCTTGAGTTCATCGGTGTGAGTCTTCGCCTCTTCGAGCGTTGCCCGCAGTGCAGACAACTCTTCCATGAATTCTTTTTCGAATGAGGCGCGGTGCGTTTCGAAGGCCTGGCCGAACTGGGCAAACTGTTCTTCGAGCGACTCGCGTTCGGTCTGGAATTTTTCGGAGAGCGCGGCGGTGCTCGCTACGGCTTCTCTCTGGAGGCGCGCCATGTCGGCGCTCATTGCATTGAGCGCAGCCTTGGCCTCCGAGAGTCTGTGCTGGGTATCCGACACTTGCGAGTCGGTGGTGGCGGCAAGGTTGTCGAGCGTGGCATCGGCGCTTTGGATGAGCGCATCGATGTTGCGGGACAGCGCGGCGATGCGCTCCTCGGTCTGGCGTGAAAGCTCGTCGAAGTCGGCGGCAATGTGGGCACGAAGGGTGCTGTAGGCGGAATCCTCGATGGTATGGGCGCGGTCTGCGGCGAGCTTGAGCGCGGCTTCTGTCATGGCGTCGATCTGTTCCTTGAGGGAAGATGCCCGCTCGATGGCTGATTGGGCGTCGACTTTGGACTTTTCGAACATATTCACGATCTCATTGAGCCGTTGGTGGAGCTGATCGAGAATGTCGTCGCGGAAATCGTCGAGTATCTGCTTGGCGTCGTGAGCGAACTGCTCTTTGAGCTTCGGCATATCCGCCTCGATGGCGGCCATTTTCTTGTCGGCGTTTTCGACGCGATGGGTCAGTTGCTCGATAAAATCGTTTTTTTCGGCCAGATGCGCGATATTCTGATCGACGCGCTTGGTCATATCCATAAGACGCGTAAGAATATCGTCGTATTCCTTGAACCGGTCGGCAATCTCAGTGACTGAATCGGACTTTTCGTCGATGGTCGCCTGGGCTTGCTGTATCTTTTCGAGCACGACCTTTGCCGCCTTCTGCTGGACATCCAACTCGATACCGTAATGCTTGATCTCTTCGCGTTTTGACTCCGCGTAGGCTCCAAGCTCATCCTTCAGTTTCTCACCCAGACGTTTGAGCTTCTCCAGCGAACGATTATCTGCCGTCAATAGATGATACGCGACAAACATTGCGACCACGATGGCAAGTGTTACCAGATTTCCGACCGAAAACAGCATGCGGTGCTCCTTGTCGAGAGTATAGCGCTCAACGTCGATTTACAAAAGTGCCGCCTCGGCGGACATAGCTGTTCAATCCGAGTACTTGACAAAATATTTCCTTCATTTACAATGCATTTCCGCGCAAAGGGAGGTGAGGATTATTCATCAGATTATAGTCGAGGACAATGAGCCCCTCGAGAAAGCACTGAAACGCTTCAAAAGAATGGTTGAAAAAGAAGGCATTATTCGCGAATGGAAAAGCCGCGAATATTATGAGAAGCCGTCAGCTATTCGCAACAGAGAGAAGAAGGCGCTCGAACGGAAGCTCATGAAAAAAAGCCGCAAAACGCAGGAAGGTAAGTACTGAGTAGTGAGGGGCTGTCTGACGATCGAGGCAGCTCCTTCTTTTTTGTGAGGAAGATATGCGTACATGGTATATGCCATTCTTGCGATCGACGATAGTAAGCTTGGTATCGCTTGTTTTTTTCGTAGCCTGCACGCAGAAGGGCCCCGGACAGGATCAGGGAATTGATAGGCCTAACCCCACGCTGAAGACAGTGAACCTCACCATCGGCACTGCCGTCGTCCGCGCCGAGGTTGCTCTCACCGAAGCGGAACGGAACCGTGGACTTATGTACCGCAGTAGCCTTCGCGACGGCGAAGGAATGCTCTTCGTGTTCGATCGCGACCAACAGGTTTCGTTTTGGATGAAGAACACGAAACTTCCTATCTCGCTCGCGTACATTCTCTCGGACGGCACCATTGTGCAGATACTCGATCTTGTTCCTTTCTCCGAAGAACCGCGCCCCTCATCTCGGAGCATTCGCTATGCACTCGAAGTGCCCCAGGGCTGGTTTGCGCGGGTCGGCATACAGGTCGGCGACAAGGTGCAGATTCCGTCGCTGCAGTAGTGGGCGACAATTGCCAAAACCTCCTTTAGACAGTACCTTATTGTCAAAGGATTCTGTATGCTCGATATCGTAAAATATGGGGAACCCGTCCTCGTTCAAAAAGCCCTGGACATTCAGGACTTCGGCCGGAAGTTTGCAACATTGGTCACCGATATGCACGACGCGATGAAGCGCGATCGCGGCATCGGGCTGGCGGCTCCGCAGGTCGGTGTGTCGCAGCGGCTCTTTATCGTTGGTCTCGACGACGAACCCCTGAGGGTCTTCATCAACCCCCGTGTTATCGCAGCGAGCGAAGAGACCAGCGAGTACGAGGAGGGCTGCCTCTCCTTTCCGGGGTTGTATTTTGGCGTAGTGCGGCCGTCCGCCGTGGACATCGAAGCCTTCGATATTCATGGAAAACCTTTCCGAATCAGCGCCGACGGACTGTTGGCCCGTGTCATCCAGCACGAATACGACCACCTCGACGGCATTCTCTTTATCGACCGCGTTTCGCCGGCAAAGCGGAGGCGCGCGCTCGCCCACTATAGTCGCATGCTGAATATGTAGGGGGCTTCTGTGCGCGTGCTCTTTGCCGGAAGCCCCGATATCGCCGTGCCGACGCTGGAAGCTCTTGCCGCCTCGTCGCATGTCGTGGTCGCTGTTCTGACCAATCCTGCATCGACGAAGGGACGCGGACTGAGGGTGAGCGACACACCGATCGCCCAGGCTGCAGTCCGGCTCTGGGGCGACCGTGTTCCGGTCTTTAGGTTCGAGACCTTAAAAGCCGAGGCCAGAGCTGCAGTTGCGGCCTGCAATGCCGAAATCTTGGTTTCCTTTGCCTATGGACACCTGTTCGGGCCCAAATTCATGGCTCTTTTTCCGAGGGGCGGTATCAACGTCCACCCGAGCCTTCTGCCGCGCTGGCGCGGCAGCGCTCCCATTCAGCATGCCATCCTCGCCATGGATACGGAGACAGGCATTTCAATTCAGACAATTGCCCCGGAGATGGATACAGGCGACCTGGTGCTCGTCCAGCGTATTCCTCTGACCGGAAAAGAGACGGCCGGCGCGCTCTCCGAATACTGCGCGCACGCGGCTGCGCCCATGGTGGTCGAGGCGCTCGACCGCATCGAAGATGGCCGCGCAGTGTTCATGTCACAGCGCGGCGAGCCCACCTACTGCGGCAAGATATCGAAGGAAGACGGCCGGATCGATTGGGCCAAGTCCTCGCGCGAGCTGGATGCCCAGATACGGGCCTTCGATCCCTGGCCCGGCTCGTATACCTCCCTGCGCGGCGCACGCCTCTCGATCCTCGAGGCAGAGCCTCTGGATGAATATATGCTCCTAGAAAAGGATGAGCATGTGACAAATCCCGCTCCGGGGACTATAATCGCAGTATCTGCCTCCAAAGGCATCGTGGTGGCCACAGGACGCGGCTTCCTTGCAATCAAGCGTCTGCAGCTCGCCACGCGCAAACCTATGGGGGCTTACGAGTTTGCGAACGGTGTGCGCGGGCTTGTGGGTACGATGTTGTCGTGAACAAAGGAATAGCATGGCTAAGAAAGAAAACAGTGGCTTTACCAAGACGATCAAAGAAGGCGCTACAAAAACTCCCGAAAAGGTCTCGGCGGCTGTAAAGACAGTGGTCAAGAGCGCAACCGAAGAGCAGAAGCGCATCTCGGAGTGGACCAAGCCGCAGAAACGCAGCTTTGTGCTGTTTGCCCTCCTCATGTTTTTGGTGATGGTGCTTGTCGCAGTGGCGGTTTTTTTCTTTACGCTGAGGGGAGAAGAGCGCACCATGGTTCCCGATGTGCGCCGCATGGACCTCGCGGACGCCCTGGTAAAAATGCAAGAGCGAGAGCTCTATCCACGTATTACCTTGCGGTTTACCGACAATCCCCTCGACCGCAACCTCGTGCTCGACCAGTCGCCACCGCCGGGGAGCATCGTCAAGGCAGGCAGACGCATCAATCTTGTTGTAAGTAAAGGTGCGGTGCTCGACAAAATCGAGGATTATACGGGCCGCAACATCGACGACGTGAGGCTCTATCTGCAAGGGCTTTCCACGAGCACCAACACGCTCGTCAGCATTCGCGAGCCTCCCCTGTATATCTTCGACAACTCGGCACCCGGCACGATTCTCGAACAGAATCCCAAGCCCGGGACCGAAATCTCGGCGCCTACCGTTTTGGACCTTGTCGTCAGCAAGGGCCCTGAAGCCAAAGAGATACATATGCCTTCGCTCATCGGACTGTCGCTGCGCGAAATGGCGTCGAAGGCCGCCACGACACCTCTTGTTTTCAGATATACAATGCGCGCGGCCCACGAGAATGAAAATCCGGGGACTATCGTGGAGCAGTCCGTGGAGGCCGATGCAACGCTCAAACAGATGGAGACCGTGCAGGTCACCATTGCCTCACCCGCGGCACGCAAGGGCTACACAGCAGGCATATTCGAATATACACTCCCCGAATATCCTTATGCCGTGCCGGTCGAGCTCGACGTCATCGCCCCCGGCGGTACACGAAGCTCGATCTATTCGGTCAAGCACCCTGGAGGGACATTCAGTGCTCCCTTCTTTGTCCAAGATGGATCGGTGCTGGTGCTCATGGTCAGTGGTGCGGAGGTGACTCGCAAGGAGGTAAAATGATGGATGAATTGGGTGAAATTCCTGTTGAGATCGTTCACCTCTATACTTATGATATCGGACGGGCCATAGATCTGAAGAAAGTAGCGTCGCTCGTACCTGCGCACCACGATATTGGGTTTGCGAAGCGGCGCGACACTCCCGTCTCGCTCACGTTGCCCAAGCCCATGGTGCTATCCATCAACACAGACGAGTGCGATTCGAAGTGTTTCGATAAAATTTCCGCACAGGCAAAGATCTATGAGGACGGCGCCGTCACGATCATCGTGCGCTACCGCACGATGTCGCGCTTCGAGGACCTTCCGAAAAAAGCCGATATACTTATCCGCGATAGTAGCAACGCCGAGTCCATCGAGCAGTTTGCCGAGTCTTCGTTCAAGATGGTCCACGAAGCTCTGCGGAGCGCCGTATCGGGCTATAAGGATCTGGCTGAAGACGATCGCGAGGCCTATACGGCATTCTGTCTACTCGAATGTCCTGGCGGCGATCCACAGGCCTTCATCGAGGCCAACAAAGATGTGGCGGCGAGCCTTCTTTCCGGCGAGCCTGTCGGAACGCTCCACATGAGCCAGATCGAGCAGATCCTCAGCAAGCCTTTCAGCTACCGCAAGAACGACATCGCGATTTTCGACCTTGAGCGCTGCCTCATCATTGACCCTACGGCGGATTACGACGACGTCATCATGATGGCGGAGCACGCGAACTATCGGCTCCTTGAGCTGCGGGAGCTGGATTTCCTGCTCGACAAGTGGCTGAGCGAAGCCGAATCGGATATCCGGCGCCTGTATCTTTCCGGTACACACCGCCGATCCGGCGACCGCGCGCTCAGGCTCAAGCTCGCACAAGTGCAGAGCCTGCGCTTCGATGCACTGTTCACCCTCGAAAATCTCGACAACTCTTCCAAGATCATCGGTGATTATTTTCTCGGCTCGATCTACCACAGGCTCTGCGAAATCTTCAACACCGACGAGTGGAAAATTTCGATCGAACGGCGCCTGAATGCGTTGCAGAACATCTATGAACTTCTGAAGAACGACACGACCGAACAGCGCATGATGACCCTCGAAATGGTGTTCATCGCGGTGTGCATCATCTTTCCGATTCTGCAGATTCTGCAGGTGATGTTGGTGCAGTGACGATGGAGCGGCCGTGGAATTCTGGCTGGTGGTTCAGACCAGGCCCCGTGGAAGACGCATTTCTGAGTCGAGAATGGCCTGGCCCCGAGGCCGAAATCAATGCCGTCGCCTCTCCCGCGTGGATGCCGGTTCATCTGCCGCACGACATGATCGGTGCCCCGCTCAATGCGTTTGACGAGAGGACCTTTGCACGCAAGGGCTGCTATGCAAAAGCCATCGAAAGAGAAGACCTCGAGATGCTTCTGAGCGCTGCGCCTGGTGCGCCATACGCAGCGTATGCTTCAGCCGAGCGGCTCGACGCCGATGCGGCCTTGCCTACGCCTACGATCCCTGCCCTTTTTATCCGTTTCGATGGTGTGAGCGTTTCGTGTCGGGTCTGGGTCGACGGCATGTTTGCGGGGAGCCACAAAGGGTCCTACACTCCTTTCGAAGTGCGCATCGATCCCTATCTGTTGCCAAAGATGACGCCAAAGGTGACGAAGGCAAGCGACGCTGCGGCAGGGGAGATCGGCTTCGTAGGAGAGATTGGCTCCGTACAGGATTTCGGCTCCTTAGAGGATATCGGCTCCTTAGAGGATATCGGCTCCTTAGAGGATATCGGCTCCGTACAGGGCGATTCGATAGATTTAGCTCCCTTCGCATGGGTCCTCGTGGAAGTCGACAGCGCCGAGGACGCGGACATCCCACCCTTCGGCGGGGTCGTCGATTATTTGGCGTACGGGGGCATCTATCGGGGGGTGACGCTCTGCGCAAGGAGTACCTGGCTCGATGCCGTGTGGGGTTCTCCGCGGCCACTAGGTGATTCGCTCGAAGGATCGTGGTGTATCGACTGTAGCGCTGAAATAAAGAGCCTTGCGAAGACAAAGGTCGAAGGTTGTTTTTTCCGTGCGACGCTGTTTCGCGGAGAAACGCTGGTGATGGAGACTGAGGCGCCCTTGTCGCAAGAGGCGGCACCCGAGATTCAGCCCCCGAAGCCTTTGCATGAGATCGTTTCGATTCCCGCAAGCCTCTCGCTGACCATCGAGAAACCTCGGCTCTGGGACATCGAGAATCCTTTTTTGTATGATCTCGAGATCTCGCTGTGCGACCAGAGCGGCCGGAAGCTCGATACGAAGAAGGTCCGCATCGGGTTCCGCACTGCCGAGTTTGGGCTTTCGGGCTTTTATCTCAATCACCGGCGCGTGTTCCTACGGGGCTTAAATCGCCATCAGGAATATCCGTATACTGGGTATGCCATGGGCCCCGATGTCCAACGGCGCGACGCAGAGATACTCAAGCGCGAGCTCGGATGCATCATTGTCCGCACAAGTCATTATCCCCAGTCCCCCCATTTTCTCGATGCATGCGATGAGCTGGGACTCCTCGTCTTCGAAGAACTCCCCGGCTGGCAGCACATCGGCGACGATGCATGGCAGGCTCACGCGATGGCCGATCTTGGCGACATGATACGTCGAGACCGCAATCATCCCAGCATCGTCCTCTGGGGCGTGCGCATCAACGAATCGCACGACGACCACGACTTCTACACTCGCACGAACGAACTGGCGCATACCCTCGATCCTTTCCGTCAGACTGCGGGCGTGCGGTATATTCCCCACAGCGAGCTCCTCGAAGATGTCTATACGTTCAATGACTTCACCTACGACGGCGAGGGCACGCTGTGCATCACCCTGCCTGTAAAGGTGCTTCCAAAACACAAAAAGGGCGCTCCCTACCTCATCACCGAGCACACCGGTCACATGTTTCCCACCAAGCGTTTCGACCACGAAGAACGCCTTGTCGCCCACGCCCTCCGTCACGCAACGATACTCGACGCTGCAATGGGAGAGGCGCGCATTGCAGGGTGTATCGGCTGGTGTGCATTCGATTATCACACGCACAAGGATTTCGGCTCGGGCGACCGCATCTGCTACCACGGCGTAGCCGATGTCTTCCGCATTCCGAAATACGCGGCCTTCGTCTATGGGAGCCAGGTATCGCCTTCCGAGCGCATCGTGCTCGAGCCCGCCTCGCACTTTGCCAAGGGTGAGCGCGATGCCGCCCGCATGCTCCCCGTGTACGTGTTTACCAATTGCGATGCCGTCGACCTGTATCGCGGCGGGACCTTTGTCGCCCGATTCTTTCCCGATAGAATACATTTCGCGAACCTGCCGCATCCGCCGGTCGTCATCGACGATTTTATCGGCGAGCGGATCGAGGGCGAAGGCTGGTCTCCAAAGGACGCGAAACTGTTCCGAAGGCTTGCCGGCAGGGCGATGGCCGTGGGAGCATCCCGCCTTACCGCAGGGGAGAAGCTCCGCATGGGGCTTTTTATGGTGAGGCATAGACTCACGAGACAGAAGCTCGAAGCCCTCGTGATGCGCTACGGCATGGGGTGGGGCTCACAGGACGAAACGATCCGCCTCGTTGGCATTCTGGACGGCAAGGAAGTTGTCGAGCGCAGTTTTGGTGCCGATGCTACGGCGAAGACGCTCGTGGCCGAGGCTGATGTCTCTCGCCTTGCCGTGGTGGAGGAAGAAGAGTGGGCCGGTACGCGCATTGTCGTCAGAGCGCTCGACCAGTACGACAACACCGTGCCATTTGTGTTCGAGCCTTATACCGTCGAGATCGAGGGGCCTGCGCGGCTGATCGGCCCGCCCCAGAGGGCGCTCGTCGGCGGTGCCAGCGCATTCTGGGTCGCAGGGGGCACGGGAAAAGGGCGGGTCCGCATTGTGGTCTCTTCTCCGCGCTTCGAAGTCCCTGCCATCCTCGAACTCGAAATCGAATAAGGGTAGCGTAATGTATATGAGCGTGTGCATATGAGTGAAGAAATCAGTCGCGGTCAGGAGCGTGCTGCCGCAATCGGGGCAGAACCGAAAATCACTGCGACGAACAGGGCGCCGAGTCCCAAAGCCGCCGCAAACACCGAGATAGACAGCGCGCCGACGCCCAAGACCGTCGCAAAAACCGAACCCGTGCCCGACGCCGCCAGCCGGCCACAGCACGTGTTGGACAGCCTTTTGTTGATCGAAGATTTCCTCCGCTATGGCTTCCGAAGCGGCCGCCGGCTTGTGGCCGGCGATGCTGCCTTCGGCCTCGGCGCTTCTTCCGGCGCAGGGTACGATGCTGCAGGCTCCTGCAATAGCGTCCCGGACGAAGATCGCCAGGCCCGCCTCGATGCTATCGAAGCGCGCGTGCGCCAGTGCAGAGCCTGCGGCCTTGCGCAATCCCGCTCGCGGCCGGTCTTTGGCGAAGGAGTCACCGCTCCTCAGGTCCTCGTGGTCGGCGAAGGCCCCGGCGCGGAAGAAGACCGACAGGGGCTCCCCTTCGTGGGCGCCTCGGGCCACCTTCTCGACAAGATGCTCGCGGCGATCGGACTTTCGCGCAAGACCAACTGCTATATCGGCAACATCGTCAAGTGCCGCCCTCCCAACAATCGCGAGCCGACCCAGACCGAGCGCAACGCCTGCATCGGCTATCTCCTCGCTCAGATCGAGATTCTCAGACCTAGGTTCATCCTCTGCGTCGGGCGCACCGCCGCCCACAGCCTACTCGACCTGAATGAGCCGATTTCGCGACTGCGCGGCCGCACCTTTACATTTCAGAATATTCCGGTCAGAGTCACCTTTCATCCTTCGGCACTTCTGCGCGACGAGAGCCTCAAGCGCCCTGCATGGGAGGACCTGAAACAGTTCCGCGCACTCATGGACAGTATGACGGACGACCAGGCTCGGTCCTCGGTGGCCGAGGAATAGCGGAATGCCGGTTTCTTTCGTGCGCGTGGTCTATCCGATTCCTCTCGAAGAGACCTTCTGGTACCAGCATTCCGGCCAGGCGCGCGTCGACATAGGCGTGCGCGTGGAGGCTCCCCTCAGAAAAAGGCCCAAGGCCACCGGATACGTCGTTGAGGTAGTCGACGCGCCCTCTGAAAATCAGCCGGCGAGCCCTGCCTCCTCGGACCTGCCTCAAGATCTCGCGCGCCTCGCCCCGGACAAAATCCGGGACATCCTGCGGGTCGTCGACACAGAACCCCTGTTCGACCCCGAGACGCTCGCGCTCGGACGATGGCTCGCCGCAATGTACCACTGCTCCCTCGGTGAAGCGCTCTCCGTCATGCTGCCCTCGGCCCGCCGCGAACGCCAAGAAATTCCTGAGGAATTCGATGAGGTCGAGCTGAGCCGGACGCCGCTCGTCCTCACGTCCGGCCAAAAGGCAGCTCTCGACGGCATCCTCGCCGAACCAGAAGGAATGTTCTATCTCTACGGCCCCACAGGCACCGGCAAGACCGAAGTCTTTCTCCAGCTCGCCGAGGCCACGCTCGCGGTTGGCCGCGGTGTCCTCTATCTCGTACCGGAAATAGCCCTTACACGCCAGGTCGAACAGGATGTGCGCGCCCGCTTCGGCGCTCGCTGTGCCATCATCCACTCGCGCCTCACTCCTTCGCACAAGCTCGCCGAGTGGCGCCGCATCGCAAAGGGGGAGGCGCGCATCGTCGTCGGCGCGCGCAGTGCCGTCTTCGCGCCTATCTCCGACCTCGGCCTCATCATCATCGACGAAGAGCACGACAGCGGCTACAAAAGCGGCACCACCCCCCGCTACCACGCCCGCCAGGTCGCCATGCACCGCGCCCGCCTCGCCAAAGCGCGCCTCGTCATGGGAAGCGCCACACCTTCCCCCGAGGCGTGGAAGGCCTGCGCGGAAGGCCACATGCACCGCTTCAGCCTCACCGACCGACCCGCAGGCGGTTCTTTCCCCGAAATGCACATCGTCGACATGCGCGGCCGAGTCGGCCTCATCTCAGAAGAACTCGCGCAGGCCCTTCGCGACGCGAAGCGCGCAGGCCGCCAGTCCATCCTCTTTTTGAATCGCCGCGGCTTTGCGCGCACACTCATATGCCAGACATGTGGTGCCGAGATCCTCTGTAGACACTGTTCAGTGCCGCTGACCTACCACAAGGCGAGCGGCCGCCTTGTGTGCCACTACTGTGGCTACAGCGAACCCAAGCCCGAGGCCTGCCCCGAGTGCGGATCACTCGACCTGACCTGGGCGAGCTACGGCACCGAGCGCATCGACGAGGAACTGGACGAGCATTTTCCCGGCATGCGCCACGCCCGCCTCGATACCGACACCGCGAGCGCCAAAGGCGTCCTCGAAGCGACACTCAAGGCCTTCGAACAGAGAGAGATCGATCTCCTCGTCGGCACACAGATGGTCGCCAAGGGCCTCAATTTTCCCGGCGTCCGCGTAGTCGGCATTCTGATGGCGGACCAGGGCCTCTCCATGCCCGACTTCCGCGCCGCAGAGCGGGTTTTTTCGCTCATCGTGCAGGTTGCGGGGAGGGCAGGGCGCCACCGCCCCGACGGCCTCGTCTTTGTCCAGACCCGAAAACCCGAGAGCCCCATTGTTCGCCTCGCTGCGGCAGGCGATGTCGCAGGCTTTCTTGAACGGGAGCTCGAAGCCCGCCGACAGCTCGACTTTCCCCCCGCGGCGCGCCTCTGCCGCGTGGTATTCCGCTCTCGCACCTTCCGCCATGCACGGGATGAGGCCTCGACATGTGCGGCCACTGCCCGCAGCATCGCTCAGAATCCAACGTTCGCGGACATCGATGTGCTCGGTCCATCCGAGTGTCCACTCGCCATAGTCGCCGACAACCATCGCTATCAGCTCATATTCCGCGCGCACCGATTTTCGACGCTTCAGCGCTTTGTCAGCGTGTTTCGACACAGCATCAAGCCGGCCTCTTCGGTCTATGTCGAAATCGATATGGACCCCGTACAGATGATGTAGCCCAAATATTCGCTACGAATTTATCCGATTTTCTTGCGCACCATTCGGTTCAGTGTTACAATGATCGAAAATATTCCCTCACCAGGAGCTTTGAAATGGTCATTTTAACCCTCAATTGCGGCTCATCCTCCGTAAAGTACCAAGTGTACGATTGGGATAAAAAGGATGTACTCGCAAACGGCATCGTCGAGCGCGTCACGATCGGCGGCTCATTCATAACCCATAAGGTGCGCGGTCGCCCCGACTATGAGGTCGAGCACGAGTGTCCCAATCATGTGGTCGCCATCGAGCTCATTTTGAAAACCCTCGTCGATCCCGAAGTCGGCGTCATCTCCGACCTGTCGATGATCAAGGCCGTCGGCCACCGAATGGTCCATGGTGGCTCGAAATTCGCAAAATCTACGATTATAAATGGAGAGTTCCTGGATACCTTTAAATCGCTCAACGACCTTGCGCCGCTGCATAACCCCGCAAACCTTATGGGCGTAGAGGCAGCGACCAGCATACTTCCCAATGTCACGCACTGCGCGATCATGGACACCGCCTGGCATCAGACCATGCCACCTTCCAGCTACATGTACGCCCTTCCCCGCGAGTGGTACGAGAAATACATGGTTCGTCGCTACGGATTCCACGGCACGAGCTTCCTCTATAACGCAAAGCGCGCCGCCGTCCTCCTCGGCAAAGACCCCTTCGAGACCAACCTCATCATTGCCCATATCGGCAACGGCTCCTCGATCAATGCCGTCAAGAAAGGCTGTTCCTTCGACACCTCGATGGGTCTGACCCCCCTCGAGGGTCTCGTCATGGGCACGAGGAGCGGCGACATCGACCCAGGCATCATCTTCCATGTAATGCGCAAGACCGGCATGACCGCCGCCGAGATCGAGAAAAAACTCAACAAAGAATCCGGCGTTCTCGGCCTCACCACCAAGTGGGCCGACCGCCGCGACGTCGAGAATGCCGCCGAGAAGGGCGACCCCATTGCGCTTCTTGCCCAGCAGGTGGAAGGATATAGAATAAAAAAATATATCGGCGCCTACTATGCAGCCCTCGGCCACGTCGACGCGCTCGTCTTCACTGCAGGTGTCGGCGAGATGGGGCCGGAAATCCGCAAGATCTCGACCCAGGGGCTCGAAGAGCTCGGCATCGTGGTCGACGAGAAAAAGAACGCGCTCGCAAAGTGCCGCAACGCCGAACTCGACATCACCGGTCCCGGATCCAAAGTCAAGGTCTTCGTCATTCCCACCGACGAAGAGCTCGTCATGACCGAGGACACCGTTGCGCTGATCAACGGAACCTACGACGTCCACACGAATTATCACTATTTCTTCGAGCATCGCGACTATTCGAACAAGACCCGCGTCGAGGGCCTGCAGCGGGACCTCGAGAAGAAGCCCTGGCTTCGGGACATCATCGCGCGTATTCCATGATGCGCGTTTTTGCGCACTTTAGGCGTTTTGCTGTTGTGCCGATACTATGTTTGTGATAGAATGCGGCAACAACGAAGGAGGTGATACAGCAGAGTCGGGCGCACGCCATACACACGATCCATGAAGGAATTCGAATTATTACAAGAAACTTGAATCGAATGTGCTTGACAGTACAAAAAGTGCCGATATATACTTTCGAACGAACTTAGTGAGGGGACAACCGAGCCGTTGGCGCGGCCCCGATCTACTTTTTAAGGAGGATAAGACATGAAGAAGCTAATAGTCTTGCTTCTCGCTGTTGCGATGGTCGGTGTTGCCTTTGCACAGGATGCTGCCCCGGCTCTTAAGCTGAGCGGATATCTCAACACTGGTTTCAAGTATGATAGCGGAACCGATTTAGTAAAGCTCTGGGGTTCTTATGCTGGACAGATTTCCAGATTGAGACTCAATGCAGCTTACACAAATGGTGATTTTGGCGTAAATTTCCGCTATCAGAGCAATGACTCTGCTACAGCTCCATCGGTTACGCAGGCTCTTGTATGGGGGAATCTCTTTGATAAAATGGTAACCTTCAAAGCAGGTAAGCTCAATGATTACACATGGGCAACCCCGTATAATAGCTTTGGCAACTTCGATGGCCAGACTGGTGTTCAGGTTCAGGTGAAACCGATTTCCGGTCTCAATTTCGGCGTGTTTGTACCTCTTACAGCAGCTGGCGCTACACCCACCAATACTTTCAAAGATATGAGCATCGCCGGAAAGTACTCTGCGGCCGGTCTCGCGGACTTCCTCGTGAACCTCAACCTCGGCACCGCTGCGAATGCTGTTTACGGTTCAGTGAATGTCACCGCGGTTGAAAATCTTACGGCGATCGTCGAAGCTAAAATTACCGATATTACCGATGTCGCGAATACTCTTTATCTCGATCAGTATGTTTCCTATGCTATGGGCGATCTTTCGGTCGGCGCATATGTTGATCAGACTTTTGGGACCCCATTTGGTTGGTCCGTAACTCCAGAAGTTGACTATGTGATGGGCGATGTAGAACTCTATGCGTCTTTCATGGTCGGTTCCGGCAGTGTCTGGAGCTTCGATCCCTCCGTCAGCTACACGTTCAATGAGAAGAGTTCTGTGAAGACCTATGCCAGCTATGATAATACCAGTACATTTACTGTCGGCAGCAGCCTTGTATTCAACTTCTAATATTGGTGTTATTCTTTAACGCGAAAGCTGGTCAAGCTTATTGCTTGACCAGCTTTTTTTTGGATCTATAATAAAATCAATCATTCCTTTTTAGGAGATTTTGTCATGAGAGATCGGCTATATAGGTATTTCCCAATATTCTTTTTTGTTGCTTTAGTATTCCTTAGCTCATGTGCTACGAAACCTAAATCAATTCCTTCAACATACTCCGTAAATATTCAGAAGATTGATGAAAGTGAAATTCTCGCGATTCATTCGAGTAAGGATGTTAATCCATTTATTGAACCGGGCTCTCTGCTGAGAGGCAAAGTCAATGAGTTTGTTGTATTCAAGATTGATATTTCTAATGATCATGTCCGCACAATAAGAATTGATAGTATCATGCAGGATAAAGATCAAAATTATATCGAAGTTTACTATGCAGACAGATTTGTTGAATACTGGGATCAAAACTCTACTAGAACTAGTACTGATAAAACAACGCTATCTAATTATGCTAAGAAAGTCAGCTTGATAAAAAAAGTAGTTGTTCGGGCAGATACTATCACAATAAATCCTGGAGAATATACATATTATCTCGTATTTGTAGGCCCCTATCCGATTAAAAGACCAGCACATGCACAGATCGATATCTCTACAAATGACGGGGAGTATAATTCCTTTGAATTTCAATTGCAGTAAATAATTATTGCGCACTAAGAATTCTATGGATATTATTTGAGACATGCTAGTTCTTGATATTGAATCAACTTTTTATCTCGTTGATCCTCTTGATATGCCCCATGCTTTGAGCCAGCTCGTCAATGTGGTGCCGCTGCCCGAAGGATTAGATCGAGAGGCCTTGCTCGATGCCTTGCTTGCACGCGAAGAGGTGATGAGCACCGCCATCGGCAATGGCATCGCGATTCCGCATGTGCGGCAGTTCGGCAGCGAGAGCCTTCAGAAAGATAGTGTCGTGGTGGCCTATCTCTTCGAGCCGGTGGACTGGAAGGCGCCGGATGGGCAGGCGGTGCATACGCTCTTTTTGGTGCTCGCGGCGGACGAGACGAGGCACCTCCAGATTCTGGCCGAGATAGCCCAACTCACCTCGGATGAGAGCTTTGTCGAGTTTCTGAAGACCATGCCCGACCGCGAAGCGCTCGTGGAGCGCATGCGAGAGATGGAATAAGCGGGCCCAATGGGAGCTTTATCATTTTACATTTTCAGCATGGAAAGGTTGTTAAGGTCGGTTTAATTTTTCTGATTTTATGGTTCAGTCAGGCCGAAATATCCAGAGCGCGGCGATTTCGCTAAGGACGGTGAAAAAGCTCAAGATTGTCTCGCGCCCAGAAAGCCTCAATCCACTCGGAGTAATCCTTTTCATCGCGGATATCCGATAAGCTGTACGCTTTCAAGAACATTTCAGGATCTTCTCCTAATATTTACCAAACGTATGTAAAATAGCGTTTTGCAAAAACCAGATGTAGATCGGGTAGATAAAAAAGGCTCTTCGCTGTTTCAAATGGGTAGGTACCCCAATTTACCCGCGACCCTGTAAATGATAAGTTTGAAATATTCAATCGACCGGAATCCTCTGGCACGGGCTTTGGCTGCCTG
>Ga0067045_1000130_pt1 | contig 32733 bp, 30 predicted proteins | sample TerdegcTABiofilm_FD_59184 | JGI IMG/M metagenome (GOLD analysis project Ga0067045, IMG submission 59184) | Combined Assembly of (Gp0054472, Gp0054536) Wastewater bioreactor microbial communities from Singapore -Terephthalate degrading...
ATCAGTCGTCGTGACAGGAGAGGACAGGGTCGACCTGCCCCTCCTCATGGAGAGGCTGCATGATGAGTTCGGGGTCCGCCGGCTGATGCTCGAGGGAGGACCGACGCTCAACTGGCACATGCTCCATCACCGCCTCGTCGACGAGATCCGGCTGATCCACCTCCCCTTCATCGTCGGAGGCGCGGATACGCCATCGCTCGTCGGCGGGATGCACATCGAGGACGAGTCCCAGATGATCCGCCTCTCTCTCCTGAAGCACTATATGTGCGGCACAAACCTTGTCACGGAATGGCGGGTTCTCTACACGGAGAAGGAAAGGGGAGCTGGTGGAGAAAAGTCCACTTCCTGAAAGAGAAAATATCCCCTGGTCCCCAATACTTCTTGCAGTTACCCTCTTTCCTGCATTCCTTGCCGCACGTCCGGTCAACCGGAGTGCGATCGGGGATGGACGCGTCTTCCGCGGACAGGATGCCCTCCCGGCAGGTCTCGTTGACGAACAGGGGAACCTCAATGACGCGATCGGGGGTGCAGGGAGACGGGCTGCCCGGTGAGGAACGTCCATCATCCGGTCAGGCCATCCGGGCGGGATCGGCCTTCATGAACTCCCTGCAGACGGTCGTCGCATAGGTGCCCGGGCCGAGGGTGAAGGAGAGCGAAACGTCCCGTCCCGAGATGGACCATGAGATCTCCGGGGCGATTGCTGCCGCCCGGAGCGCACCGTCGTACCGCGTTCCCACGATACCGGAGGCATGGGCAAAGCTTGCGGGTGAGATCCCGTGCTTCTCGAGGAGGATGGCCATCTCCCGGTCGTCCTCGCCGGCCGGCTGGACAGTCCGGGACCCGGGGATCATGATCGCAACCCGGCACCGCCCCCGGGAGGCCATGGTGCGGGCGGCTGCAAGCATCGGGGATGTGACGATATCCTCTTTTTCGTCGGAGAAGAGGAGCCTGTCGCCGGGGTGGGGGACGAGGAAGTCATCGCCGTGCCTCTCCATACGGGACGAGAGCGTGCAGTTGAAGAGGTATGACTGGAACGCACTCACGAAGAGGGAGAGGAGCCGGGGTGGGAGGGAGGCAAGAGCCCCCCTGTAATCGTCCGGGTGCGATGCAAGGTGGTGGAGCATCGCCCGCTCGTAGGCGAGGACAACGGGAAAGGATCGAAGCGCAGCAGCCGGGTCGCGTGAGGAGAAGAACTCTCTGCGTGCCTCCCGGACGGCAGGGTTCTCGCCCGGGCATGCATGACCGATATAACAGGCGACAGCCCCCTCGATATCTCCCTTCAGGATATGGAGTCCCACGAGGTGGGTGATGGGACGGGCCACCCCGAACCTCTGGATACCGACGTAGTTTGGGATACCGCGCCTGCAGGTCTCTGCGACATCCGCGACCTGGCTTTCGAGGTCAGGAGCGGAGGTTTCCCGTATCGTGATCCTGAAACGGTTCCCCGTGTGTGCGCCCAGCGCGAGCGGGTGCCCGGACCTTCCGACGGGGACAACATCGATGTCCCGGAGATGGATCCGTTCGAGGTCGCTTTCGGAGACCCCGTAGAGAGCGATCAGCTGGGAGGNGAGCGCATGGGTGTCTTTTGTCCCCGTCCACGAGACCCGGCGGTGGGATATGCCAAGCTGCCGCGCTATCTCGCGCGCGGCCCGCTGCATCTCCCAGTTCTTCTTTGTCAGGCGGCAGACGAGGTACGGCCCCTCGTTCCCGGGCAGAAAAGAGACCTCGTCCACCGCAAAGTCCTCTGCACTCTCCCGCAGCCTGCCCCCGATCCCCGGGGTGTTGCTGGCATAGCAGCGCATCCCGAGGAACTTTTCGAGGGGATGGGGGCTCTCTCTCATGGTCTGCTCTCCTGGTTTATTGGGAGGGTATCCCGGTCGTAAAGGATGTATCTTGCCTTCACCATCACAGGAGGGGGAGAGAACTCGTGATCCGGTCGAGATCCCCTGTCTTTGCAGGACCGAGCCCGAGCGCGGTGACCGTGCCCGGGGGTATCTCTGTCAAACCTGCGTCCTGCACAAGCCCTGTCGCTATTCCGGCGTGTTCTGCAAGGCTCTTTAATTCGAGGAGATCCCTCTCGCCTGGCACCTTGAGGACCACCTTCTTCTGGCCTTCCTGGAACCACTTCTTCCTTGTCGCTGCATCGGCCCGCTCGTATGCCGTGACAGCGGCATGGGCAACCTGTGCGCAGGTCTTCCCGCAGCTCATCCTGATGTCGCCTCGCACGATGATGCACTGCTTGTAGGCAAATTGCGGCTCGCTCTCCATCTATAGGAGAATGTATCGGCCTGCAAGGAGAAAAATGGGTGCGAGGGAAAGAGGCCTCCGGATACACGGCGCAGGGATATCCACCACCTCTCCCTGATGGAGATGCAACACTCCGGCCCGCTCCTCCGCTTGCGCCATCCTCCCGCCAGATCCCTTGATACAGGCGCGTGCGTAACCTAGGGATGGGAGAACCATGCGGAGGCACTTCGATGTGGCAGTCGTCGGTGGCGGCCCGGCTGGGAGCACGTGTGCACGCCTCTGTGCAGAGCAGGGCCTCTCGGTCTGTCTTCTCGAGGAGCACGCTTCTGCAGGGATTCCTGTCCAGTGCGCAGGTCTCCTCTCCCTTGCCGCGTTCGAGGAGTGCAGCGTCTCGCGCTCGTGCATCCTCTCGACGGTGAGCGGCGCACGCATCGTCTCGTCGCTTGGCCCCGTCCTCTCATTCGATGCAGGAGTTGCCCGGGCCCATGTCGTCGACAGGGCGGCTCTCGACCGGGAGATGCTGGAGCGCGCTGCCCGTGCCGGAGCCGAGATCAGGATGAAGACAGCCTTCTTCCGGAGGAGCGGCTCTGCCATCCTGACGCGGGGTGCGAGGGGGAGGGAGGAGATCTCCTTCCGGATCCTCGTCGGTGCTGACGGAGCGGCAAGCCGGGTCGCGCGCGAGATGGGAATGCCGCGCCCGCGGTATATCCTCGCCGGGCTCCAGGCAGATGTCATCCACCGGATGGAGGAAGGTTCCGTCGAGATCCACCCGGACGCATCGCCGGACTTCTTCGGGTGGGCAATCCCCCTCGGGCGCGGGAGGGCACGCGTGGGGCTTGCGGGTCTCCGGGATGTCCTTCCGCGATTCAGGCGCTTCATCGAACTCTTCAGGGGAGACGGGCAGCAGGCCACAATCCACCTCGTGAGCGGTGCAATCCCCCTCGGGCCGCGGCCCCGGACGTACGGGAACCGGACGCTCCTCGTCGGTGATGCGGCAGGAATGGCCAAGCCCACCTCGGGTGGCGGGGTCTACACGGGTGTCCGGGCCGCAAAGCACGCGTCACGCGTCATCGGTGAGGCACTGGAGGGGAAAACGTACGACGATCGGATCCTGTCACGGTACGAGAGGGCGTGGATGGATGACTTCGGGCGCGAGCTCTCTCTTGGCCTCCGCCTCTTCGAGATGCGCCGCAGGATGGAGCCAGTGGAGATCGCAGAGATCATCAGGGCACTTGACGATCCTGCCATCATCAGCGAGATCGTTGCCCTTGGAGACATGGATCGGCCCGGCAGGATCGTCCGCAGGCTTCTTACGATGCCCAAACTCTTTCCTCTTCTTGGAACAATCCTGCGGTCAATGGTATTAAAAAAACATAATAATAACCTTTTTTAACGAATAAGTAAAACAGGCATGTATATTTGTATTAACAAGGTGTTGAGAATGCACATTCCGGATTCTTTCATACCCCTCCTCCAGGCAGCGGTGTACTGGCTCGTTGCCCTCGTCTTCATTGCCCTCTCCCTCCGGTGGGCACGGGCGGAGATGCGCGAAGAGAAGGTGCCCCTCGTGGCAGTCCTCACGGCAGGTATCTTTGCCATCCAGGCCATCAACGTCCCGATCCCGTGGGGGACGAGCGGGCACATGATGGGGGCAGCCCTTGCCGCCATCGTCCTCGGGTCACCCTTCGCCGCAGTCTTTGTCCTCACGCTCGTCCTGATCGTGCAGGGCGTCCTGTTTGGTGACGGTGGTATCACCGTGATGGGAGCAAACATCATCAACATGGGTGTCATCGGCGGCTTCGTCGGGTTCTCCAGCTACAAGGGATTGAACAGGGTGCTGAAAAACCCCTATCCTGCAGCCTTCGCGGCGGCGTGGCTCTCTCTCTTCGTTGCAGCGCTTGCCTGTGCCGTGGAGATGGCCCTTGCAGGAACGTTCCCCCTCGGACTGGGACTCTTCTCCATGGGCCTCTACCATGCTGTTATCGGCGTCATCGAGGGTGCCCTGACGGCCATTGCGCTCTTCCTGATATCTTCTGCCCGCCCTCGACATCCTCTCGCGCGAATACGGGGGTGACTGCCTGATGGAGAAGGGACAACCTCCTCGTCTTCGGTGTGATCATTGCGCTCGTCATCGCGGTTGCGGCCCCGTTCATCGCATCGAGTAACCCGGACGGCCTTGAGAGTGCTTTCTTTGGAATCTTCGGGGCAAAGGAGATCCACGGGACGGATCTCGACGAGGATGCTGCAGGAGCAGCCGAGGAACAGGTGCAGGAGATCACGGGAAACACCTTCTCCTTCGAGGCACCGTTCCCTGACTATTCGATCGAGGGGCTCTCGAAGATGGGCGAGGCGCTCGCCATCGTGATCGGGACCATCCTCGTGCTGGCCATTGCATTCGGTCTCGGCAAGGCACTGTCACGGCCGGAATAAAAGAATACCTATTTCTTTTTCCCCCACCCACATGCCGGGGGTAAATCACGTCCATGCACCTGATCGAGACGAGGGAGCTCTCCTACATATACCCCGGAAATGTGACGGGGCTTGACAGGGTGAACTTCATTGCGCCCCGGAAGACGCGGATAGCAGTCATTGGACCGAACGGGGCCGGAAAGAGCACACTCTTCAAGCATTTTAACGGAATCCTGGAGCCGACGTCGGGCACCGTGCTCGTCCGTGGGGAACCTGTGACGCGGAAAAATGTCAGGGAAGTCCGCAAGTTCGTTGGCGTGGTCTTCCAGAACCCCGATGACCAGATCTTCTCACCGACTGTCGAACAGGACGTGGCATTCGGACCCCTAAACCTCGGCCTCGACGAGGAGACAGTCCGCCACAGGGTGGAAGAGGCGCTCCGTGTCGTTGGAATCGCACACCTGCGGGACCGCGTGCCCCACCACCTCTCCGGCGGGGAGAAGAAGAGGGTTGCAATCGCAGGGATAATCGCGATGGAACCCCAGGTGCTCGTCCTCGACGAGCCCTCTGCAGGACTCGATCCGGCCGGAGTCCGGGACATCGTGGACTTCATCAACGCCCTCTCCAGCAGGCTCGGGATGACCGTCATCTTCTCGACGCACGACGTCTCCCTCGTCCCTGAGATGGCAGACCTCGTCTACGTGATGGACAGGGGCAGGATCGTGGCTGCGGGCACCTCCAGCGAAGTGTTCGCACAGGCCGACCTGCTCGCATCGGTTCGCCTCCAGGTTCCCGTGATCCCGCGACTCCTTGCCGCTCTCCGGGAGGAGGGAGTCGATATCCCGATGGCGTACACGTTCGAAGAGGCAAAGGATGCATTCCTGCAGGCTTTGAGGAGAAGGTGATGATCGAGGATCTCTTCTTCATCGAGAAGCAGGCCTCCCGGAAGAGTCCGGTTCACGATCTCGATGCCCGGGCAAAGATCATCCTCTGCTTTGCAGCGGTCGTTGCCATGGTGGCAGTCCCCTACTCGCCGGTCGTCTTCCCGGTGGGACTCGTCTTTTTCCTCCTCTTTGCCCTGCTCTGGGGCCTCTCGCGCCTCTCCCCGCTTGTCTACGCGCGGAGGCTCGTCATGGTCATCCCCTTTGGGTTCTTCCTCATATCGGTCCAGATCTTCGTCCAGAATCCCTATTACACGGTCTATACATCAATTGCAGACCTTCCCCTTGGAATCCACATATACCAGCAGTCCGTTGAGTTCGCGCTCGTCCTGCTCGTCAAGTTCCTCGTCTGCATATCCTATATCATCCTCCTCTCGTCCACGACGCGTGTCCCTGACCTTCTCGAAGGGGCCGGTAGACTGGGTCTGCCGGCCGAGTTCTCGCTCGTCCTCGGCATGATGGTCCGCTACATCTTTGTCTTCGGCTATACCGCACGGAAGGTGAAGGAATCTCTCTTTTCCCGCTGTTTCTCGGCTTTCGATCGGAACCTGCCGTACCGGTACCGCCTCCGCGTCCTTGCCTACACCATCGGCACGCTCTTTCTCCGGTCTTACGAGCAGGGCGAGCGGACCTACATGGCGATGCTCTGCAGGGGGTACGGCCGCGAGAGCCACCTGTACATCAGGAAGAAGCCACTCCGGGAGAGGGACATCCTCTTTCTTGTCGTTTCCCTGCCGGTTATCGTCTGCACCCCTGTCATTGCCTGGATCTCGGCGCAGGGAATGCTCTGATCGCAAATCTTTTTACCAGCCGGATGCCCCTCTCTCTCTCATGGCAAGCGCGTTCGGACGGGGTTTCATCACGAACCTCATGCACATCTGCAAGCATTTCTCCGGAAAGCCCGAGGAGGCCTTCTATGGAGCAGCAGACCACCTCGAGGAGTTCATCGTCCCCGACCAGTTCCGTGGGACCGAGGTCGAGGAGCTCGCGGATAAGCTCCGCAAGAGGATCGTCTGGCACCAGCCCGGGACGCTGGACAGGGAGGAGGCCGAAGAGGTGAGGAAGCTGATCAACCGATTGATCCTTGCCATCGACAGAGCCCTCGGAATCAGCGATCCTGACCTCGGTGAATTCCAGTAAAATACCTGTTTTTTCTCCAAATAGGCTTATCTTCTCGTGCGTCCAATACTTTATGTGACGCCCGTTCTGCAAGAAAGTGTGTTTTTTAACGGGGGAGGAGAATGGCAGATACCTATGATGCCTCGCATATAACGGTACTTGAGGGTCTCCAGCCGGTCAGGGAACGCCCCGCGATGTACATCGGGAGCACGGACACGCGGGGTCTCCACCACCTGGTCTACGAGGTGGTCGATAACTCCATCGACGAGGCCCTTGCCGGTTTCTGCACCTCGATATGGGTGACAGTCCATACCGACGGGTCCATCTCGGTCCTTGATAACGGGAGGGGGATTCCCGTCGACGAGATGAACAATACAAGGAAGAGTGCACTTGAAGTCGTCCTCACCGTGCTGCACGCGGGAGGCAAGTTCGACAAGAGCACCTACCAGGTCTCCGGGGGTCTCCACGGGGTCGGCGTCTCTGTCGTCAATGCACTCTCGCGGTGGCTCACTGCGAGGGTGTATCGCGGGGGAAACATCTACGAGATGCGCTTTGAACGGGGCCGTGTCGCTGGCACCCTCTCCTCCCGCGAGGAGAGCCTCGAGGAGCTCGTCTCCCGGTTCCAGAAGTGGTATGGCTCACGGCCGCCATTCCGGGGGTCGGACAGGTCGGAATTCCTCGAGAAATTTGGAAACCGGCTCTCCGGGACCCTGATTACGTTTCTCCCGGACGAGACCATCTTCGAGACGGTCCGCTTCGACTACGATATCCTCGCCCACAGGCTGCGGGAACTGGCTTTCCTCAACGCCGGCATCTCCATATCGCTTGTGGACGAGCGGACCGGAGACAGCGAGAAGTTCCACTACGAGGGGGGAATCGCAGAATACGTCCGCTTCCTCAACACAGGGTCCGAGACACTCCACCCGGACGTCATCTTCCTGAAGAAGAACGACCCGGAGTCCATGACCGAGATCGAGGTTGCCCTCCAGTACACGACGGGATACTCGGAGCAGATCTTTTCGTACGTCAACAGCGTCAACACGCGGGAGGGCGGGACGCATCTCGAAGGGTTCCGGAGTGCGATAACGAAGGCGGTCAACAACTCTGCCCGCAAAAACAACCTGATCAGGGAGTCAGGACTCTCGATCCGGGGTGAGGACGTCCGCGAGGGCCTGACAGCAATCATCAGCGTCAAGATCGCAAATCCCCAGTTCGAGGGCCAGACGAAGATGCGCCTCGGCAACAGCAATGTCAAGGGCATCGTGGACTCGCTCGTGTACCAGTCTCTCTCGGACTACTTCGAGGAGAACCCCCGCGTCCTCTCCGCGATCGTGGAGAAGGTCCTGACCGCCGCACGGGCACGGGAGGCAGCGAGAAACGCCCGCGAGCTGGCCCGGCGGAAGAGCACGCTCGAGACAACAGGTCTTCCCGGAAAACTTGCCGACTGCTCGGAGCGGGATCCTGCGAGGAGCGAGATTTACATCGTGGAAGGGGATTCTGCAGGAGGGTCGGCAAAGCAGGGGCGTGACCGCCGGTTCCAGGCAATCCTCCCGCTCCGGGGAAAGATCCTCAACGTCGAGAAGGCGACCCAGCACAAGATCCTCAAGAATGCCGAGATCCAGGCCCTCATCTCGGCCATCGGGACAGGGATAGGGGAGCAGTTCGACCCGGAGAAGGCCCGCTACCACCGGGTCATCCTGATGACCGATGCCGACGTGGACGGAGCCCACATCAGGACGCTCCTCCTGACGTTCTTCTTCCGGTACATGAAGAGGCTGATCGAGGAGGGGTTCGTCTACATCGCCCAGCCACCTCTCTTCCGGGTTGCAAAGGGCAAGGTGGAGAGGTATGCATTCCGGGAAGAGGAGATGAAGGAGATCGTCAAAGAGCTCGGCGAGAAAGGGGTGACAGTGCAGCGGTACAAGGGTCTTGGCGAGATGAACGCGGAGCAGCTGTGGAACACGACGATGGCCCCCGAGACCCGCGTCTTAAAGCAGGTCACGATCGAGGATGCAGGTTTTGCAAGCGAGATATTCGAGAAGCTGATGGGCGAGGACGTGACCGCACGCCGCGATTTCATCAAGCGCCATGCCCGCGAGGTGACGAACCTTGACATCTGAGCTGACAGGCACCGCTGCTCCTGCCGGGCAGGGGCCCGCAAGCAGGGTCATCCCGGTGAACATCGAGGAGGAGATGAAGACCTCCTACATCAACTACGCGATGAGTGTCATCATCGGGAGGGCCATCCCCGACGTGAGGGACGGGTTGAAGCCGGTCCACAGGAGGTCGCTCTTCTCGATGTGGGAGATGGGAAACACCCATGACAAGCCCACCAAGAAGAGTGCCCGCGTTGTCGGAGATGTCATGGGGAAGTACCACCCCCACGGAGACGCTGCCATCTACGACACGATCGTCAAGATGGCCCAGCCCTTCACCTATCGCTATCCCCTGATCGAGGGCCAGGGGAACTTCGGGTCCATCGACGGGGACGCCCCGGCCGCGATGCGGTACACCGAGGTCAGGCTCAACCCGCTCGCCGAGGAGCTCCTCCACGATATCGAGAAGGAGACCGTTGCTTTCACACCCAACTTCGATGAGTCCTTGAACGAACCCGTCGTCCTCCCGGCCAAGGTTCCAAACCTCCTCATCAACGGCTCGAGCGGGATCGCCGTCGGCATGGCGACAAACATGCCGCCGCACAACCTGCGCGAGGTCTGCAACGCGATCGTCCAGTACATCGATACGCCGGACGCTCCCCTGGAGGTCTTCATGCAGCACCTGCCCGGCCCGGATTTTCCCACCGGCGGCATCATCATGGGCACGGAAGGAATCAGGAGTGCCTATCTTTCCGGGCAGGGGAAAGTCGTTATCCGGGGCGTAGCCGAGATCGAGGACCGGGGAAGCCGTGGTGAGCGCATCATCATCACCGAGATCCCGTTCCAGGTCAACAAGGCACGGCTCATTGAGACCATCGCGGACCTCGTCAAGGAGAAGAAGATCGAGGGTATCTCCGATATCCGGGACGAGTCCGACAAGGAAGGTCTCCGGGTCGTCATCGACCTGAAGAGAGGAGCATCCGGTGCGATTATCCTCAACCAGCTGTACAAGCACACGGCGCTCGAGAGCACGTTTGGCATCATCAACCTTGCCATCGTCGAGAACCAGCCGCGTGTCCTCTCCCTGACAGGCATCTTCCGCGAGTTCATCGCCCACCGTGTCGAGGTGATCCGCCGCAGGAGCGAGTATGACAGGAAGAAGGCGCAGGAAAGGGTTCACATCCTCGAAGGGCTGCTCCTTGCGCTCGCCCGCATCGATGAGGTGATCGCTGCGATCAGGGCATCCGAGACTGCGGACAGCGCAAAGGAGACACTGATCTCCCGTTTCGGGCTCGACGAGCCACAGGCTGCAGCCATTCTCCAGATGCAACTGCGCAGGCTCGCGGCGCTCGAGCAGAAGAAGATACAGGACGAGAGAGACGACCTCCTGCGGGAGATAGAGCGCCTATCAGAGATCCTTGCCGACGAGAAGAACATCAGGCGGGAGATAAAGAAGGAACTGGTCGCGATCGAAGCGAAGTACGGTGACGCCCGGCGCACCCGGATATCGCAGGAGGTCACCCAGCTGGAGAGGGAAGACTTGATCGAGGACAAACAGGTGCTCGTCTCCCTCACTTCTCTCAACTACATCAAGAGGATGGATCTCGATGCATACCGCCAGCAGAGGCGGGGAGGGCGCGGGATCATCGGCATGTCGACGAAGGAGGAGGATTACGTGACCGATGTCTTTGTCGCAAACACCCACGATTACCTCCTCTGTTTCACGACAACGGGGAGGGCTTACTGGCTCAAGGTGTACGACATCCCCGAGGGATCCCGCACGAGCCGGGGCAAGGCAATCGTCAACCTCCTCAACCTGGACAACGAGAAGGTCACCGCGGTGATCCCGGTACGGGAGTTCTCGCCGGACAGGTTCCTCTTCTTTGCCACCCGGAAGGGGATGGTCCTCCGCGTCCCGCTCGAGGAGTTCTCCCGTCCCCGCTCGAGCGGGATCATCGCCATGAACCTCCGGGAAGGTGATGAGCTCGTCGACGTGAAGATCACAGACGGGAAGCGCGACGTCATCCTCACCACCCGGAAAGGCCAGAGCCTCCGGTTCCCCGAGTCGGCTGTGACGCAGCACCACCGGGGTGCAACGGGCGTGATCGGGATCCGGATGAGGGGGAATGACGACCTGCGCGCAATATCCCTCGTCGAGAAGGACCACCTCCTGACGGTCACGGAGAGCGGTTACGGCAAGAGGACGGAGTTCGGGGAGTTCCACGGTCACGGGAGGGGAACCATGGGTGTTCGCAACATCCTGACGGAGTTCCGGGGCGGTGTCGTGGATGCAAAGGCAGTCTCGGAGAACGACGAGATCATCCTGATGAGCGCATCGGGGATTGTCATCAGGACCAAGGTCTCGGAGATCTCGATCCAGAAGAGGAGTACCCGGGGTGTCCGGATCATGAAGATGGAGGAGGGCGACCGCGTCGTCGGCTTCGCGATCCTGCGGCCCGAGATGGAGGAGTAACCTTTTTTTTGCTTTCCGGGGATCTCCCGAAAGGCCCCCTAAGCTTTTTTCCCGATAGGTTCATTCCCCTGCCAGTCCCTCTTTTCCCTGATGTACCGGACAAGAATCCACCAGAAGACGAAGGGGGAAGGCGATATCGTTGACCTTACCCCGCACGTGAGAGACGCCGTCCGTTCAGGCGGGGTCCGCGAGGGACTGGTCAATGTCTTTGTCACAGGATCGACTGCGGCCGTGACCACGATCGAGTACGAGGATGGAGTTCTCAAGGACCTAGCCCGTGCTCTCTCCGTGATCGCTCCCGATACCATTCCTTATGCCCATGACGGGGCATGGGGAGATGGAAACGGCCGTTCCCACGTGAAGGCTGCCATCGTCGGGCCGTCCCTCACCATCCCCGTGGAGAACGGCGAGCCGGCACTCGGGACATGGCAGCAGGTCGTCCTCCTGGAGCTCGACGTCAGGAAGGGCAGGGACAGGACAATCATCCTCACAGTCATGCCCTGAAAAAGGGTAAGGAGTGGATTTCTGCAGTGCGATTGTTCCATTCTGCACTGCCCGCCGGGGGGCAACGGATTTCCCTTTTTTTTGGGGGAAAAAAGTGTCTAGTCCAGGGGGATGGTCTCCAGCTGAGAGACGAGCTCCCAGATCCGGGTCCTTGCATGGACGGGCATGTTTGGGTCATTGCTGATCTCATCGATCTTGGAGATCGCCTCGGCTGCACGGAGCCCGGATTTCTTGGAATTGTTCATCAGGAGCTGGCGGGTCTCGTCTGCGACCCTCCGGATATTTCGTGGTATTGTGCTGTCATCCATGATGTGCTGCAGCATCTGGATGCAATTCTCGATGGTCTTATCAGGGTTGGTCATGACAATCCCCTCCGGTGTCGGACATGAAAAACTCATCAATAACGAGTCATTCTTGAACCACTACTTATATAGTGGGCAACTCATATAAACCATGCGAAATGACGGTGGCAGAAATAATGGCAGATCGCGGAAATATCCGGGGATGGAACGATCCATGACGCGCGAAGACGAGATCATGGCCCGGTATCTCCTGCGGGGGGGAAAGATGCTCTCTGCCACGTGCCCGGCGTGTGGCTGCCCGCTCTTCGAGATCAGGGGGAAGAATCTCTGCGTGGTCTGCCGCGAAAGAGAGGAAGAAAAATCAGGGAAGGGAGAAGGAACAGGGAAGGGAGAAGGGGCCCTTGTCTCACCTGCCGGTCAGGAGAATGAGAGAGAACCGGCAGGGCTGCGGGGTGAAGGGATGAGAAGAGCTCTGGAACGGGCCGTCATAAACCTCTGCGAGAAGGCTGCTGCAGAAGACGACCCGCTCCGGGCAAAGATTCTCATGGAGGCCGTCCTTGCCGGCGTGGATGCCTTCGTGAGACTCTCTGGCAGGCCCGGTCAGCGGTAGGGCCTGCGGGAGATCTCGAAGATCTTTTTTGCACGTTCCTTTCCGATCCCCTTTACCCTGACAAGTTCCTCCTCGGTGGCATTGATCACGGCCTGGACTGACCCGAAGTGCTCGAGGAGAGCCCGTGCCTGTTTCGGCCCGATGTCCGGGAAGGAAGCGATGATCAGCTCGGCATGGTCACGGAACGAGTGACCCGATTTCCGGAGGGGAAGTGTCCTCTCCCGGTCTCCTCCCTCCTCCCGCCTCGCGAGAACGGAAAGGATCTGGGCGGTGTCTTCCTCGTTGCGGGAGAAGAGGACAGAGATACCGAGGTCAACGGCAATGGCAGCGAGAGTCCCCCGTATCGCATTCGGGTGGATGTCCCTGACCGTGTAGAGATCCTCGGTTCCCTCGATGATCAGGACAGGACGGGGGGCACTCTCCGCAAGGGCTTTCAGCTGCGAGAAGAGGTCACGGTCAACGAGCGTGTCCAGAAAGTCGCGCACTGTCTTTCTCTCGACGAGTATTCTGTCCCCGATTGCGTAATCCCCCGAGGAGAGCCTCCCGATCGCGAGGGTGACCGGGAGGGTGCTCAGGACCTCGACAACCCGCGACGAGGTCTCGCGGTCGTCCACCCTGATCACGGGGCCCTTCTCATTGAAATCGCCGATGGAGGACTGGTCGGAGGGGTTTGGCCGCGGTTGCGTCTCGAAGGGGAGCCCCCCGTGGTGCATGCGACGTATCCCGGAGAGCATCGATCTCTCGCGGCTCTGGCTCACGTACCGGAAAACCTCGTCGGTCGTCCCCTTCGTGACGAGAACGACGATTCTTCCCCTGCCACTCCTCCCCGTCCTCCCCTTCCTCTGGATGCTCCGGATCTCGGATGGCACCGCCTCGTAGAAGACGACGAGGTCGGTCGAGGGGATGTCGAGCCCCTCCTCCCCGACGGATGTCGCGACGAGGACCCGGAAATCCCCTTCCCGGAACTTCCTGATGGCCTCGATCTGCTTCTTCTGCGNAAGTCCTTTCTCCGTGTCCCTTGCCGCCTGCCCGACNAACCTCTGGCAGGGGATGCCACGTTCCGAGAGGAAATCGACGATCTGCTGGACCATGTCGCGGTACGTTGCAAAGACGATGATCCTGCTCTCCGGGGAGGTCTCGAGCTGCTCCCCGACGACCCCTGCAAGGATACCAAGCTTCGGGTGGAGTTCTTCCTTCCAGGAGATGCAGCGTTTGAGGATCCTGATGAAGACAGGATCCTTTGCCAGCCGGGCGGCAGATTTCGGACTTCCGCTGCTGCTCCCCTCGGCAAACAGCCGGTTGATGTACTGGCAGAAGACCCGGCTCCCCTGCGACTCAGCGAGCCCGGCGGCATGCCGGAGTTTCATCAGCTCTGCGTACAGGGATGCTCCCATGTACCCTGAGGAGTCCCTGTCCTGTATCTTCTGCTGGACCTGGGCATTGAGTGCATTGAGGGCTTTCATCGAGAGCTGCTGGCGTGGGGGAACCAGGAAGCCGAGGGAGCGGAGGCTGGCAAGACGGGAGTCGATCAGGAGGTTGATGTCGCCCGTCGCCTTCTTCAGTTCGTCGGGCAGGTCGACCTGGATGATCTCGATCTCCCTCTCGTGGACGTAAGGTGCGACATCGGGGTCGCTCTCTGTCCTGCTCTCGATACGGGTGATGCCAAGGTTCCTGCAGACCTCTTCGACCTTCTCTCTCTCGCCGCCCGGCGAGGCTGTCATCGCGAGGACGAGCGGAGAGCGTGCGGTCTCGAGGTACCGCTGGGCCAAAAAGACATAGGCGTAGTTCCCGACCGCCCTGTGGCATTCATCGAAGATGACCAGCACGACATCGGAGAGGTCGTAGCTCCCGGAGAGGACGTCGTTCTTGATGACCTGCGGGGTTGCAAAAACGACCCTTGCAGCCTTCCATGCCACGGCCCTCCCGGACGCAGGGGTCTCGCCGGTGAACATGGCGAACGTGCCCCCGTCCTGCCCGGGGAGGGAGAGGAACTGCCGGAAGAAGCGGAGGTGCTGCTCGACGAGAGGTTTTGTCGGCGCGAGCATGAGGACTTTCCCCCCGAGGTTGTAGAGGCGGGAGGCAGCGACGAGGAGGGCGATTGCGGTCTTCCCGAGGCCTGTCGGGAGGACGACCATCGTGTTCTCCTCGAGCGCCCTCATCGCGATCGAGAGCTGGTATGCCCGCGAATCCAGGGTGCCGGGTGCGATGTACGGGTGGGAGATCGCTGTCATGGGGATTTGAGACGTGCAAACGTCGTCCTGCCCCTGACGAGCTGGCCGATGAGCACAGGGATCTCTCTCCTGTGGACCCTGACCTGTTCCATGCTGTCCCTGTCACGGAGCGTCACGGTGCCGTCCCCGGGCGTCTGGTAATCCACGGTGATCGCAAACGGTGTCCCGATCTCGTCCTGCCGCCTGTACCTCCTGCCGATTGCCCCTGAATCGTCGAACTCGGCAACGATTCCCTCCGATGCAAGATCCTCCATGATCTCGAGACCGATCTCGGGCAGTCCGTCGCGGTTCATCAAGGGAAAGACTGCCACCTGGACAGGTGCGATGCGGGGCGGGAGGCGCAGGACACGGCGTTCCTCGTCCCTGACGGTCTCCTCGGCGTAGCTGTGCTCGAGTACAGCGTAGATCATCCTGTCGATACCGTAACTGGGCTCGATCACGTGGGGCGTCACCTCCTCTCCGGGGACTTCGACCTCCTCTTCCCGGATCTCGTAGAGGTCTTCCGTGATGAAGAGATCCTCTCCGCCCACGTGCACCGTGGTCCCTCCCTCTGCGGGAGCGGACGCCTCCAGTGCTTCTGCCACTGCCTTTGCCCTGTCCCTGAACCGCGGGCCGAGCATTCCCATGCGGGGGACAACTCTCTTTCTCCTCTCTCTCCGGGGGACGGGATAGGGGATGAAGACCGAGAACCGTTCCCCGCTCTGCTTCTCGTGGGCCCGGAGATCGTAGTCGGTCCGGTCGGCGATCCCGACGGTCTCGACCCACCCGAACCTCCCGGAGTAGACCTCTGCATCCCAGCAGTCCATCGCGTAGTGGGCCCTCTCGTCGGGGAGATGCTGGCGGAAACGGAGCCGATCAGGCCTCACTCCGATGGTGACAAGGAGGTCGTGGGTGAGGGCAAGGTAATAGGCGATGAAGCTGTGGGCGACGACGCCGGCATCCACCGCCTCCTGCATGGTCATCTCGACGGCAGGAGATCCCTCCTGCTGCTGCCGGATCCCGAGGAACGGCATACGGTAGGTGCTGTAGCGGGAGAAACGGGGGTGCTCCTTTTTCTCCGGGTGGACGAATATCTCCGCTTCGGCCTGCGTGAACTCCCGGAGGCGGATCATCCCCTGCCGGGGCGATATCTCGTTCCGGTACGACTTCCCGATCTGGACCGCACCGAAGGGGAGCCTGTCGCGAAAGAACCGGAGGAGCCGCGAGAAGTCTGTGAACATCCCCTGGGCAGTCTCCGGCCGGAGGTACCCCTTCCGCTGCGAGCCCGGCCCGATGGATGTCTCAAACATCAGGTTGAAGGTGTAGACCTCGACTTCGCCAAGCCGCTCGCTGCAGGCCGGGCAGGGGAGGTCGCGGAGCAGGCGGGCGAGCTCTTCGGTGCCCATCGAGGATGCCCCGGATATCCCCGCTCCCTCGACAATGTGGTCGGCCCGCAGGTACTCCCTGCAGTGAGGGCACTGGCACATCTTGTCGGAAAATCCCTTCACATGACCCGAGGCGATGAATATCTCTTCCTGGCCGATGGTCGGGCACTCGATCTCGTAGAAGCCCTCCCGCACCACGTAGAACTCCCGCCATACATCCTCGATACGGCGTTTCATCATCGCACCGAGCGGGCCGTAATCGATGAAGCCGGCAACCGATCCGTAGCATTCGGATGTCGGCCAGATGAACCCCCTCCGCTTCGCAAGGTCCATTATCGCATCGTAAATATCGCTCATGGGCACAGGGTCACTCTTCTTATATCTCGCACTGCTGCCACAAAAACTGTGCGGGATTCCGGATATTTTTCCGACCCATAAAATATTTGTAGAAAGAGAACCATCTCATCAGATCATGGCCCGTTCCGGAAATATTCCGGTGAATACCGGGCAAAAGGATAGCATTAAATATATTGCTGGGTATCTTATTCGGTAATCTGCCAGTGAGGCTTCATGCAGGAAGACAAGAGAAAGCGAGAACTCCTCCAGTTGTTCTCTAACATATCAGGCAAGACAAAGATCGTGGAGCCCATGAAGAAGATCCACGGGACACTCCGGGATCGCGATGCCGTGGAGAGAGAGATCGCACTCGTCATGCGGGAGATCCTTGAACAGGGATTTTTCAAGACCAAGCTCAAGCCCATCCAGCTTGCACGCCTCATATCCGCGTACTACGCGGGAAAGAACGACACGGAGATAGCCCGGGAACTCGGCGACGAGAAGCTCTCCAAGACGGTCGCACGGGCACGTGTCCGCCTCAAGCTCTTCCGCGATCTCGACTTCAAGATGCCGTTTGACCAGAAACGCATGGAAGAGCTCCTCTCCTCGGGCAAGACGATGAAGGAGATATCCGACGAGCTCGGGGTGAGCCCCTCCACCCTCCGCGAGTACCGGCACGTCATCGAGCAGAGGGACGACACGACCATCGATCCGTTCATCGAGCGGATACGGGACGTGATGGAGGATCGTGACCTCTCCGAGCAGATGACACGGAGTGCCACAAAGGACAGTCTCGGCGAGTCGATCGATATAACGGAGGCTGAACTGATCGACGTCACCTGAGACTCGGTGAAAGAGACCAGAAGGTATTTTTGTTTGCGCACCCTCTTCCCAGGAGATCGATCATCATCAACCGGAGGGACTTTGCGATGGAGATCACGTGGCTTGGACATTCCTGCGTCCTGCTCTCGGGGAGCAGGACCGTTCTCATCGACCCGTTCGTTCCCGAGGGGGAGATCCGTGCAGAGCCGGATATCATCGGGGTAACCCATGGCCATGCCGACCACATGGGATGCATAGGGCAGTTCCCCCACGTCCCTGTCGTTGCCATCAACGAGATCGCAAAGTACCTGCGATCCCGCGGGATGGAGGCGGAAGCGATGAACATCGGGGGAACGATCGAGGTACAGGGGGTCCGGTTCACGATGACACCCGCCATCCACTCGGCATGGATCGAGGAGGCAGGTCCCGGCTTTACCGGTGGTGGTGCCGCCGGGTTCGTCATCAGGATGGATGGGAAGTCCGTCTACCACGCGGGCGACACAGCCCTCTTCTCGGACATGGCCCTGATAGGTAAACTCTACCACCCTGATGTCGCCCTCCTGCCGATTGGGGGCCGGTACACGATGGGGCCCGAGGAGGCCATGGTGGCTGCCCAGATGATCGGGGCACCCCTCGTCATCCCGATTCACTACAACACGTGGCCGATCATCAAACAGGATCCGGCCGGGTTTGCCCGGGCGCTCGAACGCACGACGGACTGCAGGGCCCGTGTCATTCCCCCCGGAGCGAGCGTTTCGCTCTGACAGGAACGGCAGGAACGCGATCCCAAGCTCTTTTTTTTGTATACTTTTTCTGGTGGGAGGGCCGGTTGAGGCTGGTCTCCGGGGGGCTCTTTGCTCTCCGAACCACTGGCTGGAGCGTCTTCCTGGAGCAGCAGCCTTGCATAGCATGGGGAGAGTGGTTCGAGGAGTCACCATCAGCTGTGCACGGATCGGCAATCCTGCCCGAACCGGGGAACGAAGGGTTTTTTCACTGTTATCAATGTGAAAAATGGATTTTTTCATCATACTGTGCGATATCATTATATAAGGGGAAGCGGATTCTTGGATTGTCCGGGTGTGGCAGACGATGGAACTCGATGGAAAAACCGTGGTAGGGGCGGGAATTATCCTCTTCATCATCGTTGTCGGTCTCTGGTACGTTTTTATCAGGTGACCGGGAACGATCGGAAGGCAGGGATTATTTCGTGGCTGGTGCACGGAGCCCGGCTCATAAAAAATGATTGCTGATGGAATGTGAGGGGAAAACCCTCTCACCACTTATCCAGTGCATTCCTTCCCCGAAGACAGCACTCGGGATTTGAGGTCAAGGAATGGATTAAACAACGTTCGGAAAGGTTAGACCTTGGATAGGCGTTCCATAGCTCTGTGATGCCGATTCATCGACTCGGAGAGACCCTTCCTCTCGTCGATCGTTGAGCCCTGGTTATGGGGAAACTCTGATACCTTTGTTTTCTTTACCGTTTCTTCATCATAATACCATCACCTTCATCAGAGCTGGTAAAAAGATTCTTCCCATCCTGAAAGAGCCTGTCCAGGAATGGTGAAAATTGATGGGACAGAGTCACCCGGGCAGATTACCCTATAATCTCTTCATCGAATCAATCCGGATAAAAATCGCGGGCGATTTCTACCTGTCACCGGATACCTGCATGAATCTGGAATGACTGATTATCCAAACGGCAGGACGCATGAGTGTTTCAAATACATCGTCTTTTTGATGATTCCTGGCAAAAAGATGGAGCGAGGAGTGGGCAGGCAGATGATCTCTCCCCGGGTAGTTCCAGGTTGTGGCAACCCGAAAAAAATAAAATTATACTGACGGATCAAAAGTCCGTCATCACACGGAACTGGTCGATCTCTTCCTTGTTCAGCTGCTCGAGGAAGAGGTCTGCGGCAGAGTGCACGTCCTTGCTCGCGGTGATTGCTCTGCCCACGACGACGATGTCTGCCCCTGCGGCAAGGGCATCTTTCACCTTGTCCACGCGAATCCCGCCAGCGGTTGCGACGAGGAGTCGTCCTCCTGCAGCCTTTCTAAGGGCCGGGATATCGCCCCATGCATGGGCCGATCCCTCGGCATCGATGGCACGGTGGAGCTCGACGACATCGGGTTTTACCCTGAGTGACTTGACAACCCTGACCGGGTCAGGCACGTTGAGCATGTCAATGACGGAGTAAATACCGGTCTTGCGGGCCTCCGTGATTGCCTTTTCAAGGGTTGCCTGCGGCGCAAGCCCGGAGATGACGACGGCATCTGCAGACGCATCCGCTGCCATCCGTGCCTCGAGGTTGCCTGTATCGAGGACCTTTAAATCGGCGATGATAAACGCATTGGGCCGGACCTTCCGGATCTCGCTGATGATGGAGAGGCCGAACCGCTTGATCAGCGGCGTTCCTGCTTCGATGATGAGGTGATCGTTCTGCGGGAGCTCGGCAAGCACCGACATCACCTTCTGCATCTCGACGAGGTCGAGGGCGACCTGGAGGTAGGGGGGATCCCAGAGCCGCTGGACCTTGAATCCCATGACGGCATGGGCTGCCCTGTCCTTCTCGTAGAGAAGCGTCTTCCTGTCCGGGAAGTTCTCCAGGGCCCTCGTGATGGCAAGCTTTGTCGCACCGTAGTTGTACCTGTAAATCCTGTTGTAATCGGAGGCTGCAGGGTCAAGGTAGATGCTTGCAAGGATGACGAGCGACTCGAGATCCCTCTCGCCGAATGCGCCTTCCTCGACAGAATCTGCGACTGCCTTTGCAACAGCAGCCTGCACGGGGCCAAACATCTCCCGTATCTGGCCCGCCTTCCGGAGCGTCACTTTCGGGATGATGAGTGTAGCCGGTTTTGCCATGAGGTTGGGCCGGATCACCGCAAGGAGGGGCGTGTGCCCGGCAGAGAGCTGGGAGAGCGCATTTGCAAATGCTGCCCCGACGGGGCCGTCCTTGTCACCAAGGATGAGATCCACGTGGGCCAGTTCCGGCCCTTCACCGACCAGTGCTTCACCGATATGGTACATGAAACGATCGATACTCCTCACTTTAGTATGTGACCCGATTATATGATAAAGATATGAGGAATCCCGGGTCTTCAGGAATCCCGGAGGATGGTGCAAAGAACAGGGATACAAAGTCCTATGCCGGCCCATCACCGGGAGAAAAAAAAGGGGTGTGGGAACATGAAGGCACCGGGATCGCACACATTGATTCTCTCTCCCTGCCGAGATCCCGGCTGAATGCGTATCAGGACAGCCCTTTCCCGTCTCTCTCGGAAAAAACAGCCTTTGCCACCTCCATACCGTTCAGGGCGGCCGGAAACCCTGCAAACACTGCCATCTGGGTGATGACCTCGACGATCTCCTCTCTGGTGCACCCGATGTTCAGCGCCATGGAGATATGGCCACTCAGCTGGACGGGTGCGTTTCCAAGCGCAGTGAGGGCGGCGACCGTTGCAATCTCTCGCGTTTTGAGGTCAAGACCGGGCCTGCAGAGGATATCGCCGTAAGGGAACTCGACGGCGAACCTGCCGAGGTCAGGGGCGATACCAGCCAGGCTGTCGAGCATCGCATCGATGCTGCCACCATGCATTTTTGTCAACTGCGCTCTTCCTCTCTCAAACCTGTCATTCATCATGCGTGCATTCGACGTGAGTATTGAGCAGCAGGGATGATGAAGTGGTGTCCCCCGGAACTGCCCGGTATCCATCAATCAATTCTTGCCGGGAACAGTGGGTGAGAAAATGTGGGGCCGGTGAGATTTGAACTCACGATCGACGGGTCTCTCCGACATGCGTCAGTGCTCCAACGGATCATCATCCTGATTCAGGAGACCCATTGTTCATCATTCACACGACGCGAAAGACCGCTGGAGCCCGTCGCCATTCCGGACTAGGCCACGACCCCTGACTGTATTAAGTCACACTGGGCAGATTTAAGGGTTATGCTGTTTGCTGGGGCGGGGAGAATCCGGTGGGGTAATATCCGTTCACAGCGTACGAATCTGGGATGGATGCAGGCAGTTACGAATGCGGTATCTCCGATAAACCTCTTCTCGGGCTCACGATAGGCGGGATGTTCAACCGGGTCGCACAGGAGTACCCTGACACAGAGGCGCTGGTCTCGGTGCACCAGAATATACGGTATACCTACCGGGAACTCCTCCGGAGGGTGGAGGCCCTCTCGAAGGGGCTGATGGCAATCGGTGTCGAGAAGGGCGACCGGGTCGGGATATGGGCCATGAACCACGCCGAGTGGGTCGAGACCCAGTTTGCGACTGCAAAGATCGGGGCCATCCTTGTCAATATCAACCCTGCCTACCGGACGTACGAGCTCGAGTACGTGCTCCGGCAGGCGGAGATCCAGACCGTCATCCTGCAGGACAGGTTCAAGACATCTGACTACGTGGGGATGTTCCTCGAGGCATGTCCCGGGGTTGCCGGGTCGCGCCCGGGACACCTGCACACCGAGAAGTTCCCGTTCCTGAAGAACGTGATCTTCATGGGAAAGAAGGCTCCCGACGGCATGTTCTCGTGGGACGAGATCACCCGCAGGGGTCAGGATGTGACAGCGGACGAGCTTGCGGTTCGCGAGGAGTCCCTCTCCTTTGACGATGCGATCAATATCCAGTACACGAGNGGCACGACGGGATTCCCGAAGGGGGTCGTCCTCACCCACCATGGCATCCTCAACAATGGAAAGATCATCGGTGACGGGATGAACTTCACCAGCAGGGACAGGCTCTGCATTCCCGTCCCGTTCTACCACTGCTTCGGGATGGTCCTCTCGAACCTCGCCTGCATGACGCACGGCTCGACCATGGTCATCCCAGCCCCGGCATTCAACGCCGGAGATGTGCTCGCCTGCGTGGAGAAAGAGCGGTGCACTGCACTCCATGGCGTTCCGACGATGTTCATCGCCGAGCTCTCCCACCCGGACTTCTCCAGTTACTCGATGGAGACACTCCGGACCGGGATCATGGCAGGTTCTCCCTGTCCCATCGAGGTGATGAAGGAGGTCAACAGGAAGATGCACATGTCCGAGATCGTCATCGTGTACGGGCAGACGGAGACGTCCCCGGGGATCACGATGACCACCACGCAGGACCCGCTCGAGCGCAGGGTCTCGACTGTCGGAAGGGTCTTTCCCCACACGGAGATCAAGATCGTCGATCCGAACACGGGGAGGATCGTCCCGCGTGGCGAGGTCGGCGAGATCTGTGCCCGGGGGTACTGCGTGATGAAATGCTACTACAACAACCCGAGCGCGACCCATGCGACCCTTGATGCGAACGGGTGGAACCATACCGGGGATCTCGGGACGATGGATGCGGAGGGGTACGTCAAGATCGTGGGGCGCTTAAAAGACATGGTCATCCGGGGTGGTGAGAACATCTACCCGCGCGAGATCGAGGAGTTCCTCCACCACCACCCGAAGATCGCCGATGTGTACGTCATCGGCGTCCCGGACGAGAAGTATGGCGAGGAGCTGATGGCATGGGTCATGGTCGAGAAGGGAGAGACGATGACCGGGGAGGAGGTCAGGGAGTTCTGCCGCGGAAAAATCGCTCACTACAAGATCCCCCGCTACGTCAGGTTCGTGACCGAGTTCCCCATGAGCGTGACCGGAAAGATCCAGAAGTTCAGGATGAGGGAGATATCCATCAAAGAGCTGGGTCTTGAGAACGTGTCAAAAATTGAGACGGCGTGATGCCCGTCAATTCGGGCCATTCCGGAGAGCTGGAGATTTCCCCTATCTTTCAGACATCGGGCGGGAAATGGGGGGGCCCCCTTTCTTCCGCCGTCCTCTCCACCAGTTTTCTGGCAGCCCGCGATGCCTCGCGGAGGATCTCCTCCTCTCCCGGGATGACCCGGTTATGCATGAGGACTCTGCCATGGCAGATCGTGGTCAGGACGACGCTTCCGCTGCAGGAATAGACGAGATTCGATGTGACACTGTGCTCCGGTGTGTTGCAGACAGCGCGGGAATCGATCAGGATGATATCGGCCGGCTCGCCGGGGGCGATCGTTCCGTTTCCGAAACCGAGTGCCCGGGCCCCGGCTGAGGTCGCCATGGAGAGGGCCTCCCCGGCAGGGAGGATGGTCGGCGAGTTCCATGCAAATTTCTGGAGGAGAGCGGCAAACTTCATATCGGTGAGCAGGTCGAGGCTGTTGTTCGAGGCGCAGCCGTCTGTCCCGAGGGTGACCGAAGCTCCCTCCTCCTTCAGCCAGTGATAGGGCAGCGCACGCCCGGTTGCAAGCTTCATGTTGCTGACGGGATTGTAGGCAACATGGACACCCCGGCGGGCAAGGAGCGCGCACTCGTCGCGGTCGAGCCAGCAGCAGTGGGCAGCAACCGTCCGCGGGGTGAGGATCCCGCACTCGTCAAGGATCTGAACCGGCCGCTTTCCCCACTGTGCAACTGCGTCCCTGACCTCCTTCTCCGTCTCGCACAGGTGCGTATGGATTCCGATCCCGAGGCGTGCAGAGTATTCCGCACACCAGGAAAGACCTTCCCTCGAGACCGTGTAGACGGCATGGGGCCCCACCGCAGGCTTTATCAGGGGGTTGCCCATGTTCCGGATGGACCTGACGAATGCCTCGGTGTTCCTGCACTCCGCCTCCCTCTTCTCCTCGGAGAAGAGGTCGATGAACCCGTAGGAGAGAACAGCGCAGAGCCCCATCTCGGCAACGGCCCGGGCCGCATCCTGCATGAAGAAGTACATGTCCGAGAACGCAACCGTGCCGGCCCGGATCATCTCAGCGCACGCAAGTTTCGTCCCCCAGTAGATATCTTCTGGCGTTATATGCGCCTCGACAGGCCAGATCCTCTCCGAAAGCCATTCCTGGAGGGGCATGTCCTCGGCGTATCCGCGGAAGAGAGTCATGGCTGCATGGGTATGGGTGTTGACAAAGCCGGGCAGGGCGATGGCACCATTTCCCTCGATCACGCGGTCGGCCTCGCTCCGCGCCATGCGGCCGACGCCGTCTCCCACCGCGGCGATCGTGCCGGAATCGTCAACGAAGATATCGACAGTCCCGCTTTCGAGTCTTACATCCCTGATGAGAAGGGGTCCTTCACCGTAGAGATCGTGTTCCATGCGGCATTCTCTCTCAGGACAGTTCCTGGATGATTCGCGAGAGGATCTCCTCGTTTCTCCCTGCATATGCTGCGGATGATTCGAGAAGGCTCTCGTACGTGAATTTCTCTTCGGACAGGCCGTTTGCATAGTTGTCCACGGTGCAGAGAGCGGCAACGTCCATCCCGAGTTCCGCGGCAAGCGTTGCTTCGGATGCAACCGTCATTCCGACAATATCTCCGACACGGGAGAGTGCCCTGNCCTCCGCCACCGTCTCGATCCGCGGACCCGGGGTCTGGACATACGTCCCGCCGAACCGGGCCCCGGGCACGATGGCACGCAGGCGCTCGAGGAGGTGCGGGGAGAATCCCGGTGTAACATGGCATATTGCATGATCGTGCAGGGAGGGGACGGGTGCAAAGGAGAAGTAATCGGTCGGGATCATGACAGTCCCCGGCCTTATCTCTTTTTTCAGGGATCCTGAGGATCCGATCAGCACGAGCCTGTCGACACCCGCGAGGGCGAGTGCCGCAAGGTGGCACCGGTAATCGATCCTGTGGGGGGGAAGCGACCGCTGGTGGCGGAGCAGGATCGCGATCTCTCCGGTCATCACCGTGCAGTTCCCAAAGGGCGTGTGCACGATCCTCTCTTCCAGAGGAGGTATCCTTGCATAGAGGAGACTTGTTCCCCCGATGATTCCCAGCATCAGGAGCCTCCCGGGTTCACAGAAATGATCATGCGGGTGTACAGTTTTTGGGAAAGACCATGTTCACATTTTCGGTGAGAGTTCCAATACCTGTATCTTTCGGGAATGACCTACCCTGAGACGATGGATCGGTTTGGCATAGTCAGCGGGGACCGGATAGCAGCAGGGGAGTGCACCGACGTGTACTTCGATCGGGCAGTCTCTGTCCTCGAAAAGTCAGGGCACTCCCCGGAGGTCGCGATGGAGGTCACAGCGACGTCTCTTTCCGGCGGATGGGGAATCGTCTGCGGGACAGCAGATGTCGTCTCGCTCTGCGAGGGCCTGCCGTTCTCGGTCGATGCGATGCCGGAAGGCTCCCTCTTCCATCCCCACGAACCGGTGCTGCGGGTCAGGGGAGAGTGGAAAGAGATCTCCCGGTACGAGACGGCCATACTCGGGTTCCTCTGCCATGCATCCGGGATCGCGACGGCGGCTGCGCGCGCAAAGGCACTCGCCGGAGACCGTCTGGTCTACTCCTTCGGCTCGCGCCGCCAGCACCCTGCAATCGCTGCAATGGTCGAGAGATCGGCATGGATCGGGGGTGTGGACGGTGCAAGCAACATGTGTGCCCCGGCCGGCATCCCGCTTGCAGGCACGATGCCGCATGCCTTCGTGATGTGCTATTCCTCTCCGGAAGAGGCATTCCGGGCATTCCACCGGCATGCAGACCCCGGCATTCCACGGATCATGCTCTGCGATACGTACTGCGACGAGAAACAGGAGTCCCTCGTTGCGGCCCGGTGCGGCGCGACGGGAGTCAGGCTCGACACCCCCCGTTCACGACGCGGTGACATGCGTGCGATCCTCGAGGAGGTGAGGTGGGAACTCGACTCCTCCGGGTATGCAGACGTGAAGATCTTCCTCTCGGGGGGAGTGACGCTCCATGACATCTTCCGTTTCCGGGACATTGTCGATGCATTCGGTATCGGCGGGGCGATTGCAAATGCCCCCGTCATCGATTATGCAATGGACATCGTCGAGAAGGACGGTGTGAAGTGTGCCAAGAGGGGGAAGCGGAGCGGGGTAAAACAGGTCTTTGAACTTCCCGACATGCGCCACATCGTTCTGCCGGAAGGAAGGGAAGGCCCTTCCGGATCACGCCCCCTCCTCGTCCCGATGGTCAGGAGGGGAGAGGTCATCTTCCGCCGGGAAATCGGTGAAGCCAGGGCCCGCGTCCTGCGCCGCATGCCGGTCCTCAAAGAGATCGTGGAAGGAGAGATCAGGGGGGAAAGGTGAAGGGGGAGAAAGGACGAATCACCGGAAAGCCCCGCGGGATGCAGGATGCCTGCAGGGGAGCCCGGATGCGGATCGATGGTGCAGGGCACACTCCTTTCACGCAGGAAACAATTCTTTTTTTAGGGAGCAGAACACAACTTAGTGGATACGGGCCGATAGATCAGCGGAAGATCGCTTCCTTGGCATGGAAGAGGCCGCGGGTTCAATTCCCGCTCGGTCCATCGCAGCTCTCTGCAGGAAGACAAATCGGAGTATTTTTTTACTCGCTGGAAGATTCCTTGTGATCTGCTTTGGCAATCAAGGAATGGATAATACCTCAGGACGAGGTCTTTTTCACTCTCTTCGAGAGGCTTGCCGCTGTCGTTGTTCTCGCATCATACCGAATCGTCGACCTTGTTGACGATTATTCCAATGTCCGGGAGAAGGTGCACCAGATCGAGCAGCTGGAACACGAGGGCGACAAGATCACCCACGAGATCTACGAGCAGCTCAACCAGACGTTCATCACCCCTCTCGAACCGGAGGAGATCTCGCGGCTGGCTTCTGCCATGGATGACATCCTCGACTACATCAAGAGCACTGCGACGAGGATGTACCATTACCGTATCCCGGAGACCGATGCCCACATGGTCGAACTGGCAAAGCTCATCCAGCTCTCGGTCGTCGAGCTCGAGGAGGCAGTCAAGGGGATACGCTCGATGAAGAATCCGCGCCAGATCGAGCAGCGGTGCATCGAGGTCAACCGGCTGGAGAACCTTGCCGATGATGCACTCCACGCGGCATACGACGACCTCTTCCGGTCGGACGATGCCATCGCCATCATCAAGCGGAAAGACGTCTACGAGTACCTGGAGATTGCAACCGACAAGTGCGAGGACGTGGCAAACGTCCTCTCGGATATTGCCATCCGGCACAGCTGACGGGTCACCATGGAGATGATCATTGTCATCGGGATTCTCCTTGCACTTCTCTTCAACTTCGTCAACGGCTTGAACGACGCGGCTAACTCGATTGCAACCGTTGTGGCAACGCGGGTCCTTTCTCCCTTAAAAGCCGTCACGATGGCTGCATTCTTCAACATGGCCGGACCCTTCGTCTTTACGACTGTCGTTGCAAGGACGATCGGGAAAGGGATCGTCGATCCCGGTTTCCTCACTTCTGAAGTGATCGTCATCGGGCTTGGATCGGCAGTCCTCTGGGTCTTCCTCTCCTCCTATGCGGGCATTCCCATATCTGCAAGCCACGCGCTCGTCGGCGGACTCATCGGCTCTGCGATTGCATGGGGCGGGGTCGGATCCGTTCTCTGGCCATCGCCGGGACTCTTCGTAAATACCGTTGGTATCTTCGTTGCGGGGGGCGTCACCGGCGCCCTCATCCTCTCGTATGTCGCGCGGAGGAAGCAGGAGGTGAACTGGGCAGAGTATGCCGGTCTTGGCTTCCTGTACGGCGCATCCCTGATTCTTCCCCCGGCAATCGTCTCCGGGCTGCTCCCCCTGAAGGGAATCCTTGCGATCGTGGTCTTCATCGTGGTCTCCCCCGTGCTCGGCCTCGTCTCCGCCTACCTCATCGGCATGGCCGTCATCCGCATCTTCCGGAACTCTCCTGCACGGAGGATGAATGCCCTGTTCTCCAAGCTGCAGGTATTCTCGGCAGCGTTCTACAGTCTGGGCCACGGGAGCAATGACGCCCAGAATGCAATGGGAGTCATCACGGCCCTCCTTGTTGCTGCCGGGGTACTGACCGAGTTCGTGGTTCCTCCGNGGGTCATCATCGTATCGGGGCTTGCAATCGCTCTCGGGACGTTCCTTGGAGGGTGGCGGGTGGTCGAGACGATGGGGAGGAAGATCACGAAGCTGCGGCCCTACCAGGGCTTCTGCGCGGAGACGGGCGGGGGGGTCGTGCTCTCTTTCGTTACAGCTTTTGGCGTCCCCGTCTCGACGACGCACGCAATCAGCGGTTCCATCATGGGTGTCGGTGCAACAAGGGGCTACTCGGCTGTCCAGTGGGGNATTGTCCGAAAGATCGTGACAGCCTGGATACTGACCATCCCTCTCNCTGCCGCGTGCGGGTATGTCGGGTTCCTCCTTTTTGGGATGCTCTCTTTCGCCTGATGGAACTGCTATTTCAGGAACCCTTCCCGGGAAGGACACATGGGACCGAGCGGGCAGGTCGTGCACGAGGGGTTCCGCGCTGTGCAGACGGCACGCCCGTGCCGGATGAAGAGGTAGTTGATGTTTCCCCAGGTCTTTTCCGGAAAGAGGGCCATAAGATCCCGCTCGATCCCGGCGGGGTCAATTCTGGCGGAGAACCCGAGGCGCCGGGAGAGCCGTGCAACGTGGGTGTCGACGGCAATCCCTTCGTGCACTCCGAATGCATGGCAAAGAACGATGTTTGCGGTCTTCCTGCCCACTCCGGGGAGGGTGAGGAGATCCTCCATCCTGTCAGGGACGCACCCTCCAAAACGGTCGACGATTTCGCGGGCCGCTCCGATGATGCGCCGGGCTTTTTCATGGTAGAACCCGAGCGGACGGATGATCTCTTCCACGTCCCGGGGGTCTGCTGCCGCGAGATCTTCGGGCCGCGGGTACCGGAAAAAGAGCCTCTCCCGGATGGCATTGACACTCCTGTCAGTCGTCCGTGCCGAGAGGATGGTCAGGATCAGGATCTGGAAGGGGTTTTCGAAGTGGAGAAAGGTTCGCGGCGAGTCCGGGTCTCCATAGATCTGCTCGAGAATGGCGTATATCCGGCAGGCACGGAACGTGTCCATGACAATGGGGTAGGGCAGATTCGAACTGCCGTCAAAGCGTCCCAAACGCTCTAGGATGGACCAGGCTACCCTACTACCCCGGGAGATCAGATTTCTGTTGCGTTGCGGCAAATAGGTTATGGTGGCTCTTTGCAAAAGAGAGGGAGAGGGCTTTTTCCCGGGTCGCACACGAGGGTTCCTGCAACCTTTATACCGGAGAGGACATCCTCGAGGAGTCCGGGAGTCCTCCCGTCAAGGACGAGGAGCGGGATCCTGCTCCGCGAGATGACCTTTGCGGCAACGATGTCGAGCACGGTGTTTGACCCTGCCTCGAGGGTGCCGCTCCCGACGATCCGGAGCAGGTCGTCGAAGGTCATGCGGTCGAACCTCTGTGCCGAGGGGTCTATCTTTGGGTCATGCGAGTAAATGGCATCGACTGATGTCAGGTTGACGAGGAGGTCTGCCCGGGAGAACTCTGCAAGGACAGCGGCAACAGCGTCTGTTGTCTGTGCAGGGGTCACTCCGCCCATAAGAACGATCTTTCCCCCACCCATCCGGGCGGCGGCCTCGGCAGGGGTCTCTGCGACTCCGGGGTACGCCGAGTCGCCGAGTGCAGCACAGAGCAGGGTTGCATTCAGGCGCGTGACGAGGATTCCAATCTCGTCGCAGGTTGCCTCGTCTGCTCCGCACTCGCGTGCAACCCTGATGTACCGGCGGGCCTCGCCGCCACCGCCAACGACTACCGCGAGGTCTGTCTCCCAAGAGAGCTTCGAGAGGACAGATGCATAGGCAAGGAGCCTGTTCGTTTCAAGCGAGGGGAAAAGAACAGAACCACCGAGTGAGAGGACGACCCGAGCCATTCTATTTATTCATTTCTCCATGTTTCACATATAGATGTTGAACATGGTGGTGCAGTGTCCTGTCTGCGGGAGCAGCGATATCCACCCGCTCGCCGGGGGGTGCATGGGACAGGTCTTCCGGTGCAGGTCGTGCGGGTACCGAGGGTCATTCGTGGTCGAGATCGAGAGCGTGAATGGACACGAGGGTGATGGCAGGAGAGGGTGAAATGCCATTACCTTTATTGTAAATTACCGGTGAATGGGAGACTACCATGCAGCAGATGCACAGGGCACTCCGGTGGGCACCGGAGGGCAGCGAGGGGGAGGTCAGGTGCTCGCTCTGCCCCCACAGGTGCCTGATTAAGCCGGGAAAGACGGGGATATGCAGGGTGAGGCAGAACCGGGATGGCGAGCTCTTTGCCCTCACCTACGGGCGGGTGAGCGCAGAGGCGGTGGATCCCATCGAGAAGAAGCCGCTGTATCACTTCCTGCCGGGGTCGATCTCCTATTCTCTCGGCAGTGTGGGATGTAACTTCCACTGCGCGCACTGCCAGAACTGGCACATCTCGATGGCGGATACCGGGATGCCGGGACTTCGCGACCTTTCGCCGGAGGAGGGTGTTTCGCGGGCACGGCAGGCGGGGTGCGCGAGCATATCGTGGACGTACAACGAGCCGACGATATGGCACGAATACACGCTCGAGATGGGGAATCTCGCGCGGAAAGAGGGGCTATCGACCGTGTACGTGACGAACGGGTATATCACGGAAGAGGCGCTCCGTGAACTCTCCCCCATGCTCCAGGCCTATCGCGTGGATATCAAGGCATTTTCAGAGGATTTTTACCGGAAGGTCTGCGGGGCACACCTCCAGCCCGTCCTCGATTCTGCCGTCCTTGCACGGGAACTCGGGATGCACATCGAGGTGGTGACACTCGTGATACCCGGCAAGAATGACAGCCCGGACGAGACCCGAGCGCTCATCCGCTGGATCCGGGACAACCTCGGACCGGACACACCTGTCCACTTCACCCGGTTCCACCCGGATCACCGGATGCGGGACAGGAATGCGACGCCGGTCGCGGTGCTCGAACGGATCTACCGGCAGGCGCGGGACGAGGGGCTGCGGTTCCCGTACCTCGGCAATGTCTCGCCGCACCCCTGGGAGAGCACGTACTGTCCGTCCTGTGGTGCACTCTGCATCGAGCGGTATGGGTACTCCGTCATGTTCCGGGAACTCTCTGGCGGATCCTGCAGGCGGTGCGGAGAGAAGATACCCTATGTCCAGGCAGGAACGTGAGCGACAGGGGCAGACGCGTTTCATTGCAGACCGTATGCTCGGGACGCTCTGCCGGTACCTGCGGTTCATGGGATACGATACGGTGAGTGCCAGCGAGATGGCAGAGGGCAACACCCGCGAAGACACCCTCCTGCTTGCCCGTGCCCGTCACGAAAAAAGGGTCCTCCTGACCATGGACAGGGATCTTGCCCGGCGGGGGGGGAGCGATGCCTTCCTCATCGAGGAGAAAGCCGTCATGGACCAGATCTCTGCCCTCGCCCGGGCAGGCCTGATCGTCCCGGGGATCAGGCTGACCCGGTGTTCACTCTGCAACACCCCGCTCCGGCCGGCACGCCCCGCCGAGATTGCGCGTGCGACCTATGCGCCGGGGCAGAGCCATGCGAAGACATTCTTCTGGTGCCCGCGATGCCGCAAGCTCTACTGGGAGGGCTCGCATGGCAGGAATCTCGAAAAAAGAATACAGGATTTTTTCCTGCAGGATTAGGTGGCCTTCGGGGGGACCTTCTCGCTCACCTGGGCGCGGCGCTTGAGCCAGACGAGTTCCTTCCCCTCATAGCCAAAGCTCTGCATCGGGAGGATCTCGATGCCGGGAGGAAGGGGGTCCGTCTCCGTTCCCTTCGGGGTCATCAGGATGAGCCGGGGATTCCTGACTCCGGCAATGGGTGACTGGGCAGCGATCTCCTGCAGAGCTTTTATTGCAGCCGGCGTCACCTTTCTGTCGAAGTTGACAAGGACATGTGCCCCCTCGAACCTGCCGAGCAGCCTCCTCGATATGGTGAAACCCGCACCGGCACCGGTTTTTGGTGCGCTCCTGATCTGCCAGCCGTCAACGCTTGGGTAAAGCCGCTTGAGCTCCTTTCTTACAAAATCGTGCATGATGTCTTCGTTCGATCCCATGGCGAATCACAGCCGATGATAGTTAGACGCTGGAATGGTAAAACTGTTTTGTCATGTCCCTGTTCACCGGTAACCGCAATGGATTGGGGTGCTTCCTCTTTCACACCGCGATAGAAAGGTATTTGTGGGCAATTGGCCGATAAATTGAATTAAAACCATGAAAATTGTCGTTTTCGTGTCTGCATGATCGTCATTGGCATCGACCCGGGGCTGGCTACCGTGGGATACGGCGTCCTTTCTGCCAGCGGGAGAACAATCACACCCATGGCATATGCGTGCATCCGGACTGCCCCCTGCCCGGGGGGAACACCGGAGAGGCTTGAATGCATCTTCGACGAGGTAACCCGGCTCCTCGGCGAGTTCTCCCCGGCCTGCCTAGCAATGGAGACGCTCTTTTTCTCGCGCAATGTCACGTCGGCGCTTGGCGTCGCAGAGG
>Ga0067045_1028476_pt1 | contig 32713 bp, 29 predicted proteins | sample TerdegcTABiofilm_FD_59184 | JGI IMG/M metagenome (GOLD analysis project Ga0067045, IMG submission 59184) | Combined Assembly of (Gp0054472, Gp0054536) Wastewater bioreactor microbial communities from Singapore -Terephthalate degrading...
TTTCCAGGATAACAATGGGAATGTCTCGCGGACTGCATCTACTCTCGGTATTTCCCGACAAAATCTGCAGTATTTGTTGAAAAAATATCGATTGAAAAATTGAAAATAAAGATCATGTAACTTTAGTGAGTTGGGATTTGTCATATCCGAAAAAAATGTTTCATTTTTTAATCGTTCTAAAGCCAAGAAATCGGTTTTTGCTTGAATTCACTCGGAATCTGTTTCTGTTGCTCAAAGGAGGAGTGATATTGTTAGATGGTTTACAAATTATTCACCACCAACTAATAAATAAGTCTGAACAAAAAGTTGTACATGATTTAATATTCCAATTGCGAACCGGTCATGATTTTTCCAGCAGTCTTAAACGATTTCCATATTTATTTAATCATGTCTATTGTAATCTTATAGAAATTGGAGAGTTAACTGGCCAATTGAGTGAGATGTTATTTCTGTTGCTGGAATATTTAGAAAAAATCACCAGGTTCAGAAAAAAAATTTTACAGGTCCTCGCTTATCCCTTTCTGGTTTTTACTATTTCAATCGTTGCGCTGATGTTTATGTTTTTCTTTGTCATTCCGGCATTTAACGAGTTGTTTAAAGAATTCGATTCTGAACTGCCGGGATTAACTCGCCTGGTTATGGCAGGTAGTGACTTTTTAAAACAGTACTCACTGTTCATTATCGGTCTATTTGCACTGAGCATTTTTTTGATGAGAAAAATTTATGAAATAGAACGCATCAAATATTTTGTCCATAGACAAATTATGCAAATTCCTTTGTGGGGTTTATACCTTCGCAAACACTATCTCTTTCGGTTTTGCAGAACACTGGGTACGCTATTAACTGGAGGCGTAAATCTTTTGAAGGCACTTGATATCCTTCACAAATCCCATCCCAATTATTATTTACGATCAGAAATTTTACTCATGCAGGAATATCTATTAAAAGGTGAAAAATTTTCCAATACGTTGCTGACCTCTTTGATCTTTCCGCCGGTTGTGAGTCAAATGATTTCTGTGGGAGAAGAGAGTGGAAATCTGGCTCAAGTCTTGTTGCAAATTGCCAGTTATTATGAACAGGATATTGACCATACCATGGAGTTATTGTCCAGCATCATCGAACCAATTATCATACTTTCCCTGGGATTCATAATCGGTCTGTTACTGGTTGCCATTTATCTCCCCTTATTCAATTTGACGCAATTATTTCCAGGGTGATCCATTGTTTATATCAATCTGCGGAGTTGAAATCATAAAGGAGGGTACAAAAATGAGTTTTCGAAAAACTATCAGGCAAGAGTCAGGATTTTCTCTGACGGAGGTGTTGGTGGTTATTGTGATCATTGGCATCCTCATCTTGTTAGCACTTCCTCGTTTTACCAGTGTCATTACCAAGGCGAAAACTACCGAAGCCAAAACGATGTTGCGCCATCTTTATACGTTACAAAAGGCTTTTTATTATGAAAATGATTATTTCGCTGGAAATCTTGAAGAACTGGGATTTGAGCAATCAACTTTGATTACTGAAGGGGGCGAAGCCCGTTACAAGATTGAGATTATTACCGCCGATCATGAAAAATTTTTAGCACGAGCCACTGCTATCATTGATTTTGATAGGGATGGACAATTTAATGTGTGGGAAGTGGATGAAACAGGGAAAATTATTCAAAGCGTGGCAGACTAAGATGCGAATTTTCACACTTTTCTTTCTTCTTTTCATCCTGGTTTCCAGTTGTTATCGAAATTCATTTTTTTTATCGAACATAGACAATGAGAAAACGATTATAGCAGTTTTGCCATTCTATGGAAACGGCGTATCTCCCGTAATTAGTCAACTAGCGACCAATGAACTTCTTCGTTTGATTTTTATCACCCACAAGATTGCTGTCAGTGAACCCCTGGAGATCAATTATTATTTGAGAAAAATGAACTTGAACGATTCATATGCTATTTCCTCCGCCCAATGGGGTGAATTGGCCGACTCTCTGAGAGCGACCCACCTGGTTGTTGGTTTGATAGAGTCATCATTTACTCCTGAACCGGAGGAAAAAAGCTTACAGCGAGTAACAGTAACTCTGCGATTCATCGATTGTGAAAATGGAAGAATTGTGGGGATGATCAGCAAAAAAACTTTAACTTCGGAATCACTCGAGTACGTCATACCATTTATGCTTGAAAACATGTTGAAGATTAAATGAAAAACCTATTTCAAATCATACCAGCGGAATATGCTTTACAGCATCATCTGGTGCCCTTATTTATCGATGAACAGGGTATTCATGTGGCTATGGATGATCCTCAAAACTATGATGTGATAAGAGAAATTGAATTTTTTACAGAGCAAACAATTATTCCAGTAAAATGGGAATGGTCGCAGATTTTTAATGAAATTAACACCCACTACAATATTGCTCAGGAAGTGGAGGACAAAAGATCATATAATTTATTTCAGTATCGTGAAATACAGGGCCTGAATGAGAAAAAAGACCATGACGAGCACACTATTATTAAATGGGTTGATGAATTAGTTTCTGAGGCAATTGCCAGGCGTGCCAGCGATATCCATATCGAGTCTGAAGAAAATTCCTTAAGAGTCCGATTCAGGATTGATGGAGTGTTATGGGATTGGGATAAGAAAGTTAATTATAAAAAAGAATTTGTAATTTCTCGATTAAAAATCATGGCCCATTTAGATATTGCTGAGAAGAGGAGGCCACAGGATGGTCGATTCAGCATGCAGAGTGATACCGATCGGATCGATGTCAGAGTTTCAACCTTACCGACCACTTTTGGCGAGAAAATTGTCTTGCGATTGCTCGATAAATCGTCGTTAATTCTATCATTGGATGGACTGGGCTTTGATCTCGAGTTAACTGACAATTTAAAAAGAATTTTGCGATCATCTTACGGAATGATCTTAGTCACCGGTCCGACCGGTAGCGGGAAAACCACTACTTTATATTCCGCTCTGCAATTTGTCAACAAACCGGAGGTAAATATCATCACCGTCGAAGATCCGATTGAATATCATATTCCGGGAATTAATCAAACCAACGTAAAACCAGCCATCGGTCTTAATTTTGCCGCTATTTTAAGAACCATCCTTCGTCAGGATCCAGATATCATCATGGTCGGAGAAATCCGTGATAGAGAAACGGCTGAGATCGCGGTGCGGGCCGCTCTCACCGGACACCTGGTTTTAAGCACCTTGCATACCAATGATGCACCAACCACCATCATTCGCTTGATTGATATGGGAATTGAACCATTTCTGTTAGCCGGTGCTTTAAAAATGGTTATTGCCCAACGATTATTGAGAAAAATTTGTCCATCTTGTAAAGCGGTTGATGGTCAGGCTAATGATTTATTACCTGAATACTTCCAGCATTCTGATAATCAATTCATTTTTTATGAAGGCCGGGGATGTCCGCATTGCCATTTTACTGGTTATTATGGACGATGTGCCGTGGCCGAATATATTTTAATCGATGAAGAAATGGCTGGTGCAGTTCAGAGATTTAACGGACTGAATGAGCTGATATCGTTAGCCAGAATGAAAGGATTTAAAACATTAAAAGAAGCGAGCCTGCAAAAATGTCTGGACGGCATTACTTCATTAAGTGAACTATTTTCTGAGGTTGATCATCTCTAAAGATCAGGGTCAATAAACAAAAAAGGCTTCGATTTGATTGGTGTTTTTTTACGATACATATCTCAAATAAAACCAGCCTCTTTTGATTAAAATAATTCTACCTTATTCATTGATTTAAATGAATTTATGTTATTATTTGTTTATCCATTAACCGCATTTTTGTGACGGTACTTCTCCAAGAAAATAGAGGAAAGAATAAACGACCGAATTTCTCTGAATTTGGTCAGGTCAATAATAAATTAAAGAATTCATCAATTCCAACCAGTTTTTTGTATATGCCGGGGTAAGTAATAAAAAAATAATTTGCTTGATACAAAATAAAAACTCTTTAAAATTTGTGTTATCAGGATATATGAGACAAATTTATCCAAGTGTAGATGATTAAAAATTTTTGTCAAATTTAACAAGAACTGTTGATGGCATCCAAGCTAATCATCCTCTTCCTGGTTGTACTGGTTTATTGTTTTATCAGCTCAGCTGAAGTGATTCTACCAGAAAAAAAAGTGATTGTCTTTTACACAGAGAAAGCGCCTAAAATTGATGGTCGGGTGGATGAACTTTGGCTAAATGCTTCGGTACAAAGTGGTTTCATTCAACGTGAACCGATGCAAGGAGAAAATGCCAGCCAGGAAACTCGTTTTTATGTACTCTATGATGATAATCATATTTACTTTTTATTTATCATGCTTGATGATGAACCTTTTTTAATTCCTTCCCGTTTGCTGGAACGTGACCAACAGTTTTATCCTGATGATAATATAAACTTTTACCTTGACACGTATAATGATCAGCGGAAAGCCTTTTATTTTGCCACTAATCCCAGTGGGGTCGAAAAAGACGGGCTCATCAGCGAGAATGGTGACAATTTAGATTTAACCTGGGATACCATCTTTCAGGTAGCGGCTCGGCGCAATGAATATGGATGGGTAGCGGAATTTGCAATTCCGTTTACCTCGATTCGCTTTAAAGATGACCTGCGATATCAGATCTGGGGATTCAATGTTTGGCGAGTGCGAAAAAAAAATCGGGAAATCAGTTTTTGGTCACCGGTTCACCAAAATTTCAATATGTATCGTTTGGATAAAGGTGGAATTCTGGTTGGCATGCAGAATATTCATAGCGGTCAGCATTTAAAAGTTACCCCCTACCTTACCGCCAGGAATATTCAACAGCATGAGCACCCGGAAGCCCAATTTGACCTGGGGATGGATGTTAAATATGGGTTTACCTCTGATCTAACCTTTGATTTAACTGTGAATCCTGATTTTGGGCAGGTGGAAATTGACGATGAAAAGATCAATGTGGATAAACGTTTTGAGGTTCAACTGGAAGAAAAACGACCATTTTTTCTGGAAAATACTAATTTATTCCAATCTCCTTTTTATCAGATGTTCTATAGTCGAAGAATTGGTTCGGTAAGTAAAATAAAAACCGGTGCCAAAATTACGGGTAAGCTGGGATCGTATTCACTTGGAGCACTGGGGGCCATCACCGGTGATTGGAAAAATTATGGTTTAGGAGATCCCTCAGACCCTTCGACTTCGGATGAATTGTTTGCCGTTTTGCGAGTGCAAAGGGACATTTTTCGCAGTTCAAATCTTGGATTGATGTACGTTGATCGATCTGTCAATCTCGGTGGTAAGGATCGCGAATACAACAAGGCAGGGGGAGTGGATGCAACCATTCATTTCGGTCAATTTTCTATAATTGGACAGGGAATATACGCCTATAATTCGATTGCTGCCGATGATCTGCAAGGGGGTTCTGGATATGGGACTGCTGGATATTATGGTCAATTGTTTCAGATGCATGCCTATACTTTATATCATAGCCCGGATTTTAGTTTAGACAAACTGGGTTTTTATCCCAAAATCCCTGATAAAGGTACTTATCATAACGGAATCTACGTTGATGTGCATCCCCTGGTGAATAAAAAATATATCCGAAGCTGGGGACTATCCTTACAGCCCTTCTATTTCAAGGATTCTGATGAATCGGCGAGCAGTGAGGCTATTCAGAGCAAGCTCTGGATAGAACTGGCAGATCAAAGCATGTTAGAATGTGGATTTACTCGGTATCGTGATGTGGAATCTGATAACTATTATTATTTTTTCAGGAGCCTGCCTCAAAAAGGAAAAGATTTTATTTTTTGGGGACGAGATTTTTTTGTGGAAGTGAAGAGTGATATTGGTAAACCCGTTTCCCTAAGAGCTCGCTGGGAAAATAACTCACAATATTATTTCCAGACTCATAATGCTGGATTCAATCTGGGTGCTAAAATTTACCTTATGATAAAACCGTTGTCTAATACATTTTTTGAGGTAGGTTTTGAGAACAGCAAGTTATTAGATTCTGAGAAAGAATTAATGCCCATCGAAAAAGTTGGACAATCTGATGTCCGAATCTGGAAATTCCGTGGGCGCTATCTGTTGCACAAAAATCTTTTCGCCCGGATATTCTTCCAGCACACCAATGGTGCAGAAGATTTTTTCCAAAATGATTCCACCGGATTTTATGAATATCAGGTCTGGAAAAGACTGAGTGCCAATATGCTTTTAGGATGGCGCTTTAAACCGGGTAGCACAATCTATCTTGCCTATACCGAAGAATGGGATCGTCAGTTATCCCGGTCGTATCAATCTGCGAATCAAATATTTTTTATTAAAATCTCTTACCTTTGGAGTAAGTAATATAATCTCACAGGGAAAACCTGACAGGACATGGGTAGAGTTAATCTGGATATAGAACAGATCATTTGGTCAAATGGATTTCAACGAATTGCGGGAGTGGATGAAGCAGGGTGTGGACCATTGGCGGGACCAGTGGTGGCAGCAGCCGTCGTTTTTCCTCGTGATTTCTATCATCCTGAAATTAATGATTCCAAGAAATTAACCAGCAGCAAAAGAGAAGAATTAGCTCAGCTCATAAGGGATAAAGCAATTGCCACTGGTATTGGGGTAGTGAGCCATAGCGAAATCGATCGTATGAATATTCGTCAAGCGACTTTTAAAGCCATGCGCAAAGCGTTGGGTTCACTGGGTATTAAACCTGACTACATTCTTTTTGATGGATATGAATTACCCGAACGATTATTTCGACAGGAAGCCATTATCAACGGAGATGAAATTTCATTTACAATCGCCGCTGCTTCTATACTGGCCAAAGTTACCAGGGATCACTTGATGATTAAATATCATCAGCAATATCCACAGTACGGCTTCGACCGACATAAAGGGTATGGTACAGTATTTCATCGTGAGATGATTCGAAAATATGGTCCTTGTCCCTTACATCGAAAAACTTTTCTGCATAAAATTATTTCCTTTCCCGATTAACAGAATACCCTTTCTTCTACTCACCGAATCTACCATGCCATTCAACATCAGAACAGATGAAATCCTTATTTTATTTGAGGCTTTGGAAATTTATCTTGACAAGTTATCTACTTCACAGTAATTTGTATACAGAAATTATGCCAAAATGGTAAGAAGGAAAATAGGAATTATCTGACAATGGTCAAGCTCAGTCAATATCTGGCTCTGGAACAGCGGTTAACCCCGCAACAGATATTATTATCCACTCTGTTGCAGTTACCCATGCTAAGTCTTGAACAAAAAATCAAGACTGAACTGGAGTTAAATCCAGTTTTAGAGGAAGTAGGAGAACAGGAAGAGCTACAGGAAGAGGAAGAAGCCATTGATGAAAATAAAGAAGAGATCGAAGAGATCAATGAAGACTTTGACAAATTAAAAGAAAATAATAAAACAGAAGAAGAAGAGAAATTTGAAGAGTTAGACCAGGAAGTGAATTGGGAAGAGTTAGTAAATGATGAAGAGAACTATGAACTTCGTTTACCTCGTGATAAAAATGAAGAAGAATTTGATCGGCCAGAAGCATATCAGTCAACCATGGCTGAGCATTTAATAGAGCAATTGCGATTGCTGAATTTAGATGAAGTTGATTTTCGGATTGGTGAATATATTATTTACAACCTTCGAGATGATGGTTATCTGGATCCAGAAGTAACTGTTGAAAGTATCGCTGCTATATTTGAAAAGAAGCCCGAAGAGGTAGAAAAAATATTAAAAGCAATTCAACGGTTCGATCCAGTGGGTATAGCCGCCCGAAATTTACAGGAATGTCTCAAAGTTCAGCTCGAAAATCTGGAAATCAATGGACGTAAAGAATTATGTCTGCGCATCATTAATAATGCCTTTCATGATTTTGTTAACAAACGATATGAAAAAGTGGCCAGTGCATTGGAAGTACCTCTGGATAAAATTAAAGAGGCATTAGATTTAATTAATAAATTAAATCCCAAACCTGGCGAAGGTTATTGGGATACCCGGCAAAATTATGTCGTTCCCGATTTTATTGTTGAAAAAATTGATGATGAGTTAGTTGTTTCGCTTAATGAGTGGAACATGCCAGGCCTGCAAATCAGTCCTCATTATCGCAAATTAATCCGTCAATCGAAGAATCTTGATAAAGATGTTCGGCAATTTTTACGCAAGAAAGTAGAAAGTGCCCGCTGGTTTATTAATGCGCTGCAACAACGACGGGTAACGATGCTCAAAACCATGAATGCCATCGTGGATTTGCAAAGAGAATTTTTTGAAAAAGGACCTGAGTATATTAAGCCGATGATCATGAAAGATGTCGCCGAAAAAATTGACATGGATATTTCGACCGTCAGTCGGGTGGTAAATGGAAAATATGTTCAAACAGATTATGGAGTTTTTGAACTCAAATTTTTCTTCAATGAAGGGATGGAGACTGCCGAAGGCGAAAATTTATCTACTTTAAGAATTAAAGAACACCTACGCGAAATTATAAACAGTGAGGATCCGAATGATCCTTACAGCGATGATAAATTGGCAGAAATTTTTAAGAAAAAAGGGATTCCAATCGCCCGACGTACGATTGCTAAATACCGAGAACAGTTGGGAATACCGGTGGCTCGCCTTCGCCGAAAAATTTGACCAGCATACACAACATTGATCTACTAACCCTGGGAATTCATTTTTCCAGGGTCTTTTTTTAAAAGAAGGTGTGAGAATTATCATTTTTATATCGGGTGGATATATTTTTTGGTGAATTTGTAAAAGATGGTAAATATGATTAAATTAAGAAGATTGAGGACTGAATAATGAAGGAATCCAGATTTTATCACACAACTATTTTAGGCATGGTTCATAAAGGACAGGCGGCGATTGGTGGGGATGGACAGGTCACCTTTAATAATACGGTGATGAAGCATGGTAGTATCAAAATCAGAAGGTTATATAATGGCAAAGTTTTAGCCGGCTTTGCCGGAACATCAGCTGATGCTTTTACCCTGTTCGAGAAGTTTGAAGAAAAAATTCAGCAATATAATGGAAATTTGACCAGAGCCGCGGTAGAATTGGCCAAGGAATGGCGAATGGATAAATTTTTAAGGCGATTAGAAGCGATGCTGGCCGTGGTTGATAAGAACACTGCTTTAATTATATCGGGTACGGGCGATGTGGTAGAACCAGACGATAAAATTGTGGCGATTGGCTCAGGAGGCCCCTTCGCTTTAGCTGCTGCGCGGGCACTGGTTCGTCACACTAATCTAACCGCCAATGAAATTGTAAAAACAGCCATGCAAATTGCCTCTGAAATCTGTATTTATACCAATAATCAGATTTCGGTGGAAACCATTGAATAGGAGCAGTGGAGGTTTATATGCCAAAGCCGGGATCCGAATTAACTCCGAAGCAAATTGTAAAAGAACTGGATAAGTATATTATTGGACAGAATGCCGCGAAGAGAATGGTGGCGATTGCATTGCGAAACCGATGGCGCCGCCAACAGGTGAAAGCCGAGCTTCGGGAGGAAATCATGCCCAATAATATCATCCTGATCGGTCCGACCGGGGTAGGTAAAACTGAAATCAGCCGACGCCTGGCGAAATTGGCGCAAGCTCCTTTCAGCAAGGTGGAAGCTTCAAAATTTACAGAAGTCGGCTATGTCGGCCGCGATGTGGAAAGCATGATACGCGATCTGGTGGATATCGGTGTAAATATGGTGCGGGAAGAAATGGTCCAAGCGGTGCAGAGTAAAGCCAACGAGAATGCCATCGAGAGAGTCTTGGATCTGTTAGTGCCTAAAATCAAAATACCTGCTCAGCCCCGTCCGCTCGAGGAAAGCGCACCTTCCGTTATTGAATCAGCTGAAGAAAGACAGGAGAGAACCCGCGAAAAGTTTCGGGAAAAATTATTAGCCGGCGAATTGGACGAACGTGAGGTGGAATTGGATATGAGCTCGGAAAATTTTCCCATGATGCAGATCTTTTCACCGGTAGGTATAGAAGAGCTGGGCCTCAATATGCGAGAATTATTTGGGAATCTTATGCCGAAAAGAACAAAAAAGCGAAAACTAAAAATAAAAGAAGCTTTAAATATTTTAAGACAGGAAGAAGCTCAAAAATTAATTGATATGGATGTGGTCACCCGTGAAGCCATTCATCGGGTGGAAAATTCTGGCATCATTTTTTTGGATGAAATAGATAAAATTGCCAGTAGCAAGGGATCGAGTACCTATGGACCTGATGTCAGTCGTGAAGGAGTGCAGCGGGATTTACTGCCAGTGGTGGAGGGCACTACCGTGCTCACCAAATATGGAATGGTCCGAACTGATCATATTCTGTTTATTGCTTCCGGAGCATTTCACATCACCAAGCCCTCTGACCTGATCCCCGAGCTTCAGGGACGATTCCCCATTCGAGTGGAATTAGAGAGTTTAACCACTGAAGATTTTATTCGGATTTTAACTGAACCAGAAAATGCACTCATTAAACAGTATGTAGAATTGTTAAAAACAGAAGGAATCCACATCGATTTTACTCCTGATGCTATCCGGGAAATTGCGGAGATTGCCAGTTTTGTTAATAGCAAAGCAGAAAATATTGGAGCCAGACGATTGCATACCATCATGAGCAAATTATTAGAAAATATTCTTTTTGAGGCTCCTGATCTGGAATCGAAAGAGATCCTGATCGACAAAGAGTTTGTTCGAAATATTCTGAAAAATATTGTCGAAGACGAAGATCTGAGAAAGTACATATTATGAACCATTATCTAAATTGAGCGAAATTGGAGGTTATCGTGAAAAAAGATTTTTTGTCAATTGCTGATCTTACCGCTAAAGAGATCTATGATATTTTTGATCTGACGAAAGATTTAAAAGAAAAGACCAGGAAAAGAATAGAACATCATCTTTTAAAAGGTTATTCGTTGGCGATGATCTTTGCCAAACCATCGGCACGTACTCGAATTTCCTTTGAGACCGGAATCTTTCAATTGGGAGGAACCGCTCTATATTTAGCCCCTGGGGACATTGGTATTGGGAAAAGAGAGGCAATAAAAGATATTGCACAGGTAATCTCACGCTATAACGATCTGATCATGGCTCGTTTATTTGCCCATAATGATATTCTGGAATTAGCAAAATATTCGAGAGTGCCAGTCATCAATGGACTGACTGATTATAATCATCCCTGCCAAATTATGGCCGATGCCTTTACAATTATCGAATATTTTGGGAAAATTGAAAATTTAAAGATCGTCTATATCGGTGATGGAAATAATGTCGCCAATTCATGGATTAATTTTGCCTCCCGCATACCTGTCCAACTGGTGATTTGCACACCACCGAAATATGAACCTGATAAGGCAACGGTTAAGAGAGCTAAAGAAGCTAAGGTTAGCAAAATAGAAATCATGACCGATCCTCGCCAGGCGGCACGAGGCGCTGATGTTCTTTATACCGATGTGTGGGCGAGCATGGGACAGGAGGCAGAAGCTGAAGAGCGGAAAAAAGTCTTCCGTCCTTACCAGCTGAATAGTGAGTTAGTGAAATTAGCCAAACCAGAAGTCAAAGTGCTGCATTGCTTGCCGGCACACCGCGGAGATGAGATCACCGATGAAGTAATCGATGGACCCCACTCTGTGGTCTTCGATGAAGCCGAAAATCGACTCCATGTACAGAAAGCCATTATGGTCACTCTGGTAAAAAATATGAAGTGATGTTGAGGTGATGGCTGACAATTTTAAAATTGAACATGTACTACCTGACAACTATGCTCTCTGGGATGAATTTTTACGTCAATCTGTCAATGGAACCGTATTTCAATCCTCGGCCTACCTGAAGGCGGTAGAGAGTGCTTTCCAACGCCAGGTGCAGGTGCTGTCAGTGGTCCGCCACCAGGAAATAGTGGGGGGATGTGTTCTGTTTCCAAAGCAAAGATGGGGTTTTTCCTACACCACCACTCCATTTTTAATTCCTTATAATGGCTTTATTCTCGGTTCATTTTCCCAAACCAGTCAGGAGCGTCGGCGAATAAATTATCAGGCAGAAGTGCTGGATCTTTTACGCCTGGAATTAGAGAGGCGATATGGATTTATTCGACTGGATTTAACCCCGGGAGTTATTGACTTCCGCTGTTTGTTGAATGGAAAGTGGAAATTTTTCCCTCACTTTAATATTGTGATTGATCTGCAACGAGAGAATAACATTCGGCGCAATCAGCAACGGGGCATTAAGTCATTTGAAAAGCTTGATTTTAAAGTAAAAGATAGCCAGGATCTTAAAACTTTTCATCAATTGGTAAGCCAGTGTTATCATCGGCATGGGCTTCACCCGCCGTTGAACAGCCAACTTTTTGAAAATTTTATTCGTGAACTTCTGAATAGGCAATTGGCAAATTATTTTATAATTGAGGTGGATAACCGACCGGTAGCGGGAATCTTGATTATCCTTGATAAAAACCGAGTTTATGCTTTATTTGCCGGTAAAGATTTTGGGCGAGATGGGGATGATGCCGAACTCTATTTGCATTGGCATCTCATGCAGTATTTCCGAGAGCGAGGTGTACACTATTTTGACTTACTGGGTGGCATGGTAAAATCGATCGCCCATTTTAAATTGGGACTGGGAGGAATGCTTTTGCGATATGATCAAATTTATTATTTTAGGAATTCATTCGTTGAAATGATGTTTAAGGCACTGGAAAAAAGGAAAAAAGCAAAAAGAATTCTAGACGAACCAAAGGATATGTGACTTTAATTATCTTAATGATAATTAAATAATTAACAATGTAAGAATTGTGATTTTTTGAAGAGATGTATTTATGTTCACTTATTTTTACCAATTTTAGATATTTAATGAAAAACTAAATAAATGATTTGACTATTTAGACTTTTAAAAATAAATTATCTGGCTAAAAAAATGAAAATTCCGATTTTACATCTTGAAGAAGGATATCATCATTTTGAGGACTACATAAAAAAGGGTTCTCTTCATTTTTATCGGGATGAAATTTATCCGGATGATATCAATGTAAAAGTGGAAGTAAATAAGTTTGCAAAAAATATTTCATGTAAAGCTGAGATATCGACCCGGATGCATTTAACCTGTGATCGATGTCTGGCGGAATTTGATGAAAATATCCTGGAAATGTTTGATATTCTCTTTCATATTGGGCAGGATGAACTGAATATTGATGAAGAAAATGTGGTTGCACTTTTACCGGATCAAAAAGAAATCGATTTGACATCCTATATTCAGGAGACCTTGATTCTCTCCATTCCGATGAAGATTTTATGTCGGGCCGATTGCAAGGGGATCTGCCCGAATTGTGGAGCTGATTTGAATAAAGAAGAATGTCGATGTATAGATAAACCAATGGATTCGCGTTGGGAAGATTTAAAAAAGTTGAGAAAATAATAATATATATAGATGAACTTTAATTGGAGATTGAAAAATGCCAAATCCGAAAAGAAGAATATCTAAATCAAAGCGTGATAAAAGGCGTGCTCCCTGGATGAATGATTTAGGTGCGATCAGCGTCTCAGTCTGTCCAAACTGTGGGGAACCCAAACAACCTCATCGTGCTTGTCCGAGCTGCGGATATTATAAGGGGCAACGCGCTTTTACACCCACAGAATCTTAATAAAAATTTATATTTGCCGATTATGCGTGTGGCGATCGATGCAATGGGCGGAGATTATGCTCCGAGAGCTACGGTCGAAGGGGCAGTTTTATATGCCAAGGAAACAGCAGGAAAACATCACCTGTTGCTTTTTGGTGATCAGCCAACTCTCGAGAAGGAATTATCTCACTTTTCTGCCCAAAAATTGGGTAATATTTCCATTCATCATACCACCCAAGTCATAGAAATGTCAGACATTCCCACTGCCGCCTTAAAAGGAAAACCTGACTCTTCTCTATTGAAAGCCCTACAAATGCATAAAAATGGAGAGGTGGATGCCGTCGTGAGCGCCGGCAGTACTGGGGCACAAATGGTGGGGAGTTTAATGATTTTAGGGAGAATTGAAGGGGTGCATCGTCCTGCGCTTGGTTCTTTCCTTCCCACCGAGGGCGGCGTGGTGCTGCTCATCGATGTGGGCGCTAATGTTGATTGTAAACCAATAAACCTTCTTCAATTTGGTTTAATGGGGAGTATTTTTATCAATTATATCTATGGTATTTCCAACCCGCGGGTTGGCTTACTAAGCATCGGGGAAGAAAAAACAAAAGGAAATGAATTAGTATTGGCGACCTATCCTCTGATGGCGGCCCATATTCCTCATTTTATTGGAAATCTGGAAGGGAGGGATATACTGGCCGGTAAAGCCGATGTGATTGTTACAGATGGTTTTGTGGGGAATAATATTTTAAAGTTTGCTGAGAGTATTATGGGGGTATTTGGAAGCAGTTTTAAAAAAAGCATTGGAAAAAATTTGTTCTCTTTACTGGGGGCCTTCATGGTTCGCCATGCTTTTCATGAGATGAAGAGTAGTTTTGATTATCAAGAATATGGGGGAGTTCCACTTTTAGGGGTGAATGGAATTTCCATCATTTGTCATGGGCGGTCTACTTCCCGTGCCATTAAAAATGCTATCCGGGTAGCGGTGGAGATTGGGGAGAAAAAGGTAAATGAACACATACAGGCACAATTAAAAGTGAGGGGATTACAATGAACTACAGGGCAATAATCAGCGGAGTAGGGCATTATGTACCCGAAAAAATTTTGAGCAATCAGGATTTGGAAAAAATGGTTGATACCACCGATGAATGGATTGTTAGTCGAACGGGTATAAAAGAAAGACGAATCTTAGGGGAAGGAAAAGGATCATCTTTCATGGGAGCCCTGGCGGCCAAACTCGCTCTGGAAGATGCCGGGGTTGATGCCGATGAAATTGAGTTGATCGTGGTGGCTACTGTGACTCCTGATATGTTTTTTCCCAGTACCGCCTGTTTGATTCAACACGAAATTGGGGCTAAAAATGCCTGGGGAGTCGATATTAATGGAGCCTGCACGGGTTTTATTTATGCCGTCGCCATGGCGGCGCAGTTCATCGAATCTGGCCGATATAAAAAGGTACTGGTCGTGGGAACCGATAAGATGAGTGCTATTACCGATTATACCGATCGCAATACCTGTGTTCTTTTCGGTGATGCTGCCGGGGCAGTCGTACTGGAACGATCCAGACAGAGTAAGACCGGGATCATCGATTATTTGCTCAAAAGCGATGGTTCTGGCCAGAATTATCTGTATATGAAAGGGGGAGGTAGTCTTCATCCCGCCACTCACGAGACGGTTGATAAAAAAATGCATTACATCTATCAGGACGGAAGGACGGTCTTCAAGTTTGCGGTTAACGGAATGGCCGATATCACTGAAGAGATCGTACGGAAGAACAAAATTCGTTCTAAAGAAATTAAGCTTTTTATTCCTCATCAGGCAAATCTGCGTATTATTGATGCTGCCGCTCAACGCTTAAAACTTTCCCCCGATCAAGTCCTGATAAATATCGATCGGTACGGAAATACGACGGCAGCCACTATCCCCCTTGGTTTATCGGAAGCTAATCAGAATGGAAAATTAAAAAAAGGTGACATTATCGTATTAGCAGCCTTCGGGGCAGGCTTTACCTGGGGAAGCATGTTGATTCGCTGGAGCAAGTAGCCACTCATAACAGATTTTGGGATAAAAAAAGGATTGATCATGTCAATCGGATTTGTTTTTCCTGGACAGGGTTCTCAATATGTAGGTATGGGCAAGGATCTTTATGAAAATTATTCTGAGATCAAGCCATTCTATGATGAAGCAGAAGAAGTATTGGGTTTTCCCTTAAAAAAAATTTCATTTGAAGGGCCCGAGTCTGAACTCAAACAAACTCGTTATACACAACCGGCGATTTTTGTTCATAGTTTGGCGGTGTGGAATCTGTTAAAAAATTATCCGATTTCGGCGAACGCAGTCGCTGGACACAGTTTAGGTGAATATTCGTCATTAGTGGCTGCTGGAGCGATTTCCTGGATTGATGGATTAAAAATCGTGAAAATCCGTGCAGAAGAGATGCAAAAATCTGGTGAAAAAAATCCGGGTACTATGGCTGCCCTCATTGGGCTCAGTCAGGAGGAAGTTGAAGAAATTTGTCGACAGGCCTCCACAGAAGGAATTGTAAAGACCGCCAATTTTAATTCACCCGGTCAAATTGTGATTTCTGGTAGCATCAATGCTGTTCACCGGGCGATGGAATTGGGGAAACAGAAGAAAGCCCGGATGGTCACCGAACTGGTGGTTAGTGGTGCTTTTCATTCTCCATTAATGGCTGATGCGCTAGACGGATTGACTCAGGCTCTGGATCAATTGGAAATAAAAAATCCCCTCATTCCGATTTTTGCCAATGCCACGGCCCAGCCGGTCACAGATCCTACCATTATCAGAGATCTACTGAAAAAGCAATTATTGTTTCCAGTGCTTTGGCAAAATCTGATTCAGAATATGATCACTCATGGTATATATCGTTTTTATGAAATTGGACCGGGAAAAGTATTACAAAATCTCATAAAGCGAATTGACGCAGGAGTCTCATGTCTGAGTATTGGTAAAAAAGATGATTTACAAAATTTAAACAAATTTCAAGAATAAATTGGAATTAAATTTTATTGATTTGTATATTCGTGTCGCAAAAGAAATACTAAAAGAATCAGGAACCTCATAAATGAATTTAAGAAAGCGTGCCATTGTTACTGGAGGAACCAGAGGAATAGGCCGAGCCATAGTCAAGGAGCTGGCCTCGGAAAATTGCTATGGCGTTTTTTTTTCCGATGTGGCTTTTATTTACAATAGTTGTGAAGAATGTGTGGAAGAAATCCGGAAGGAAGTGAATAATCCAGAATCGGTCATTTATGGGTTTAAAGCCGATGCATCTTCCTATGAAGAGGCAGAAGCATCAGTGGAAGAAGCTGTGAAAAAACTTGGTGGGGTAGATATTCTGGTCAATAATGCCGGGATTACTAGGGATAATTTGCTCCTGCGGATGACACCGGAGGAATTTGATAAGGTGATCCAGGTGAATTTAAAAAGTGTTTTTAATTATACGAAAGCCGTCATAAAATATATGATTAAGCAGCGTTACGGAAGAATTATCAATATTGCCTCTGTGGTGGGTTTGATCGGAAATGCTGGTCAGGCGAATTATGCGGCTTCTAAAGCGGGGATTATTGGTTTTACCCGATCAGCGGCGAAAGAGTTAGCCAGTCGAAATATTACAGTAAACGCTATAGCACCTGGATTTATAGAGACCGATATGACCAGCAAGTTGAATGAGAAACAAAAACAAATGCTTTTGCAAAATATACCCATGCAACGTTTTGGGAAACCTGAGGACGTAGCCAAAGTTGTGGCTTTTTTGTGCAGCAGCGATGCAGATTATATCACAGGGCAGGTTATCAATGTGGATGGGGGCATGGTCATGTCCTAACTTAGAAAATACTGTTCATATTACATTAACACAGGAGGAATTATGTCATTAGAAGAAAGAGTCCGAGATATTATCGTCGAAAAGTTAGGGGTAGCGCCAGAAAAAGTAAAGGATGAGGCGCATTTTATCGACGATTTGGGTGCTGATTCGCTGGATACGGTGGAATTGGTGATGGCTTTCGAAGAAGAATTCAATGTGGAAATACCCGATGAAGATGCGCAGAAAATCACTACCGTAAAATCGGCTATTGATTATTTGAGTAAAAAAATAGGTTAACATAATTTCCTGGTGCTTGCTCCAGTGCTATTGGAGCAAGCACTATGTGATTCCGGTAAAACCGGAAATTATTATTTGCGAATTGAATTTTGTATCCGAATGAATTTTCCTCAGGGATTTTAAAATCCCTTTATTTTATAATTATTAATACATCTAGCTTTCTCTCATCTTGATATATGAATGATTTCAAAGTGTGATGAAATGTGAAATAAATCGGGAATAATCATGGATAAAAGAAGAGTAGTTATCACCGGAATGGGGGTGGTATCACCTCTGGGGAATACCGTACAGACCTTCTGGAAAGCTATGCTGGAAGGTCATAGTGCCGGGGCTCCTATCACCAAATTTGATACCAGTAACCATACCACTAAATTCGCCTGTGAAGTAAAAAATCTTGTCACCGAAAATATTATCGAGCCCAAGGAATTACGGCGAATTGATGAATACGCCCAGTTTGCCCTGGTTGCCTGCCATGAAGCAATTCAGGACTCAGGTCTTGATTTTGAAAAAGAAGATCGTGATCGAGTGGGTGTGCTGGTCGGCTCTGGGATCGGCGGAATTAAATCATTTGAAGAAGAGCATAAAAAATTTTTAGAGGGAGGACCCCGGCGGGTGAGTCCTTATTTTATCCCTTTAATGATCATCGATATTGCGTCGGGACATATTTCCATTAAATATAATTTAAGAGGCCCAAATTATTCGGTAGTTTCTGCCTGCGCGACCGCTTCTCATGCTATCGGTGATGCCTTTAAAATTGTTCAACGTGGTGATGCAGAGATTATGATTACCGGTGGCGCTGAGTCCGCCATCTGTCCGATGAGTATTGCCGGTTTTAATTCGATGAAAGCCTTATCGACCAGAAATGATGCACCTCACAAAGCCAGCCGACCATTTGAAAAAAACCGGGATGGGTTCGTGATGGGAGAAGGGGCGGGCATCTTGATCTTAGAGGAATTAGAGCATGCCCGTCGCCGACGCGCAAAAATTTATGCGGAAATGCGTGGAATTGGTTTTACCGCCGACGCCTATCATATTACTGCTCCTGTTCCCGGGGGAGATGGAGCGGTTCGAGCCATGCGTCAATGCCTGAAAGATGGAGCATTCAATCTGGAAGATATTCAGTATATTAATGCTCACGGCACTTCTACTCCATACAATGACAAATCAGAAACAGATGCCATAAAAACAGTCTTTGCCGGACATGCCTATAAGCTAAATGTAAGTTCAACTAAATCGATGATGGGTCATCTATTAGGAGCTGCCGGAAGCGTGGAATTGATTGCGTCTGTTTTAGCTATAAATTACGGAGTAATACCGCCCACCATTAATTACGAAGAACCTGATCCAGAATGTGATCTCAATTACACGCCCAATCAACCGGTGGAACGCCAAGTATATGCGGCAATAAGCAATACCTTTGGATTCGGTGGGCACAATGCCGTTCTGGCTGTTTCAGCTTTCAAATAAGTGGAAATAACTTGAAGTTTTTTAAAGAAATTTTTCGTCGGTCCTCGGCCCTTCCTCCTCATCCAGAAATCGACCGGAAAATGACTTCAGAGGAAGAGAGAATTATTTGTCATTTTGAAGATCAATTTCACCTCACTTTTAACAATCCATTTTTATTGGTGACGGCCTTCAAACACCGTTCCTATCTGAATATCACCAATGAACAACGCGAGGCCTCTAACGAACGACTGGAATTTTTAGGGGACGCGGTACTGGATTTAGTGGTTACTCAGTTCTTATATGAAAAATTTCCAAAAAGAACTGAAGGGCAACTTTCGAAAATAAAATCTATTCTGGTCAGCAAACCTGTATTGGCTGAAATGGCTTCTCAATTAGGATTGGGAGACTTAATTTTAATTAACAAAGGAGAAGAAAAAACCGGTGGACGGAAGCGCCATTCCATTTTGTCTGATACTTTTGAGGCCGTCATTGGAGCGCTCTACTTAGATCAGGGTCTGGAGAAAGCCAGGGATTTTATTCAAAAATATTTGTTGAGCAGATTTAAAACAATTATGCAGCGGGAATTATATACCAATTACAAAAGTATTTTATTAGAGCATGCCCAATCGTTTTTTAATGCATTACCGGAGTACCGGGTTGTTCAGGAAATTGGTCCTGATCATGATAAAAAATTTATAGTAGTTGTAAAAATCAAAGGGAATATTATTGGTCGGGGAGAAGGAAAGAGTAAAAAGGTGGCCGAACAAGTAGCCGCCAAAGAAGCATTAAAGCAAATGGGCATCAGCAATGATAAGCAGTTGTAACAAGAAATAAACGATGTGAATGGAAAGGGGTGGACATCATGCTCAATTCAAATCTAATTATTTCTTCTATAAGAAAATAAATTGCATTTGGAAAATGGAAGTCAAAAAAGTATTTTTTAACGATATGAGAAACCAGGTTATTCATTTAAAAACCGATATTGGATTAAACAGACTGGGTCAATTATGAAACAGATGCGTCTTTCCTTTCTTTTTTTAATGATAATTTTTTCTATCAATTATAGTCAGGAAGTAAATCAAAGCGTCGAGTTTGACCTTGGCAAGCAAGTCAGCAGCAATCTGACTCAGAATATCGCCCTATTAGCCAAAGGGGGATTTAATTTTTCTGTGAATGAAGAGGAATATTTAGTTGATGCCGGTGATGTATTTTTAATTAAAATCGATGTAAAAGGTCCTGCCATCAATATCTTTCAGACCATCGTTACTCCGGATGGGATGATAGTTTTACCCAATACTCCTTCACTGAAAGTCACCGGTTTAAACCTGAAAGAGGCCAAACAAAAAATTTTCAACAGCATCAAAGGAACGGCTCGGGATGCAGAAGTTGAAGTGTATTTATTTCAACTTCATTCCATCATTGTTTCCGTAATTGGGGCGGTCTACCGGGAAGGTCGACAAGATTTACTTTCTGCTTCTCGATTATTCGATGCTATTCAAATTGCTACTCAAAATCCATTAGAATTCCAAAACAAACAAGAAATTCAATTGCAAAAAGATCCTAATGCCTGGGTGTATGAAAAAAAGAAAAATTTATTTCAGACTTCAGACTCATTGAAAATGGATGTTTTAAATAAAATTTCCTGGCGAAATATCGAGGTCATTCGTAACGGTAAGTCTACCAAATATGATCTTTTGCGCTTTCGGCTCTTAGGTGATATGAGTCAAAATCCTTACTTAATGAATGGTGATCTTATCAAGGTTCCCTTTATTGACGCCAGTCAAAATGTTATCGAAGTATCAGGATTAGTAGGGAATCCCACTCGTTTTGAATTTCGCGAGGGAGATGATCTCAGACAGGCTATTTCCTTTGCCGGTGGATTATTGCCTTATGCGGATTCATCACGCATCGACCTGTTTCGTTTTCGGAGTGATCAATTATCATTGGAAAAAATCGTTTTGGATTATCGGAAGGAAGCTGATTTTAAATTGATGCCTGATGATCGGATTTTGGTGAGAAATAAAGCTCTCTATCGACCGAAATATTCTGTTGAAGTTATAGGTGAGGTAAGGTTCCCGGGTAAATATCCTATTATAGAAGGTTCCACTACACTGAAGGAGATTATCAAGAAATCTGGTGGATTTAGCAGTGAGGCTTCATTAGCTCTGGCGAAAATAGTTAGAAGAAAATATTATAAAGAAGATTTCGAACTCAGACGTTTAGTGACTATTCAACCCACCCAAATGACCACCATTGAATGGAGTTATTATCAGTCGGGAAGTAAAGAGGATCTGTACGTGGTCAATGCAGATTTCCAGCAGATTTTTAACTCTGATTCAGAGAAGGATGACATCTTATTACGGGATCTTGATATTATCATTGTACCGCGGGAATCCAAACTGGTTTATCTTTCTGGCGCGGTGGTTACACCGGGCACCTATGCCTACACACCCGGTTGGTCAGTAGCCGATTATATTCAAGCGGCTAATGGATATGCCCGTCGTGCCCGTAAAGGTGAGCTAAGAGTCGTGAAAGAAAAAACCGGCAACTGGTTGGATATCAGCGAAGATTATATTCCCGGGGAAGGGGATAAAATTTTTGTTCCTATAAAATTCGAAAAAACAAATTGGGATTATGTGAAAGAAGGTTTAACGGTATTAACTCAATTTGCCACCATCGTGGCAGTGATTTTTAGTATTAACCGTCGTTAACCTAATTTTCGATATCTAGGAAGATATTTTTGAAAAAAAATATTAATTATTTCAAATTTATAGAAGGCGATCTACATATATGACTTCACCTGAAAGATCTGAGTGGCACAATTTATTTCTGTTTATCATTAAGCACAAAAAATTAAACATCTGGTCTTATTCGCTGTTATTTGTGCTGACAGTAGTCTATGCTTTTTTTATTATGACAAAACAATATACGGCTGATATCTCCATCTTACCCAGTGCCTCGTCGGGAACTCAGAATTTAAGCGGAAAATTGGGATCTCTGGCCAGTTTGGCGGGTGTTAATTTTGGATTCTCCACTTCCCGCAGTCCCGAAATGTATCAGGGTATTTTATACTCGCGGCGTTTACTGGAACCAGTGATTTTGAAAAATTATAACTTTCCGACCAATACCGGAGACTTCAGTGGGAATTTGATTGAATTTTATAAACTCACTGGAAAATCGCAAGAAGAGAAAATTCAGAAAGCATTAAAAATCATGCGGGATTATGTGATTGTCACGAATATCGATGAAGATAATGGAATGCTCTATTTATCGGTCACCATGAAGCATCCGGTGCTGGCCGCCGAAGTGGCTAATACCATGATCGCTATTTTGGAAGATATTGTTTTAAATAATCTGCAGATGGAATTCAAGGAACAGGATGATTACTTAAAGAATAGAATAGCCCTGATCAATGACAGCTTGAAGATTACAGAAGAAGAATTAAAGAATTTTTTGGAAAAGAATCCAGATCCTACTGTACCCAGATTCCAGATAGAGCAATTACGCTTGCGACGAAAAATTGAAGTACAATCGGCGGTCTTCATTGAATTGACCAAACAGCTGGAATTATTAAACATCCAAAATTTTGTCAATTTGAGCCCATTGAAAATTTTGGATAAGGCCTACCCTCCTTATCGCAAGAGTCGACCGAAAAGGATTTTTGTCGTGATCACTTTGATGATCTTACTGGGGTTTGTACAGATCGGGGTGAATGGTATGTATTATATTCGACGAAAATTTTCAAGTTCTATGTCAACGGATGTGAGAAAGAATTATAATGCGGATAATAAAAAAATTATTAGTCAACCGTGAATATAAAACTCTTTCTCAAAATATATTAAACCTTTTTCTATTTCAGGGGACGAATTATCTCCTGCCACTTATTACCATTCCCTACATTGTTCGAGTTATCGGACCCGAAAAGTTTGGTATTTTAAGTTTTGCGGAAGCGGTCAATTATTATTTTGTTCTAATTACTGACTATGGATTCAATATTACCGGAACTCAAAAAATATCTATTGAACGCGAAAGTCGGGATGCTCGGAACCGAATTTATTCCATCATACTATCGGTAAAATTTTACCTTTTACTTTTCTGTTTATCAGCTCTCTTTTTGTTCGATTTGCTATTGGGATTAGGAATGGATGCCAGAATCTTTTATTTATATTTTCTTATGGTACCAGCAAATATCCTATTATCCTATTGGTTCTATCTTGGAATGGAAAAAATGCATTATTTGAACTTCCCTAATCTGGTATCGCGAGTTTTATATTTAGTACTCATATTTTTGTTTTTGAAGAAAGCGGATCAATACTATTTCGTTCCCTTGTTTTACGGATCATCTTTAATGGTGGGTGGGTTGTTTAGTTTGTTTTTACTATCCACTCAATTTCAATTCAAATGGATGAAACACAGTTATCAAGAGATCATGGCGTATTTTCGGGATGGTTGGTCTATTTTTATTTCGACTTTCGCTATCAATCTTTATCGAAAATCTAATGTTTTTATTCTGGGATTAGTAGCAACAAAAGAGGCAGTTGGTTTCTATAGTGCCGGAGAAAAAATAATTGTGGCTTTACAGGCAGTATTCAACCCGATTGTACAGGCATTTTATCCCTTTATTGCCCGGAAAAGAAAAGAATCGGTAAGAAACGCCTTAAGACATATCAAACAATTGCTTATTGTGGTAGGAAGTGGTACGGCGATCTTAGCAATTCTTTTTATTTTTTTCGCACCCCAGATTGCTACTCTTTTGCTTGGAAATTCATTTGGTAAAACGGTAATTGTATTAAGAGTAGGGGGGTTGGTCATATCCCTCGGTGTTGTTAATTATATCATTGGTATTATTTTTATGACCAACTTTGAGATGAAAAACCAATTTTCAAAGAGTGTAATCATTACTGGATTAACGAACGTTCTGGTTTGCTTTATCTTGAGTTACTTCTGGGAAGTGACTGGTACAGCAACTGCTTTCATTTTTGCCGAATTCTTTTTATTATGTATAATGCTTATTTTCATATGGAAAAATAGACATTTACGGAAAATACAAAATGAGTTTTAATGATTCTTCCGTCGCAGTGATTATTTTAAACTGGAATGGGTGGAAAGATACTATTGAGTGTCTGAACAGTGTGCTTCAGAGTAATTATTCCTGTTATTATATCATTTTAATTGATAATCACTCTTCCGATGGTTCAGTAGAGCGAATTAAAGATTGGGCGTCTGGTAAAAATCCTTTTCGAGCCGAGAACAATTCCACTGAACCAATGGCTCAGGAATTGCCCAAACCTTTAACTTTATATCATTTTGATTTTGATCATCAAAACTTCTGGGATGGATTAAAGTCCAAATTCAAAGATCGGCCTATTGATTTTCAATCTATTTTCCTGATTCAAAACAGCGAAAATGTCGGATTTGCGGCAGGTAATAATTTGGGGATCAAGATTGATCAAATTCTATTCAACTGTGATTATCTTTACCTATTGAATAATGATGTGGTTATTGAACCGGACACGATGAAGAATTTGGTAAACGCCCTGGAAGAGAATCCTGCAGTTGGAGCAGCAAGCTCTGCTATTTATTATTACTCTGAACCAAAAAAAATTGCTAATTTGGGAGGTCAATTATTTTGGTGGGGGACTCAGAGATATTATACAAAACCAACTTCTGAAAAAATTAAGTTTATTACTTTCACTTCGGGATGTTCTCTGATGATCAGAAGAAGCATTGTTGAAAAATATGGTCCACTATCGGAGAATTTCTTTTTCGGAGAAGAAGATTTTGAATTCAGCCTTCGCCTGAAGAAGAATAAAGTTCCAATGATGTGTGTGACACGAAGTAAAGTCTATCATAAAGAAAGTCAATCTTCAGGTAAATTATTTAATGAATTGATAAAAAAGAAATTTATCCATGTTTTTAACCGTTTTATAGATATGAAAAATTATTACCCTTCGATAGTATTTGCTATGTGGCGGTGGGTGATGTTGGGTATTTATTTTTTCTGGTTGATGATTAAACATCGGGAATCTATTCGGACCTCATTTAAATTCGTGAAAGCGTTACATATCTACACCCGGCACTATTCTGATGCCCAAAAAACGACTATTGATAAAATTTATGCTGATATATCGCTATGATTGAATTTTTATCAAGTGTGATACTCTTTTTAATAGTTTTGGTACTGACTATTTGGGAAAAAAGATACTACAATTGTCTTTTCACTCCTTTTAATGTAACTGCCTGGCCGTTTGTGATCATTAGCTTAGTGGTTAATTTACTGGCAGTTAGAATTAAATTTTTGCCAGTATCGGTCCGGGTTAATTTTTTTATCCTTATTAATTTAATTATCATTTGGGTGGTGGGATATTTCATCCATCACTTTAATAAAGTTCCTTTACAGCGTATTGATATATACGCGATTTTTTCACCATTTAAGATTTTCCGCCCTTTTCTCATCGTCTTATCCTGGATAGTGATAGTATTAGTTGGAATGCGGGTTTCAGCAATCTTATCCAAAGAAGGGTTGACTTATATCGGGACTGCTAAATTTGAGAAAATGATGATCGTGGGTTACTCCGCTCATCTATCTCAACTGGCGAAAGTTCTGCTAATAGTATTAGTGTTGTCTATCTGGAATTCCCGTAAAACCATTCTGGATTATGTAACCATTTTTGCCCTGGCGTTGGTGGTTCTCTCGCTCATGGTCAAATACCATCTTATCTGGGTGATCTTGATCATATTTTTTATTAAAAATCTTAATTTACCTTATCAAAAACAGTTAAGGAAAATTCAAGCTATCTCTTTAATGGTTGTGCTTATTTTTATTCTTAATTATTTAATTCTTATTTTCAGCTGGAAGACTTTCTCAGCGGCAAATCCCAAAATGTGGAATTTCATTTTTAGTTTATTGTTAAATTATTTGATGTCTGGTCCTATCGTTTTGGATCGATGGTTAGATCTGGCCTACACCAAACCCTGGTGGTCACTCTTTATTGTCCCGATGAATATGATAAATGTAGTGGTGGGTGATCCCGAAAGAATAAATGCAGTGAAATTTGTAAGCGCCGGCTGGTTGAGAGTAGCTCCTGGATTGTATTCCAATGTTGGTACAAGCTATGGAGTATTTTATATCATCGGTGGTCTTCCTTTAACCTTTCTGTCCACAATAGGTATTTCCTTTATTTCGTATCTCGTATTTACCTGGAGTTATAAAACAAAAGATGCTATTATTATATTTTTAAATGCTTTATTTCTGACTTTGGGAATATTAAGCTTCTTCGGACAATATTTTACTTTATTATCTACGTATGAAATTACCTTCTTCTATATAATATTAATTTGCTTTTTTAAATTTATTTTAAAAGTAAAGAGCCTAAAAGGTGCGGTTTAAAAGTTTAACCTTATTATTTGTAAAATAATTTAAAAAATTCAACATGAAAAAAGTTCAACGAGAAATGAACCTTACCTCTAATAATAATTTTTACGAGGCCATGCTTATCGGAGGTTATCCGCCCCCGAAGGGAGGAGTAACCATCCATATTAAAAGATTCTATGAATATTGCCAGTCCCGGGGATTCCCCATCCGAATAGTTACCACATTTAATTCAGCCCCAGAGGGAGACGGTATAATTTTAAAAGGGATTACTTCCGCTGGTAAACTGCTCCATTTGATTGCAGTGATTAAAAATTTTTCAGGGAAAATTGTTCACATTCATTCTGCTCAATTTAATAAATTTATCTTTGGTGGATTCATCATACTGTATTCTGCCAGAAACAAAATAAAGTTATTAACTATTCATTCTGATATAAAAACTTTTTTACGGAAAAGAAATCTAAAATATGTAATAATAAAAAATATTTTAAGGCATTTTGATTATATTATTTGCGTCAATGAAGATCAAAAGAATTTTTTTTCTGACTCGATGCATATTTCACCTGATAAATTAATTATCATTCCTTCATATATTCCTATCCAAAGATTTCCTCAGGAAGTGACTCAGCAGATTAAAGATTTTGTCGTATCCGCCAGGTCACAGGTAGATTATCTGGTGATCAGTAGTGGTTATCTCACTGAAATCTATGGTTTTGATCTGATTCTTAATGCTATCAAACAATTAAATGAATTTCGAATCGGAGTTATTTTTCTCTTTTATACGTATGAAGACAGTACATACAGCCTCGAAATCAAACAGGCAATTGAATCATTTGAACATGTCTGGACTTTTCGAGACATTAGCTCGGATGACTTTTTTTATTTGATCGGCAATAGCCATTTATTTATTCGGGCCAATCGGAAGGATACCTATGGGATGGTTATAGGTGATTCTTTAGCCTTGGGTACTCCGGTGATTGCCAGCGATGTTTGTCCCCGTCACCCGGGAACTATTCTTTTTGAGTCAAATAATGTTATGAACTTAGCCCAGAAAATAAAAGACACTTTGCTGAACTTGGAAGAAATCAAAAAACAGATTTCTACCATAAAAGTTGAAAACTACGCCGAAGATCTTTTTAATTTTTATCAAAAAATAGTGAAATGAAATTTTATGAAACAAATTATTCAATCCTATAAGACAGGGAAATTGGAAATCATTGAAGTGCCTCCGCCGATTGCAGATGAAAATGGGATTCTGGTCCAAACCACAGTCTCTTTAATCTCGGCAGGGACTGAAAAGATGTTGATTGAGATGGCGAAAAAATCTTTAGTCGGTAAAGCCCAGGCCAGACCAGATCTGGTAAAACAGGTGATGAATAAAATTAAAAAGGAGGGATTCACTTCAACGTTAACCAAGGTGATGACCAAACTGGAGCAACCAATTCCTCTTGGTTACTCTTGTTGTGGGAAAGCTATTTTTGTTGGGAAGAATATCAGGGAGATAGCCATAAATGAACGAGTGGCATGTGCGGGGGCTGGATATGCCAACCATTCAGAAATAAATTATATCCCCCGCCATCTTTTTGCCCGAATCCCTCCAGAAGTCTCGGATGAGGAAGCAGCTTACACAACCGTCGCATGCATCGCATTACAAGGGGTTCGTCAGTTAAATCCTACTATTGGTGAAAAAGTGGTCGTTATCGGTGCTGGCCTCATAGGGCTGATAACTGTTCAATTGCTAAAAGCGAATGGCTGTGAAGTACTGGCTGTTGATCTTGATTCTCGTAAGCTGGAGGTGGCGAAGTCATGTGGTGCAGATAAAATCTGTAAAAGTGAAGATCTTCTGCAGGCCGCCGCTGATTTTTCAAATGGATTAGGAGTAGATGGCGTAATTATTGCCGCCAGTTCTAAATCAAAAAAAATTGTGGTTGATGCCGGAGAGGTTTCTCGCTTGAAAGGTCGAGTGGTCATGGTAGGCTTTACACCAATGGACCTTCCCCGCGACATTTATTATAAAAAAGAGCTGGAGTTTAAATTATCGATGTCCTATGGTCCGGGTCGCTACGATCCCTTATATGAAGAGCATGGTATCGATTATCCATTTGCGTATGTGCGATGGACCGAGAAAAGAAATATGGAATGTGTTCTAAACTTAATGGCTCAGAAAAAAGTAAATCTCAACCTACTGACCACTCATCGATTCCAGTTTGAAAATATACTTGACGCTTATGAATTAATATCTGAAAAGTCTGATGCCTTTTATTTGGGAATTCTTCTAAAATATTCCCAGCAAGTTAATAGCAGTCCATATCGAATAATAAAGGAGGTTGTCACCCCTAAAAGCGACTCAGAAATAAAAATTGGATTAATTGGTGCAGGAAATTTTGCGCAAGCAGTGATTTTACCCACGATTAAAAAGGAACAAGTTATATTGCACAGTGTGGCCAGTTTACAAGGCGTCAACTTAATGACAACCGGGAGAAAATTTGGTTTTCAAAAAATTGTTTCCGATGCAGAAGAGATAGTATCAGACCAGGAAGTGAATACCATAATTATTGCCACCCGGCACAACTCTCATGCTGAACTGGTGCTGAAGGGATTAAATAACGGAAAGCATGTGTTTGTAGAAAAGCCATTAGCCATAAGTGAAGAACAACTTCAGGCAATAAAAGACGCCTATATTGCTTCACAGCGACATTTGATGGTGGGTTTTAATCGCCGATTTTCTCCACATGTCGTTTATATAAAGGATTGTCTAAAAAATATTCCTTCACCTTTGATCATGAATTATATCGTCAACGCTGGAATCATTAGCCCTGAACATTGGATTCAGGATCCTCAAGTGGGGGGAGGGAGAATAATAGGGGAGGTCTGCCATTTTATCGATTTGGTCCAATTTATCTCGGGAAGTGATCCAGTCTCAGTTTATGCTTCTGCTGTTAAAACCGCTAACAAAATATACTCCAATCTGGATTCCCTTCACATCATTATCGATTTTGAAAATGGATCAATTGCCAATATCACCTATCATGCACTCGGAGATGTTTCGCTGCCAAAAGAATATTTTGAAGTTTCCGGTGGAGGAGTGACTATGAAATTATATGATTTCAAAAGAACTGAATTCACTCGTCATGGGAAGACCAAGAAATTAAAGACCCATTCGCAAGAAAAAGGTTTTCATCAAGAATTCCAATCGTTCTTTGAGAGCATTCGTCAAAATCGACCAACCCCGATTTCATTTTCATCTTTATATGCAACGACTCTTACCACATTTAGGATTATGGAATCACTGCAAACAGGATTAAAACTGGAAGTAAAGTAATTTAGTAGACTGAGAGAATATCTCTTGACAATGTGAGATGATGTTTTAATAGAATTTCATGTTGTGAAAAGTGATTGAAATTATAGGGATAATTAAAACGCTATTATGTGTGGAATTACCGGGCTGATCCAATTAGGAAATCCTGAGATTTTAGCCAGAATGACTCAGATGCTAGCGCATCGGGGACCGGATGATTTCGGCATTCAGTGGTTCGATCAGCATCAGGTGGGTCTCGGACATCGCCGCCTATCCATTATCGATCTATCCCCTGCTGGTCACCAACCCATGAAAACTGAAGATGGGGTGTTATGGATTACTTACAACGGCGAGCTTTACAATTACCGGGAAATTCAACAAGAATTAATACAAGAAGGCCAAAAGTTTTTTTCAAAAAGTGATACAGAAGTCATTTTAAAAGCCTATCAAACCTGGGGCACGCAGTGCCTGGCTAAGTTTAATGGTATGTTTGCATTTGCTATTTTCAATAATTCTACGAAAGAATTATTTGCGGCCAGAGATCGCCTGGGTATTAAACCATTTTATTATGCTCAAAAAGATAGTGGTTTTATTTTTGCCTCGGAAATAAAAGCTATATTGCATTCCGAATTAGTGCAAAAGGAACCAGATTATGAAGCGCTTTATACTCCTACCCGTTTCCAGATTTCTCCTAAAACAGGATTTAAAAATATTTTTAAGCTGCCACCAGCTCATTATCTTTTATTCAAAGATGGGAGATTGACGATTCGACCCTATTGGAAAATTGAACCGAGTGAACAACCAATTGCAGAAAAAGAGGCTTTGGAAAAACTTGAAGATCTTTTATTGAAGGCCGTAAAAAGGCAGATGATCGCAGATGTGGAAGTCGGAGTATTTTTAAGCGGTGGTATCGATTCTTCCTTGATTTCAGTGTTAATGGCAAGAGAAACCAATCGAAAAATAAAATCTTTTACTATTAAATTCAGTGAACTGGATCAGAAAAAAGAGAGAATGTCTGATGACAGTTACTTTGCTAAACTTATTTCTCAAAAAAATGGTTTTGAACATTATGAATTTGAAATTCAACCGGATATTGTCAATCTTTTGCCCAAGATGATCTGGCATATAGATGAACCTTTAGCTGATGCGGCCGCCATAAATTTGTACCTCATGTCTAAAGCTGCTCGAGAAAAGGGAGTATATGTCCTGCTAAATGGGATGGGTGGAGATGAAATTTTTGGAGGATATCGAAAACATTTAGCATCTCTTCGAGCAGAATATTATCAAAAATTAGTTCCCGCATTTTTTCGCAATAGTATTTCATCAATGATCGATATTTTGCCGGTTGCTACCCAATATCAATCTTTTCGTCGCATCCGTTGGCTTAAGCGATTTCTGTCTTTTGCTTCCCTTCCCCGAGTGGAAAGATTTTTATCCGCTGATATGTCACTCAATCCACAAGAATTCCGAAAACTTTTTTCACATCCCATCGACTATCATGACACCTACTTTTTTAATGCTCAGAAAGAATATTTTTCTGATAACCGCCTTTCCTATCTCACCCAGATGTGTCTGAATGATACTCTGGTATTCTTACCGGAACATAATTTAACATATAGTGATAAAGCAACAATGGCAGCCAGTGTAGAATCAAGACCCCCTTTGATTGATCATCACCTGGTAGAATTTATGTTCACCCTTCCTCCACATTATCGAATCAAAGGAAATCGTCAAAAACATATTCTCAAGAAATTAACCAAAAAATATCTTCCTGATGAAATTGTGCGAAGACCCAAAGGTTCATTTGCTTCTCCATTGCGATCCTGGATCAGAGGCCCCTTGAAAGAAATGATCGATGAATATCTGTCGGAAAATTCCCTTAAAAAAAGAGGCCTATATCAACCGGAATATGTACAACGCGTGATAAAGCTTGACCGGCAAGGAATAAAAGATAACGCCTATCTCATCTGGCAATTGCTGACCATGGAAATTTGGTTTAGAACCTTTTTTGATTAAATCAGAATTTACCTCTCCTTCCACTTTTAATCAGAAACATTATATTTTATCAGTAAACCATTTTTGGTAATCGCATATAATTTTCCACCCAAAATGTCTATATCATTGATTATATCACTTTCCGAAATTGGATATAAAGATTTGATGATCCTGAATTGTTTATCGATTACCATTATTTTTTGGTCAGTTCCCACATAATAAAAATGATCATCTCCAACCAGAGTTTTTATTGATTTTTGTAGATTCAGCCTCTCGATAGGCATCTCAAACCTAAAACGATTCAGGTCGTATTTATACAGGTATGAATCAAAAGCAACGATTAAATAGTTTTCATCCTTTACCATGAGTTTATTGCGAATTCCTACAAAAGCTCCTGCATGGTGTTTTGATATTTCGACTTTTCCATTTCTTACATCGATTCGGAAAAACTTATTTGTAATCCCATTTTCCACACTGTGATAACTGATGCAATAAAGATAATTCCCTGCGTGAGCCATAGCCATGATTCGCACCGGTTTTTTTACCTCGCTATCCTCAGGCCACTGATATTCGATTTCTTTTTGGATGGAAAAGTTTCTTTTTCTTTCCAGGGTCGAATGATTCACAAAGAATATAGCAGCCGGAACAGTAGTCGCACTGATGGTCATTTCACCTGTACCGATATAGATATTATTCAGTGAATCGAAAGTTAAAGCAGTGATACGAGGATAAAAGATCCCCTGCTTCTCAGGTAAAGATCCCATGGTCCACTGATGTCCCCTGGTTTCAGAAGGATTAAAAAAATATAAAACGGCTGAACCACTGGATCCTTTGTAACAGCCCAACAGCATACTTCCTCTTATGGCTGGATAGGGG
>Ga0067045_1028477_pt1 | contig 32703 bp, 28 predicted proteins | sample TerdegcTABiofilm_FD_59184 | JGI IMG/M metagenome (GOLD analysis project Ga0067045, IMG submission 59184) | Combined Assembly of (Gp0054472, Gp0054536) Wastewater bioreactor microbial communities from Singapore -Terephthalate degrading...
GCGGCAGTGGTGGAGTGTTTGTGGAATAGGCGCCACGAGGGCGCCGACGGCGCATACTGCCATGGAGGGCAGTTATGCGCCGCATGGAACAAATGCTCCACCGCTGCCGCCCTCAAGAGATTTAATTGAAAAAGTTGTTCAGGAATGTGACTGTCCTTTTTCTCCCTCCTTTTTCTTTTTCTGTTCGATGCCTACGGCAAGGACTACCGAACTCTTGAAAAGAGTGTTCGGTAATTAAAAAGAAATACAGTCGCCGAGGAGCGGGGGTGTTCTTGTTCGTCAATTTTAGTGATTGAACAGAGTATAATTAAAACAAGAACCACATGGCGGAGAGGCAGGGATTCGAACCCTGGGTACACCTTTACGGCATACACTCGCTTAGCAGGCGAGCACCTTCGGCCTCTCGGTCACCTCTCCAATTTGAATATTTAATTGTCTGGCGGAGGGAGTAGGATTCGAACCCACGGTACCTTGCAGTACAACGGTTTTCAAGACCGCCGCCTTAAACCACTCGGCCATCCCTCCATAGCTTTATGGCCTGCAACTTATGGCCCATGACTTATGGTCAAGCCAGAGTCGATAAAAATTACTTGCCAAAACCGCAAATGTCAAGGTAGTAAAAGAGAATAGTTTTTTCACGGTACCTTTTCAAAAACTATTTTACAAACCTCCCATCCATCAATTCATACACTGTGTCAAAGCCATCTATCATACGATGATCGTGGGTTACGGTTATGACACCCGAGCCCTTTTCTTTTGCGATACGCTTCAACAACCCCATGACCTTGAACCCGCGCTCTGTATCGAGGGATGCGGTGGGCTCATCAGCAAAGATGAGCGCCGGCTCGTTTGCGATGGCCCTGGCGATAGCCACGCGTTGCTGCTCGCCTCCAGAAAGGAAAGAGGGATAAAAATCCGCCCGATGGGCTATCTCCAGATATTCCAGTATCTCCATGCCTTTTTTACGGGCATCCCCTTCTCTGACACCGTTCAGGGTCATGACCAGTGCTACATTGTCGAGGGTGGTCAGAAATGGAATGAGATTATGGCCCTGGAATATAAACCCTATGTTCTCCCGTCTGAAACGGCGGGCATCCACATTGGTCCAACCGTTGTTATATATCTCTTTATTATTGATTATGATTCTACCTGCCGTGGGTTCCAGGATCAGACTCAGACATAGAAGCAGTGTGCTCTTGCCAGAGCCGCTGGGGCCCAATAGGGCCATCAATTCCCCCTTTTTCACAGTGAAATCGATTGCCTCCAGTGCGGTAACCGCCAACGCCCCCTCGCCGAAAACCTTTCTGAGCCCTTCAACTTGTAAAATCGGCATGTTCAACCTCCAAGGGCCAGGGCCGGCGGCGCCTTCAGGGCATGCCAGACAGCCAGGCCGCTTGCCAGAATCCCTCCCACCAGCATGATCAAAAAGATGGTGATGGTATCGAAGGTAAGGAAATAAAGGGTGCGCGGAAATCTTTCTGAGGCCTTCAGCAACGCAGCCATTGTATAGCCGAAAAGAAAACTGGAAATGGTAAGCATCAGGGTCTGTTCCAGGATCAGACGCACGATGACCCAATTGGATGCGCCTATGAGCTTGAGTGTTGCGATGGATTTTATCTTCTCAATAGTCAGAACATATACGATGAGGGCAACGATGACTATGGATACAACGAGGAGCAGCACCCTGAAGGTCCCAAGCACAATGGAAATCCGCTTCACCCTGCCTTCCAGCATGAGATTCTTCTCGTCATCCGAGGAAAATACACTTAGATAAAGCCATTTTGCTATGTGATCCTTGACGAGCTGTGCATCCTCGCCGGGCCTGAGACGCACCAGCACGGCACTTATGGTATCCACAGGGGCCGAAACAAGGGGCAGCATGCGTTCTGCATCCGCCTGACTCAATCCGGCATTCAAAAGACGCTGAAGGCTGGCGGCCCTGGAGGCATAAATGGCCTGATTGTCCATTTGATAAAGCACCTCCTGTGCATCAGGCAAGGCCAGGTAAATCAACGGATTGCCGCCTGAATCCACAGCGCCTTTTGTGATGCCCACCACGCGATAGTCATGCACACCGAGCCGCACTGTATCACCGAGCTGTAATCCGAGTTTCTTGTCCGCCACCATCTCGTAATGGAATGCGGTGATCTGTCTTCCCTCTATGATACGTCCAGGTTTGCCAAGACCAATGGCTATGTCATAACCCACTATACTGAACTGCTGGCTCCTGCCCGCAATCTCACGCTGCACGGCATACACGATAAAAGGGCCTGCCTGCATGACACCAGGCGTGGCCTGTACGCTTTTATACATGTCCATGCGAACACGGGACTGCTCATTGAACGGGCCTCCTCTACCTCGTTCCACCACCCAGAGGTCTGTATCAGTATTCTCGATCAGCCAGATGCCGTCGGCGATAATGCCTCGGTATATGCCGTTCATGATGAAGACTATCGTCAAAAGCAGCCCCACACCCAGAATAGTGGCGATAAACTTTCCCAGATGCCTTGATATATCCTTTATGGCCAGATCCATGAAGATTCACCAACCGCACAATTATGAGGCACTTTTGGACTGAATCGGCTGCATGCGCTCCCCTATCCTGAACCGCTCTGGATGCCTGACTAACGAGTCGCCGGACCTAAGCCCCTCCAGGACCTGAACTGCATCCTCCCCCCTCAGACCGAGCTTGACCGGCTGCAAAGAAGACCTGCCGTCCTTCAGGACCAAAACTGCTGGTTTGCCGTTCTTGTAAAGCAGACTCACGGACGGAATGAAGGGCCCCTCCGCCTCTCCTGTCAGGATACGAACCTCAGCCTCCTGGTCAATGGCGAACTCAGGCGGTGGTTGTTCAAAGGAAACTGCCACCTCCAGCTCTCGCGTGGCCTTGTCTGACTGGCGCTCCACCCTCTCCACCCGTCCCTTGAACACACCTCCGCTGCGCAGGGCTATGACAGCAGGCTGTCCCTGCCTGACCTTGCCTACAACGGTCTCATCTATACGCGCCTTCACCCAAAGGGTGTCCTCATCCACTATCTGTAAAACAGGCGCCCCAGGCATGACAGTATCCCCGATCTCCCTGAGCCTGGAGACGACCACGCCGTTCATGGGGGCTATTATCTCCGTATAGGCCAACACGGCTTCAGCGTTGGCCACATCCTCGTTTGCCTTTCCCAACTCGGCCTGTCTCACCAAAAGCAGGGCATCGGCTGAATTCATGGCGCTTTCCGCCACCCTCAACTGGGCCGTACTGGCATCCATAGCCGCCTGCGAGATATAACCTGCCTTAAAAACCTCTGAGTCCCGCAGATAATTGTTGCGCGCCAGGGCCAAATCGGCCTGCGCCTTGCTTTTTCCGGTCTCGGCCAGATAGATATTCCTGCGGGCGACGGCCACCCCTTCCCTTGCCTGGTTCAATCTGGCCATAAGTTCGGAGCGCTCCAGCCGCACAAGCACATCCCCGCGCTTCACTCGATCCCCAACATCGGCGCCAAGCCATACAATCTGTGAGGTAATCCTGCTGCCCACGCTCACAGGTATGCGGGCCCCCAGCACACCAGGGCCGCTCACATACTCCTGTACTACGCCTGTCCTCACCGTCACCATCTCCACAGGTGTCCGATAAAGAAACAGCCGATATCCAAGGAATGCTGCCACACACACCGCAATCAGGATAAAAAACAATTTGATCCCGAATATCTTCTTCATCTTTCAAGCTCCTTGGCTGTAAGTCTCTCAAACCGGGCCTTTGAAACGGCATAGGCGGCCAACGCCTGCACATAATCTCCTCGCGCCTTGGTCAAATCTGCATTGGCTGTAAGGACATCCAGGGATGTGGCCTTGCCGGCCCTGTAAAGGGCATCGGCGGCACTGCATGCCTCTTTTTCCTTCTCTACGAGCTTCAAAGCGGCCTCGGCATTGGAGGCGGCTGTCTTCATGGCGCTTACCGCCTCCTTCACCTGGGAGGTCATGTTCAGTTCCAGCTCCCTTCGGGCATACCTGATATTGTTATACCTCGCCTCAGATCTCCGCAGGTCCCCGGCCCTGAGGCCGCCATCGAAAACCGGCCAGCTCAAAAATGCCCCAAGCTGCCATTCATCAGCACCGCCGCCTATGTCCCTGTCCCTGTAGGCATAAGCACCCTGCAACGACAATTCAGGGAACCATGCCCTTTTTTTGGCGGTCACATCCTCGCCCGCCGCCTTGAGAGCTACCTCCAGGTGTCTGATGTCCGGGTTTACATCGAGCACATTCGATGTCCAAAGCGCCTCCAGAGAAGCGGTCAATGTGTTCTGATCAAATACAGGCAGTACGCCGTTTACGGTTATCTCCTGATTCATATCCAACCCAATTACCGCTTTAAGATACACCAACGAAAGTCTTGCGGTCTCCTGAATGGCCGCCAGGGTCTTTCGCGCATCCATGGTCTGAGACTCCGCCTTCAGAAGGTCCAGGCGAGTGGCCTTCCCTGCCTCGAAAAACGCCTTTGTCAATTCCTCAAACGCCTTTTGACGTCTGACCGCCTCTTCGGCTACTCTTACCAGCTCCTGGGCCTCCAGCACACGATAAAACGCCTGTTTGACCCGCATGACCACATCCACCTCTGTAATCTGGAGATTCACACGCTCGGCATCGGCGGAATATTCAGCGGCCCTCTGCTCAGCCAAGGTCTTGCCGCCATCAAAAAGCAGCTGCTTGGCGGATAGACCCGCATAATCCTCCCGTTCATAAAGATTGGCTTGGCTCGCTGTCATACTGCCCAGACGATCGCCGTTTAGATGATTCTGATATGCACTCAGGGAAAATTTGGGGAATATGGCGGCCCTTGCCATGGCGTAGCTGGCCTCGGCCTCCTTCACAGCCTCTACATTTCGTTTCAGAGAGGGATTCAGTTGAAGTGCAGAGGCCACACAATCTTCCAGGGTCATGGGCGCATTGGGCATTTCAGCGGCGGAAACCGCAAGCACCTGGCCGAGCCCTGTCAAAAACAGACAAAAACACAGCACGGACCAGCCGTACCGTTTAATATCTTTTACAACAACGGCTGCAATACTCAACAGGATTTCAAGGCACATGGACACCTTCCATCGAAAAACTATTAATTTGCCTCACAGATTTCAACAGATTTTGAAGATAACATGCCAAGATATTAAAATCAAATGACATGGCTCCTTGACTGTTTGAATCAAACATGTTATGAAACCTTGTTTTTTGAATGCTGGTACGGGACGTAGCGCAGACTGGTAGCGCACCTGAATGGGGTTCAGGGGGCCGGAGGTTCAAATCCTCTCGTCCCGACCATTTGCATTTTCCCCTTTTTGTTTTTAATTTTCTATTTTTCAATAAGGAGGTGGACATGACACCGTGTCGCGTGCAGGACATGATTACGGAAGGCTCCAAAGACATGTGTTGTCATGTGGACAAACCGCGTCATTCCATGGCCATGGACGCCCATCTTCTGGTGGAGATGTGGCAGTCTCCTTTTCATATCCTGGCCAATGCAACCGAGATAGAAGGGGCATTTTTGCGTCTGGCCAACGGCGCAAAGGGCAATGACTCCGCCTGCGACATAAACATCCGCTCTCATCAATTCAAACCCCATGGGGTCTCAGCCACAGTCAGCTCACCTCATGCCCATGTGGTGATACATACATGGCCGGAAAACCAGTATGCAGCAGTGGACATATATGCCAACGGAAGGGAAAAGGCATATGAAGTCCTGGAACTCCTCAAAGAAGGTCTGACACCGGGTTATATCTCCGTAACCGAGATGCACAGAGGCCAACTGCTGTACCTGGAAGACACTTGACTGGTGGCCTCCATGCCTTTCCTGCCATGTTTTTTGAAGGAAATGCATGTCCATACTGGCGTTACTCACTGATTTCGGCTGGCAAGACCCCTACGTAGGCATAGTAAAAGGGGTCTTGCTGAGTATAAATCCAAATCTTTCCATCATAGACCTTACCCATTCAATTCCCCCTCAAGATATTCAAACAGCTGCATTCTTTTTAGGGGAGGCCTCGCTCTATTACCCGTGCGACACCATCTTCATGGCAGTTGTGGACCCCGAAGTGGGTTCAGAAAGGGCGGCCCTGGCCTGCCGAATCGGAAACCACTATTTCGTAGGCCCGGATAACGGCATATTTACTTTGGTACTACAAAGGGCAAGGCAAGAAAACAAGGCCGCCATCTGCCATCAGATCACAGAAAAAGGCCTTTGTCTTGCCAAAATCAGCCGCACATTTCATGCCAGAGACATCTTCGCACCCGTGGCGGCCCATCTCAGCCTTGGCATGCCGCTGGAAAAGGTCGGCCCACCCAAATTCGATCCTGTCCTCTTATCCTGGACTTCACCCAGGATATCGGGCCTGACCATAGAGGGTGAGGTACAATACATAGACGGCTTCGGAAATCTTATCACCAACATTCATGAGAATCACCTCTCTCAACTGCGCATCAAACCCTTATATGTGACAATAAACGAAAGACGAATCCCCATTCTAAGTGCCTACAGCCAGGCTGAGGTCTTACAGCCCCTGGCAATCCTGGGGGGATATGACCTGCTGGAGATCTCGGTGCGAAACGGCAATGCAGCCCTGCTGTTGGGCGTCCAAAAGGGCTGCAAGGTGACAGTTACAGGCTGATAAATGCGACGACTCGCGAAACTCCTTCACCATCCCCAGGAAGGCTGCCTCCTCGGCAGGACACGCATTCACTTGAGCTGTATAGACTCCACCAACACCTGGCTTCTTAACCGGCCTCATTTATTGCAAATCGAAGGCCTCGCAATATATGCCGACGAGCAGACCTCAGGCAAGGGCAGCAAGGGCAGGACATGGCTCTCCCTGCCTGGCAGACAGCTTTTCTGCTCCATTGGCCTGAAGCCCCGTCTGCCCTCAAACCGCCTGCCTGGGCTGACCCTCTTTCTCGGGGCTGGAGTCACTCTTGGACTTCAGCGGTTAGGGGTGAGCGGCATAGGGCTCAAATGGCCCAACGATGTGCTGTTAAACGACAAAAAGATAGGAGGGCTTCTATGTGAAACGCGTCAGATAGAGGAAAGCCGGCATGTGGTGGCAGGTATCGGGCTGAACCTGCAAGGCAGGCCGACAGGCAACATAGCAGAGACAGCCACATCATTGGAGGAGGCCGGCTATGTTATTTCATTGGATGAGGCATTAAATGCCGTTTTAGGGGGCTTAAATGAAATCTATACCCATATTCAAAAAGGCAATACATCCAATGTGTTGCAACTCTGGAGGCGCCACTCTCACACCCTTGGAAAACAGGTTAGAGTCATAGCAGCGGGGACAGCGGACATAACAGGAACCGCCATGGATGTCTCTGAGAATGGCGCCCTTTTACTCAAAACAAAAGATGGGATTGCACAGGTCAGCTATGGTTCTTTGTTCTATCTCTCATGAATTAATGTCTTCAGACTATACCGTCTTTTGGATATCATTTAAAAATTCCAACACATTAGTTTTAATCTCATCTCTTACTCGTCTAAACCCTTGCATGACTTCTTCATCACTACCAGTAATCATTGCAGGATCTTCTATGGGCCAATGCAATCTTTTGATATGTCTTGGAGTCATAGGACATGTAGCTTCTGCATTGCTACATAATGTAATAATAACATCCATATTATTTAATAACTCATTATCAATGTCTTTTGATTTTTGATTAGAGATATCAATCCCTATTTCATTCATAACCCTAACTGCAATTGGATTTACAGTTGTAGCCTTCAAGCCAGCACTATAGGCCTCTATTAAATCTTTACCATAGTTTTTTGCAAATCCTTCAGCCATTTGGCTTCTACAAGAATTTCCAGTACATAGAAACATTACTTTTATCATAAAATATTCTCCTTGATATGCATATCAATATAAACTATACATTATTTTTTATAGAACAGTTTCTTCTTCGATCTATAACCCAACAACTTCCTGGAATAGTCTTGGCATATTTTTTAAGTTCTGATGATTTTTTTGCTAAATCAGCCATGCTACAATGACCTCCATCACAATGCAGAGCTGCAAGCGATAAAGAAACAAGAGGCATATCTTTTTCAATACCATCTCTATCCTTAGCCCTTATGTAACCTCGCTTCAAATCTTCACATGTGAAACATCTACGAACAACTCTTTTAAAACAATCAACCACTTTTTTACAAAAAAATTCAAGCTGTAGAGATTCTTGAACACCTTGAACAACTATAAAATCATCACCACCCAAATGCCCCACAAAAGTCCTCTGATATCCATATTTTTTGCTTGCCCAGATCAGGATATGACTCAACAATAAAATAATCTTATCTCCTTGTTTAAACCCATAAACATCATTATAAATCTTAAAATTATCAAGATCTGCATAAATCAGGCAAAATGGTTTATGAGCATTCATATACATTTCTATTTCTTGTTCAATAGCTAAATTGCCTGGCAAACCAGTAAGAGGATTTGTTCCTTTAGCCATTTCAATATTTAATTTTGCAAGTGTATTAAGCATATTTTGCACAGAAACTATACCGATATATCTACCTTTTTTTACAACAATTATATGATCATAGACTTTATAGTGTTCTCTTTCCATGGCTTTTTTTGCAACTTTTTCTATTGGCATATCAGCTTCAACAATAAGTGGTGAGCTATCCATAAGTTGTGTTACTTGACGATTGATATAAAGAGCTACACCATATTGAGTACTTAGTTGCCGATCAAGATGATATCCCATGATAAGTCCTACTGGTCTTTTATCATCTAAAACAACAGCTCCTGTAAATGATACTTCTTTTGAAAGATGGTTTTTCACATCTTTTATGCGATCAGTAACATTTACAGTAATAACTTTTTCGGTCAATATTTCTATAGGCATTGAAGATTTTAGCTTAAAATCTCCTTTAGATATAAATAAATTTTCTCTTGAGATAATATTTATCTTTTCTTTTAGGCCATCATCAATTAAAGGTTTTGGAAAACTTGGACGGCATATCCTAAATCCTTGACCATAATCTATCCCAAGATTTATCAATGAACTCAATTCTCCATCTGTTTCTATACCTTCAGCTATCACTTTACAATCTATTTTATGTGCAAATGATAATATTGATTCAACTAAAGATCTTCTAATTGGATCTTTATCAATATTTCTTATAAGCGACATATCTATTTTTATAAAATCAGGTCTCGTCTCAGCAATACTCAATAATCCTGAATAACCAGCTCCAACATCATCTATGGCTACAGAATATCCTTGTAATCTATAATGTTCCAATGCAGTATAAAAGACTTTAAAGTCATGAATAGAATGTTTTTCAGTGATTTCAAAAACTATATTTCTTGGATACAAACCATATTGCTTAAGCAATTCCAATGTTTGACCAGATTTAAATTTAGGATCAGCCAGTGTTTTAGGATGAATATTAACAAAAACTTTTTGATTGTCTTCCAATATCCCTATCTTCTTAATTGCTAAATGTCTACAAATTTCTTCTAAAAGAAATAAGGAACCGATCTCTTCTGCAAAATTAAACAGAAAATCAGGAGAATCAAAATGGCTATTATTATGTGGACATCTGATAAGTGATTCCCATCCAATCACATTAGCATTGGATAAATCTACAATAGGTTGATAATGTGGACATAATTTTTCTTTAGTTATTAGACTTGAAAAATCTGCAATCAAATATTTTTGATATTGCTCAGACGAACTAATAGCTGATAATTTTGCTTCATAAATTGCTTTATCTATCAATGAAATATTATCTTTAGAAATAGTAGAATGACCAATTTTAATATCACATTTATTGCCAATGTGTTTAATTATATCACGATTAATCATTATTTTTATTTTAAGACGTAAAATGGCAAGCTTAAATATAATATCAATCTGATTAAATTCATTTAAAAGCAATAAAAATTCACCAGATTGAAATGTTTCAAGCAAATATAGATTATTTTTAAGATATTCTGATGCGATCTTTTGTATAGCTTGCTGAGATATAGTCATTATATAATCAGCCATATCAGAGCCATACATTTCTTTAAATAGCTGAAAATCAGCTATACTCATCCATAAAACATGTGACACCATATCATGTTTATAAATTTTACTAACCAAATTTTCTATTTTTTTTAGATCAATTTGATTATTAAATCCAAATTGATTGATGTTAAATGGATACATATGATTATTAAAATCATCATCTATATTTGATTCATTCACTTTTAGAAGCCTCATACATCACCTCCTAAAATAAAACAATATATTAAAATCAAAGCAAAAATCAAAACGACAGAAGCTAAAAAACTAAATATTTTCCTGTATTACATGAAATCTTATAATAGAACCAGTAACACTACTCTTGGCTGTATAAATAAAATTTATAATGCCAATAATCTCTAAAAATATAATATTTTCTGGCGATAACATAAATTCAAAACCAGTCATAAAATCAGGTTTAATAAAAGAATGTGTTGAATTGAATAAAACAACAATAAATAGATAAAATATACTAATCAATGACATCTTCTGATATATAGAAATATTCCCAGAGCCACGATAATCAGTACGTAGAAATTCAGAGATAAAACGCCATAATTGAGTAAACAATATAACAAATAATATAGAAGCTACAAAATAAGAATATAAAAATAGTATAGTAGCTATAATAGCTATAGATATATTGAGAATAGCTGTAATAGCCTGTATGGGTATTAATTTAACATTTTCGAGCCCTCCAGCATAAACTGCTTTTTTTGTTTTACCTGTAAAAACAAAATGCCATTTTTCAAAAAACTTTTTAACAATACCATCTATCTCTGATATAGGTTTACCATAACAACAGCCAAAACTTATACAGGCCAATCTGCCAGTGCCCTCACCAAAGGCATAGGCAATAGCCATGGCTGCAAGGGTTTCCAAAAATGGAAATTTAAATAATGGTAAATCTATCTTATTTAGAACATAAAGTAGAATGGGTGCCAGTATTATACCAATGAAAGAAGCACCACCAACAGTAAAATTATATCTTTTACCTTCCACTAAATATGCAATAAGTCTTGAAGAAGGAATACATATAACAAGCATTATAAGAATCATAAAAAACGAATTAGTAGGTTTTATACCAATAGATGCGAGAAGAAACATAAACATAAATATAGATATAACATATGATATAGCTGTAAATAAACCATAATATGTAAAATTTATGCCAATCCATTCACCATGTTCTGTCTTTTTATATGGCAGTGTGGCTAATATCTGCCATTTTTCTTCTGGAAGATGCGTAAATGACCACTTAAATAGTACAGTATAACCAATAATCAACGACAACAAAAAAATTGTTTCAGCCATTACTACACCTCCTAAAGTAGAATTTTATTAAAAAATTAATTACTTAATTTAAGATTCAAAAGTATCAGTCAATATGATTAGCTATAGTAGAACGAACTTGCACATCTGTCTCAACAAGTTTTGCATTAAAACCTATAGAAAAACGACTAATCACATCACAACGATTTTGGTTCTCAAGAATGTCTTGAGCAAACTTTATTTTATTTTTTTGAAATAAAAGAATGACTGTACTGCTGCCAGGCCTAAATAAACTTTTAGGACAACCTTTTTTTAGGAATAATCCAATATTCATGTCAATAGGATTAGAATAGTTAACTTCACTATAAGTCTGTTTTATATCACCAATCATTAAAGCTACTACTTCTATCATAGCAACCAAACCTATTCCTTCACCGCCATTACAATTTGTATCTATAATAGTAACAACTCTTTTATTTTTAGAGTAAGGTGTCACTAATTGCACTACTGCATTTGGATTGCATGAATGATAAGAACCATCAATCGTATAAAAATCTACTACAACTCCAGATACAGGAACATGATTATAATGATATTTTTCGGGTGTGAGTCTAAAAATCGCAAAATCACCATGGGTAAACTTAGCAAGCCATTCATGCTTATTAAGACCTAAAAGTTCAGTCCAGCTAAAAAATTTTTCTTTTACAAATAATAAAGAACTATCATCTAATGAACCACATATTACTTTAGAATCTGCAGGAGAAACTATAGCTCCAACTCTTTCTTCCATTGGGCGACAGTTCCAGTAACAGATTTTTCGTTCGAATATTTTTCTTAGACTATCAAGTTTTTCTGGTTTTTCTAAACATTCTGATAAATCAATGCCAGTTTTTTTTAAAAATTGCATATTCCCTGATAATCTACTTCCAAGCATTAAATCATAATTTAAATATCCTAAAACACTTGACATGCGTTTACTAGTAATAGCTTGAAATAAAAAACTACTATTTTCTCTAACTGTTGAATATAGAAAATTGACAATCTTATTATAATATAATGCTTCTGTACAAACTCGACCAGTTGATCGCTCAATATATTGATGAATAATTTTTCTATTTTGCATCATATTTATTATCATTTCTCCAAAGTTGTTGATTGTAAGCAATATCAAGAAGCAATATATTTATAAGCTTTATTAGGTCACTGTCTTGCAATACATTATTCAAAAATTTTTTCTTTAAGTCTCTCAACAAATGGCATAAATCTTTATTTTGTGGAGTTATATATGATATTGCTTGCAATAAATCATTATCTAAATGAGATAATTTTGATTCAATTTTATAAACTTCTTCTTCAAGAAATTCAAAAGACTCTTTTAAATATTCCATGCGCAATTCATTTCTATAATAATCTTCTGTCATTTGATTAAACTCATTGGCACTAATTTTTATTGCTTTATTAAATTTCGTCCCTTTTAAAATACCATTTAACAATTTACCTGTTGCACTATATTTATCTGGTTCTTCCAGACGCCTTTCTAAATCAAGAATCAAATCTGTACAGCCCCACATATCAATTAATTCTTTGGCATCTTTTAGAATAATTTTAAGCAATGCCTTTCTATACTCTGAAACATAAACTCTTACATAATCAGGATAACGCCTACTTGATCTTATATTTTCAGTAATCATTAAAATTCTGCGCAACAATTGATTACTACTATTCTTCTTGACAAAAAAAGTAGGGATGCCAATAGCAGCTCCAAAAAATATCTGACGCCTTTCACTTTCGCTAAATGGATCATCAGGGATCGTTTCATGTGATACTTTACCTTCGGACATATATTTATAAGCAAGTCCTGTAACAATAATCTGAAGAGTAACAGCATAGCCCATATCATCTCTTAACTGCTCAAATAAACTATAATATCTGCCTTCAAAACCAGAAAATGACATCTTATTATATTCTCTAAGCCTATATAGTTGATAGACAGACATTCTTGAATCAAAAACACCCATTTCAGCCAAATCCATCTTTAACAACTCTGTATTGTTCAACATGCCATTAAGGCCTGAATGTTGTTCAGTTGAAAGAAGCGAAACAAGATAACTTATGAGACGAAAATCATTGACAAAATCACCACGCAACTTAAAAATTTTCTTCAAAAATTCATCTATCCATGGAGGGCCAAATGGAGTCAAGGATCTGCCTAAAAAATTGATATGGGCCTTTTTCTTCCAGCGTCTCCATATCATTCTTAAATGGGTGTAGTGGAGTTCATGAGGTAGAAAACCCAACACTTTTTCTGGATGGAAATCCGTATAATCAATACGATAAGGATCTGCAGTATATGTACCGACGAAAAGTGGAAGAAAGTGCTCAACAATCTTTATAACCAGATCCCCTAAATACTTTTCGTGCGCCATATTAAATTCATTTCCAGCGGCCATAAGAGAAGAAAGTTGCCTACTGCCCAAACTTATATGTGTTCCATTATTTGAAAGACTGATATTTGAGGTATTGGGTAATGTCACTAAATTATTAGTTATAATACCGGCCTCTTTGAGTTTAAATAGAGTATTCAAATGACTACGACTTAATACTTGATGGCAAAGAATCATGTAGTGATATTTTTCTTCAGCTTTATTCCAACCGAGACAAGGATTGATAAATAATTCTCGATAAAATGAATCAGATATTATATTATTAAGATATTGTTGTCTAATGGGAGGGTGCGGAGAAAAATAGATGATTACCTCTTGACCTGTTTCTTTTAAATGAAATGCTCTATTAGCATATTCGATTAAAAGCGTTGAAAGAAGAAAACGAATAGATGTTTCTTTAGCAATATGTACACCATTTTTATATTCTGGAGAAATTGGAACAACATAAAAAGAAAATGTCTCTGGAGATGTATTATCATTAGAATAATGTTTTAATAATTTATAAGCTGTTCTGCGCATCAAAAGATGGGCATTTTGTTGACAGCCTATTACATCAGCAAGACTTAATTTCAAGAGATAACTAACAGGCAATCTTATTTTTTCTTCATTAGCGGTACCTACAATAAATTTCATTACATCTGTTCTAAATCCTTTTGCCACATATTTCTTGTCAGCCAATAGATCCCTTAACAATATTCGCCTTGCAAATAAACTTAAATATTTTGGATAAAATCTTATCGAACTATTTTCCCATATATTTTTATCATTATCGTTTAGATAATTTTCAATAGCATTTATTGTTCTTTTGTCTAACTCTCCACTTTGCATTCTTTTTAATATATTGCCATAATAATTCGAAGATAATATTGTAAGTGGCAGATCAACATTTTCTTTTGTCCCCAATACTGCTGCTTGCAATTCATTTTCAACACCAGCAGTGACATCTAATGGTGTAAATGGCAATTTTGAATAGTTTATTGCGTTACTAAATTTTACGATTCCAACCGTCTTCAATATCTCAACGGCACTATAATTCTTATAGAAATTTTTTGTTGATTGAGACTCTATATAAAAATCAAATAATTTATTTGGCATCAACATGATCGTATAGTTTATTTATAAGTTAGTCGATACAACAAACCAGATATCATGGCAGTCAATGGTGCAACAGTAATAAGCCCAAAACTGCCTACCAAAATATTCAAAATCTCAGCCGAAATAAATGGACTATTTAGTATATTAAGAGCATTCAATCCCTTTGACATAAAAAACAAAAACATTGTTAAATGACTAATGGAGTATGCGAGTAGCAAGGTAGTTGCCATAGTCCCAAGAGCTGCCCGACCAACTCTTAAACCAGATTGAATATGTTCTATCAAACCAATTTGCGGATATTTCAGGGCTATTTCCTCCATACTTGCGGCAATATCCATAGCCAGATCCATAATCGCACCAGATGAAGCTATAAAAACAGTAGCTATAAAAATATCAATCAAATTTAAGTCATAATAGCCTGAAAAAAGTAACATCTCTGAAAATGGTTGAGTAGCTCCATGTAAATGGAATAGACCAGTAAACCAAAAAGCCAACCAACAAGTAAGTAAAATACCTGACATGGAGCCTAAAAATGCTGAAAAACCTCGTCTATGAAAACCACCCACTGAAAGAGTAATGACAGCAGTAAATATGGTCACAATAACAAAACCTGTAGAAATTGGTGGAAATCCCTTAAGAAGCAATGGGAAAAACACTTTCCATAATATCAAACAGACAAAAATAAATGAAAGCAAGGCATTAAAGCCAGTTATGCCACCTACTATCAAAAGAAAACCAGCAAACATTAATAATAATATCAATTGATAATGGATTCGATAGTGACCACGTGATAATCCATTTGCAGGATTATTATTTTCATCAAGATCATATTCAACTAAAATTGAATCATCCTTGACATAAAATTCATCTAATTCCAATTTACCTATCAGTCTATTAGCTATAGAAAATTCTTGATTTTTTTGTTCACCAGTCAATAATTTAACTCTTAAAACTTGAAAACCACTCCTAACTATTTGATGGGTATGTACAGATGTATTATCGACAGATATTACTTTAGCAATAGCATGAATACCAGTAGGAGCTTGAGATATTTTTGCTATATCAACAAACCATAAGACAATACATATACATATTATAACAAAGCTAAAGAGAATATCTTTATGGGATATAGTCATTACATAAACTCTCTTTCAAATAAATATGGTGGTGGCATTAAGGTTATGCATAAAATACCACCACCATTCTTAACCCCCAATTACCTTAACAGAATATTATATTTTATTCTCTTTCTTAACAGGTAATGGGTTGGCAATGCCAAGGGCCTTGGCAAGCTGCTTTGCTATATCTGTATTGTCATAGAATCCAGCAAATCTCTCAGATTCCTTGCCTATGGCATAGACAGGTACAGGCTGGCCAGTATGAGAATAAGAGGTCCAGCCAATACCAGCTTGTTCATTCAGAATATGAGTAATAGTAACTGTAATGGGTTCATAACCACCATAAAGCAGTTTATTAGCTGCATCGCTGTTATTGTTTTTGCCTGACATGGACTTGTCAAAGGCATCTTCTAACTTTTTCTTCTGATCATCATTCAGACTATTCCAATCCAAACCAAACACATTCTGCATAAGAGTAAGCATCTCCTGATTTTTGGCGAGATTGTCGGGCTGACTTGGATCATAGCCAGTAGCATACTTCTTTTTGAAATCAGGCCAGATGCTGGCGGTAAAATATTGGAAACTGGTCCTCTGGCCGAACAACTTATCATAGTATGCCTTATAGGCTGTGGTAGCATGCCCCACACTCATACCACCTGTCTCGTGATCACCTGTGACCACGATCAGGGTTTCATTTGGATGCCTGTTATAGAAGGCCAGCGCCCTGCCAACCGCATTGTCGAAATCGATTATATCGCCCATGGCGGCCACAGCGTCATTGGCATGGCAGGCCCAGTCGATCTTTCCACCCTCAACCATCAGAAAGAAGCCCTTACCACCATCCTGGAGATCCAGACCCTCCAGATTGGCTATGGCAACATCTGTCATCTCCGCCAAGCTCAGATTTTTGTTGTTTTGATCATAATTGATCTTGTCTATGTTATATGGCGTAGCTGAAGCATCCTGTAACCATGGGTTAATGGCAACCACCTTGGCCTTTGGAGTATTCTTGAGGCTTAAAATGGACTGACGGTCATTGAGCACCGTGTAACCATTTTTGACAAGCAAGGCATTTACATCGTTGCTGGTATCTCCAGTGGTCTCCGGCTTGGTCGGTGAAAGAAAACCTCCGCCGCCGAAGAACTCATAATTGCTTTGAGCAAGCTGTGTGCCTATATAATTGTAATATCCCCTTGAAGGCGTGCTGGCATAATAAGACGCAGGTGTAGCATGATCCAATGAAACGCTCGTCATTACCCCCACCTTCATGCCACGCTCATGTGCCAGCTCACCAATACTCTTATATGACTGTTTTTTAGAGGCATCCATGTTAATAACGCCGCTCAATGTCTTTATTCCGGAAGCAAAGGCAGTGCCTGCCGAAGCAGAATCTGTATTGAGGGAATAGGCGTCATAGGTGGTCTGTACCCCTTGCACAGGCAATTGCGTCATGTAAAGCCTGTTGTTGGGGTTTAAGAGATAATCCGCATTGAGATCACCCTTTCCAGGCCCCATGGGCATGCCAACTGACTTGGCGTACCAGCTCGCCATTGCCGCCTCTGTAGTCTGAATCTGGGAAAAAGACATGCCGTCACCCAAAAAGAAGAAGACATACTTTACCTCGGCATTGGCCAAGGCAGACACCAACAACATGACAACAAACATGTAGGATGCCATCCAATTTTTCTTAGTAATTACCTTAAAAAACTTAAACATTTTACTTGCCTCCTTTTTTTATAGCAATTAAAACAAGTTAACAAAAAACACCAACAACACCCCTGCAAGGACTAGATGTTAACCCATGCCTCACATCATCTCTTTGCACCTCCTTTTTGAGGATAAATTACTTTAAATGATGTTGTGCATGGTTAATAATAGGAAATTGTGACAAAAAAATGACGAATATGAAAAATTCTAAAGAAGGACTGGAACTGCTAAAAATCAGGATTTTCGTTTAAGAACAAGGAGGGAGGAGCGTATTTCAATACGCCCCGAGTTCCTGCCTGTGCATTGCACGCAGACAGATATGTGAGCATTCTGAGTCATCTCTGCCCGTCTAATGGATATCTTCTTATCATGCCCATCTTAAAACCGGACGAATTATGTACCATGATTCAGGACAAATCATGTGCTGTTAACAACCTTTGCGCCAGGCTATAAATACCCGCTACTTGATGAGCCATTATCTATGACTTAACGAAGGCATGAAAAAGGAGTTGTGTTTTTTGCTGAATATTTTGGCATCAAGAATATCTTTTCGGAAACTAATTGATATTGATCAGAAATTGGGTACGGCACCCAAAGCCTAACTGGTTCATCCTTATAGCGGGATAAATCCACATGCAAGATGACATATCCGCTGCGAGTAGAATCCGCCCATGCAACGGCTGAAATCAAAAAAAGACACACCAAGCAACAGATTCCATGAAGTATGCGCATAACTATCTCCCTTCTTTATTTTTTTCACTCAAGATTAGAATGTCTTTGATGTCTCCGGCATAGAAACAGACATTGTGAAATGCCTCTTTTACCAATCCCTCGGCTACTCGTTTTGTCTCATCTATATTCTGGCCGAAGACCACGATGCGAGTGTTTCTGTCATCAACTGGAAGCCTTCCGTCTTCTTTTGCTTTAAATATCTCTCCCACATCCTTGCCATCCATAACACCATCAAATGGTATATTCTTGGCTGTTGGAAGACTGCCCTTGGCAAAAAGCTCCGCCTTTCGGCTGTCTATAAACCACGCAGTCTTATCATTTTGATAGATGTATCGAATGCCGTCCAATTCGCACTGAGTTAGATTGCCAAGACTCCGCCAGATAGGTATTCCCAATTGATAGCGGAATACATGAGTAAAGCCTTCTTTTATCAGATCCTGAGCCACTCGCTTGCTCTTGCCGCAGTAAATACCGTCACAATAGAGCACGATGGGCCTTGTCTTATCTTCGTTGACAATGCGTTTGACCTCCGCCACATCTGAAGTGTAAAGTGCCTTGCTCACGCCTGGCTTGGGCGCAACCACAATGGCACCAGGGATATGACTGACGGCCCATTCCTTGTATGGCCGGTTATCCAGCACCAACAGGCCGTCTTTTATGGCCTTTTTAAACTCTGCTGTGGAGAGCTGCGGCGTATCGGCATTGGACTCGGCCACTACTGCGTCCTCGATAAAACAGGCTTCATTCGCCCAAAGTGAATGCGAGAACAAAAGCGAAGAGAGCACCAGAAAAACTCTAAACAGCCCAATCATTCACAATTCCCCTCTTTCTATATTTTTTCCAAAAGGTTACAGGTTAATCCTTGGCACTTCAAATCGTTTATTCCAATGGATTTTGAGAATGTTATAGGCAAAACGAATGCAATATCGCAACATGCTGTCTGGTATTTCATTTATAAACTGCCTTTTGTATAGTACATTTCATAAACATCTTGTGAATGAACACTAAAGGAGACGGCAATGAGATACTCCCAGGCCAAAAGCGGTAGAATCTTTGTCTTAAGACTGGAGCACGAGGAGATACTCCATGAAACCATAGAAAGGTTTGCTCAAGAGCAACACATAGAAAGGGCGGTGGTCTGGGCACTGGGCGGCGCGGACCATGGCAGTCAATTGGTGGTCGGGCCTGAAAATGGGGAAAAACAGCCGTTTATTCCTCTGAAAACCAGCCTATTGGGCACTCATGAGGCCTTTGGAGTGGGGACCATCTTTCCCGACAGCGAGACAGGCGCCCCAATTTTGCACATGCACATGAGTTGCGGCAGGACCGGCCACTCCATCACAGGATGCGTGCGAGCTGGAGTCAAGGTATGGCATGTCATGGAGGTGGTGATTCAGGAGCTGGTGGAAAATACGGCCACACGAGTGCTGGACTACACCGGCTTCAAGTTGTTAACGCCGTAACACGATTTCTTCTTCAGAAAGCCTTGAGGAAGCCTTGAAACATTGCCTCTCGCCCGACCAATTTCCCTGACCAGCTCATGGACAACCTACCAATAACTTTTCGGCGTTTCTCCCTGGAAAAATGGGAAAATTTACCTTAAAATCTAACAAAATCTATGTGTTAGGCCCTTACAGATTCATTCCCTGTAACATCTTGAAATAATGGCATCTTCGTGTTAGATTTTTTCGATATTTCGGTTCGGGGCGTAGCGCAGCCTGGTAGCGCATCTGCTTTGGGAGCAGAGGGCCGGAGGTTCGAATCCTCTCGCCCCGACCATTCTTCTTTTTCTCTGCCATTCCTTCCTCTTAAAATCATCAAAGGAGCTGTTTCATGGAACTCTGGTTCACTGAATATCATCACAACACCATAGGCTTCAGCCTCAAGGTAAAAGAGACCCTGTTTGTAAGCGAATCCAAGTATCAAAGGATTCAGGTACTGGATACAGAGGCATTTGGCCGAGTGCTGCTGTTAGACGGCCTGTTCATGACCACGGACAGGGATGAGTGGACATACCATGAGCTGCTGGTGCACCCCGCCATGTTTTTACACTCAAACCCTGAACAGGTGCTGGTCATAGGCGGAGGGGATGGCGGCGCCATCCGCGAGGTGGTAAGGCATGATACAGTAAAAAAGGCCGTGCTCTGCGAAATAGACGGCCTGGTGATAGAGACCTGTAAACGCTTTTTTCCGCAAATCGCCTGCGAGCTCACAGGAAATCCAAGGGTTGAGATTCAGGTAAGAGACGGGGTTCAGTTCATGGAGGAGAATCAGACTCGCTTTGATGTGATTCTGGTGGACTCCACAGACCCCATTGGGCCTGCCATAGGCCTGTTTCAGGCGGATTTCTACAAAAAATGCCTTGCAAGCCTCAAGGAAGACGGCATTCTGGTAGCCCAGTCCGAATCCCCGTTTTACGACATGGAGATTTTGAAGGCCATGCAAAACAACCTGAAGGCGGCGGGTTTCCCCATCGTTCGTTTCTACTGGGGCTTTGTGCCCACCTATCCCAGCGGCATGTGGAGCTGGGTCATGGCCAGCAAAAAATATGACCCACTAACGGACATGAATTTGAAAAAGGCCAAGCAACGCATGGCCTCGATGCCTCTAAAATACATGACTCCCGAGCTTCTGCGCAGCGTCTTTGATCTGCCTGCCTTTTTCAAGCAGGCTGTAAGCTGAAGGAAACAATGCCATGCAAAAGGCCCTGCTTTCATATGCTTCTTTGGTTAAAGGGCCTTTTGTATGTATTTTTCTTGTAATCTCAAGCCTTTTTGCATTTAGTCATGCGGCTGAAAAGGCCCCTCAGACCGTAACCCTCACAAAACCCGGCCAGGTGGACATGTGCTTGGGTTGCCACCAGGAAAAACCCGACAAGGCACACGGCAGGGAGTTCGGCTGCGCATTCTGTCACTTGGGAAATGCCCTATCCGCGAACAAGTTGGATGCCCATCGCGGCATGGTTAAAAACCCAGGGGAGCTCAAGTTCGTGGAACGCACCTGCGGACAAGCCGGCTGTCATACCAGACAGATCAAATGGAGCAAAAACTCCCTCATGGCCACAAATCGAGGCATCCTTTCCACCCTGCGCTACTATTGGGGCGAATACCCTGACCGCAACGAGGATATCTCCATAGAGTCCATAGCGGCATTCAATACCCACACACATGCCGTGGATTATTTCAGAAAACTCTGCGGAAGCTGTCACCTCTGGGTGGAAAAGGGCAAGTTACCTGACTTTATGGCCCAAAAGGGCGGTGGCTGCACTGCCTGTCACTTTATGGGCACCAAAGAGGAGTTTCTGGCAAAGGGTGGCAAAAAAGAGGAATGGCATCCGCAGATCATAAAAAAGATCCCCATGGAAAACTGTGTGCGCTGCCACAATCGCAGCGGCCGTATCGGGCTCTCCTATCAAGGCATCTACGAATCCGAGGGGTATGGAGTGCCCTTTGAGGCAGGCAAACTCAACTCAGACACCCTGGCGGACGGCAGGTTCTATCGCAAATTTCCAGAGGATATTCATCACAAGGCAGGCATGGTCTGCATCGACTGCCACACGCAGCGCGAGGTCATGGGAGACGGCCAAAGGCACGCCCATCTGGAGGAACAATTGGAGGTGCGCTGCGAACACTGTCACACTCAGCGCCCCATATTAGAGCTCATTTTTGAGGCCTCCAAGGACAATTCCTATTACCCAAAGGGCAAAAGGACCCCTCTGTGGCCCCGTCTCTCCCTTGAAAAGGACGAAAACGGCCTGTACCTCCAGACAAAAATGAATGAGAAAAGGCATGAACTCAAGCCACCAGCCCAGGACTGCACTCGGCCGGTGCACAAAAACCTCTCATGTCAGGCCTGCCACAGCACATGGGTGCCCCAGTGCTATGGCTGTCATGTGCGCTATAAAAAGGCCGAGGAACAATTGGACAAGGTGAGCGCACGAAACACCCTCGGGCTTTGGCAGGAGTTTCGAGGCTTCATACGCCATGAGGTGCCGCCATTGGGCGTATTGGAAAAGAGAGACAACTCCAAGGAGATAGTGGTATTGGTGCCTGGCTGACAGGACCTGGTCTCCTTTCTGGATGAAAGGGGCAGACAAGAGCAGGAATTTGTGCGTTTTACGGTCTCCAAAATGGACCCTCACACCACTCAAAAAAAAGGCCGTACCTGCAGCGAATGTCACATAGACCCAAGGGCCCTTGGGCTGGGGACCGGAAATCTCGCTTTGAAAAACGGCCAGTGGCACTTTACGCCTGCCATGCAGCTCACCAATTCAACCCCCAAACAGGCCACAGACAGCTTTGTGAACATTCAGGGGGACTCACTGGTTCACACCTCCAGACCAGGCCTGAGGCCATTTAATGCCCAGGAATTGAACCGCATTTTGTATGTGGGGCTCTGCCTTTCCTGCCACAAGGACTTCAATGACCCGGTGATGGCCAACTGGAGACCCAATGAGCCCATGCCTGCCTGCAGACAAGGAAAAATAAAAGCAGGTGACAACCCATAAAAATTTTGTTATGGTTTTACAGCCAAAATATATAGATGGAGTGTAGCCATGTCTCGTACCCCTATTGCAATTGCTGCCATCCTGGCCATTCTCACACAAATCCTACCATTCAAGGCATTCTCCTACACCGTAATCTGCGAGAGCGAAAAAAAAAGATACAACCGCTGCCCGGCGGAGATTCGAGGGCCTGTACGCTTAGTGAATCAGCTATCTGAGGCTGATTGTATCTATGGCCGTACCTGGGGTTATGATAGAAACAGCATCTGGGTGGACAGAGGATGCAGGGCGGAATTTGAAATAGGCGGCGGCATTCCGCCCCATGGATATAACAGGCCTTCGGCACCGCCTGCCTATGCCTCGCCCCCTCCACCCATGGCCCCACATGAGCCTGGGTATCCTAAAGAAATACGATGTGAAAGCAACGACAGGGGCTATAACTACTGTCCAGCCGACACCAGCGGCGGAGTCAGGCTCATAAGGGAGCTGTCCAAGGCCCCATGTGTCAGGTGGCAGAGCTGGGGGTTCGACGACGGCGGCATCTGGGTGGACAGAGGATGCAGGGCGGTGTTCGAGATCAGGCCAAGGCTGCATGGAGGCCGCGCAGAACAACACCGGCATAAAGACAACTCCGACGACGCAGCCCTGGTAGCGGCTGGTGTCATAGGCGGCGCCCTGTTACTTGGGGCATTGGCTGAATCAGGAAATGAAGCGGCTCCTCCCCCTCAAACGGATGATTGGAAACGGGTTGAGCCGGCGCCTTCGGCCCCTTCTACCAGTGGATATGGGACCAAATCACTCGGATATAGTGTTCCAACCGGCAGATTCAGCGGTTACAGCTCCTTTTATGACGGCGAAGTCCAGTTGGATATCCGCCGGGATGGCAAGGTCGCTGCATATCTGCACGGCTACAAACAGGACGGCTGGTTCGAGGGAAGTGTGCTGCACTTGGATGAAAAGAGCTATGACACCTATTTGACCCAAGACGGCTTTCGAGCCGTTGAGAGGGAAAACAGGGAGCACCGCATAGAATTTCGCAGACAATAGCCAAAGCGGTAACCCTTGGATATTCAGGCAAGGGAGATGGTTTCAAGAATCAATGAGTGTTTTCCCTTTCCCTGCGGGTTAATGCCGCAATAAGTCCGAGACTGGCCAGCAGCGCCAAAAAGACCGGCACAATGACATAACCCCTGCTTGCATAGAAGGTGACATCATCCCGAAGACGGACATCGGCGGTCAAATAACCCGGTTCGAAAAGCCGGGTCCGTCCGACTCTCTCCCCCCAGGGGGTAAAAATGGAGCTCACACCCGTATTGGCTGACATTAAAAGCCATCTACGGGTCTCAATAACCCGAAATACAGACATGGCCTCGTGCTGATACGGAGCGCCGGTCCGTCCGAACCAAGCATCGTTGGTTATGACCGCCAGGATACGCGCCCCTGCCCTGGCCATTTCAGCAGACAGCTCAGGAAAGATGCTCTCGAAACAAATGAGTACCCCTATACGCAGACCGTCCGCCTTCAGTACGATGTTATCGGCTACACCCGGCAAAAAATCACCTGCCGTGGGGAATACCTCCCGCAACCACTCCAATGCACCGTTTAACGGCAGATATTCGCCGAACGGCACCAGATGTCTCTTGTCGTACCGGCCCAACACCCTGGGCTGCGAGTCTATGAGGTATGCGCTGTTCAACTGCCCAAGCATGGCCTTGCCTCCGTCAGGCGCTGGTACATAGGCCAGACTTCCGAACAACATCCATATATTCAGGTCATAGGCCACATACAAAAGTCTTTGGGCTGCAGGTCCCAGCTCCTGAAAATAAAATGGCGCAGCGGTCTCAGGCAGTACCATCAGAGGCAAAACTCTGGCCTTGTCTTTCAATGGAAGTAAGGCCTTTCGCTGCATATCGCTCAAGGCATTCCGAGCCAGATCTGTATAACGATCCACTGTCTCTTCCTGAAACTCAGGCCGCCACTTCACATCCATGGGGAAGGAGCCTTGCAACACCGCCACAGGCAAGGAAGGAAAACCTGCATCCTGCGCCCTGACAGACTCAATGCGCCATCTTCCATGCAAAAAAAGCACAGCGACAAGGACGAAAAAGAGCAAGGCAACAGAAGCACCCTGCCTGATACCGGTCTCTCTAAAGGACTGCAAGGCATGCCACAGCAGCAGATTGAGCAGAATCAATACAGCTACAAAGCCATGAATACCTATAATTTCAACAAGTTGTAAAAAGACAGGGAATTCAGAAAGTGCGTATAAAGGATTTCCCCAGGGAAAGCCGGTAAAAAATATCTCGCGACACCACTCCAGCACACCCCAGAAGGCTGACGCTGCTATACATATCTGCCAGGAGGCCAGACCTTTCTGCTGCAAAAATACCCAAAAAACAGCCCAGATTCCCCAAAAAAGCGAGAGGTACAGTATCAAAAGCCCTATGATGGGGGCAGCCGCCCATATCTCCATGGCTCCGAATCGAGAAAGTGTGGGGACCAGCCACCACAAAAGCGCGCTGAAAAAACAGACCGCGGCAAAAAAACCCAGTCTGAAGGCGCAAGCCACACCCTTGCCTGCAACAGCCCAAAGCAGGGGCGCAAGAAAACAGCAGGCCAATGGCGCAAGATTAAACGGCGGAAAGGCCAAGGCACACAAAAGGCCTGAAAGCCCTGCCCACAACCACGCTGCGTCTGTTTTACGAAGATTTAGATTCAATGTCTTAAACCAACCTCAATCCGTTAACCCTTGAGGCATGCCATGGGCAACACCTTCGCTACCTTTTTCACCAGACCTGCATTGTATGCGGCGTTCACCACAGCGGTCACGTCCTTATAAGCTCCAGGGGCCTCCTCTGCAGCACCCTGCCAGCTCACGGCCTTGACAATAATGCCCTTGGAAGCCAGTGATGCCACCACATCCCTGCCCTTCCAGCGTTTGAGTGCCGCATTTCTGCTCATGGCCCTGCCTGCCCCGTGACATGCTGAACCCCACGCCAGTTCCTCGCCCATCTCTGTGCCTGCCAGTATGTAAGAACAGGTACCCATGGTGCCGCCGATAAACACTGGCTGGCCAACGTCTCGATATGCCTCAGGCAATTCAGGTCTTCCTGGCCCAAAGGCCCGTGTGGCACCCTTGCGATGCACATAAAGGCGCTTTGATACGCCGCTTACCTCATGGGCCTCCACCTTGCAGGTGTTGTGGCTGACATCGTAGATGAGGCGCAGGGATGCAGATGGAAAGTGACGCGAAAAGACCTCCCGCACCAGATGGCCCAAGACCTGACGATTGGCCAGGGCGCAGTTCACACCACAGGCCATGGCCTTGAAATACCGCTCGCCTTCAGGAGAAAGGATTGGCGCGCAGACCAATTCCCTTTCTCGAATGGGAATACCGTATTTCTTGGCAGCCCTGCCCAGAATCTGAATATAATCAGTGCCGATCTGATGCCCTAATGCACGGGAACCGCAGTGTATGGAGACGACCACCCCATCTTTCTCAAGTCCGAAAACCCCGGCGGTGTCTTCACAATATATCTCGTCAACAGACTGTATTTCGAGATAATGATTACCCGACCCCAAAGTCCCCACCTGGCGGTACTGCCTCTCCTTGGCCAGGGCAGAGACACAGGAAGGGTCAGCACCCTGCATACAGCCATGTTCTTCAATGTATTCAAGTTCTTCTCTCAAACCATAGCCATTTTCCACCGCCCATCTTGCGCCACCAGCCAGGACCTCGTCCAGTCGCTCAGGGGTCAGACGGATCTTGCCCTCTGAACCCACTCCTGCCGGAATTGTCCTGAACAGGTCTTCCATGAGACTGGCAAGCCCCTTCGCCACCTGTTCTCTTCTAAGCCCGGTGGCGAAACAGCGCACTCCGCAGGAGATGTCATAACCCACTCCACCCACAGAGATGACGCCTCCGGCATTTGCGTCAAAGGCAGCTACGCCGCCTATGGGAAAACCATAACCCCAGTGGGCGTCAGGCATGGCCATGGCGGCTCGAACGATGCCCGGCAGACAGGCTACGTTGTGCAGCTGCTCGAAGACCTTGGCGTCCATTTCCAGCATAAGCCCCCTGTCTGCAAAAAACCAGGCAGGGCAGTTCATGGGCCCATGCATGGGCATCTCCCACTGCCAGTCACTGATTTTAACAAGTCCCTCTTTCATACATCCACCACGCACTGGGCGATCCAGATACCGTCCCTTCGGCCTACATACAACTCGGTAAAGGTGGCGCCCTTCACCTCCACCCCCTTTTCTCCCTGCAAGTCATTCAAAGGGACACCGCCTACTCTTGCTGTAAGGCTGCAATCTTCGATGGTTACATCAAAACTGCAAAATACCGCTCTATAAAGGTCTGCGTACGAGATCAGTGTGTTCAACCATGCGGTCAGAAGTCCTTCTTGATCATAGGATTCACAGGAAAACTGCCAGAAGCAGGTGGCAACTATGTTTTTTATGTAGGGCACCTCTATGGAAAACATGGCCAAGGCAGCATTTTCAAAGGCTTGAGACAGTGTCTTTCCCAACCCCCTCACACCGATGTCGGCACCGTGCTCGAAAAGCTCGAATCTTTTCATTTTGAAGGAAGACGATAGACTACTTACAGATCAAGACGCCACCTGACGTCTGGAGTCGAGTCTTTCAGCCGTGTGTATCGTAAGAATAGAGTAGTTGGCGCTCCAGGTGTATCTTGTTGGCGGGAAGCGGTGCAGGGACCCAGTCCCTGGTGAGTTCCAGCAGCTTATAGCGGAATGGTATGTGTTCCCAGCCATAGGCCAGGGCCTTTTTGTGAAGCACGTCCATGAAGGCACAGTCAAAGAGATTGGCCTGCACCGCCCATGGAATGATGTAATCCGGTTCCAGGAGCCTGGCTGCGGCCAGTGTGCCTGTTTCTCGTGAGACCACGGATCCGGGCCCGCCCCGCAGGATCATGAGTGTCCTGCCGTTTATCACCACAGAGATATCCACAAAACTCTTGATCCGCTCACCCATGACCTCCAGATCTATCTCTCGGTCCAGGATGAGCTCACTTAAGAGATAGTTGCGTTCCTCTACCAGAAAACGGGCGAGCTTCTGCCGGATACGCTCCCTATCTGTATCCAGCACCAGACGGCCCGTTACATAACAGGGAATCTTGACAAATACAGGCGGATTACACGTCTCTGCCATGCTCATTCACTCTTACCGGAAGCAGAATCACCGGAGTTATTTCGTTTTTTAACAGGTCTCTGAGGCAATTCACAGGAACGACCGTTCCCAGGTGACATTCAGGTGGGCATGCCCAGCTTGGGCAAAAGCCACTTGTTAACAACGAACCAGACAATAATCAAAAATACCAATAACAAAAGGCTGTCCATTCATATAATCCCATGACATCGAATAGCCTCTTCAAACAAGCGAACACCACACAATCATTCATTTAAGGGAGCCTTGAAAAATTAGAATTTTCGTTCGAGAACAAGGCGCTATGAAGGCGAAAAAGCTGAGCTGACTGACTGCGCAGTGCACGCAGACAGGTATGTGAGCATTTTTCACCGACGGACAACGCAGTTATCGGCCGAAAAGGCAATTTTGCAAGCTTCCCTTAAGAAGAAGGGCCCGACATATTAAAGCCGTCGGCCTCCTGTTCTCCTTGTTTTGTGTAAGACTGATATGCGGTACACTCCTTGCGCTTGCTCAAAGGACAATTCACTATACTCCAACAGGCCGTGTAGCGCAAAAGCTTTTTGATGCCTGCCACACTGATGCCGTGGTCATGTATCATGGAGCGGAGGCATACCACCCATTGAATGTCATTTAGTGAATAATAACGTCTCTGCCCTTTTCTGAGCGGATGGATGAGTTCCTCCTGTTCATAGATGCGCAGGGTGCGGGGATGCACTTCCAGCATGGCGGCAGCCGTCCCTATGGAAAAAACCGGTTCATTCTGCTTTACGCCTCCAACAGACTGCCACAAACCGACTTCATGCTCGCGATTGTCTTCAACCGGAGTCAAAACAGATGTCTTGTCGTAGTTTTTGGTAGTAATGGTAGTAGTCATATTCATATCTCCTTGTTGCAAGGCGTGGCACAAATTAAATTATCTAATTGTTTCAAATAGTTCGTTCAGAGAAGTTATTGCAGGAGCGGTTCACTACCCGCCCCTGCCCTTTAGTCGATTTAAATTTTAATGATGACCGCTATGTCTGAAGACCTTGCCGAACAGTCTCTCACCAGCCAGGAAGCCCAGGAAAGTGAGGGCAATACCACCCATAACCACCAGGAGTTCGCCTGCAGATGGCGCATACCCCATGAAACTCGGCAGGCTGGTCTCCAACCCATAATACACAGGGGTCTGCTGTCCTACAGTCACCAGGTCGTATCTCTGAAAAAATGCCCCCACCAGCACCATGAAGGCGGCAGCGGACATGGCCGCCAGATTCTCCATTCTGCTGAAGAGCAACAGACCGATGGGTATAACCATGCCGATGAGAGTCTCAAACAGCCAGAAGTTGATGGATGCAGGGCCTGTAAGAAGATTTGCCACGGCGGCGCTGGAAAGCTCGGTCTCACCCGTAAAGAAGACGATGGTGCGCCATACAGTGGCAACCGCCAGGAGAAAGAGCATCATGGTCATAATCTTGCCTGCACTCTTAATCCCTGCCTTGGTCTCGGCATCCACCTCTTCCCCGCGCAATTTATAGGCGATGTGTGTGAACATAATGATGGCCGCCGCACCGCAGGTCACAGCAGATGCCAGAAAATAGACTGGAAGCTGTGCACCGTACCAGAAGGGACGGGCCGCAAGTGTAGCGAAGACCGCACCCAGATTGCTGTTGGCCCCCACCTCAGCCAATGCCCCCACACAACCGATAGCCACGGCTATGCCGAATCTACCCATCAAAATGGCCAGAAACTCCACTGCCATACATGCAACCGCCAAACCGTAAAGTGTCCCCATCCACCAGATATTGGATGACAGATTTGGAGTCAACACATTGTAGATCAGCATGCGCCAGGGGCTTTCCAGCTCCATTCCGATGATGGAAAAGGCCGAAAGAATCGTGATGATGGAGAGATACACACCACGATTGGCCAGAGGAGCCAGGGCATTTCCGCCGAACAGGTGGCTGATAGCGGCCAAGAGACACAACCCCGTGGAGATAATGGCGAAATAGGCATAAGAGGAGATGAGAATGCCCCACGGGACCTCTCTTGTGACAGCATACAGGTGCTCATGCCCCACGATAAAGCTATAAACACCGGTACCCAGACCTATGGCTGTCAACAACAGGGCCAAGAGCGTTAACCCTGTAACCTTTGCACTGGCCAGCCTCGGCTCGGCCAACGCGCCAATGGACGACAAAACAGACGATACATTAGTTGCCATGACAAACCTCCTTTAAGAGTGAATTAAAATTCAGACCGTTATGGTCAAATCAGCCTTATAATCGACTACATATGCTGGGGTTCCTGCATATCTTCCGATGGAGCCAAGGACATGAGGCTTGGTACCACTGCTATGGCAGAAAAGGGACCCATGGCCAAAAACAGGACAAAGGTGAAACACATCAAACAGATTTCACTGATGGATGTAACTCCATGCTCTCTGGATGTTGTTCCGGAAACTGGCTTTGAACTCATGTTTGACAATCTGCCTATATATTTTCTTGTGAGGGTGAGAGTACTCATGGCCTTTCTCCTTTCTTATAAAGGGCGCCTTGCAAAATTGCCCTTTCGCCCGATAACTGCGTTGCTCTTCGGCGAAAATTCTAATCTTTCAAGACCCCTTAAAATATTAACCTGCTGCAATAAAATTATTAAAACCCGATTGTAATAACTGCCAGAACAGCATAATTGTTTCCGTGCGTTACCACTCCTGCCTTTTCGATTCGTTGCCTGTCCTGTTGCAAATAGATACTGCAATCTGAATGCCAATTCAGTTTTTTGTATTGTCAACAGGCATTACTTATGGTATTTTTATCTATAAAATCAAATTGTTAGGTTTTATATAACAATAGCAATCAAGATATCTATAGCTTTATAAAGTCCAATATTTATAAATTTATGGGCTAATTTTGAGCCAATATTAAAGACAATGACAGCGCAATTTGCGCAAATTTGATTGCCTCTTCTCTGTGCATTAACACCTGATTTATTCAGGTGTTTCAAATCAAAACAGGCAATTTTTTTGAAAAAATAGGGGTATTGCAGTACAGAACGAGTGATTGGCCATAAAAATGGCCTTAAATTAAGGCGCAATATGCGCCTATCATAATCACAGACTTTGAGGGTATGAGGTTATCGCAGAGGGCTTTTGCCCATTGAAGGTATTATAATCAGGTGTAAATGACAGACAGATGAATTACAAGAAATATTATTGCAATTATCTTGACAGCATGGCATGAGTGATAAAGATGGCCGAAAGAGCGAATAGAGCTATTCAGTAAAATCTAAGGGAGGCCACAAAATTTGAAACATCCCTTAACGGAAAGATGATGTCAGGGGGCCTTGAAAAATTAGAATGTTCGTTCGAGAACAAGGCGCAATGAAGACGAAAAAGCATTAGGGGCGTATTGATGAAATACGCCCCTACTCCATACCTGCCTGTGCGTTGCGCACAGACAGCTATGTGAGCATTACGCAGTTGTGAGCAAAAGGGCGATTTTTCGAGGCTCCCGTTGATCTTCTAATGGCTGTAGGCCGTCTCGCTATGCTCGCTGAGGTCCAGACCATCCACCTCGGCTGCCTCGGACACCCTGAGCCCCATCATGACATCTATGGCCTTGGCCAGCACAAAGGTGACCCCAAAGGCATAAACCAACACAGCCACCACCCCTGTAAGTTGAATCATAAAAAATTTTGAATTGCCTGCAAAAAGACCGTCTGCACCAGCTGGATTCACCATCTTCGACGCAAACATGCCAAGACACAGGGTTCCAACAACCCCGCTCAAACCATGTATGCCCACTACATCCAGGCTGTCGTCATAGCCTATGCGTGGTTTCAGCGCCACAGCCCAATAACAGGCCATACCGGCCAGAAGGCCTATAAACACCGCCGCATTAGGCCCGACAAAACCTGCTGCAGGAGTCACTGTGGCAAGCCCAGCCACTGCTCCGGAGGCAGCTCCCAGTGTGGTGGGCTTTCTCCTGTGCATCCACTCCGCCAGGACCCACATGGCCATGCCTGCCATACCGGCCAGGTGTGTAGAGACAAAGGCGTTCGCGGCTATGCCATCTGCAGCAAGGGCGCTTCCTGCATTGAAGCCGAACCACCCGAACCACAAAAGACCGGTTCCCATGAGGGTCATGGGCAGGTTATGAGGCAGCATCTCCTGCCTTCCATAGCCCTTACGCCTTCCTATCACGAGAATTACGGCCAGGGCGGCAGCACCTGAACTCAAATGCACCACCAACCCGCCTGCAAAATCCAGCACGCCCATGGCCTTCAGCCAACCACCGTTACCCCAGACCCAGTGACAGACAGGATTATAGACCAAAACGGCCCATAACAGGCTGAACAACAAAAATGGCGCAAAACGCATACGCTCGGCAAATGCACCTGAGATAAGTGCAGGCGTGATGATGGCGAACATGCACTGATATATCATAAATACAGATTGGGGAATGGTTGGGGCATAATCACCATTCGGCGCCACTCCCACACCGCTCAAACCGAACCAGGCAAGACTGCCTGTAACTCCATTGAGGTCCGGACCAAAAGACATGGAGTAACCCAGGTAAACCCATTCAAGACCCACGACAGAAATGAGAATGAAACTCTGCATAATGGTGCCAAG
>Ga0067045_1028478_pt1 | contig 32686 bp, 27 predicted proteins | sample TerdegcTABiofilm_FD_59184 | JGI IMG/M metagenome (GOLD analysis project Ga0067045, IMG submission 59184) | Combined Assembly of (Gp0054472, Gp0054536) Wastewater bioreactor microbial communities from Singapore -Terephthalate degrading...
TAGCGATTTGGGCATATTGCCTTATGCGAAACGCGAGGCACAGGCAGACCGTTGGGAGACGATGACTTCATAACGAGGCTGGAGTCGGCCTTGGGCAGACCCGTGCGCCGCCAAAGGCCAGGACCGAGAGGCTCGATGCAAGATCCAGCGAATTTACTATGGTGGTCCTGATTGCGCGGAATTGCCGGAATTGCATGCCACACTAGTCGACAGTAATCACACGCTATCGCGTTCGCCTCACACTTAGAGGTATTTTCATTTCATCCCCTCCCGTCTCGTCTCGGAGTCTCTGGCGGTTGACCTGTCGCAATGTTGCGCATATGCTTAGTTCAGGCGGCGCTCCTGGGAAACATTCACCCTGAGAAGGTACGATGCTGGCTGCGCGACCTGAGGAGGGTGAGCCGTCCCCCCGTTGCTCAGATGCCGTAATGCACGAACCGGTGCGATGACGGGGCTTGGAGGTACGTACACAAGCAATGGATCAGAAAAAACACAAAAAGGATACCATGATACGCCTTCCTCTCGGGGTCGCCCTTCTGAGAGATCCTGCCTTCAACAAAGGTTCGGCTTTCACTGAGGAAGAGCGGGATGCATTGGGAATTCGGGGCCTGCTGCCTCCTCGCGTGATCTCCATCGAGCATCAGCTCATCAGGGTTCTGGGAAACGTCAGGAGAAAGACGAGCAATTTGGACAAGTATGTTTTTCTTGCCGGTCTTCAAGACCGCAACATGACGCTCTTCTACAGGCTCCTCCTCGAAAATCTGGAGGAGTTGATGCCCATTGTGTACACCCCTACCGTGGGACAAGCATGTTTGGAATATAGCTATATTTTCCGGAGGCCACACGGTGTCTTCATCACTGCCAACGACAGGGGAAGGGTCGCTGATCTTCTTCGCAACGTGCGAATTCAAGATATTCGCATCATCGTGGTTACCGACGGGGAAAGGATCCTCGGCCTTGGAGACGTCGGAGCGGACGGCATGGGTATTCCGGCAGGGAAGCTAGCCCTCTATACCGCGTGCGGTGGAATCCACCCATTTCAGGCCTTGCCGGTGACCATTGATGTGGGCACGGAAAACGAATCGCTTCTCGATGATCCACTCTATATTGGCCTCAAACAGCGCCGGCTACGCGGAGACGCGTACGATCGGTTGATCGACGAGTTCGTGACGGCTGTACAAGACGTGTTTCCCGATGCTCTGATCCAGTTTGAAGATTTCGCCAACCGCAATGCCTTTCGTCTCCTGCAAAAATATCAGCATGAAGTCTGCTGCTTCAATGACGATATTCAGGGAACGGCTTCTGTCACATTGGCAGGCATCTATTCGGCTATGCACATCGTGCGGGAAAGAATAAGAGATCAGAAGTTCCTGTTTCTCGGTGCCGGCGAGGCCGGTCTCGGCACCGGCGATTTGTTGGTTGCGGCAATGGTCGACGAAGGCCTTTCCGAGGGCGAAGCACGGCAGCGCTGTTGGTTCGTCGATTCCAAGGGCCTTGTGGTGAAGTCACGCGATGATCTGGGAGAGCGAAAACTGGTCTATGCGCACGATCACGCGTTTTTCTCGGAATTTCGTGCGTGCGTGGAAGCCCTCAAACCAACCGCAATCATTGGCGTTTCAGGAAAGCCTCGCATGTTCACCCGCGAGATACTGGAAGCCATGGCTCGTTTCAACGAAAGGCCCATCGTTTTCTCCCTATCCAATCCTACCTCCAAGACGGAATGCACCGCCGAGGAAGCCTACACCTGGACTCAAGGCCGTGCTATTTTCGCGAGCGGCAGCCCATTCGACCCGGTGACGGTCCATAATACGACGTTTGTGCCCGCACAGGGGAACAACGTGTACATCTTCCCGGGCGTAGGCCTGGGCGTCATCGCGTGCGGCGCAAGACACGTCACTGATGAAATGTTCTTGGTTGCCGCACGCACGCTTGCGCAGCACGTTTCTTACGCCGATCTCGCTCAGGGAAGGGTTTATCCGCCACTGCCGAAAATCAGAGCAGTTTCCAGGGCCATCGCAACCGAGGTGGCTGAGGTGGCCTATCGACGAGGTTTGGCGCGGAAACCGAAACCCGACGATCTGAGCTCTTACATCGCCAAAATCATGTACTATCCCGAATACCAGCGCTTCGCGTGACCCTGTAACAGCCCCGAGGACCGGGAGCAACTGTTGGATCGATTGCCTCACGATCCGATCCATCCCGTTGACAGGCATGTTTGTCGTAGCCAAATTCCTTGACATGGGGAGGCCTGTTAAGGATGAAGCCTGCAAATGCAGTCCTTCCCAGCAGAGGTGTTGTACGAGGTTAGTTATTCCGTTCCGAAGGGCGTGAGCACCATGACCTTTGAGCAGAATATCTTGGATCAGATCGATGCACTGCACGAGAGAGGAAGGGATTTTGTGGAACGGGGACAAATATATAGGGTGGCGGTTGAATACGCATTCGAAGTGTGCACGTTCGACGAACAATGGGGACGCTAAGGGAGAAAGTACCATGGAAATGCAGACATATTGTGACAGAATGTCGAGCGAGCTGGCTTCATGGAAAGCCAGAGTCGATGACGTTGTGCGAAAATTTGACAAAGCCCCTTGTGGAGATAAGGCAAATGTGACTCCTCATATCAATCAACTGCATATGATCGTCGAGGAGTTGGAGGACAGAATCAGTATGCTCAAGACCGAGTGCCAAACCGCATGGGAGCCTGAGAAAATGGAACTGGAAAGCAAGTTCACCCACCTGAAGCGAACGTGGGAAGAGGTCTGGCACCGCACCTCTCCCGGGGACGTAGGAGGATAACAGCCTGGCACCATTGAAGAACTTCATGTTACAGTGCATAAGAGCGCTTATTTCTTAACAACGGATTGCGGACGAGAGCCAATTCTCGGGCTTGCTTTCAGACGGAGTGAGCTGCGTGCCAAAGAAAAGGGCGGGCTGCAAACCCGCCCTGCCTTGAGACAGGCTCCGAACCCGCACTTCCCAGAAGGAACCTGATTCCCAAATTCGTAGCCCTACGTATGAAATCCTCTACTAAGGTAATGCATATGGGGTTCCGATCGGCAGATCCCGCAAGGCTGTCCGGACGAGTGCTCTATGCAATTTGTGCCATGCTAGCGTCTCCGACAGGGCGTATCCCCTTCCACTGGCTTGCGGCCAGGTAGCGCAGGTGTGTTTTTCGCGAGTCCTGACGGCAGCGGGCTTGCTCTGCTAACCTTGGGTCATCTTATCCAATCATCGGGAAAATCATTGACTTGCGGATACAAGTAAGGTACACTCAATTCCAGTGCTGCTCTGACAGTTGGGCGTCGGGTTTTGCGCCATGATGCTACGTTTACGGAGGGGGGACCTTGACCGGCCAGGAGACAGATCTTATCGAGGGGAGTTTTTTCGTCATCAAGGATGGGATGCTCCTTGGAAGCGACCGGGCATGCTCTCCGATGACGCGTGGATTCGGGACGACCGCACTCGCGTCTTCTCCCATTGTGAAAGCCCTTTCTGCTGAAGCTGAGATTTCTCATTTCCTTTTCAGACAAACAAGCCCAATAGGTGAACTGGACCCTAGGACGCTGCCGGGCAGACGTATGTTTGCTTTACGGCAGCACGATGATGTGCTCTGCGTGTGAATTGAGATGAAGAGCGGGTTCGAAAGCGGGATTGGACATAGAAAGCGTCCTCCTAGATGGAAACGGAAAGGGATTTTACAAAAGAGTCTGACTTCGCCTGCAGCAAGTAGCTGGATTCGTGGAGGGTGTGAGAATGAGCGATGAAGAACAAGCGGCCACTACCCCCTTGCAAACGAATGGGTACTCCACTCTCCCAAGAAGGTTGGCACCCCAATTTACTGAAACTATTGATTTACCTCATGTGCCTCGCCACCGCATGACAGAGTCGGGCAGTTTTGAGTTGGTAGGAATCAGCTCAACGGCAATCGGGAGTCTGCTGGACGCTCTGCCGATACCGGTCTTGTGTATTGACAGCTCACTATCCGTACGATTCGCGAACAAGGCATGCTCAAAAATCGCGGAGACCTCTGAAGATCTCCAAGGGCGGTCCATCTTGAGAATCATGCCCCGCGACCAAGATGTTGACCTGATGCACACGGTAACGGCAAACATCCTGGCCACGAGAAAACCTCAGATCGCGGAAGGGATGATACGGAGGAGCAACGGAAACATGTGGGGCCGGATGCACTTCCGCTCTATCAGAATCTTGGGAGAGCGACTTGTTCTCATCCTCATCGAGGACCTCACACCAGAGAAGAGACAACTTATTCTCAAGGACAGGCATGAGAAAGAAATTCAGGAAGCCCGTTGTCAGCTTGAAACTCGAGTCAACGAAGCCACAGCGGAGTTATCCAGGGTGAACAGTGGATTACGGAGAGAAATCGCATACCGCCGTCAGGTTGAAGAAAAGCTTAGGCAGAGCCTTGTTAAATTCAAACGGACCCTGGATGGGACTATTACCGCTCTGGCAGCTCTTGCGGAGAAGAGGGATCCATACGTTGCAGGCCATCAGTTTCGCGTGGCTCGGCTGGCATGCTCCATGGCTACTCACATGGGGCTCTCGGATGATCGGGTCAAGGGTATCGGTATCGCGGCCGCCATGCATGATATAGGAAAGATCTGTGTCCCTGCAGAGCTGCTGAGTAAGCCGGGACGGATAAGCGAGCACGAGTACGGTATAATTCGGGCGCACCCCGAAATTGGGTATGACATCTTGAGAGTCATAGAGTTCCCTTGGCCTCTGGCAGAAATAGCCCTGCAACATCATGAGAGGATCGATGGCTCAGGATATCCCCGGGGCCTCAAAGGGGAAGAAATGCTCTTGGAATCCCGGATCATCGCTGTTGCCGATGTTGTTGAGGCAATGTCGTCTCACCGACCGTATCGGCCGGCGCTCGATCTCCGGGCCGCGATAAAGGAGATTTGGGAACATAGGGGGGTTCTGTACGATAGCACAGTCGTTGACGCTTGTCTCAAGGTGATAAGGAACGGGATCCCGTGAGAATGTTTGTCAAAATGCTCGAAATGGGGAGAGGTCTATCATTCGAAGTCAGGACGAGAGTAAGTCCTGCCGAAGCTCTTCATCCTGCTTGAGAGCTGGTGTTGGGGGGATTGATCGGTGGCCAAGGTCAATATTAATGTGAAGGAGATCACGGCTGACATTAGAAACGGTTTGAACGAAGCCGTCATTATGCATAAGTACGGGCTCACTCCCGGACAATTCCAGCGCCTCCTGCGCAAGATGATGGTTGCCGGCCATCTCTCGGAAATGGAGCTTTTCGATTGGCTTAGATTGAGTGATAGTCAACTCTTGGCTGCACTCGGCGAGAAGGCTCACGCGGTTGGGGAGTTGGACACCACGAAGGATGCGCGGGCAGTCGAGTCCGAAAAACCCTCTGATGCTCCCTCGGTGGGAAAGCCGGCGAATATGTCCAACGGGCCTGCTCCGTCTATCAAGTGCATACCGGTTCGGCTCACGGTTCGGGATCTCGGCAGTTCTGGGTGGAGCGGTTTTGTGCGAGACCTATCGGAGAAGGAGCTTCGAGTAGCATACCCCACGATCTACACGTGTGCTCCGGGCGAGGTCAAAAATCTTTGCATAGAAGCCCGCGACATAGGCCAGAAGGATGACATACGGCTGGAAGCGACCTGTGAGTGGATCAAGAAACGGGGGCGACGCGGCGAATACTATGTGGCGAGATTTAATATAACAGGAATTTCTGATCGAGAACGGGACAAAGTCCGTTCTCTGATTTGGCAACTGCTATCGGACCTCCAGGTTCCCGCAAGAAGGGAGACTCATGAACCTGAACCAGAAGTGGCGGTGGAACATTCGACCGACGCTCTCTTGTTATCCAACGCTCAATTTCAGAAGACCCATGAGCTCTTTCTTGACGGAGAGACAGCCTCTTTCGGACCCAATGAGCCAAGCTGAACGGCTCGGATGAGCAGGAACGAGGAGCCACACCACAGGCTAACGGGACTGTCTCACAATCTGCCGACAAGCCTGAATCAACGGGCCTTGCTAAAGGGCTGGTTCATGAACCTCGCAAGATCAGGGCGCGTTCCCCCAGAGCGGCAGTGCCCCTGTAAGCCATGGCATCAGGCGCTGGCGGCCTGCTGGAGTGCTCCAACTACTTCCGAAGGAATAGAGGTGAAGGGCATCAGGCATTCGTACTGCCCCTCCACCTGTTTCACCGATATGACCTTGGCGTAGCACTCTCTGGACATGAGGGCGAGGTTGGTATCCAGAATTTGGATCTTCACTTCGTCCCATCGGTTTAGGGGGTAGGTCGACGAAACGGTAACGCGTTTTGGCGAGAAATGCGTGATCGAGGCACTGAGCGGTTCTCCTGCAACGACTTTACGGTCAAGGGCATAGAGACGGACCTCGATTTCTTCTCGCAGCGGGATCAGGTTTTCTATCAGCACCGGTAATCGAACATTGTACGGCTCTGAAATACCTATCACGTCGTACAAGACTGATGTCGAAGCGAGTCCCTTCATTTGGACCGCCAAAACATCTGCGACGTCCAGTGTGTTCGGCATCCTTTCATAGGTGGCATCACTGACGAGGACCTGTCCGCCGACCGCGTACGATTCCATTCTGCCAGTCAAGTTCACCTCGGAACCCACTACTCCGTATTTGGTCCTTCTTTCGGAACCGATGTTCGCCACAACAACTGTGCCCGTGTGAACAGCGATACCCATTTCTATACAGGGGAATCCGTCCTTCCTATTACAAGCGTTAACATCCTCCATGGCTATCTGCATTTTCAGCGCGCAAGCCACTGCACGTGCCGGATGATCGTTCAGCGGCTCCGGTGCACCAAAGAACGCAAAGATCCCATCCCCCATTATCTCGTCCACTATTCCCCCGTGGTCTTGAATGATCTCTACCATCTTTCCCAGATACCGGTTGAGAAACAGCACGACCTGGTGCGGTTGCATGTCTGCAATGTGCGCAGTGAATCCGCGAATATCCGACATGATCATTGTGATTTCACGCGTCTCCCCCCCTAGTTCAAGGCCGTCTTTGGATTCCAGGAGCTTGGTTACTACCTCTCGTGTCACATAGCGACCGAAGGTGTCTCGGATAAAGTCACGTTTCTCAATATATTCGGTCAGTTTCTTACCAAGCTCATTAAACGATCGGCCCAGATGTCTTACCTCGATCGCTCCATGCTCTGGTACTCCCTCACTCCAATTGCCTTCCCCCATTTTTGCTACCGCGTCACGGAGCCTCAAGATGGGTCGAGATACAGAGCGCGCAAACCATATCGCGAAAAGTGCTCCAACACCGAGGAGAAGGAGGCTTCCCGCGATGCTGAGCAGTCTCAACCTGTCCAGAATGGATTTGGCGGAATTCCTTATAAATTCAGTCGCTTGTGCGGTGGCCTTGTCGCTCTGAATCGTGATTTCTTCGTGAACCGGCTTGAAGAATTCATCTATGTTGACCGTTGCAGCAACGACGAAAGGCGTGCTGCTCTGTAACTGTCTCTACGATCCCCTCGGCAAGAATAACCGTGCCGACGGCTAACAATAAGACAATCCCCAGGTATGACAGTGTCAGATAGGTTCGTATTCTCATCGGGGACCTCAGGATTGGTCTCCGGACCGGTGGCCGGGATCCTTATTACGCACCCGCACTCCGGGCAGCGATATCGTCGCAAAAGGATCTGTTCAGAAAAACCATCGAAGAATGCAGGGACAAATCCATGATACCAGACCCGATGCCCCGCACACCGAAGGCACGATTCCGGTCTCGGCCAAGGAAACTCCCGCCCCTTCGCAACAATCTCCTTGATGGAAACGCAAACAGAGAATATCATCAGAATATCCTTTGTAGGGCTTCAAAACCCGTACATGCTTCGGGCGGTAGCTCCGTTCAAGCTACCGCCCACTTCATCCAGTCCATCTATTCTGATATTTTCTCTCTCCAGGTCAACCTAATCTGAAAAATTCACCCCGTTTCAGACCATCCAATTCGAGACCCTACACCTATGAAGCTGGGAGCAACCACCTTTATACAAAGTCTTGGCAATATGTTCAACTCGTTGGTTCTTTCATTCACTATCGAGCACCTGTCGCACTACCTGCAACAATTCCTTGGACTTGAAGGGTTTGGTGATTGTCGCCTTGGCATGCGTATCAAAAAATCCTCTCGTCTCCGGATCCATGGGTAATCCACTGGCAATAATTGCTTTCAGGTTGGGGCTAATTGCGAGAAGCTCCTCGAGACACTGCTTGCCGCCCATCTCCGGCATTATCAGGTCCAATATCACGAGCGAAATCCTATCCTTCTCCTTGCGGAAAACCTCCACCCCTTCTCGACCGTTTGCGGCATCAAGCACTGTATACCCCCCCAAGCACAGCAACTCCTTTGCCCAGGTCCTGACCAATTCCTCGTCGTCGACAAAGAGAATTGTCTCCGTCCCGAAGGCAGGCATTTCACTCGTTGTGTCCAATGGCCATCCAGCCTGCTTCTCCGTGGCCGGAAAGTAGATCCTGAAGGTCGTGCCCTTGCCTCGATGGCTGTCACAGGTGATGTGTCCGGCATGCATCTTGACGAGCCCGAAGACTGACGAAAGTCCCAGACCTGTGCCTTGCCCTGGCTTCTTAGTAGAGAAGAAGGGCTCGAAAATATGCTCCAAGACATCCCTATCCATACCGTGACCTGTATCCGAGATGCTGAGACAGACGTAATCACCGGGTTGTACCTCCGGATATTTCCGGCAGTACGTTTCATCCAGTGAAACGTTTAGAGTGCCGATTACCAGTTTCCCTCCTTCGGGCATAGCGTCTTTTGCATTAACAGCGAGGTTGAGGATTATCTGTTCCACTTGAATCGGATCCGCATGTATCAGTCGGAGACCTTCTTCCAAATTGAGGGCTATACTGATCATTTTGGGGAGCGTTCTCCCCAGCAGTCGAGCAGCTTTTTCCACTTCATGGTTGAGATCCAGAGGACGGGGATTGCTCTCAACTCTACGACTGAACGTGAGCACCTGCTTTACCAGCTCCGATCCCCTCCGGCTTGCCTCACGTATGGCTCGCATCGCCTGATAGTTTGGTGAATCCTTGTCCAGCCTCAGCATCACCAGGTCGGCGTAACCAAAGATAATTTGCAGCAAGTTGTTAAAGTCGTGGGCAACACCCCCTGCGAGAGTGCCGAGCGCCTCCATTTTTTGGGCCTCTCTCAATTGTTTTTCAAGGAGCAGCTCGTGGGTAACGTCTCGAATTGTCGAAATCGCCACAGGCCCCCAAGAAGCGTCTTCCGTGACCACTGAATCTACCAGGGCCTGTATTACGGACGCGTCTTTCCTAACATATTGATATGGCACGTCATGTGCCTCTCCCTTGGTCCACAGGTCCGGAAAGCTTTGGCGAAATCTGTCCCGACTTTCCTCAGTTAAGAATACATCGATGACATTGCCGACAATTTCATCAGGGGAATAGCCCATGTGCCGTATCCACTTGGCGTTCACACTCCGAATTCTGCCTTCCAAATCAAGGGCATGCATCATCATGGGTGCGTGGTCGTAAAGCTGCCTGAATCTTGCCTCACTTTGCTGGAGCGCGGCCTGATATTCCTGGTTGAGGATCATCTGCTCTTTTTCTCGCGTAAGATCCTCCAAGAGAACCAGTATGAGGCGCTCATTGGCTATCCTGATGGACCTCAGTGTCAGACGTCCCCACACTATTGTCTCGCAGACCTTCAGTACCGCGCGAAATACCCTGGACTTCCTATCAGAAAACACTGCTTCAATGACAGATTGAGCCTTCTGAGCGACCGATTGAACTGGGAATAGCGAGGGGTAAGGAGCTCCCAGAATTCGCTCATAATCAGGCGAAATCCTTGAAAAGGCTTCGTTCGCGACCGCAATACGGAGGTCGTGCTCCACGAGCAACGCAGCGATGGGCAATGCTTGGATCACCTTGCCGAACGTAGTCTTCCAGATCTTTCCCCCGATGTCGAAGCTGCCAGAGGCTGTTATCTCTTTGGTAAAGAGACCGTTTAAATCTATTGTTTCCGTGGATTCCCTGTTGCCTAACAGGTGCCTTGGGAGTGAAGGCTCTTCATGAACTGAGTCGGGGGAGATCTCCTCCAAAGGGCTTGTGCCGCAAATCCTCGGACCGTCGCGCCTGCCCACCCCCTCTGCCCTGAGATCCTCGATTCGCCTTCGCAGTTTCTCCAGCTCGTCGCGGATCTGTTGCGATGTGTCGTCACGTTCAGGCATGTCCCCCCCTGTTCCACATATATAAAGCAGTCGTGTCAATCCTTGGCACGGGCGAGCCAAAATTCTCAACACCCAGTTGCCGTCGCCGAAGGTAGGAGAGGCTGTGTGAGCGGGTCCGACCGGGGATTCCCAATCCTCAGACCGGTCACCGGATCCCTATTCGGCTTTGACCACGTGCCCGTTTACTTCTCCAAAAACCAGGGGACGTCGGTCAAATGGCTGACCACCCGATCTTACTCCGTTTTTGAGCGTATATTACCTCAGGTCCCCGGTCAAGAACTATCTTCGCAAGGGTTTCTCGCTGACTTTCTTTGACGCGGCCCTAAGATGTGGGTATTATCGGTGTGAGGTACTGCGTCATTGGCCGGTAGACACCTCGTTTCCAGTCGTCCAATGGTTCTGACTAAAGAGCCGCGTGAGACCAATGTGATTCCACCTCAGGGGGAAGAATCCTTGTGTGCCAAGAGCAACTCTTGTTTGCCGAAAACCTGGCCAAGGCTCGCAGAGCCTCTGATATGAGATTGTGAGTAAAGTTGTCTGGGGGGAACAACCCATGCGGACAGCCGCAGCGACTCGGGTCGATCCCATCCCAATGGGCATCAATCTTGGGGAAGAGATCCGGCAAATTGCAGGTAGCAGGAAATGCCTTGAGGGACTTTTCATGATCAGCCCGCGGGGCACAGTAGTAGTCTCAAATGCACATTCCTCAGTACAGCATTTCATGAATGCGGTAACAGATTCCTGACCGGCACCGCCCCTCTGAGGCCCCCCTCAACGGCGGGAAGGACTCCCTGGCGGTCAACGGGGACGGTTGGAGTGGGGTCTCCTGATTTGGTACCGAACCTACGAAAGGGAGCACTGAGTACAGGATTTCATAAGTACGGTTACGTATCTCAAAGTTGTTGAAAAGGAATGATGTGATCAGTGACTGCTTCATGCCCTGAAGGGGCATACCATGAGTAGCCGTGGGTTTTAACCCACGGGAATGAGGGAACAAAAAAGCGAGGACCCTGCAGGGGTCCCCCATTGAAATGTGCGAAAGCCAAGGCTCATGCATGATCGATGACTATATCAGGCGAGGAGAAGGCTCTTGGTCGACCCTTTCAGGGTCGGTTGGTGGTTGTGACGCGCCGAATCCCGCGTCTCGCGGGACTACTGTAGGTGCGCTCGTTCAGAGCGCAAATCCCCGACTGAGTTGTGGCAGAATACGTGGCCGTAACTTTGAAATCCTCTACTTAGGAGCATGGGCAAGCCTACCTGCCAACCAAGGACGACCAGTATGAGTGACGGCTCACGCCTGCATCAGAAGAAATGGCCGTGGATTGCGTTGTTTTTCGTCATGGCCGCAGCCTTTCTGGCCCTGGGATATGTGTACTACCTGGGCCAGATACGGGCAGCGAGCACGCATGAATATGAAAAGCTCCACGCCATTGCAGAGCTCAAGACCAAGCAGATTCAAGAATGGAGACGGGAACGGATGGCCGTTCTCCAGTTGCTGGCTCAAAGCCCCTACTTTGCTGCTGCCGTCCAAGAATTTGCTCTCCGTCCTGATGCGAAGGACTTGGAATCTCGTCTTCGCCAGCGGTTGATGACGGTCACACATGATCGCCGGTACCAGGATGCACTCCTGGTAGGTTTGGATGGGGAGATTCTGGTTTCTGCCGAGGGGGGGGTGTCAGGAGCTCGACCCTTCCACGGGACAGACGGTGAAGGACGCACTGAGCAGTCGCCGTACCCTCGTTGGTGACTTCTATCGTTGCTCCATCGACGGCAAGATCCGTATTGACGCGGTAGCCCCAATTCTCGGCGAAGGAGACCGGCCCGTGGCGGTGCTGGTATTCCGGCTGGACCCTGAGGCCGATCTGTACCCCTTGCTTCTGTCGTGGCCCATTCCCAGTCGAACCGCGGAGACCGCACTTGTAAGGAAGGACGGAGATCATGCTCTCTTCCTCAATGAGCTGCGGCACCGTCCTGGTAGTGCTCTGAAACTCAGAGAGCCTTTGACGAACTCGGATCTCCCATCGGTCAGGGCTGTCCTCGGCAAGCACGAGCACTTCGAAGGCAAGGACTACCGGGGTGTTGAAGTGCTTGCAGGTGTATTCCCGATTCTTGATACCCCATGGTTCATGGTGGCCAAGGTCGATAAGGAGGAGATGCTGGATGAGGTACATCGGGAGGCCTGGCTCATTTCCCTTCTGGTAGTGATGCTCATCATTCTCGCCGGAGTAGGTACCGGCCTGGTTTTTGTCTCCCGTCAGAGACTTCTGTACGCGAATCTGTACCGGGTCGAGAAAGAGCGGAGCGAGACGCAAGAGGAACTGAGAGCTACGCTATATAGCATTGGCGATGCGGTAATCACGACCGACACCGGGGGGCTGGTCCGACATATGAACCGCGTCGCGGAGAGGCTCACAGGCTGGAGCGAAGCTGATGCGGCGGGTTGCCCCCTTCATGAAGTGTTTCACATTGTGAACGAGAAGACTCGCGAGGAAGTCGAAAACCCAGTGCAGAGGGTGTTGCGCGACGGGATTGTTGTTGGGCTCGCCAACCATACCGTTCTCATTGCCAAGGATGGAACGCAACATGCCATTGCGGACAGCGGAGCCCCGATTCGTGGGGCTGACGGGTCCGTTCTCGGAGTGGTTCTCGTCTTCGCAGATATCACCGAGCAACGGGGTATGGAAGAAGAGCTTCGGAACAGTGAGGAGAAATATCGGACGTTATTTGAAAGCGGCACTGAAGGATTCTTTATCCTGTCAGACGTGTTTGAAGACTGCAACGAACAGGCCTGCCGCCTCTGGGCGTGCACCAAAGAAGATATAATCGGCCATTCTCCTTCCGAATTCTCTCCACAGTTTCAACCTGATGGAAGGAGCTCGGAGGAGGCTGGGCGCGGCTATATGGAAGCGGCAATGGGAGGCGCCCCGCAGCGGTTTTATTGGAAGCATCTGCGCAAGGATGGTGTGCTCATCGATACGGAGATATCGTTGAAAGCGTTGAACTTGGGGCGCCGTCGGGTGCTCCTGGCCACCCTGTCCGACATCACGGAGCGCAAGCGGGCCGAGGCAGCAATTTTGCGAGCAAAAAACGAGTGGGAGCGAACATTCGATGCAGTGCCCGAGCTGATATGCATATTGGACAACAACTTCAGGATCGTGCGTCTGAATAGGGCTATGGCAGAGGCACTAGATCTTTCCACGCAAGAAATGGTCGGGAAGACGTGCTACAAAGAGATCCATAGAACGGATAGCCCCCCGCATTTCTGCCCTCACCTCAAGCTGTTGAAGGATGGCAAAGAGCACAGCATAGAGATCTACGACGAGGCGCTTGGCGGTCACTTCTATGTAACGGTCTCCCCGCTGCACGATGCAGAAGGTCGTCTGGAGGGATGTGTACACGTTGCACGCAATATATCCGACCAAAAAGCTTTGGAGAAAACGCTGCGCGAGAGTGAGGAAAAATATCGAACCGTTGTTCAGGAAAGCTTCGACGGCATTTTTGTTCAAAAGGGCACCGTTATCACATTTGCCAATACCCGCTTGCACGAGATGCTCGGTTACGGCTTGGGGGAATTGGAAGGACTGGATCATTGGTTGATCTACCACCCTGATGACCATGATACGGTCCGTTCGAGAGCACAAGCCCGCCTCCGGGGAGAGTGGGCTCCACCTCGGTACGAGGTGCGTTTACTTCGAAAGGACGGGACTTCGTTTCCAGGAGAAATCAGTGCAAAGGTCATCCTGTTTGACAAAGAACCGGGTATACAGGTCTGGATCAGAGACCTCACTGAGTCCAAACGTCTTCAAGAGCAACTCATCCAGGCTCAGAAGATGGAAGCGATCGGGATCCTCGCCGGGGGCATCGCGCACGATTTCAATAACCTCCTCCAGGTAGTGCTGGGGTATTCGGAACTTTTGTTGGCCGACAAACAGGGTGACGATCACGAGACCGCAGACCTCCTGAAGATATTTCAAGCGGCAAGGAGCGGGGCCGAGCTCGTCCAGCGGCTGCTCATGTTCAGCAGGAAATCCGAATCAAAGCCTGTCCCCATGAATCTCAACCAAAAGATAATCCAGGTTGAGAAGCTCCTGCGGCGTACGATCCCCCGGATGATCGATATTCATCTCGATCTCTCACCAGATCTGCCGGAGATCTATGCAGACCCTTCCCAAGTGGAGCAAGTGCTCATGAATCTGGCCGTGAATGCCCATGACGCTATGGCGGAGGGCGGTACGCTCACTGTAAGAACGGCAACGGAAACATTTGATGAGGAGTGTTCCTGGCTCCACGTTGAAGCTGGCCCAGGCACATATGTTCTGCTTGAAGTCTCGGACACCGGGCATGGGATGGATAAGGACACCATTGAATATATTTTCGATCCGTTCTTCACTACTAAGGAGATGGGGCGAGGTACAGGCCTAGGTCTCGCGATGGTGCACGGAATAGTGAAACAGCACAACGGTTACATCACCGTGTACAGCGAGGTCGGGAAAGGAACCTCATTTAGAGTCTACCTTCCTGCCATGGAAACAGAAGTGGACACGGATGTGGAAACCTCATCCGAGATGCTGGCGTTTGGTACGGAGACCATCCTGGTGGTGGACGATGAGAAATTCGTCAGGGACTTGGGCACCAGAATTCTCGCCAAGCACGGATATACCGTTCTCCAGGCAGGAAACGGTAGAGAGGGGCTCGATCTCTTCAAGAGCGAGCTTTCGCGGATATCCTTGGTGATTCTTGACCTGATCATGCCTGAGATGGGCGGCAGGGAATGTTTTAGAGAGCTCCTGAAAATAGATCCGAACGTCAAAGTCTTGGTGGCCAGTGGGTATTCGGCTGATGCGTCGGTAAGAGAAATGATTCAAATGGGCGCAAAGGGTTTCGTAAGCAAGCCTTTCAGGATGAAGGAGATCCTGCGAACCGTTCGTCGAGCTCTGGACGAATGCGGAGACTGTGGACATTGACCCTGTAAGCATTCACTTATGCGCGGCGGACGGAACAAAATCGTCAATGATTTCTGCTAATCGATCCTCTCCTCCCGCTCAAGAGTGAATGCTTGCTGCCCCTTTCATTTTTGTATTGACGAAGAGGCACGTCTGGGATAACATGGTGTATTGGACCGCTGACGGCCCATGGCCCCCTGGACCGGAGGGGTGATGGCCGCCGCGGCAGCATCTTGCAGGGTTTCCACCGAGGTGACCGAGAGGTCCGGAAACACCTGAAAGAAGGGATTTGATACTTCCAGCCTAACGTCAGCAATTCGTAATCTCAGCCGCACCAGAGTGCCCGCGCGCAAGCGTCGGGCGATTTTTATCTTATGTACATCGCCATAGCGTAGGATTCGAGACGTGCGAATATGGTGGGAACCGTCTTCCCAGTCTCCGCATGATCGGTTCCATCGCGATGGGCATTAAGAAAAAGGGGTGATTTTGAATGCCGGGAGTTTATGTCAAGGAAGACGAGCCTTTTGAAAATGCACTGCGACGGTTCAAAAAGCAGGTCCAGAAATCCGGAGTCTTGACGGAAACGAAAAAGAGAAGGGCTTATGAGAAGCCCAGCGTGAAGCGCAAGAGAAAGGCCATGGCCGCTCGAAAGAGACTCTTGAAAAAGCTGAGACGGATGCGCCACAAATAGGGCCCGGGACAGGATTGGAAGCAAGCTGACGGCGAATCATTCATGAATTGTTGTCTTGGGAGTTGAAACTCGACGCCTTTTCCGGTATTGGCTTGTCATTAGTAAAGAAACTCGGGGAGGACGGGTTCCCATTTCTCAAAAAGCTGCCCCAGATTTCGGTAGCCTGCGCGAAAGGTTGGAAGAGGGTCTCGGCCTGACGATCCTCTTCTACGCTACAGCCGCTGTCCTGATTGTGGCCGCTGGCTGGAAAACCGGGTTCGTGCTTCGAGGGCTGGGGACTGCCGAGCTCATTGTGCTGTTGGCCGTGATCGTACCGGCAGCACTTCTGTTCACGGTTTCCCTCACCGGTCTCATCTGTTACTTCGTTTTCATCCCCTCCATAACACATGACGCGCACCTCTTCACACGAGTCCATGGAAGTCATATCCTTCATCCTCTGACAACCTCCGTGGTCCTGGGATTGGCAGGGCTCTGTATTCTGGCCGGAGAGATGGTCACGTGGGGGATTTGGCTGGGGTTGTTGGCAGTATACATCCTGCAAACGACCCTGATCGTTAATCGCGTCCGCCGCGAGCACCTGCTGAACGGCCTCGATGGAACCGCACAAGGGACCCTCTTTCTGCTTCTCCACCTGGTGCTGGGGACCGAGATCATTACCGTGGCAGCAGGCGCGAAACCTCTGGCACCCTGGCGCGTAAGAGATCTCCCGGAGGATACCTGGATCGTGGATGTGCGCACCAAGCCGGAATTCTACTGGAACCGGCTCACGGGGGCAGAAAGCTATCCATGGGGAGCAGGGGTTGCAGAAGCGGCTGCCCACAGGCCTAAGGACCGCCCCGTGCTTGTCACCTGCCTGTCGGGACACCGCTCGCCTACCGTGGCGGTAATGCTGAGAAAACTGGGATTTCAGACAGTGTACAACCTTAACTGGGGCATCCTTTACCTTGTCCTTATCGAGAGAGGCAAGAAGGGTGAGGGACCATTCAGCCTCACGAGACCTCGTCGGGACCCCCACCGGAGAGGCGAAGACGTCCGAGGTCTTACCATAGGGTACGTCGCCCTCCAGGCGCTCATTCTCATCCTCGCGCCAATAGAGCATGGGTTCCGGAAGATACACGTATCTCAACTCCAGCAAATCCTGGGCTGGGTAGTCCTCCTGGCGGGATTAGCCGTGGCTTTGGCGAGCTATCGATCACTGGGGAAAAACTTTCGCGTGTACGCGGCCCCGAGGCGAAGCGGAACATTAGTGACTACCGGGATCTATCGTTGGTTGCGTCACCCCATGTACATAGGCGTAATCATTCTCTTCGCCGGGTATATCATCTTGTGGGGAAGTCTCCTGAGCATTCCACTCTGGCTTGCATTTTCAGCCTTGTACGTCATCAAGACCGTCAAGGAAGAGGCGATCCTAGCAGGCCGATTCCCTGAATACGAGGATTATCGAGCGAGGACGTGGAAATTCATCCCGTATATCTGGTAACCCCAACCAGCCTAGCCGATATGTCCGAGTCCTTCCGCAATCGCCGTCCGTCCCACTCGCACGACCGGGGGAATGGCTGCGGCAATCCCCACAGCCAGTGATGTTGCCATTATCAGGATCAGCGTCGTAGGCGTCACATCGAACACGGGGAGGAAGGCCTCGAGCTGGCTTTGAAAGATCTTGCCGGCCGGAAACAAGAGGAGAGCGCCTGCCAGTCCCCCGAGCAAGGCTATCGTAACCGATTCCCCCGCCACCAGTATCGCGATGAATCGTGGCCCAAAGCCCATAGTCTTGAGCACGGCATATTCAGCAGACCGTTCGCGCGCGGTCATGGCCATCGTGTTTGCGAGGACCAGGAGAATGATTGCGATGACCACAATCGAAATGACTCGTATGGCTCCCAGGATGGCCTCCGTCATGGCGACGAATCCCATCTGAAATGCCTTCTCGGTCTCGGTCAAGGTCTCGGCTAGGGAGCTTTCGAACAACGCATCGATCTCCCTCGATACTTCCGCCGATCGATTCGGATCATCTATTTGGACCAAATACCACCCCACTCGATCGACCCTTTGGGGAAAGACTTTTTTCGCCACCTCGTTGAGGTAGTCATATCTGAAGAAGAAAATCGTTTCATCTACATTGCTCCTGGCGCCCCTATAGATAGCGCACAGCACGAGCTCGATAGTCCCGGCGTAAATCGTCCCCTGAAGCGGGATCACGTCGCCCACTTTCCACTTGAAGCGCTCGGCAAGTTTTCTCCCTGCTATCGCTGCGTTGCGTTGCGCGTCAAATTTGAGTTTCTCCTCCGTGGAAAGCAAGAATTCCGGATACATACCTAGGTAATCGGAACCGCTTATAGCAATTTGGGCAAAGAAGTTCTTCTTGTCTATGTAAATCCCCCCGTACCAGGAGCCGTACCCTATGCCATTCACTCCCCTCACCTGTAAGATCTTTGTTCGATACGCAAGCGGCAACGAATAGATGAGAGAGATCTTGTTTCGCACGATAAGCCTGTCGGCTGCGGAGGATTCCACACCCACGTACCATGCGTCCACTAATGTCCTGAGGATGCCGAACGAGCACATCGCTATAGCTATTCCCACGAGGGTGAGGATAGAGCGGAGACGATGGCGAAACACATTTCTGAAGATTAATTTGACAAGATCCATCGTGTTGGCGGGCTCACGGCAACAGCGTGCTCGGATGACCGCGACCGAGGCTGGATGTCAGCTCGTTCCATCGGTCGAGCCCTTGCCTGATTCGGAGGACACGACTCTGCGCATCACCGCGGATCTGCCGGACAGCGCCAGCGAGGCTCTTCTCCAGATGCTCCGTTGCCCAACGCGCGATTTTTTCAGCTTCTCGCTCGATCGTTCGTACCCTGCGCACGGCAAGCCAGTAGGCAAGGAAGAGCTGGCAGATCCCCAGGACAAGAAGCCCGACGAGGCCTTCGGAGCTGAAGAGCGAGGACAGAACAGATATCACAATATTTAGCAAGCCACCGGCAGTAGGGTTGTTCACCCATGACTCGATTCGCGACACACCAGCGAGCTTCATCACAAGAATCGGTATAGGCAGGAACAGGACCGCCTTCTGCACCCCGCGCCGCCACTTGGCTGCAGAGCCGTTCACGGTCGCGCTCCTGTTCCGTACTGTCTGCAGCACGAGCGCTTCGGCCTCCTTCGCAGCGAGGTCGATGGCACTGCTGGGCGAAATCCCGTCAGACTGCCCATCCCCAGGACTGAAGGCAAATAGAAGCTCTGAGCGAGCCCGAGCTGCCACTTTTTCCGCGTAGTCCTTCTTGTTTGCTGTGAGGCCCTCACTTGCCCGTGCAAGGGCTTCTTTCACCGTGAGCTCCGATGCGGTCAGGCCCGCCCAGCGCCTTGGCACCAGCACTTTGAGAAACCATGTGACTGCTGCGACAGAGGCTTCGCTCCGTACGAAGTAATGCATGATTGCCGCTGACAGATCCTTCTCTCGCTCAAGGATGTCCGCTCCGTCGGTCATCTCAACGGAGGGCTCGGAACAGACTGTCTCGAGCGCTTCCAGCGCTCTCGTCTTTTCCTGGGGTCGGATTGCGCTGTCCACCCGCTGAAGCACAGCTCTGGATTCCATCTCCAGATTGACCGTTTTGATGGACATGATTTCCTTGGCATTTCGGCGAGCCATCAGGAAATCACGGAACCTTTGGAACTCCCTTGCCAGCGCGGGCTCATCTTGCATGCCGGTAAATTCTTGCTCTGCGGAGAGACTGAAGAGGCGAGGTTGCTCCACTCCTGCCTCATGCTTTAGCCTGAAAGTCAGATCGCCAAGCACTTCCTTGAGCCTGGCATGCTCGTCGGGACGCCCCTTCTCTATAAGCTGATCGGCCTTGTTGAAGACAAAGGTGAAGCTGTCCTGATGCCGATGAGTGCTCCGAACCAGGTCATAGAAGGCAGCGTCCGCATACTTCTCCGGGCTTACAACCCAAACGATGGCATCGAGCTCGGGAAGAATCGAGAGCACGGCGTCCCGATTCTCCTCTTCGATGCTGTCGAAATCGGGCATGTCGAGGAGCACCAGGTTCTTCACCGCCTCTATCTCATGCACAGCATCAGGCTCCCGGATGAACTGTGCGACCTTTTCGAGCCCTCGATCCCGTTCCTTGTGCCGATATACTACTGCCCGATCGGTAAAGGGACGCCTGTCGGAGAATCCGGAGATGGTCTTCCCTGCCAAGGCATTGATGAGCATAGACTTCCCGACCCCGGTTCCGCCGAGGATCCCCACGTAGAGCGCCTCTCCTGGCTCGTACGCTTTCTCCAGGAGCACTCGGAGCTCTTCGAGATTTGATTCACGCTCTGCCTCGCTCAGGAAAAAAGCCCCATCGTTCATGAGGAAGTCCCGAGCTCGCTCAAGCGAACGTGCGATGGAGCTTCGATCCGTCATCTGGTGATCGTCATCTCGCTTCATGCTGTCATTGCCAAGAGATGCGCCTCGGTCATCGCACAAGAACGCGCTGAGAGGCTCCTTTTGCAGAAAACCGCCACTCGCGCCTGCAGAGAGACCCCCATTCTCTGGCGAGCTACCATGCAGCCGTGCGAACGCCGACGTTCACCCTTATTTGGGTCCAATGCACGCAGGTTCGGAACAATCGATATCCAGGGGCCTGAGCCAGGGAAACCAGACAGGTATGGGCTTGAGCGACAGGCACGGAGCGGGCAACTGGATAGCCTTGCCTGTCCCGGGAATGCAGATGGTAGCTCTGCCGAACGATACCCACGGCAGAATGTTGAACTCCGTCTTCACGATGGTGGGCCAGATGGGAACGTCGAACGGCATCGAAATAGGCCCCACGGTCTCGGGGGGAACTGGGGGGTCAGGAATACAAACTGGAGCGCCTCCGCCAGCAAAGGACGAGACGGACAGACACATCAAAGCACATATCAGCGCAGTACAAACCGCTAATCTCGCTGGTACCATCCTCTTTCCCCATTACAACGGAACAACCGTATCTCAAAGAATCAACGCCCAGGGCTGAATGCTACCACTGCGCGAGTCGGGCTGTCAAGAACGATCCACCGGAGGGAGGGAAAGGGGCAACCAGCACGTGTCTCCCGGTTGCCCCCTGTTTCAAGTGGAGGGAATTACTTGTCGTATGCTTTCTCGGACATGGTGGCGTGAGCGGCCGCGAGCCGAGCTATGGGGACGCGCGGTCCGGAGCAGGACACGTAGTCCAGTCCGATCTGATGACAGAATCGGATTGACGCGGGATGTCCTCCATGCTCTCCGCAGATGCCGATCTTAAGATTTGGTCTCGTGCTGCGGCCCTTGGTGACCGCCATCCTCATCAGCGAGCCAACTCCGTCCACATCGAGAGCTTCGAACGGGTTTTCTGGGACGATTCCCTCTTCCTGATAAAATGGGAGGAATTTGTTCTCAGCGTCTTCCCTGCTGAAAGAGAATGTGGCCTGGGTGAGGTCGTTCGTCCCGAAAGAGAAGAACTGGGCAACTTCTGCCAACTTGTCTGCAGTGACGCAGGCACGGACCACCTCGACCATGGTTCCGAAGTTGAAATTCAGCCAGACACCGCTCGCCTCCTCCACCTCCTTCCTTAACTCATCTACATACTGCTTGATCCACTTTAGTTCAGAAACCGAGCTGACCTGGGGCACCATGATCTCCGGGTGTACCTCGATCCCCCGCTTGGTACAGTCCGCGGCCGCTTCGAGGATGGCCCGGATCTGCATCTTGTAGATCTCAGGGTTCGTGATCCCTAGCCTTACCCCCCGGTGGCCTAACATGGGGTTGATTTCCTTGAGAGCCCTCGATCTCTGGAGCATGAGGCTCTTCTTCTTCATGGTCTGCTCAACCACCGACGGGTCGAGAGGAGCCAAATCCACAGGGAGAAGCGCCATCTTGCTCAGGTACACGGAATGGAGGTCGGCATCGACCAGCTTCACCCCCTCTATCATGTCCGAGAAGAACTTTGCTCCGGTTTGGAGCCTCTTGAGGATCTCCAATTGGCGGAGCAATTCGTTTTCATAGGGCAGGAACTCATGTATGGGAGGATCCAACAGCCGTATGGTAACGGGATACGGCGACATGGCTTCAAAAATGCCAACAAAGTCGGAGCGTTGGAATTCAAGGAGCTTGTCCAGGTAAAACTGTCGCTGGCTCAAATCTTCCGCCAGAATCATCTCGACCACCAGGGGCAACCGTTCCGGGTCGTTGAACATTCTCTCTGTTCGACACAGGCCGATCCCTTTTGCTCCGTACGTCCTGGCCTTCGTTGCGTCGATCGGAGTGTCCGCGTTTGCATACACACCCAGACGAGCAGCCTCGTCGGCCCAAGCCAGAATGGTCTCGAGATGACTACTGAACTCCGGTTCGACGGTGGGAATCTCCCCAAGGTATACGTTGCCAGTCCCACCGTCGATAGTAATGATATCTCCTTCGTGGATGATTTGATCACCGACCACAGCCTGACGGTGTTCCGTGTACACGCGAATACCCTCCGCTCCGGCCACGCACGGCTTCCCCATTCCCCGAGCAACGACCGCTGCATGGGAGGTTTTGCCACCCCGACTGGTGAGAATTCCCTGTGAAGCGAAGAACCCGTGGATATCCTCCGGCTTCGTCTCCTCACGCACCAGAATGACCTTTTCGCCGGATCTGCCTGCCTCTTCGGCTCGATCCGCGTCGAAGATGCATTTGCCCGACGCAGCCCCGGGAGAAGCAGGCAATCCGGTTGCCAGTGGCTTCCCTTGAAAATTGGGATCCAGACCGGGATAGAGCAATTGTTCGAGGTGCTCCGGGTTGATCCGCAAAAGTGCCTCGTCCTTTGTCAGCAACCCTTGTTGGAACATTTCCACCGATGTGCGTACCATAGCAGTGGCGTTCATTTTTCCATTGCGCGTCTGCAAGCAGTACAGCACCCCTTTTTCTATTGTAAACTCAAAGTCTTGCACTTCGCGGTAGTGTCGCTCAAGTTTCTGGCGGAGGTCCTCCAGTTGCGCATAGAGGTGAGGCATCTCTCGTGCCATGTCCTGCAGAGGCTTGGGAGTCCTGATCCCTGCGACAACGTCTTCGCCCTGGGCGTTTACCAGGTATTCTCCAAAAAGCTTGTCTTCACCGGTTGCTGGATCCCGAGTGAAACCAACACCGGTGCCGCTGTCGTTGCCCATGTTGCCAAAAACCATGGCCACGACGTTTGCGGCAGTGCCGTTAGCCATATCAGGAGTAATGTTGAATTCTCGGCGGTAATCCACCGCTCGCTTCCCCATCCAGGACTTGAAGACCGCCTTGATGGCTGTTTCGAGCTGATCGTATACATTCGAGGGAAACGGTCGGAACGCGTTTTCTTCAACCACGTGGTAGAAAAGGTCGCAAAGCTCTCTCAGGTCTTCGGCAGAGAGGTCCACGTCAGAGATAGCACCCGCGCGTACTTTTATGGCCTCCAATGTTTCATCAAACGGCTTGTCAGGAACACCCATGGCCACTTTGCCGAACAATTGGATGAATCGGCGCTTTGCGTCCAGGGCGAAGCGTTCGTTTCCGGTCTGCTTTATGAGTCCCTGAAGAGTCTCTGAATTGAGTCCCAGGTTCAAGATGGTGTCCATCATTCCAGGCATCGACAAGGCTGAACCGGAGCGGACGGATACGAGCAGAGGATTATCCGGGTCACCGAAACCCTTGCCCGTTTTCTTTTCCATTGCCCGTATGTGATCTCGGACTTCGTCCATCAAGCCGGCAGGGAGCTCCCCTTTTTCCAGATAGGCCAGACAGGCTTCCGTGCTAATGACAAATCCCGGTGGAACGTTGAGGCCGATTTGGGTCATCTCACATAAATTGGCTCCCTTGCCTCCGAGGAGCTTTTTGTTTTTCCCGTCCCCTTCCTCGAATGCAAACACGAATTTCTTGCTCATTTGACTACCCTGCTCCTTTCAATCATATCGCGTGTGGGCACCCCCCAACGGGCATTGCGCTCAATTCCCCAAGGTTTCGACCCAAACGTGCTCGTTCCCGTAACTCTAGTGTTCACTCCCAGGAAGTGCACATGGCATTGTGGCATAATCGGGGCGAAAGGCGACATGCTTCGGATCTCTGAGGTGTCGGCCCGGGCCTGCAACCACCGCGACTGAGCGACTCATATCAGCAATCTTCAGACATAACACACATCCGAAAATCTGCGCAAACATAATGTGCATCATTGCACAATCATTCGCTCACGCGACGAAAAAGCCTACGGGAGGGATCGATCCCCCGCGCAAAGGTTCGGACCCATTTCCGAATGAGCTTCCCTGTGGCACCGCCCGGCTTCAGGGTGCTCGGCTAAAGACCACCCCTCACGTGGCGCCTTCTCACCGTCCCTCAATCTTGTTTATGACAACCTGCCCGAACGCGGAACAGGACAATTCCCGTGCTCCCGTCATCTGACGCGCCAAGTCGTACGTGACCGTGCCCGCAATAATGGCTTCCGAAATCCCCCGTACAATGAGATCCGAGGCGGTGCTCCATCCCATATGCTCGAACATCAGGGCACCAGACAAGATCAAAGAGCCAGGGTTCACTTTGTCCAGCCCTGCATATTTTGGTGCCGTGCCGTGGGTAGCCTCGAACACCGCGCACCGGTCTCCCACGTTGGCTCCCGGCGCCATGCCGAGTCCTCCCACCTGTGCAGCAAGAGCGTCCGAAAGATAATCTCCGTTCAGATTGGGCAGGGCAAGCACTTCAAACTCCGCTGGCCGAAGCAGCACTTGTTGGAACATGGCGTCCGCGATTCTGTCGTTGACGAGCACTTTCCCAGCCGGAACGGAGCCATCTGCCGGGAGATCGTCTTCGAAGATCACTTTGTCACCAAATTCATCGGCCGCGAGCTCATAGCCCCAATCCCGGAACGCTCCTTCGGTAAACTTCATAATGTTACCTTTGTGGACAAGCGTGACGCGTTGCCTTCCATGCTCGATCGCGTACATGAGGGCACGACGTACGAGCCTCTTGGTCGCAGCCGGGCTCATGGGCTTGATTCCGATTCCCGACGCTGGATCAATGGTTACGGAGAAGGTCTCTTTGAGGAAATGAATTATTTTTTCAGCCTCTTGGCTCCCGGACTTCCATTCGATTCCCGCGTACACGTCCTCGGTGTTCTCACGGAAGACCACCATATTTACCTGTTCGGGCCTCATCACTGGTGCCGGCGTCCCTGCAATGTGTCTCACAGGCCTGATACAAGCGTAGAGGTCAAGCTTCTGTCTCAGGGTGACGTTGAGGCTCCTGAATCCGCCGCCGACGGGAGTCGTGAGCGGTCCTTTGATGACCACTCGTGCCTTTTCAATAGCTTCAAACGAGTGATCAGGCAGATAGCTTCCGTTCTCCCTGAACGATTTTTCACCGGCAGGGATTTCCCACCAGTGAATCCGCCGCTCTCCATGGTACGCCTTTCGAACGGCAGCATCGAAAACAGGTCTTGCAGCAGCCCATATGTCCGGGCCGACACCGTCACCTTCTATAAATCCAATTATGGGATTGAACGGAACCTTAATCGATCCGTTAGAGTCGAGAGCAATCCACGTTCCTTCGGCAGGGGCAGGGACCATAGCACCTCCAAATGGTTTCACTTCGCCCGAGACGTGTGATTCAGGGCGCGAAATCCTTATACCGTTTCATGCAGCGGTGCGCAACCGAGTCTCTTTCCAGTCCGGGACGGTTGGCCCCTTCTTCCCCGGCTCGTTGGCGCAAGGGAGCCTGGCCATATGGTGGTTGAAAAAACTCTTGATATATGCTAGTATTATGCTGTTCTATTCATGTCGTTTCTAGGATGTTCCCATGATTCGTACGGTTGCTTTGTTTTTCCTTGCCCTGACGCTGGCGACTGCTCTCTATCCGATATCTGCTGTGGCCGGTCCACCGGCACATCAGCGGACACCCCCTCTGGATCACACCCTTATGGCATTCAAAGAGCAGGGAGCATGGTATTTTCTCTGCACCGCGCCCTTATATTGCCAGCGTATTCTGCCCCATATCCAGACGTACGCCCCTCCCCCGCCGCTCTGTTTTCCCGTCGGCTGTTCCGTGGAACCGCCCCTCGCGAAGAAGCCTCCCCGTCCTCCCCTCATGTACTGAGGTATGGCCTGAGAGAGAGCAAGGACCCATTGCCGGGGAGATCCGAAGCCACGAATGGGCGCGTTTCGGCATTCGCGTCAGTCATTCATCTCAGGAAGTCCCTTCCGGACGCGAGCGATTGGGATCGAATTCGGTTTCCTTGAGCATCTCGAGTTTCAGTTGCTTTTTGTCGTCACTGGCGAGAAAGATGGTGCGAGTAGGAAATGCAAACTCAATCCCCTCCTCCTCGAATCGGCGCATGATGCGGAGACACGTTTCCTGGAGCCACGCCTGATATTTCCAATAGTCACTAGCAGGAAAATACCATGCGAAAACCTCGATGTTGAGACTCGATTCGTTGAATCCGTTGAAGAACACGCGGGGCGGATAATCCGGCTCCATGCCTTCATGATTATCGAGGGTCTCCCTGATGATTGCCACGGCCTCCTCGACCTTTCCTGGAGGCGTGTTGTACGTGACCGTTATGTTGGTATGCCAGCGGAGGAAGGGTCGTCTCCCGATATTCTCGACGCCCGCGCTAATGGCCTTTTCATTGGGGATCGAAATGAGATGCCCCTCGAACGTTCGGAGGAGTGTGCTCCGAAATCCGATCCTCTCGACCATGCCATCGTATTTGTCAACCACAATGCGGTCTCCAAGTGCGAAGGGTTTGTCAAAGATGATCGTGAGCGTGCCGAAGAAATTGGCTATGGATTCTTTGGCAGCAAGAGCTATGGCAAGACCGCCGAGCCCGAGAGAGGCAACGAGTGGCCCTATCTCGATTCCTGTGACGTTTTGTAGCAGGATAATGCCGCCCAAGAGGACGATCAGCACTCTCAAAGTTCTCCCGACGAGGGAAACGAGCACGTCGGCTTTTACCTGACCGGCCACGGCCCACTGATTGAGCCGCAAATCCACCACATTCACCAGTCTGAACAGGAACCAAAGGACTGCGAACGTTCCTGCGAAATCAGCGGCGCCTGCTGCCGCACTTCGGACAATAGCGATCCCATTGACCTTTCCTAGACCGACCAAGACAATGGAAAGAGCCCCATAGGTTCCGTAGATCCAGACAAAAAGGCTCAGGGGTTTGCGCAGAGCTTCGAGGAACGCTTCTCGCCACGTGTATTCCCGATGCTGCTTCTCCACAGCTTCCAATCTTCGCCTGATCAGGTTTTTCAGGAAACGGTCAAAGGCTGCCACGAGCAGCAAGGCGAGCAAAAATGTGATTAATTTCAGCCACGTAATTCCGTAAGCCACTTCGAATGCGATCCATTGTCCGAACCGGCGAGGAATCCTATTTCCCAGCTCGTCGATCTTCTTGCTAATGCGCTCTCCGGCCTTGTCAATCTTTTCGGTTTCCACTGGGGCAATCTTTTCCTCGGGTGACGGCAGGATCTTGGGAAACTCCTTTGTTCCATTCGGCTTCTCCTTCTCCTGCTTTTGTTTCCCTTCTGCCTGAACGCGCGTCGAAGTCCCCTCTTTTCCACTGCCGCCTTTCGAATCCACGATCGATTTTTCGGCCGACTCCACGAAACTCTCAGCCTGATTCTCAGTCCCGTCCTGCCGCTGGGCGGAGGCCAAGGCTATAGAAGCCGCGAAACAGACAATGGCCGCAAGTGCTATGACGAAAGCCCGTCGTTTTAGCCCCATCGATCGAGAGCAGATTATGGTCATATGCATGTCCTCCCGCAGTAAGCACAGAAACAATGTTACAATTCATTGCCAAAGCGCATTATGGAACAAACAGAAATGATGTGGATATTTGCCCTGCAACGCTTTTCCTTTTAGACACGAGATTCGCTATGGAGTTCCCTTGCGGACCAAACGTCTTCTGAGTCATATTTTGACAATTTAACTGCGAGCCGGACATGGGAGTAGACGAGTGCAGAATGTTGCGCGAATAAACATTTCTGCCACGTGCTTCACTTCATCGAGGCTTCGAAGTGGTTTGAGCATCGTCATCACACGTGCAACGGCCGAAACGGCTGCAAAGACCGGCAATAGTATCATAGAACTGCCGCATCACCATCCACCAGAAGGCTTACCACGAGGTTTGCTTGATGATGAGCTGCTATCCCCACACGAGGAGCCATAAGGCCGCGTCCCGGCTGTGCGGCGGAACAAAGATCTCCCACAATGAAAACCCGCTCCCCCAGCTTCGTAGTCACGATACTGTTGCTCGCACCGTAACCGGCAACTCCGGAAGCGCCAATGAGGTACGTGTCGGGAAGCTTTTGCCCCACCGTGTCTATAATCATGGCTTTCGCCTCGGCAGAGTCGAAGCATTCCACTATGATGTCTACCCTGCCGAAAATTGAAGGGATGTTTTCCCGGTCTAGCACGACCTGTCGGGAAACGACTGACAGATAGGGGTTGATGCCTACCAAAATCTTGGACATGGCTTCGGTCTTGGGCAATCCCAGATGTTCGATGGAATATTGCTGGCGGTTGAGATTCGTGGGCTCCACCACGTCGAAGTCAGCGAGCACGAGCATACCTACGCCCATGCGAGCGAGCGCGATGGCCACGTTGGAGCCCAATCCCCCCAGACCTGCTATCCCCACTGCTGCACGCTTCATTCTCTCGTGGACCTTTAGAGAGTGACGAGCCACCATGCACGCTTCCAGCTCGTCGGGTCCGGGTATTTCTCCGCGCCGAATGAGAATGAGCTCGTCCCCTTCTTTCACCGGAACAGCCAGATCTGCCGGAAAGCAGTTCAACACGATCACATCCGCGTCTTCCTTGAACCGTTCCCGTAGCTTTGCCACCGTCGTGCCGGCAGGTACCGCCTTCCGGGTACCATTCACAACAATGTTCACCATTTTCGACATAATGAGAACCTCGCACAGGCGTGCTACGCGCTCAGGATTGCGTGCCTTTAGCGATGTTGAGGTCAGGCCGCGTTCGAACCCGACCCTACCGAACGTTTGCAGCGAAGCCCGAATGCGAGCTCAGCCACGTGTAGTTGCTCCAAGAAATCCGGGCTCTATTATAATCGTACGGGCCATCAGAGAAACAGTGATTCGCCGCGAAGGACTCCTCGCGGTCGCCCGGATTTCCGACAAGGGCCATAGATGTCGCGATGGACGGATTCTATCACTTTTCAGGAAGAATCGGTTTGACCGGAATGGAAGAACGAGCTACCTATGAAGTGGATCGATTTTGCGAATGCACGCGCCTGTTAGCGGGACTGCCGTGACTTTTCTGCGTCTCCGACTAGTTTTCCTTCTGGATTGGCGGGAGGGGTAGCCATGAACGCACACAGGAACGTAGTGGGCAATTTGTTGTCCGTATGTGGCGTCAAACTAAACGGAAAGGATCCCTGGGATATTCAAGTTCGGGACGATCGCATGTTCAGCCGAGTCCTTGCTGAGAAGAACCTCGGTCTGGGCGAATCGTACATGGCAGGGTGGTGGGACTGCGCACGGGTAGACGAGCTGATCCACCGCATTTTGACTGCCCGCATTCACGAAAGAGTCACGGGTAGCATCAAGCTTCTCTTTCCCGCAATACTTGCGACTCTGTTCAATCGTCAATCCAGGTCGCGCTCCAGGGAGGTGGCTGAACGTCATTATGATCTGGATAACGAGCTGTTTCTGTCGTTTCTTGATCCCTACATGCAGTACAGTTGCGCGTATTGGAGTGATGCAGAGGATTTGAATGAGGCTCAACTCAAGAAACTGGACCTGATTTGCAGGAAAGTGTCCTTGACCAAGACTGACAGCGTGCTGGATATCGGTGCAGGATGGGGAGGTTTTGCAAAGTATGCGGCTGAACGATTTGGTTGCATGGTCACCGGCGTAAACATTTCAGAGGAGCAGATCCGCTTCGCCAGAGAATTCTGCGCGGGGCTTCCGGTAGAAATCCTGTTCTGTGATTATCGCGACATTCGCGGAGAATTCGACAAGATCGTTTCCATAGGGATGTTCGAGCACGTGGGCAGGAAAAACTACCGGACATTCATGGAGGTGGCATACCGCAGCCTAAGGGACGGCGGTGTTTTCCTGCTTCACACAATAGGTAACAACGAGACGAGTGTTGCATGCGACCCGTGGATCACCAAATACATCTTTCCCAACGGGATGCTTCCCAGTATCAAGCAGATCAGCGAGGCAGCAGAAGGGCTGTTCGTGGTCGAAGACCTTCACAATCTCGGACCCCATTACGACAAGACATTGATGGCCTGGCACCGGAACTTCCTGGCCGCATGGCCGAGATTGAGAGACAAATTGGGAGACGAGTTCAAGCGAATGTGGGAGTACTACTTGCTCTCATGCGCCGGAGCCTTCCGCGCTCGTGATATTCAGCTCTGGCAGATAGTGCTCACGAAGGCAGGTACTCCGCAGCCACCATGCAGGTGTGCGTAGCAATTCCGTCGACTCCGAATGTCCCTGGGATGAGGGAATCGGACGAAGCGTTACGCGACCGTCGCGCAACTCATTCTTCCTGTTGCACCCTCTCCCGGCATGCCCGCCGCAGGGCCTCTTTTCTCTTGTCTCGAAGCGCGCCCGGCTTGCGGTGAAGGCGCATCAGCGGAACAAGCATGTTTCTCGGCTTGAGTTTTCTCCGTTTCCTTCTCATCTGCAGTGTCGCCAGCCTGGATCATCCGAGAGTGAGCAGTCGGACCAGCTCTCTGAGGTGTCCGATTCCTTCCTTCGTGATGTTCGTGATTTGAAAGCCCGAAACCCATTGACCGGACTCTCGGTTGTACTCAGTCCAAAGGCATTGGGCTTCGAACCAGATGTCGTCCACATTTAAGAGATGTCGGCAGGGAATCACCAGGGTCTTTGTCTCGCCTATGCGAGCCTGGATGCCCTGGACCGTCAAACCTCTATCCGTCACCTCGTGGAGCCTTGCCTCCGACTGGGGATTGCTCGTATCGTGGACCACGGCTGTGACCGTAAGAATGTGCCGTGGTATCTGGGTCACATCGTCAATGATAACGGTATCGTGCTCGTCGGACCGGGGGGTGCCATAGATTTCCTCCACCGTGATGAGGCGATTGTTAATGAGCTTTTCAAAAGTGCTCTGCAAGCCCTTCGCGCTCAGATTGTATTTGCTCATTAAGTATTGATCGCTCATCCCAGCGCGGATATCGTCCAATATGTCTTTGGCGCTGATAATTCTCCTGGGAGCCATGATAGATCCTCGTGCTGCATAGACTACGCTCGAAAGGACGGAAGGATAAGCGCATGTGAAATCTATGCCGTAGTCCTTGACGAAGAACCCCGAAGGTGGTCCTTTTCCGCAAATGGTCGTGCGATCCTATTTTAATACTCGATGCCCTCTCGCAGGCAACCGAAAAGAACGGCGCAAACCTTTTGCTCGGGCCCGGAGACTAATCAATCGAACACGATGCGGGCAATCACTTCGTCACCGTACTGACCGAGAAGATCAGAGAGGAGAGTCTCCTCATACAACATCCGTGGACCACGTAAGGTCAAAGTCGAGAAGTTCCAGGGGAGAGACACCGTGCGATCAACCCTTGTCGTGAAATCGGAGCGTAAGAGGATCGTGTATGCGCCTGTGTACACGCCGTTTCGTGTCGACACGGACGGAGAGGCCATGGTCCCCGAAGAGATCGAGAAAATGGCTCATCGGTTCATGCTCAAAGGCCGCGTAGACTGCATAGACGTAAACCACGACCGTGTCAAGAGCGGTTGCCGAATTGTGGAGAGCTTTGTGGCGCGCAAAGGAGACCCCGACTTTATGGAGGGCGAATGGGTCCTCGGGGTAAGAATCTTGCGAGACGACCTGTGGGAAAGCATCCTCAAAGGTGAACTGAACGGCTTTTCATTTGGCTCGGAGAATGTGCCCACCCGTATGGCATTCATCGTGGATTTGCTCCAACCGGTCTTGGGCGCCGGGAGGACCGAGCCCGGTGCAACCGGCCAGGTGCCCGTACATGACCATTCCGTGCTCATTGAGTTCACCGAGCAGGCCGGGATAGTGCCCACCAGTACGGGCGCGACCTTCGGCCATACGCACCGAATCGCTCGTTCCACAGCCACGGAGGAAGCATTCGGTCACAGTCATCGACTCGTTTTGAACATCAACTGCTGACACAATCACAAAAGGGAAAGAAATGCCCGTAACAGTCAAAACGAGACCCAAGCGAGACGTGGTCACCTTTCTCTCTGGCGTGGACGTGGAATTTGTCTCTCTTGTTAAGCACGGCGCCAATTGGACGCCCTTTACGGCCATCAAGACCGATGCAGGAGACAGATGCATGGCAGGGCAAGTCGTCCAGTCTGTTCTTGTCCCAGTGGGAATGGATCTCGCAGTTCTCGAGGATTTATACGGCAGCGAGTGGTTTTCTCAAGTGAAGACCGATGACGCTCAATCGCTGGATGCTCTGGTGCGCTTCGTCCAACGAAGCGAAGATGACTTTGAAGCATCGGCCTTTCACCTCGTGGATGCCGCGCAGACGGGCGCGTTGTTTGTCTGCGGTCTGCTCAAGGCCGACAAAGAGGAAGGCACTTCTCTTAGGCTTCCTGAAGTTCCCATGAACAAGGCCAGCGTCGAAGCCTCGACGCAGGTGCCCCCCTCTTTCGAAGAACAGTTCTGCAGCAAGATTGACGAGTACATCCGGACCATTGAAAACGTCACCACTCTAACCTCGGACGCTGAAACGCGGATCAACACGCATATACAAGCATGGAACGCGTTCGATGTATTCATGCGCACGGCACTGGAGAAAACCGGCATTCGAGCCGGCAAGCTGGAGAGACCGGATCGGCTCGCCT
>Ga0067045_1028479_pt1 | contig 32651 bp, 33 predicted proteins | sample TerdegcTABiofilm_FD_59184 | JGI IMG/M metagenome (GOLD analysis project Ga0067045, IMG submission 59184) | Combined Assembly of (Gp0054472, Gp0054536) Wastewater bioreactor microbial communities from Singapore -Terephthalate degrading...
CCCCGCTCCGCGTTCAGGCCCTTGCCGGAAGGCGCGCTTCTCCCCTACACTCCGGCCAGGAGGGACCATGCGGCGTTTCCCGCACATCCTGGCGGCGCTCTACGTGGCCTGGTTCGCGGTCCTGGCCGAGCATCCGGTGTCGCGCCAGGTCTGGCTGGCCGAGGCGCTTCCGGCAGGGCTGCTCTTCCTCTTCCTGGTCCTCACCTTTCCACGCTTCCGTTTCTCCAACCTGGCCTACGGGCTCATGAGCTTCTGGCTCTTCTGGCACACGCTGGGCGCGCACTACACCTTCGCCCTGGTCCCCTTCGGCTGGATCACGGACCTCTTCGGCTTCACCCGCAACAACTTCGACCGCGTGGCCCACTTCGGCGTGGGCCTCTTCGCCTATCCCGTCCTGGAATACGTGACCCGGCGCAGGCAGGCCCGGACCAGGGCCGCTTATGTCCTGGCCCTGGCCTGCGTCATGGCCGTGGCCGCGGGCTACGAGATCGTGGAATGGGCCTTCGCGGCCCTGGCCGGGGGCGATGCCGGACCCGCCTTCCTGGGCACCCAGGGCGACCCCTGGGACCCGCAGAAGGACATGCTGGCCGACACCCTGGGCGCGCTCTGCGCCCTGCTCCTGTTTCGCCTTGCCGGACCCAGGCCTGCCAAGGCATGATATGGCGTCCGGGACGTCCCGGCTGTTTCCCCCAATGGTGAAAGTTTTGGGGGGAAGGGGTCCGGGGAAACCCCCTTTTTGAAAAAGGGGGTTTCCCCGGCGCTTCCTCCAAAAGGAGTTCTCCCATGCACAGATTCGGCGTGGTGGCCCTCATGGGTCCGCCCAATGCGGGCAAGAGCACGCTCATGAACGGCTACCTGGGCCAGAAGGTGGCCATTGTCTCGCCCAAGCCCCAGACCACCCGCAACCGCATCAGCGGCATCCTGACCCGCGACGACGCCCAGGTGGTGTTCCTGGACACGCCCGGGGTGCACCGGCTGCGCGGCAAGCTCAACCGCTTCCTGCTGGAGTCGGCCTGGCAGGCCCTGAGCGGCGCGGACGTGGCCGTGGCCCTGCTGGACGGCGCGCACTACGCGGCCAAGCCCGGGGCCATGGAGGCCGACGTGAAGCCCCTGGTGGAGCCCCTCAAGGGCTTCGGCGGGCCGGTGATCGTGGGCGTCAACAAGGTGGACGCGGTCAAGGACAAGCCGCGGCTGCTGCCGGTCATGGAGAACGCGGCGCGCTTCTTCCCCGGGGCCGAGATCGTGCCCTTGTCGGCTCAATCCGGCGACGGCCGCGAGGAGCTGCTGGCCCGGGTGCTGACGCATCTGCCCGAAGGCCCGGCCCTGTATCCCGAGGACCAGGTCTCCACCGCGCCGGTGCGCTTCCTGGCCGCGGAGATCGTGCGCGAGAAGCTCTTCCTGGAGCTGCGGCAGGAGCTGCCCTACTCCACGGCCGTGGAGATCGAGAACTGGGTCGAGGAGCCGGAGCGCGTGGTCATCAACGCGGTGATCTATGTGGCCCGCGACACCCACAAGTCCATGGTCATCGGCAAGGGCGGGGCCATGCTCAAGAAGATCGGCATGGAGGCCCGGGCCGAGATCGAGGAGATGCTGGAGCAGAAGGTGCGCCTGGAGCTCTGGGTCAAGGTGCGCCAGGACTGGACCGAGGACCCCGGCTTTTTACGCGCCCTGGGCCTGGGCGAATAGGCGCGGGCCGTCAGCGGATGTAGGTGGGCAGGTTCAGGAACAGGTTGCGGGTGTAGGTGGTCATCTTGTCCATGATCCAGGGGAAGGCGATGAGGAGCGCCAAAAAAATGGCGACGATCTTGGGGACCATGGTCAGCGTCATTTCCTGAATCTGGGTGGCGGCCTGGAACACGCTCACCACGATGCCCACCACCATGCCGATGCCGAGCATGGGCAGGGCGATGAGCAGCGTCAGCTCGATGGCCTGGCGGGCAAAGCCTATGACGAATTCAGGAGTCATTCCAACACCTTATAGGAATGTGTTCACGAGCGATCCCACCAGAAGCGACCAGCCGTCCACCAGGATGAACAAGAGCACCTTGAAGGGCAGGGAGACCATGACCGGCGGCAGCATCATCATGCCCATGGAGAGCAGGATGCTGGCCACCACCATGTCCAGGATGAGGAACGGGATGTAGATGAGGAAGCCGATGGTGAATCCGGTCTTGAGCTCGGAGATGGTGTAGGCGGCCGTGAGCAGGATGGTGGAGACCTGCTCCTTGTTCTCGGGCCGGGGTTCGCCGGTGATGGAATAGAAGATGGAGAGGTCCTTTTCCCGCGTGTGCTTGAAGAGGAAGGCCCGGATGGGCGTCTGGGCCGTGTCCAGGGCCTGCTGGAAGCCGATCTTCTCCTCGGTGTAGGGCTTGATGGCGTCGTTGTACACCGCCTTGCCCACGGGCATCATGATGACCATGGTCATGAAGATGGCCAGGCTGGCCAGGACCTGGTTGGGCGGCATCTGCTGGGTGCCCATGGCCTGGCGCAGGAAATGGAAGACGATGATGATGCGGGTGAAGGAGGTCATGGTCAGGACGATGGCCGGGGCCACCGAGAGCACCGTCAGGACGAAGAGGATCTCCAGGAGCACCGAGACCTTGCCGGGCTCGGCCTGACCCGCGGAAAGCTGCATGGTGAGGCTCGGCGCCTGCTGAGCCAGGGCCGGGGCGGCCAGGAGCAGGAGCGCCGCCAGGCTAAGAAGGATCGTGGCTGTCCGGCGCATGGTCCTGTTCCTTGAGCACGTGGGCGAAATCGTCCTTGCCGCGGATCTCGGTCAGCAGGTTCACCTGGTGTTCGGTGACGCCCAGCACCAGGGTCCTGCCCTCCACCCGGACCACGGCCACGCTCTGGCGGTTGCCCAGGAAGAGGCGGCCCGCAAGGGCCGGGGCCCCGGCGTTGCCGCGGTTGCGGACCAGGCCCGCGGGGCCGTAGCGCCTGAGCAGCCAGAAGCCGAGATAGAGCAGGCCCAGGATGAGGCAGAGGGCCGCGCCCATGGTCAGGGCCGAGCCCAGGAGGCCCACTTCGGGCGGGGCCATGGGAGCGGCGACGTCAGCCAAGCTGCTTCACCCGCTCGATGGGGCTGATGATGTCCGTGAGCCGCACGCCGAACTTCTCGTTGATGACCACGGCCTCGCCGCGGGCCACCAGCTTGCCGTTGACGTAGATCTCCAGGGGCTCGCCGGCCAGCTTGTTGAGCTCCACCACCGAGCCCTGGCCCAACTGCAGCAGCTCGTTGATGAGCAGCTTGGTGCGTCCCAGCTCGGCCGAGACCTCCAGGGGGATGTCCAGGATGAAGTCCAGGTCCCTCTTGGCCGAGTCGGTGCGCGGGCTCTTGGCCTCCTTGGTGAGGTCCTTGAGCTCGTGCTCCTTGGTCTTGGTCTTGAGAAAGGCCTGTTCCTTCTCCTTCTTGATGTTGTCCTCTTCCTGGTCGGCCAGGGCCGCGGCCCATTCGGCGGCCAGGGCGTCGTCGTCCTGCCCCCCGCCGGCGGCCGCGGGCTTTTCGCCGCCGCCCCCGGAGCTGTCGCTCAGGGCGTCGGCCCACTGCTGGGCCAGTGCATCCTGATCCATTTCTTCGGCCATGGCGCTCTCCTTGCTCGGTCGTTCCGCCGGGCTCCGGGCCGGAACCCCGGCGGTCGGAGGACGTTTTGCAAGAACCGTGCTACTGGATGACCATCTCCGTGAAATAGACCTGGATGACCTTGCCGTTGCCCAGGATGAGGTTCAGGCGCTGGACGATGTCCTGTTTGAGCTGGATCTTGGCGTCCAGGGTGGAGAGCTCCTGGTAGGTCTTGCTGGACAGGAGCAGGAGCAGGGCGTCCTTGATCTTGGCCTCGTTCTTGGCCACCTCGGCCTTGGCCGCGTCGTCCACCACCTCCACGTCCATGGAGAGCTTCAGGTAGCGCCGTCCCAGGGGGTCGGCCAGGTTCACCAGGAACACGGGCAGGGACACGATCTGGCTGCCCGCGCCGGGCTTGGCCTTCTCGCCGTGCTCGCCGCCACCGCCGCCGTGCTCGCCCGCCGCGGCCTGCTCCTCGGTCTTGGTCCCGTCTTCAGGGGCCTTGGCGAAGAATTTCTTGTAGGCGAAGAAGCCGCCGCCGCCCAGGACCAGGAGGAGCACCGCCAGGATGATCCACTTGAGCAGGCCTTTTTTCTTTTTCGGCTGTTCCTGTTTGCTGTCGAGATCTTCGGCCACGGCCACACCTCACGGTTTCTTAAGTTGTCCGGATGCCGGGAGTGTACACCGAATGCCCCCGGCAGGAAAGCGCGCCTGTCATTGGGTCAGGTAGCCGCCCAGGGGCTGCCTGGTCTTGAGAAAGACCTCCACCCTGCGGTTCCGGCTGCGGGCCAGCTCGTCGTTCGCGGGGTCCAGGGGCCGCTCCGCGCCGTAGGCCGAGAGCGAGAAGCGCAGGGGGGGCAGGCCCGCGTCCAGGAAATAGGTGAGCACGCTCAGGGCCCGCGCCCCGGACAGGGCGTAGGCCTGGTCCGCCTGGCCGTCGTCCCCGGCGCTGAACCCGGCCACGTTCACCGGCGCGGCGGTGTACTGGATGAGCGGCGCCACCTGGGCCAGGAGCGCCCGGGCCGTCTCGCTCAGGGCCGCTGAGCCCGGGGCGAACAGGAGCCTGTCCGAGAAGACCAGGGCCACGCCCTCGTCCCGGGCCAGGACCCGCAGGTTCTCGTTGAGCGTCTTGCGGTCGATCTCCTTGGGCAGGGCCTGGTCCGGGAAGATCATCTCGCGCAGCTTGTCCTCCTTCTGGAAGGCCTCCCAGGGCCGGTCCACCAGGTCCAGGACCATCTGCACCTTGGTCGGCACCCGGCCCCCGGCGTGGCGGTCCAGGGCCGCATGCCCGGCGGAATAGATGGAGACCCGCGAGAGGAAGCTCTGGTCCATGGAGGACATGGCCAGCAGGAGCACGAAGAAGGTCAGGAGCAGGGTGACCACGTCGCCGTAGGTCAAAAGCCACTCCTGCTTGGGCCGCTCCACGGGCTTCTTTTCGCGCGCGATCACGGTCTGGCCCCCTGTCCCGGCGGGGGCGGCACGGGCTCTGCGGAGGGCAGGGTCAGGGAGGGCGGCGCGGGGGGCGCGGGGGGCGCGGCCTGGGACCCGGGCACGTCAAAATGGAAGCCCTGGTAGTCGAGGCCCTCCACGGGCCGCTTCACTTCGCTCTGCTCCACCTCGCGCTGGATGCGGCGGGACACCTCGATGGGGTGCCGCAGGTCCAGGACCAGGTCCACGCGCCGGTTCCTGGCCCGGTCCCCGGCCCTGGTCTCGGGATAGCGCGGCCGGTAGCGGCCGAAGGCTTCCAGGAAGAGCTTGTCCGGGTTCACCCCGTTCTCCAGGAAGAAGCGGTACACGGCGAGGGCCCGGTTCAGGGAGAGCCGCCAGGAGAGGTCCGGGTCGCGGTCCTCGTCCTCCACGGTGTAGGCGCTGCCCAGCTCGTCGCGGATGCTCGAGGCGTGCCCGGCCACCAGCACGGGGTGGGGCACGGCCGCGATCACCGGCAGGGCGGCCTTGAGGATGCGCAGGCCCTGCTCCGAGGGCTGGTCGCTGCCCGGCGCGAACAGGGCCTCGGCGGGCACCGAGAGGATCTGCACCACCTTGTTGGACTCGAAGCGCAGGTCCGCCCCGGCCTCGTCCCAGGGCAGGCTCTTGAGCTGCTCGAAGTCCTGGATGTCGTCCATGGGGCCGGGCTCCACGGTGCGCCGGGTCTCGGAGCGCGAGAGCACCTCGGAGCTGCGGTCCAAAAAACCCATGGAGCCGAAGATGGAGCCCAGGGTCACGAGCTTGCGGGATTCGTCGATCTTGGCCATGCTCGCCAGGAGCACGAAAAAGGTGAGCATGAGCGTGACGCAGTCGCCGTAGGTCAGGAGCCAGGAAGGGAGGTCCTCGCCCTGCTCCTGCTTCCTTTTGCGCCGCGCGGCCATGGGCTAGTCCGCCTTCCTGCGCTCCTTGGGCGCCAGGTAGCTGTTGAGCTTCTCCTCGATGATCCGGGGGTTCTCGCCCTTGGAGATGGAGAGCACGCCCTCCATGATCATCTCGCGCACCAGGACTTCCTCCTTGCTGCGCAGCTTGAGCTTGCCGGACATGGGGTTGAACAGGAGGTTGGCCATGAGCGCGCCGTAGAAGGTGGTGATGAGCGCCACGGCCATGGCCGGGCCGATGCTGGAGGGGTCGGCCATGCGCTGGAGCATCTGGACCAGGCCGATGACCGTGCCGATCATGCCCAGGGCCGGAGCCAGGGAGCCCATGGTGGCCAGGAGGTTGGCCCCGGCCTCGTGGCGGTCCTCCAGGTGGCTCACCTCGGTCTGGAGGATCTCCTGGATGGTCTGGGGCTCCAGGCCGTCCACGGTGAGCTGCAGGCCCTTGCGCAGGAAGTCGTCCTTGATGTCCCGCAGCAGGGGCTCCAGGGCCAGGATGCCCTCGCGCCGGGCCCGGTTGGCGTATTCCATGAACTGGGTGATGATCTGGGCCGGGGACTGGCTCTTGGTCAGGAAGGCCTGCTTGAAGACCTTGAGCACCCCGAGCATGTGCGGCAGGGGATAGTTCACCAGGGTGGCGCCGATGGTGCCGCCGCCCACGATGAGCATGGAGGGCACGTCGATGAAGATGGAGAGGGCGCTTCCGGACATGATGCCGGAAACCACCAGCCCGAAGGCCAGTACGATGCCGATGACGGTCGCCAGGTCCATAGAACGGTCCTTGTCTTACACCCCGGCCTTCCGTGGCCGGGAGCCGAATATCCGGGTGCCGACGCGCACCAGCGTGGCGCCCTCTTCCACCGCCGCCTGAAAATCGCCGGTCATGCCCATGGACAGGTGCGGCAAGACCCTGCCCAGCCGTTGCCCCAGGTCCTCGTGCAGCTCCCGGGCCCGCGCGAAAAACGGCCGCGCCCGCTCCGGGTCGTCGAAGAACGGCGGCAGGAGCATGAGCCCCTGGAGCCTGAGTCCCGCCATGGCCTCCACGGCCTCGGCCAGGCCCGGCAGGTCCTCCTCCAGGACCCCGCCCTTCTGTTCCTCGCGGCCCAGGTTCACCTGCAGGAGCACGTCCTGGACCGCGCCCCTTTCCAGGGCCTTGCGGGCCAGGGTCTCGGCCAGCCGGTCCGAGTCCACGCCGTGCACCAGGGCGAACTCCCCGGCCACGAACTTGGCCTTGTTGCGCTGCAGCCCCCCGATGAAATGCCATTCCAGGGCCAGGTGCGCCAGCAGGGCCTTCTTGGCCACCGCCTCCTGCACGTAGGATTCGCCGAAGACCCGCTGGCCCGCGGCGAACAGGGCGGCCACGTCCGCGGCGGGATAGGTCTTGGACACGGCCACCAGGGCCACGGCCGAGGGGTCCCTGCCCGCCCGCCGGGCCGCGGCGGCCATGTCTTCCCGCACGCGAGCGAGGTTTTCCGCCAGCTCCTGGGTTCGAGCCTCCAGTTCCATCGTCTTATCGACCCTTTAGGAAATTGGTTTACGCATGGGTCCGGATTTTTTCAGTCCGCCCGCCCGCCTGCGGTCCTGGCCCAGAGCCCGGCCAGGATGGCCCCGGCCTGGGCCACGTTCAGGGAGTCGAACTCCCGGCCGAAGGGGATGAACAGGTCGCGGCCGCAGTGCTTGGCCACGCCCGGCCGCACGCCCTTGTCCTCGTTGCCCAGGACCAGGGCCGCGGGCAGGGGCAGCTCGGCCCGGAAGGCGTCCTCGGCCCGTTCGGAGCGCCGCGCGCAGCACAGGGCGAAACCGGCCTCGTCCAGCCGTTCCAGGGCGCGCGAGACGTTCGTGACCTTGGCCACGGGCAGCCGCAGCAGGGCCCCGGCGCTGGAACGCACCGCGGCCGGCCCCAGGAACGCGCCCTCGTGCTTGGCCGTGACCAGCCCGGCCGCGCCCAGGGCGTAGAGCGTGCGGGCCAGGGCGCCCACGTTGCCCGGGTCCTGCACCTGGTCCAGGACCACCACCAGGGGCAGGGGCGCGGCCGTGGCCTGGGCCAGGAGCCCTTCCAGGTCCACATGGGAGAGCCCGGCCACCCGCGCGGCCACGCCCTGGTGGTTGCCGGGGCTCAGGCGCTCCAGTTCCGCGGCCTCCACGAAGCGGTGGCGCAGGCCCGCGCGCTTGCAGAGGTCGATGATGTGCTGCATGGCCTGGTCCCGGCCGCGCCGGAAATAAACGCAGTCCACGCGGCCCGGATCGTTCTCCAGGAGCTCGCGCACCGGTTTTCTTCCCGCCACCACGCTCAATTCGTCGCTCATGCTATCATCCGTGTTTCCGGCCGGTTGCGTTTCCGGGAACCCCGGGAACCTTTGCCGCGCCTTGGTTTTTTCTGTTAAGCCGTTTCCGCCGTGCTTGCAATCGCGGACTTCTTCGGGTAGGCAGTGCGAAATCGTCCGGCCGTCCGCGGCCTTGCCGCCTCTTCCCGCCCTTCTTCAACACGGCGGAGGTTTTCTTGCAGCAACGAACCCTTGTCCCCATGCTCCGCATCCTCTTGAGCCTTTGCCTGCTCCTTGGTCTGGCGGCCTGCGCCGCCACCGCGCCCAAAACCGACATGACGCCCGGCCCGGTCTGCCCCACGGGCAAGAAAGAGCCTGCCTATTCCAGCGACCAGCTGGACAGCGAACTGGACGAGCAGCCCAGCGAAGACCTCTCCCAGCTCACCCCGGAGGAGCGGCAGGCCCTGACCGCCAGGACCGGCCTGGAGTTCCACCTGGACACCGTGGACACCGAGGAGGTCCAGCAGTACTTCGCCTTCTTCACCCACCGGGCGCGCAACACCTTCGCGGCCTGGCTGGACCGCTCCGAGATCTACCTGCCCGCGGTGCGCGCCACCCTGCGCGAGCGCGGCCTGCCCGAGGACCTGGCGCTCCTGCCCTACGCCGAGAGCGGCTACAATCCCAACGCCGTGTCCCGCGCCGGGGCCGTGGGCATGTGGCAGTTCATGCGCGACACGGGCCGCAAGTACGGCCTGCGCGTGGACTGGTGGATCGACGAGCGCCGCGACCCGGCCCTCTCCACCCAGGCCGCGGCCTCCTATCTGGCCGAGCTGCACGAGATGTTCGGGGACTGGCACCTGGCCCTGGCCGCCTACAACGCGGGCGAGGGCAAGATCAGCCGCGCCCTGGAGCAGACCAACACCAACGACTTCTTCGATCTGGTGGACAACAACGACCGCCTGGCCGGCCGCACCAAGCTCAAGGCCGAGACCCGCAACTACGTACCCAAGTTCATCGCCATCTCCAAGATCTTCCAGAACCTGGACCTGCTGGGCTTCCACTGCGTGAACTGGGACCGCGCCCCGCTGCTGGCCGACATGAACGTGCCGGGCGGCACGGACCTGGTGGCCCTGGCCCAGGCCGCGGGCATGACCTGGACCGAGTTCCGGGCCTACAACCCGTCCTACCTGCGCCAGGTGAGCCCCCCGGGCGTGAAGACCATGGCCCACGTGCCCCAGGACCGGCAGGCCCAGGTGGCCGCCTACCTGGCCAATCCCAAGTCCCGGCCCTACGCCGGGTACACCGTGCACACCGTGCGCGGCTCGGACTCGCTCTGGAAGATCTCCCGGCGCTACGGCGTGCCGGTGGCCATCATCAAGCGCATGAACAACCTCTCCTCCGGCGTGCTCAAGAAGGGCCAGCAGCTCCTGGTGCCCGGCGGCGGCTCGGCCCGCGACCTGGCCGAGGAGGACGACAAATCCAAGGCCAAGACCCGCAAGCTGGCCCAGGCCCGCTCCAACTACGTGGTCCAGGACGGCGACACGCTCTGGAGCATCTCGCGCACCTGCGGGGTGTCCGTGACCAGCCTGCAGCAGGCCAACGGCCTGAACAAGGACTCCAGGCTCTCCGTGGGCCAGAAGCTGTACCTCCCGGACCAGGGCGCCCAGGCCACGCGCAAGTCGCGCCAGGAGGCCCAGGAGGTGCAGGAGAAGCTGGCCGCCGCCAAGCCCTCCAAGACCGCCCAGGCCAAGGCCGCCCAGGTGGCCCAGGCCCAGCAGCAGGCCGTCCAGGCCCGGGCCCAGGCCAAGAGCGCCAGCTACACCGTGCGCGAAGGCGACACCCTCTACTCCATCGCCCGGCGCTTCAACGTGAGCCTGGCCGAACTCCTGCGCTGGAATTCCCTGCAGAACGGCTCCACCATCCACGCCGGCCAGGAACTCAAGGTCCTGCTGCGATAGGCCCGCGGACCCCGGGCTCCGTGACCAAAGGCAAGGCCGCCCGCGCATGCGCGGGCGGCCTTGCTTGTTCCGGGTCCTGCGGAGCCCCGCGCTACATCTCGCGCGCCCCGTACTTCTCCAGGTCGCGCTGCCGGATCTCGGCGCGTTTGATCTTGCCGCTGATGGTCTTGGGCAGTTCGGCCACGTATTCGATGACACGCGGGTACTTGTAGGGCGCGGTCTCGGACTTGACCCAGTTCTGGAGCTGGCGGGTGAGCTCTTCCGAGGGTTCAAAGCCCTTGGCCAGGACCACGGTGGCCTTGACCGCCTGGCCGCGCACCGGGTCGGGCACGCCGGTGACGGCGGCCTCCACCACGGCGTCGTGGGCCACGAGCACGCTCTCCACCTCGAAGGGGCCGATGCGGTAGCCCGAGCTCTTGATGAGGTCGTCGGTGCGGCCCATGAACCAGTAGTAGCCGTCCTCGTCCACCCAGGCCTTGTCGCCGGTGTGGTAGAAGCCGTCGAACATGACCTTGGCCGTGCGCTCGGGCTCGTCCAGGTAGCTGTGGAACAGGCCGGGCACGCGGGGCTCGGTGAGCCGGATGCAGATTTCGCCCTCCACGCCGGGCTCGCAGGGCTTGCCCTCCTCGTCCATGAGCACCAGGTCCCAGCCCGGGGCGGCCTTGCCCAGGCTGCCGGGCTTGGGGGTCATCCACTTGAAGGTGGCGATCTGGAGGCAGGTCTCGGTCTGGCCGTAGCCCTCGTAGATGGGCAGGCCCGTGGCCGTTTGCCAGTCGCGGAACACGCTCTCGTTGAGCAGCTCGCCCGCGGTGGTGCAGTGGCGCAGGTGGGAGAGGTCGTAGCTCTTGAGGTCCTGGCGCACCAGGAAGCGATAGACCGTGGGCGGGGCGCAGAAGGTGGTGATCTTGTGCCGGGAGATGACCTTGAGCATCTCGTCGGGGTCGAACTTGCCGCGGAAGTCCCAGACGAAGATGGTGGCCCCGGCCAGCCACTGGCCGTAGAACTTGCCCCAGGCGCACTTGCCCCAGCCCGAGTCCGAGACCGTGAGGTGCAGGTCGCTGGGCTCCAGGTCGTGCCAATAGACCCCGGTGGTCAGGTGGCCCAGGGGGTAGCCGTGGTCGTGCAGGACCATCTTGGGCATGCCCGTGGTGCCGGAGGAGAAGAAGATGAGCAGGGGGTCGTGTCCGCCCGCGGCGTCGGCCGGGCGGGGGAAGGAGGGCTGGCCCTGGGCCATGAGGTCCTCGTAGGCGCTCCAGCCCTGGTCCTTGGGTCTGGCGCCCACCTGCACGAGCAGGGACAGGCCCGGGCACTTGGGGTGCGCCTCGGCCACGCGGGGGGCCACGGAGTCCTCGGTGATCACGGCCTTGACGTGGGCGAAGTTCACCCGGAACTCGATGTCGTGCGGGGTGAGCAGCGAGGGCGAGGGAATGGGCAGGGCCCCGAGCTTGTGCAGGGCCAGCATGGATTCCCAGAACTCCAGGCGCCGGTAGAGGATGAGCATGACGCGGTCGCCCTTGCCGATGCCGCGGGCCTGGAGGCTGTCGGCCAGGCGGGAGGAACGCTCCTGGAACCAGGCGAAGTCCAGCTCCCGGCGGTTGCCGTCGTTGTCCACGTGGACCATGGCCGGGGCCTTGGGATCGGCCTTGTCCAGGAAGTCGTAGGCGAAGTTGTAGGTCGCCGGCACCGTGAGCCGGAATTTTTCCAGGAATTCTTCGTAGGTCTTGGGTCGCAGCTTGTCCATTTTCCTCTTTCCCCTATCCCCTACAGGATCACGTCCAGGAACACGGCCTGTTTGCCGTCCAGGCCCCGCAGGGCGTGCGGGGTCTTGGAGTCGAAGTAGAGGCTGTCGCCGGGGGCCAGCGTGAGGACCTTCTGGTCCAGGCGCACCTCCAGGCGGCCCTCCAGCACGTACATGAACTCCTGGCCGATGTGGTGGTTGAAGGAGAGCTCGCCCTCCTCCTTGAACGGCACGGTGATGAGGAAGGGCTCCATGCGGCGGCCCTTGAACTTGGCGGCCAGGTCCCGGTAGTCGTAGGTCTTGCGCCGGTCCACCGAGAGCCCCTCGCCCTTGCGCACCAGGGCGTAGTTGCGCAGGTGCGCGTCCTCGCCCGAGATGAGGCTGGTCAGGTCCACCTGGCAGGCCTGGGCCACCTTGAGCAGGTAGCCCACGGGAATCTCGGCCGTGGCGGACTCGTAGAGCCGGACCTCGTCGGCGGTCACCCCGATCTTGTTGGCCAGGGCCTCCACGGTGAGGTCCAGGGCGTCGCGCAGGCCGCGCAGGCGCGGGGCGATCTGCTTGTAGGCGTCTTCCATGGGCAACTCCTTGTTACTGCATGGCCTCGGGGAACAGCCTGGCGGCCTCTTCGCGCAGCTTGTACTTCTGGATCTTGCCGCTGGCGGTCATGGGGTAGGCCTCCACGAAGGCGATGTACTTGGGGATCTTGTAGCGGGCGATCTTGCCCCGGCAGAAGTCCTTCACGTCCTCGGGCTCCATGGAAACGCCCTCGCGCAGGATGATGAAGGCCCCCACCTCCTCGCCGTACTTGCGGCTGGGCACGCCCACCACCTGCACGTCCAGGACGCCCTCCATGGTGTAGAGGAACTCCTCGATCTCGCGCGGATAGACGTTTTCGCCGCCGCGGATGATCATGTCCTTGAGCCGTCCGGTGATGGAGAGGTAGCCCTCCTCGTCCATGACGCCCAGGTCGCCGGAGTGGAGGAAGCCCTCGGCGTCGATGGCCTTGGCCGTGGCCTCGGGGTTGTTGTAGTAGCCCTTCATCACGTTGTAGCCCCGGCAGCAGACCTCGCCCACCTGGCCGCGGGGCACCTCCTGGTTGGTCTCGGGGTCCACCACGCGGACCTCGATCCCGGGCATGGCCCGGCCCACGGTCTCGGTCATCTGGCGCAAGCTGTCGCCCACGCGGGTCTGGGTCATCACCGGCGAGCCCTCGGTGAGGCCGTAGCAGATGGTGATCTCGCGCATGTTCATCTCGTTGATGGCGCGCTTCATGAACTCCACCGGGCAGGGCGAGCCGGCCATGATGCCGGTGCGCAGGCTGGAGAAGTCGAACTTCTTGAAGAGCTTGTGCTCCAGGATGGAGATGAACATGGTGGGCACGCCATAGACCGCGGTGCACTTCTCCTGGTCCACGCTGGCCATGACCAGCAGGGGGTCGAAGCCTTCCAGCAGGACCGCGGTGGCGGCGTGGGTCACGATGGCCATGATGCCCAGCACGCAGCCGAAGCAGTGGAACAGGGGCACGGGCAGGCAGACCCGGTCCTTTTCGGTGAAGCGCTGGTGCTCGCCGATCCAGAAGCCGTTGTTGGCGATGTTGTAGTGGGTCAGCTGCACGCCCTTGGGAAAGCCGGTGGTGCCCGAGGTGTACTGCATGTTCACCACGTCGTGCGGCGAGAGCGTGGCCTGGCGGGCCTGGTACTGCTCGTCCGTGACCATGGCCGAAAGGGCCATGACCTCGGGCACGGAGTACATGCCGCGATGCTTCTCCAGGCCCAGGAAGAAGATGCGCTTCAGGTGCGGGTAGTTGGCGGCCTTGAGCCGGCCGCGCTCCTGGTCCCTGAGCTCCGGGGCCAGCTCGTAGAGCGTGGCCAGGTAGTCCACCTCGCGGAAGCCGTCGATGAGGAAGAGGTTCTCGCACTCGGACTGCTTCAGGAGATAGGACAGCTCGTGGGAGCGGTAGTAGGTGTTCACCGTGAGGAGCACGGCCCCGATGCGGGCCGTGGCGAATTGCAGGACCACCCAGTAGGGCACGTTGGTGGCCCAGACCGCCACCTTCTCGCCCTTCTCGATGCCCAGGGCCATGAGGCCCTTGGCCATGGTGTCCACCAGGTCGGCGAGCTGGCGGTAGGTGAGGCGGAAGTCGCGGTCCACATAGACGACGGCCTCGTTGTCCGGGAACTTCTCCACGGCCTCGTCCAGGATCTGGCCCAGGGTGAGTTCGCGCAGCGCTTGGCTCATGGTTCCCCCCGCGTCCCTATTCCGGGAAATAGAGCACGGCGTAGATCTCGGCCGGCTCAGAGCCCTCGCAGCTCACGCTGTGGGGCACCACGGAGTTGAAGTAGATGCTGTCGCCGGGCCCGAGCACGGTCTTGTCCGGGCCATAGACGATGGCCACCTTGCCCTTGGTGCAGACGATGAACTCCTCGCCCTCGTGGGAGCTCATGGGATGGGCCTCGCCCTCCTCGGGCAAGAGCTCGATGAAGAAGGGCTCCATGTGGCGGTCGGTCTTGCCGCGGCCCAGGGAGAAGAAGCGCAGGCTGGCCTTGCTGCCCCGGCCCTGGTGCATGGTGAGTTCTTCCTTGCGATCGGCCAGGCGGACCAGCAAGGGGTCGCGGCTCACCTGGTCGTCCAGGAAGGTGCCCAGGCGCAGGCCCAGGGCGCGGGCGATCTTGAGCAGCGGGCCCAGGGAGGGGTAGAGGTCCTCCTCTTCCACGGCCTTGAGAAAGGCCAGGCTCAGGCCCGTGCGCTCGGCCAGCTGGTTCAGGGTCAGTTCCTTCTTCTCGCGGAAAGAACGGATGCGTCCGCCGATCTTGGGTTCCATGATGTGGGCTCCTCCGTGTGGCAGTGCTGCGTCGGTGACAGTGGGCAATAGGGCGCAGGTGTGCTGCATGTACCCAAAATCGTCCATGATGTCACGGATTAGGACAACAACGCGTCAAAGCGAGCGCCCGCTTGCATATCCTGTTTGGATGGAGTTGCCAAGGGTTTGGCTCGCGTGTAACAGCGTCGTCAATGAGGGAGAGTCAGCAATGAGCGAACCGGGCAAGGCAGAACAGGACACGCAGCCGTTTGCCGCCGGGCCCGAGGCCCAGCGCGCCCACGTGGATCCCGAGGCCCTCAAGCGCCAGAAGATCAAGGGCGTGTTCTCCTCCCAGGTGGTGGAGAAGGTGGGCACCGGCACCACCACGCGCAAGACCATCAGCAAGATGTTCTGGTACGCCGAGCAGCGCGACGCCGAGGTGGTGGAGATCCAGCCCCTGAACACCCAGCACGTGCCCTCGGGTCCCAAGTCCGAGGTGCCCCTGGCGGACTTCCTGGACAAGTACCAGCCCGAGCTGGAGTTCTACACCAAGGTCGTCTATCCCAAGATGTGCGAGGTGGCCAGCACCATCAAGCGCGCCGAGGAGCAGCGCGAGCGCGGGGCGCTCTACAGCGCGGAGTTCGAGTTCTCCAACGTGCTCAAGGTGGACGAGGAGAACGTGCGGGCCAACTTCGGCCTGGGCCTCACCTACATGGCCAAGGGCGAGAGCGCCAAGGCCAACGACATCTTCGGCCGGGTGGTGCACCTGGACGCGGCCTTCAACCAGGAGCACAAGCACCTCTTCAACGAGTTCGGCATCAGCCTGCGCAAGACCGGCATGCACGACCAGGCCATCGAGTACTACACCCGCGCCCTGCAGATGACCCAGAACGACGAGAATCTGCACTACAACGTGGCCCGGGCCTACTTCGAGAAGGGCGATATCCCCAAGGCCCAGTACCACCTGGAGAAATGCCTGGAGCTGAACAAGGGCCACGAGGAGGCCAGGAAGTTCCAGGAGTTCATCCGCACCAAGGTCGCCAAATAGTCCCGCCAAAGGAGCCGCCATGATCCGCCGCCTCCTGTTCTCCGCGTGCGCCCTGGCCCTGCTGGCCGCGTGCCAGCCCACGGTCCTGACCCAGCCCGTGGCCGTGGCCACCACCCCGGCCGGGGCCACCGTGAAGGCCGACGACGGCCAGACCTGCCAGACCCCCTGCCAGGTCACGCTCACCCGCAACGCGGACCACGCCCTGACCATCAGCAAGGACGGCTTCCGCCAGCAGAGCATCCTGGTCCACCGCCAGTACCAGAGCGACCGGGTCATGGCCCGGGCCGTGAACGACGGCGTGCAGAGCGGGCAGTTCTTCAAGAATCCGTACATGGGCATCAATTCCGGGGTGCAGTCCCTGGACGAGCAGGAAAAGACCGGCGAGGCCTATGTCCTGGTTCCCTCGGCCGTGAACGTGGCCCTCATCCCCGAGGGCGGCGGCGCGTCCGCGGCCATGCCCGGCCTGGAGGCCATGGACGCCACGGACCATGGCTGGTTCGGCCGCACCCTGGAGACCCTGGCCACGGGCCAGAGCCAGTCCTGGACCAATGCGGGCACGGGCCTGCGCTACACCCTGTTCCCGGGTCCGGCCCGCCAGGAGAACGGGGCCTGGGTCCGTTCCTTCACCCTGCGCATCGCCAATGCGGGCGGGGCCGTGCGCGAGGTCACGGGCCAGGCCGCGCGCGCGGGCGCGGGCCAGTGGAACCCCGAGGCCGCGGCCCCCGCGGGAGGCGCGGCCTCTCCGGGCGGCGCGGGTGACGTGACCTCGGTGCAGCCGCCGGGCATGGATCCCGGCGCCGCCGCCGCGGGCGCCGCCGTGGGCGCGGCCTCGGCCGTGTCCGTGCCCGTGGTCACGGGCAAGGACAGCTCCAGCCACACGAGCACCAGCACGAGCCCCGACGGCTCGTCCACCACCACGAAGACCACCAAGAGCTCGGTGAAGGGCAGCGTGAGCGTGAACCCCGGCGCGGTGCTCCAGGACATCCTGGAGATGGAAGGCGCGGGAACAGGACAATAGGAGAGACGCCGTGCGCAACGTCCGCGTCATCGGCCACGTGGCCTTCGAGGACCTGGGGTCCTTCAGCCACGTGCTCAAGGAAAAGGGCTGCGTCCTGGAGACGCTCCAGGCCGGGGTGGACGGCCTGGGTTCGCCCCTGGACCCGGACCTGCTCGTGGTCCTGGGCGGCCCCATCGGCGTCTATGAGGAGGACCGCTACCCCTTCCTGCGCCACGAGATCGGCTTCATCCGCAAGCGCCTGGAAGCGGGCAGGCCCACCCTGGGCGTGTGCCTGGGCGCGCAGCTCATGGCCGCGGCCCTGGGCGCGGCGGTGTATCCGGGCCCGGCCAAGGAGATCGGCTGGAAAAAGCTGACGCTCACGGACGCGGGCAAGCAGTCCTGCCTGGCCCCCCTGGAGGACGTGGCCGTGCTCCACTGGCACGGCGACACCTTCGACCTGCCCGAGGGAGCGGAACTGCTCGCCTCCACGGACATCTGCAAGCACCAGGCCTTCAGCCTGGGGAATTTCGGCCTGGCCCTGCAGTTCCACCCCGAGGCCAAGGCCCGGGACATGGAGCGCTGGCTCATCGGCCACACCTGCGAGCTGGGCGCGGCGGGCATCGACATCCCGGCCCTGCGCGCGGATTCGGCGGCCAAGGCCCCGGTCCTGGAACAGGCCGGAGCCGAGGTGCTGCGCCGCTGGCTCAAGGCCCTGGCCGGCTGACGACAACAGCAGAAAGGCCCCCGCTCCAGCCAGGAGCGGGGGCCTTTGTCTTTGCCGGAGTCTAGAGGATCCGCTCCACCTTGAGCTTCGCCTTGCTCCCTTCCAGGGCCTTGGCCTCGCCCAGGACCACGATCTGGCCCTGGTCCTTGAGCCCGGCCAGCGCCTCGCCGAAGGCCTTGAAGTCCTTGGCCCCGGCCGAGAGCACCTGGTCGCGGATGACCTGGCGAAAGTCCTCGTCCTCGCCGTTGAGCATGCGGGCCAGGGAGGCGAAGCCCTTGGCGTCCGGCAGCATGTAGGAGTCGATCTCGCCGATGGCGCCGATGACCGCCTTTTCCAGCTCGTCCTGGTCCGGCTTGAAGCGCTTGAGGTAGTCGGCCGCCGCGTCGAAGGCCTCCAGGGTGCGGTCCACATTGGGGTCGCGGTAGGAGACGAAGGAGAAGGCCCCGGAAAGCCGGTCCAGGGAGCAGAACGCGCCGTAGGCCCCGCCCTGCACCCGCACCCGCTCCCAGAGGTAGGAGGCGCGCAGGATCTTGCCCACCACGTGGGCCGAGCCGTCGAAGCGCCAGCCCGCGTCGAAGAGGTTGAAGCCCTTGCCCACGTAGTTCACCTGGGCGGGCAGGGCCAGGCCCTCGCGCTCCGGCAGCACGAGCGGCTCGCGCCGGGCCGGGGCCAGGGCCGGGGCCTGGGGCAGGCCCGCGAGCATGGCCTCCAGATGGGTCCGCGCCGCGGCGAAGGCCGCCTCGTCGCAGGTCACGTTGAGCACCAGGCCCGCGCGCCGCACCAGGATGGAGCGCAGCTCCTCCAGGTCGCGGACCACGCCGTCGAAATCCTCGTCCACCCGCTTGGCCAGGTCGCGCACGAAGAACAGCCCGCTCACCCCGTGCAGCCGCTCGTCCATGAGGTGCGCCGCGCCCATGCGCGCCTTGAGCCGGGTGGCCACGATGCTGTGGCCCGCGGGCACCAGGCGCTGCTCGCGCCGGGCCTTGGTCTCCAGCACGATCTGGCGGATGCGCTCGCGGTTGTCCAGCCGGGCCTCGGTGAGCACGGCGCGCAGCAGGCCGCAGAGTTCCGGGGCGTGGGCCAGGGTGGACTTGCCGCGCAGGAAGAGCCGGGCCGCGGGACCGGGGCCGGGCCGCGACGGGGTGATGAAGGTCTGGGGCGCGATGCCGCCGGTCTTCTGGGCGATGCGCTGGGTCAGGGCCACGAAGTCCAGGTCCCTTGTGCCGGTCTCCAGGAGCGCGCGCCCCAGGAGCGGTACGAAGGGCAGGAGCCGGTCCGGCACGGCCGAAAGGTCCAGGCCCAGGTCCAGGTAGAGGATGCCGTTGGTGAACAGGTCGTGGAACAGGGACGGGACGCCCGCCATGGTCAGGTCCGTGCGCGGGATGGTGGTGTTCTTTTCCGGCAGGTCCGAGAGCTTGAGCCGGGGAATCTTGGCCAGGTCCTCGGGCCGGTCCGGGGCCTCCTGGAGCTTTTCCAGCTCCTTGGCCTGGCGGGCCAGGTCCTTGAGCTCCTTGGCCGAAAGGGCCGCGGCGGCCTTGTCCAGGCGCTTGCGCTCGGCCGCCTCGCGCCGGGCCGAAAGCTCCGGGTCCGGATTCAGGATGACCAGGGCGCGGTGGGGGTTGTCCAGGAAGTGGCGGCGGATGAGGCCCTCGAACACGGGCTCGCCCTGGGCCAGGCGGGCCTTGAGCGCGGCCAGGGGCTTTTCGAAGGGCAACAGGGCCAGAGGGTCGCCGTCGTGGAGCCAGGAGGTCAGGGCCTGGAACATGAGGGACAGGCCCCGGGGGAAGGAGCCGGTGTTGTTCTCGCGCAGGTCGAACTCCACGGAGTTGAGCGCGGCCTCCAGGTCCCCGGCGGGCACGCCGTCCCTGGCGATGCGCTCCAGGCAGGCCAGGATCAGCTCCGCGGCCTGGTCCGCCACGCCCCGGGCCATGCCCTTGAGGCCCACGGAGAAGTACATCTGGCGCAGATCCGTCTCCAGGCCCGCGCCGGCCAGGTCCTCGCCCAGGCCCGAGTCCGTGAGGGCCTTCCTGAGCGGGGACGAGGGCAGGCCGATGAGGATGTGCTCGAGCACCTCCATGGCCAGGGAGAGGTCCGGGTCCGCGGATTCGGGCAGGCAGAAGTTCAGGGTGAACATGGACTTCTGGTCCCCGGGACCGGCGGCGTAGGGTTTTTCCACGCGCACCGGCGCGCTGAAGGGCTTCTGCAGGCCGATGAGGTGCGCGGGCCGCATCCGGTCGAATTCCGAGAAACACTCGTCCAGGAGCCGCAGCCGCTCCGTGGGGTCGTCGTCGCCGTAGAAATAGGCGAAGGCGTTGGAGGGGTGGTAGTGGGCCCGGTGGAAGGCCATGAAGTCCTCGAAGGTCAGGTCCGGGATCTTCTCCGGGTCCCCGCCCGAGTCCAGGCCGTAGGTCACGTCCGGGAACAGGGCGTGCTGGGACAGCTCGTAGAGCTGGTTGTCCGGCGAGGAATAGGCCCCCTTCATCTCGTTATAGACCACGCCCTTGTACTGGAGCGGGTCCGTGGCCTTCTTCAGGTCGTAGCGCCAGCCCTCCTGGCGCAGGGTGTTCTCCGTGAGCCGGGGATGGAACACCGCGTCCAGATAGACGTCGATGAGGTTGTAGAAATCCTGGGTGTTGGTGCTGGCCACGGGATAGCTGGTCTTGTCCGGAAAGGTCAGGGCGTTCAGGAAGGTCTGGAGCGAGCCCTTGAGGAGCTCCACGAAGGGCTCCTTCACAGGGTACTTGCGCGAGCCGCAGAGCACGGAATGCTCCAGGATGTGGGCCACGCCCGTGGAGTCCCGCGGCGGGGTGCGGAAGGTGATGCCGAAGACCTTGTTTTCGTCCTGGTTGACCAGAGAGAGGAGCCTGGCCCCGGTGGCGGCGTGCTCATAGACCCGGGCCAGGGTGCGGATCTCGGGAATGTTCTGCTCGGCGAGCTTGCGGAAGCCATATACAAGAGTCATTCGATTGGAATCCTTTATTTTTTTCTTGATTGAAAAAAATGAAAAAGATGCTTGACGCCCTAACTAGAAACGATTACTGTTATCAACACAAGGCGGGAACACTCCGCAAACACTAAATATGGAACAAGGAGAAAGCAATATGTCCTGCAGCCACGAACAGTACGAGGAGTTCTTCGAGACGGCCAAGGTGGGCCAGCCGGTGCGCGATTTCAGCCTGGAGACCTACGACCCCACCGAGGGCGGCTTCGGCAAGGTGAGTTTGGAGGAGAACAAGAAAAACGGCAAATGGACCATCCTGGTCTTCTACCCCGCGGACTTCACCTTCGTCTGCCCCACGGAGCTGGCCGACCTGGCCGAGAAGCACGCCGAGCTGGTCAAGCTGGGCGCCGAGGTCTATTCCGTGTCCACGGACACCAAGTTCGTGCACATGGCCTGGAAGAACGACGAGCGCCTGCTCAAGAACGTGAAGTTCCAGATGGCCGCCGACCCCAACGGCGAGGTCTCCCGCTATTTCGACGTCTGGGACCCGGAGTCCGGCCTGGACCTGCGCGGCACCTTCATCATCAATCCCGACGGCGTGCTCGTGGGTTCCGAGGTGAATTTCTACAACGTGGGCCGCAACGCCGACGAGCTGGTGCGCAAGATGAAGGCCAACGTGCACCTGCGCGCCCATCCCAACGAGGCCTGTCCGGCCAAGTGGGAGCCCGGCAAGAAGACCCTGACCCCTTCGGAAAAGCTCGTGGGCAAGGTCGCCGACGCCCTCGACATGTAATCTCTCTCTCTCTCTCTCTCTCCACTCTCCATCCCTCCTTCCGTGGACCGGGGGCCCTGTGGGCCCCCGGCTCCGCGGCCCGATTCAGCCCCCTTGCGCCCGCATCCCCCGCCCGGTAGAGAACGGGTGAGGGGCTGTCTCCTTTTCCGCCCCGCCGCCGCTTTGCAACGAGGACCGCGCATGACCTGGGACGCCGAACGCTACGACCGCTGGTTCCACACCCCCGAGGGCCGGGTGGCGCTCTTTGCCGAGCGCCGCCTCCTGGAGTCCCTGGTGGCGGCCTGGCCCCGCCGGGGCAGGAGCCTGCTGGAGGTGGGCTGCGGCACGGGCGTCTTCCTGGAGCACCTCTACCAGACCGGCTTCGACGTCACCGGCGTGGACCGCTCCGAGTCCATGGCCGCAGCGGCCCGCCAGCGCCTGGGCTGCAAGGCCGACATCCAGGTGGCCAATGCCGAGCGCCTGCCCTTCGGGGACAAGGAGTTCGACTACGTGGTGCTCTGGGGCGTGCTGGAGTTCTGCGACGATCCGCTCACCGCGCTCAGGGAGGCCGCGCGCGCGGCCGCGCGCGGGGTGCTGGTGGGCTACCTGAACCGCTGGTCCGCGTACTGGTGGACCCACGGCCGCAACCGGCCGGAGCACACCCTGGGCCGGGCCCGCTGGTTCAGCTGGCCCGAGATGCGGCGCATGGCCGTGGAGGGCCTGGGCAGGCCGCCCCGGCTCTCGCGCTCCGTGCTCCCCGGCCCGCCTGCCACGTGGCGGCCGGGCAGCCCGTGGAAATACCTCAATTCCCCGCTCTACCCCGCCCTGCTCGGGGCCTTCGCTGCCCTGCGCGTGGACTTTGTGGACGAAAAGCCGCTTACGCCCATCGGCACGCTCAAGGCCGAGCCCGGCCTGGGCTAGGTCCCTTCGGGACGTTCACGGAAAGGCTGGGGGTTTTTCCGGCCTATCTCCCCGCCGCCCGCCGTTTGGTCACGCTCTCCCCGGCAATGCCCCAGTTGTCCGTATCCACCTCGTCGATGATGACCACGGTGGTGGCCGGGTTCTTGCCGAGCACGTCCCGGAGCAGGTCCGTGACGCCCTGGATGAGCAGGGCCTTCTGGTCGGCCGTGACCGTGTCGCGGGTGATCTTGATGTTCACGAAGGGCATGGGTTCCTCCTGGGCGGGTGCGCCCCGTCCGTTCCATGCCATGACCTTTCCCTTTTTGACAACCGGCCCCTTGATGGTCTAACCACTTTCGTTTGCACCGGCCGGGGCTTGCCCGGTTTGACACCCGTTGTGGAGCAAGGGGTTTCCCCAACCATGAAGATTCAGAAAATCAAGGGCTTCACCGACCTGTTCCCGGACGAGGCCGCCAAGTTCACCTTCCTGGAGGCCCGGGCCCGGGAGGTCTTCTTCCGCTACGGCTTCGGCGAGCTGCGCACGCCTTTGCTCGAGCACACCGAGCTCTTCGCCAAGTCCATCGGCGAGGACACGGACGTGGTGGGCAAGGAGATGTTCACCTTCCCGGACCGCAAGGGCAGGCTCCTCACCCTGCGGCCCGAGGCCACGGCCGGGGTCATGCGGGCCTTCATCGAGGGCGGGGACTGGCAGCCGGGCCAGGTGCGCAAGTACTGCACCTTCGGCCCCATGTTCCGCTACGAGCGGCCCCAGAAGGGCCGCCAGCGCCAGTTCCACCAGATCAACGCCGAGATATTGGGCGCCCACGAGCCCCAGGCCGACGCCGAGCTCATCCTCATGCTCTGCGCCTTCCTGCAGGACGTGGGCCTCACGCGGCTCTCCGTGGAGCTGAACTCCCTGGGCTGCCGCGAGTGCCGCCCCCTGTTCCGCAAGGCCCTTTCCGACTTCTTCGCGGGCCTGGACCAGACCGGCCTGTGCGAGGACTGCCGCCGCCGGGTGGAGACCAATCCCCTGCGCGTGCTGGACTGCAAGGTGCCCGCGTGCCGGGAGTTGACCAGGGACGCCCCCACCCTGGGCGCGCACATCTGCGGCTGCTGCCGGGAGCACTTCGACACCGTGAAATCCCTGCTGGACGCGGCCAAGGTGGCTTACACGCTCAATCCCCGGCTGGTGCGCGGGCTGGACTACTACCAGCGCACGGCCTTCGAGATCACCTCCGGCGAGATCGGGGCCCAGACCGCGGTGGCCGGGGGCGGCCGCTACGACGGCCTGGTGCAGTCCCTGGGCGGGCCGGACGTGCCGGGCGTGGGCTTCGCCTGCGGCATGGAGCGGCTGGCCCTGCTCCTCGCCCAGTGTCCGCAGTACCGGCCGGACTTCTACCTGGCCGTGCTGGACGGCCGCGCCGTGGACCAGGCCCTGCTCCTGGCCCAGGGCCTGCGCGGGCACGGCCTGTCCGGCGAGGTCTCCTACGCCGCCGGGAGCATGAAGAGCCAGCTGCGGCGCGCCAACAAGAGCGGGGCCAGGCTGGCGCTCATCATCGGCAGCGAGGAATACGACAAGGGTCTGGTGCTCGTGAAGGACATGGAGGGCGCGGGCGACCAGCGCGCCGTGTCCCGGGAGCGCCTGCTGTCCATGACCGCCGTGTCCGGAGCCGAGGGCCTGCTTGTGGCGGCCCTGCCCGAACGCTCCGAGGAATAACGAGGAACATATGTCCGAACCCCTCCAGGAAGAACGCTCCTACGACGAGTACCGGGTCATCGAGGACCTGGGCGGCTGGCGGCGCACGCACCACTGCAACGCGCTCACGGCCGCGGACATCGGGACCCAGGTCTGCCTCATGGGCTGGGTCCAGTTCCGCCGCGACCACGGCGGCCTCATCTTCATCGACCTGCGCGACCGCGAGGGCCTGACCCAGTGCGTATTCAGCCCCGAGTTCCCCGAGGCCCACGAGCGGGCCCACGCCCTGCGCGTGGAGTACGTGGTGGCCTTGAGGGGCGAGGTGCGCGCCCGGCCCCAGGGCATGAGCAACCCCAACCTGGCCACCGGCGAGGTGGAGATCGTGGCCCGGGAGTGGAAGCTGCTGAACACCGCCGAGACTCCGCCCTTCCCCATCGAGGACCGGGTGGACTCCTCGGAGCTGCTGCGGCTCAAGCACCGCTACCTGGACCTGCGCCGGCCCCGCCTGGCCAGAAACTTCGTGCTCCGGCACAAGGCGGCCCAGAGCGTGCGCCGCTTCCTGGACGGCCACGGCTTCCTGGAGATCGAGACCCCGGTGCTCACCAAGTCCACGCCCGAGGGCGCGCGCGATTTCCTTGTTCCCAGCCGCCTGTCCCAGGGCAATTTCTACGCCCTGCCCCAGTCGCCCCAGCTCTTCAAGCAGCTGCTCATGGTGGCGGGCATGGAGCGCTACTACCAGATCGTGAAGTGCTTCCGCGACGAGGACCTGCGCGCCGACCGCCAGCCCGAGTTCACCCAGATCGACGTGGAGATGAGCTTCGCGGACGAGGCCATGGTCATGAATCTCGCCGAGGACATGGTGCGCGCCCTGTTCCGCGAGACCATCGGCCACGAGCTGCCCGCGGCCTTCCCGCGCATGACCTGGCACGAGGCCATGCGCGACTACGGCGTGGACAAGCCCGACCTGCGCTTTGACCTGAAGCTCGTGGAGTGCACGGACATCGTGCGCGGCTCGGAGTTCAAGCTCTTTGCCAAGGCCCCGCTGGTCAAGGCCCTGCGCGTGCCCGGCGGCGGCGAGATGAGCCGCAAGGAGATCGACGACCACACCGAGTTCGTCAAGATCTACGGGGCCCAGGGCCTGGCCTGGATCAAGATCAGGGAGGGCGAGTGGCAGTCGCCCATCGCCAAGTTCCTGTCCCAGGCCGAGCGCGACGGGCTCGCCGAGCGCCTGGGCCTGGTCCCGGGCGACATCGTGTTCTTCCAGGCCGCGGCCCCGGACGTGGTCAACGCGGCCCTGGGCAACCTGCGCGTGCGCATCGCCGAGGCCCTGGGCCTCATCGACGACGGCGTGTTCGCGCCCCTCTGGGTCACGGACTTTCCGCTCCTGGAGTTCGACCCCGAAGACAAGCGCTGGGTGGCCCGCCACCACCCCTTCACCTCGCCCCAGCCCGGCCAGATGGACATGCTGGCCTCGGACCCGGGAGGCGCCCTGGCCCGGGCCTACGACCTGGTGCTCAACGGCAGCGAGATCGGCGGCGGCTCCATCCGCATCCACACGGCCGAGCTCCAGCAGGCCATGTTCAGCGCCCTGGGCATTGGCCCGGAGGAGGCGGCCGAGAAGTTCGGCTTCCTGCTGGAGGCCATGAAGTTCGGGGCCCCGCCCCACGGCGGCATTGCCTTCGGCTTCGACCGCCTTATCATGATCCTCACGGGGTCCCGGTCCATCCGCGACGTCATCGCCTTCCCCAAGACCCAGAAGGCCACCTGCCTCATGACCGAGGCCCCCAACGTGGTGTCGCCCCGGCAGCTGCGCGAGCTGGGCATCAGGATACGCGAGGACGTGGCCGAGAAGAAGGAATAGACCCATGCTTCTGGAGATCGTCAAATACCCGGACCCGGGCCTGGCCCGGAAATGCGCGGAGATCACCGAGATCACGCCCGAGCTGCGCAGCCTCATCGACGACATGGTCCAGACCATGTACGAGAAGGACGGCGTGGGCCTGGCCGCGCCCCAGGTGGGCCACGGCATCCGGCTCATCACCGTGGACGACACCGGACCCAAGGAGCGCAAGGCCCTGCGCGTGCTCGTCAACCCCGTGATCGTGGAGGCCGAGGGCGAGAAGGAGTCCGAGGAGTCCTGCCTGTCCGTGCCCTCCTTCAGCACCAAGATCAAGCGCAAGGAGACCCTGGTGCTCAAGGCCCAGGACGAGAAGGGCCAGGACGTCTGCTTCAAGGCCGAGGGCCTCCTGGCCGTGATCCTCCAGCACGAGATCGACCACCTGGACGGCGTGACCATCGTGGACCACGCGGGCCGTCTCAAGCGCGCCCTGTACGACAAGAAGATCGCCAAATGGCGCAAGAACCAGAACAGGAAAAGCTGAAGATCGTGTTCATGGGCACGCCGGAGTTCGCGGCCGTGATCCTGGAGCGCCTGCTCCAGTGGGACGGCGGCGAGGTCCTGGCGGCCTATACCCAGCCGGACCGGCCCTGCGGCCGGGGCCTGGCCTGCAAGCCCTCGCCCGTGAAGGAGCTGGCTCTGGCCCGCGGCATCGAGGTGCGCCAGCCCCTCAACTTCAAGAACCCGGACGAGGTGGCGGCCTTGAAGGCCCTGTCCCCGGACATCCTGGCCGTGGCCGCCTACGGCCTGATCCTGCCCCAGGCCGTGCTGGACATTCCCCGGCTCATGCCCGTGAACGTGCACGCCTCGCTCCTGCCCAAATACCGCGGCGCGGCCCCGATCCAGCGCTGCCTCCTGGACGGCGAGGGCGTCACCGGCATCAGCATCATGCGCATGGAGGCGGGCCTGGATTCCGGGCCGGTGCTCCTGCAGCGGGCGCTGCGGCTCAACGAGGACGAGCACGCGGGCCAGGTGCACGACCAGCTGGCCGCCCTGGGCGCGGACATGCTCGTGGAGGCCCTCACGCGCCTGGGCCAGGGGCGGCTGCTCTCCATGCCCCAGGACGAGAGCAGGGCCACGTATGCGCCCAAGCTCTCCAAGGACGAGGGCCGCATCGACTGGAACCGCCCGGCCCGCGAGGTGCACAACCGCATCCGGGCCATGTTCCCCTGGCCGGGAGCGTTTTTTTCCTGGGCCCAGGAGGGCAAAAAAACCTTGCGCCTCACCGTGAGCCCGGGAAAGATAGGGCCGGAGCCTGAAGACAGGGCCGCGCCCGGGACCATCCTGGGCGAGCGGGACGGGTATCTGGCCATCCAGACCGCGGACCGCCTCTACCTCACCCCCGCGGTGCGGCCCGAGGGCAAGAAGCTCCTCACGGCCCAGGCCTTTGCCTGCGGTTATCTCAAGCCGGCCTGCTAGTCCCCCCGGGGACCCCGCGGCCGGGCCGCGTCAGGGAGTCATGGAGCACGCCGTCCGGAAACGCCTGTTCGTGGGCCTCATCCTGGGTTCCTGCCTGCTGGTCTGTGGCCTGCTGGCCCTGCTCTGGTGGGTGCCCTACGTGGGGCTCGCCGCCATCCATCCCTGGGCCTCCTGGGGCTGGGGCCTCGTGGTGGCGGCCATGGCCGGGCTGGTCTGCTGGTCCGCGGCCGGGCTCGTGCTCAACCTGGTGCTCAAGCGCTCCTTCCCCTTCGCCCGGCGCTTCCGCGGGGTGACCATCAAGCTCTACCTGCCCCTCATCACCCTGTTCGGCAGGCTCTTCGGCGTGTCCAAGGAGGACATCCGCCTCTCCTTCATCAAGGTGAACAACGAACTGGTGCTCTCCGAGGCCGAGGAATACCGGCCCGAAGAGATCCTCCTGCTCATGCCCCACTGCCTCCAGAACAGCCGCTGCGACATGCGGCTGACCTACGACATCTTCAACTGCAAGCGCTGCGGCAAGTGCCCCATCACCGGACTCCTGGGCCTGCACGAGAAGTACGGGGTGCACCTGGCCATCGCCACGGGCGGCACCATCGCCCGGCGCATCGTGGTCCAGAAGCGGCCCCGGCTCATCGTGGCCGTGGCCTGCGACCGCGACCTGGCCGCGGGCATCCAGGACACCTATCCGCTGCCGGTCTATGGCGTGCTCAACGAGCGGCCCCACGGCCCCTGCCTGGACACCTGCGTGCAACTGCCCCTGCTGGAGTCGGCCCTGGCCCGCTTCCTGGCCCCGGAGTTCAGGGGCGGCCGCGGCCCGGGCGACACGCCCGCGGGCACGGCCCAGGGCAGCGGCGAGGCCCTGCATGGCTAGGCCCGGCACGCCCCTGCCCCCGGCCCGGGAGGCGGCCCTGCGCGCCCTGTCGCGCTGCCTCTGGCGCGGCCAGGACCTTCAGGCCGCCCTGGACGCGGCCCTGCACGAGGTGAATCCCGGCCCCCTGGACGCGGGCCTGGCCACGGAGCTGGCCTACGGCTATCTCCGGCTCAAGGGCCGGGTGGATTTCGCGCTCTCGCGTTTCCTGGCCCGGCCCGGCGAGGTGCCCGAGAAACCGGCCCTGGGCCTGGGCCTGGCCGCCTACGAGCTGCTCTTCCTGGACAAGGTCCCGGCCTACGCCTCGGTGTCCTGGGCCGTGGACTGGGTCAAGGGCCAGGGCGAGGGGCGGCTCGCGGGCCTGTTCAACGCCGTGCTCCGCCGCGTGGCCGACCTGGGCCAGGCTGCCCGCTCCCCGGAATTCTTTCGCCAGGACGCGGCCGACGAGGTGGAGTTCCTCTGCCGCTGGCACTCCTGCCCGGAATGGATCGTGCGGCTCTGGCGCACGGCCTACGGCCCGGAGCGGGCCGAGGCCTACCTGGCGGCCCAGACCCGGGCTCCGGCCCTGGGCCTGGTGCTCTCCACGGGCCGGACGGGCCGCGACCTGGCCCGCGTCCTGGAGCGCGACCCCGATCTCCTGGCCCGCGACGGCCGGGGCTTCGCCTTTGCGCCCGGCGCCGAGCTGGACCTCTCGGCCGAGGCCGCGCAGTCCGTGTCGCGCCAGAGCTTCGCCGCGCGCGAGGCGCTCAAGATCCTGGCCCCGGGCTCCTGGCCCGAGCCGGTCTGGGACGCCTGCGCGGGCCGGGGCAACAAGACCCGCCACCTCCTGGAGCAGGGCAAGCGGGTGCTGGCCTCGGACATCCACCACGGGCGGCTCAAGGCCCTGCGCCGGGCCCTGCCGGAGGTGCCCTGCTTCCGGGCCAGGGCCGACCTGCCCGCCCCGCTCAGGGCCGCGCCCGGCGCCGTGCTCCTGGACCTGCCCTGCACGGGCCTGGGCGTGCTCTCGCGGCGGCCGGACATCAAGTGGAAGCGGAGCATGAAGGACGCCCGAGCCCTGGCCCGCACCCAGGCGGCCATCCTGGACGCCTCCTACGAGACCGTGGCCCCGGGCGGACTCGTGGCCTGCATCACCTGCACGCTCAACCCGGACGAGAACGAGCTTTTGGTGGAAGGATTCCTCAAACGCACGCCGGGCGCGAAACTGGTCCGCCAGTGGACCACGCCCCAGGACTCGCAGCTCGGCGAGTTCTTCTTCAGCGCGCTCATCGAAAAACCGCGCTAGGCCATCTTTTCCCGCATTTTCCGCACGAATTCCTGGATGAAGCCCGGGCTGGCGCTCTTTCCGTCCAGGTCCAGGCCTGTCAGCAGGGCCACGGTGAGCCCGCTGGGCGTGGCCCTGGACTCGAAGCGCAGCACGTGCGGAATGCCGCCCAGGCTGAGGGAGAAGGCGAAACCCTCGCTGGTCCGGCCCCAGGAGCCGGCGGCTCCCTGGGCCTCCAGGGCCGAGGTGAAGGTGGAGAGCGGCGGCCGCCCGTGCACGCCCAGGTATTCCCCGCGTTCCGTGACAATGGCCACGGGCAGGCTCAGGAAGGATTCGGGCGGCCCGTCGGCTTGGCCGTGTTCCGGCGCGGCGTGGACCGGCTCTTCCGCGGGTTCCGCGGCCCTCTCCTCCAGGGTGTAGGTGCTCGTGCCCTGGCTGCCGCGCACGGCCACCACCTTGCGCGGCCGGGCGTCCCGCCTGGCCTGTTCCTGCAGGGCCGAGGTCAGCTCGGACAGGGCCAGGGCGTTGGCCTCCAGGGCGCGCTCCAGGCGGCTCAGGCGCTGCTCGGCCCGGGCCTGGGCCGTGGCCAGGGCGGCCATGCCCTGCATCATCTTTCCGGCCGCGCGGAAGAACTCCTGGAAATGCTCCTCGCTGACCCCGGCGGCCAGGCCAGGCCCGGCCTCCTCGGCAGGCCGCTCCTGCTCCTGTTCCGGGAACTCGGCGGCCAGGGCGCGGCGCACCTGGGCCACGCTTTGGCCCTGGCCGAACAGCTCGCGGATGCGCACGCACACGGGCAGGGCTCCGGGCGCGAAGCGCAGGGGCTTGGTCCAGGAGGCCACGGGAATGAACCCCGGGAACTTGCTCCGGTAGCTCTTGATGCTCGTCACCGAGACTCCGGCGGCCCGGGCCAGGTCCGCGTGGGTGAGCAGAGCTTCGGACATGTCGCCTCCCATCGTCAGCGTTTCACAGCAAGGATTATGTTGATCGTCACTTGCCGATACTACGCCCCTGGGGGCGGGTCAAGGCCGCAAAAACCCGGCGTGCCGCGCCCTGTTCCCTGCCCGCAGGCCGCTCAAAAAGCGCGGAGGCAAGGCGCGAGAAAAACCCGAGACCGACGCGTATTCCCCATACGCGAGGGTTCGGGTTTTGTGAGCAACGCGGCCGCCTGCGGAGTTTTGGACGGCCTGCTAGAGGAAGAAGCCGATGACGTACTTCAGCGCCATCCAGAGGATGACCGCGCAGAGCATCCACTTGATGACGCGGGCGGGCACGAACTTCTGGCAGCGCGCGCCCAGGTACATGCCGCACATGCCGCCCAGGCCGAAGAGCAGGCCCAGGAGCCAGTCCGGGGCCACGGCCTGCTGCGGGAACCAGGGCGCGATGAGCTGGAAGAAGGTGACCCCGGCCAGGGACGTGACGCAGGTGCCCATGAGCGCGGCCCCGGCCACGGTATAGACCGGCAGGCCGAAGATGGACACGAAGAACGGCGCGATGATGGAGCCGCCGCCGATGCCGTAGGTGCCGCCGATGACGCCCACCACAAGGCTCAGGAGGAGGATGCCCGGGGAGGAGATCTCGAAGGCCTCGCCGTAGAACTCGTAGCCGATGCGCGTGGCCGTGAAGCGCGTGACCCGCACGGCCGGGAGCTTTTCGCCCGTGCTCTCGGCCTTCTGCCGCCAGGCCCGGACCATCTCCTGGAAGCGCTTTTCCGCGCTCTTCTTGTCCTGGCCCGGCGCGGGCTTCCTGACCAGGTCCAGGACCATGCGCGCGCCGATGTAGAGCAGCACCAGGCCCACGAAGAACTTGAAGTGCCGCGGGTCGGGCAGGTAAAGCACGCGCAGGAGCGAGCCCACGAACACCCCGGGCAGGGTGCCGATGATCACCACCCAGGTGAGCGGCCAGACCATGCGGCCCTCGCGGATGTAGCGATAGACCCCGGCCGGGATGGCCGTGATGTTGAAGACGTGGTTGGTGGCGCTCACCGAGGGGTTCACGTAGCCCAGGACGTTCATCTGGAAGGGCAGCAGGAGAAAGGCCCCGGAAATGCCGCCCATGCTCGTGAAGAACGAGACCACAAAGGCGACCAGGGGCGGGACCCAGGGCTGGACCTCGATGCCTGCGACGCTGAAGTACATGGCCGGGCCTCCGGTTGCGGGTGGCTGACACTCACACGTATTTTCTAAAACACGTGTGACTTTTATCTAGCCCCTCCGCCACCGTTTGTCACGTATTTTATTCTTCCCGTGCATCCCTTGGCATACCCGGTCTCTCCTTGTATCTTGAAGACATGCAGCGCCGTCAACCCCGCCCGGTCCCCGCTCCCACGCGTCAGCTGAACCCCTCGGCCGTGTTTTCCGTGCCCGGCGGGGTCAAGTACCTGGACACCCTGGACCTGGCCCGGCTCACCGCGGCCTTCGCCGAATGGGCCGACCTGCCCCGGCGCGCGGACATCCGCGTGTCCCGGCTGCGGCTCTGGCTCATCTACCTGCTCCTGCGCTACACCGGGGCCAGGCTGGGCGAGGTCCTGGCCCTGGACGACGCCGCGGACCTGGACCCGGCCGCCGGGCTCGTGCGCTTCCCGGGCCGCAAGGGCCCCCGCGAGGTGCGCCTGCCCGACGAGGCCGCCGCCGAAATGCGCCGCCTGCTCTCCGACCCCACGCTCCAGCCCCTGCGCGGCACGCTCTGCCGCATGGACCAGGGCCACATCCGCCGCAAGTTCCAGGAACGGGCCAGGGCCGCCAAGATCCCCCTGGAGCTGGCCAACCCCACGGTCCTGCGCCGCTCCCGCGCCATCGAACTCTTGCGCGGCAACATGCCCCTCAAGGTGGTGCAGGACCTCCTGGGCCAGTCCTCGGCCGACCTCACGGCGGCCTTCCTGGACTTCTCCGACGAGGACAAGCGCCGCATCACCGAACACATCCTGGAACGCGAATCCCGCCGCAAGACCAGCGCCCGCAACGCCTTTTTCGGCAAGGTGGCGCGGGTGGAGCGCGGCGACATCCAGGCCCTGGTGGAGCTGGCCACCCTGGGCGGCCACGCCGTGTCCTCGGTCATCACCGTGGACAGCCTGGACACCCTGGGCATCCGCGAAGGCCTGCTCCTCACCGCCGAGGTCAAGGCCCCCAGCGTGCTCATAGAAACCGGCGAGATCGAACCCAAATCCACGGCCGGCAACCGGCTCCAGGGTTTGGTGGAGGCCGTGACCACGGGCAAGGTCACCGCCGAGGTCATCGTGCGCCTGGCCGACGACACCCGCGTCTGCTCCGTGACCACGGCCCAAAGCGTGGAACGACTGGGCCTCAAGCCCGGCATCAAGGCCTGGGCCACCTTCTCGGCCTATGCCGTGATCCTCAAGGTGGATTGAGGCCAGGGGGCTGCGCGCCCCCTGGAGACCCTGCGCCAGGACTTCGTCCTGGACCCAATGGTGGCGCGGAGTGTTCAGGGCCTTG
>Ga0067045_1028481_pt1 | contig 32640 bp, 20 predicted proteins | sample TerdegcTABiofilm_FD_59184 | JGI IMG/M metagenome (GOLD analysis project Ga0067045, IMG submission 59184) | Combined Assembly of (Gp0054472, Gp0054536) Wastewater bioreactor microbial communities from Singapore -Terephthalate degrading...
CCCGCCGACATCGAGGGTGAATTCGACCTCGGCGGGTTGATTCCCCGGATCGTAGTTGACGGCGAACACGTAGATCGCGTCCTCCGCGGCGGTCAAAAACGCCGCCACCTTGCCACCCGTCGTCGTCCAGGACAACGCACCCTTGCACCGCGGAGCCAGAATCGCAGGAGTCAATCGAGTCAAGCGATCGTTGATGCGCCGCAACGCCTCGCGGTTTTCCGCCGGGACTCCGAACTGATTGTAAGACGGCTTCCAGATGTGCGTGAAATACCCGATGCCGGTGGCGCCGCCGCATAAGGCCATCCACACTTCGGCCTCAATATGTTTGGGTGTGACGTCCTTTTGATTCGCCAAATCGCCGGTATACTGTCCGCCTTTGCTGGTTTCGATCCAAGCATAGACGGGCCGACGTTCCGCCAAAGCCGTGAGCTGCGCCGTGGCTTCGTACACCAAATGGATCCATTCCGGCTTATTCCAACCGTAGATGGGATAGATATCGAAGCCGACGACGTCGGCCGACGCGATGTAAGCGGGATAAAGGCGGTCGCGAACTTCCTCCGGCCATTTTCCGAAGTGGGGATGGAAGTATCCGGTGAAGGTCATGAAGACCGGTCGACTCGCGTCCCCCTGCCGAATTCGCCGGTAGGCTTCCGCCGTTAGCTCCGGCGTTTGGCGAGGTATCCAGCGGGGAGGCGCCAGGAATACATTCCTACCCTCCGCATCATACGCGGCGATCTCCGCGATCGATCCCCATTCGTTTTGGCCGGGGTCGGTCTTGACGACTCGGAAGGTGAATCGTGCCGCGGTGACCGGCTCCGGCAAGTCGATCGCTTGCTCACCGCGGCGGTTCTCCAGAGCGAATACGCCCGCCTTTTGCCCATCGGCCTGGATCTCAATCTCCCGAGCGACGCTCAGACCGGGCGACGTGGTCAACCAGAAGGAGAATCGGCGGACCGTGACCGGGGAGGGTAGAGGAATGGTAATCTCCGCCTCCGCAAGCGGATCGAGTACGGACCACGAACTCGTATCGCCGTCGCGCATCCGCCATAGCGGGGCCCTGGAATTGATCCGCACACCCGGCGAGGCTATGACTTCGCCATCGCTCACCTGCCGCGGGAGGTCCGGTTCATCTTCGTGAATATAACCCAGCAGCGCAGGATGACCTCGCAAGGCGTCGTCGTACGGCATCACACCGTACAGGCCGGCGTTTTGAACCCGCTCCAAATACTCGCCGACGCTTTGAGTCCCCCCCGACCTTCGCCAATAACCGGCCGTGGTGTTCATGCCGCAATCTCGGACGGCCGGGAAATTAGCGGGATCTTGCAACCATGCCATGATAGGAAGAAACGGCCTCCCGTTGACACGCAGTTCCCGATCAGCCCCGATCGTGACGACGCGAATAGGCTCCGGCGGTTGCGCGGAAGATGGTACGGCAAATGAAACAAGGCCACCCCACAGTGCCATCCGGAATAAAACCCGCCGGTAACCGTGCTGGAATCGTTGCATGAGAGGCCTCTCCGGTATCCGAGGAAGAATCGTACCAACTCGGAAAACGCACATCCAAAAACGCCCGACAGTCTCGGCATCGACCGTTTTCCCGAACCGCTTCCCCTCGCCCCACCCGTCCTTTCACGATCTGGGGCGTTTTAACGCACAGCTTGTCCCCCTCGGCCAGTCCCCAGTCAATTCAACGCACTCAACTTAGCGATTCCTTAGTCTGGAATAAAGTCCCCAAAGCGTCCATGAAAGCGCAGGGCTGAATCTGGAGGCCGAGCGTTGATTCCGCGGCTATTTGGAAAATAATGGGCGTAGAGTGACAACCGGCCATTCCAACGCAGAGGCCCCGGTTATGAACTCCGGCTCGACGCTCACCCCGGAGCCCTGCGTGCGTTCTTGCACCCATGGCACTTCGCACTTCTTTTCGGTCATTAAAGCCACGGAACTCTCCCAAATGCATACCCCGAAGCTGCGTCCTCGGCCCCCGGCCCGATGTCTCGTGATGTTGCTGCTCGCCGCGATCATCGCAGGCGGGTTTACGGGCCTTCCCCAAGCGGTCGTCGCCGCTGAAGATCGGCCCGCGAATAACATTGAAAGCCTGGACGACGCACGTCGGCTGGAGTCGCGCATCAGCGAACTGGTCCCAAAACTCATTCCTTCCGTGGTGTGCGTTCGGGTGGGAAGCAGCCAGGGCTCGGGCGTAATCGTGACGGATGACGGTTACGTATTGACGGCCGGCCACGTCATTATTCAGCCTAATCAACGTGCCGAGTTCATTTTTTGGGACGGTAAGCGGGCTTTCGGAACCACATTGGGACGCAATGAAGAGCTGGATGCGGGACTTTTGAAATTGGAGGGTGACGGACCCTGGCCGGCCGTGACCATGGGACCGTCGGCGTCACTTTCGCAGGGCGATTGGGTTCTCGCGTTGGGACATCCGCTGGGTTTCACGGCGGGGCGTCCCCCGGTACTTCGCGTGGGCCGCGTCTTGCGCGCCGATCCTAGCGTGATTCGCACGGACTGTCCCCTGGTGGCCGGTGATTCCGGAGGCCCGCTGTTCGATTTGGAAGGTCGCGTGGTAGGAATCCACAGTCGGATTTCCACCGCCGCCACCACGAATTTCCACGTCCCCGTCCAGGTTTTTCGCGATGGATGGGACCGCCTGGTCCGAGGCGAGGTATGGCGAAGCTCGCTGCCGCTGCGAGACCTGGACACGATCAAGCAGGCATTTGCGCAGGTTGTGGCGGGGGTTCGCGGCTGCGTGGTCCTCGTGCGATCCGGACAGAACGACGTTGCCTGGGGAACGATCGTCGGTCCGGACGGGTGGATCGTAACCAAAGCCGATGAGTTGGAGCCGCCGATCACCTGTCGCCTGCCGGACGGGCGCGAGCTGCCGGCCGAAATCATCGGCATCTCTCCCCAACACGACGTCGCCATGCTGAAGATCGATGCGAGGGACTTGCCGGAGATTGTTTGGCATCGCGGAGAAGACCCGCAGGTCGGACGGTGGCTCATCTCACCCGCGTTCGGCGCAGAGATTCCCGCCGTGATCGGCGTACTGGCCGCACCGCGACGCAGCATCCCTATTCAGCCGGGCATCCTTGGCATCGCGCTGCGGGATACGGAGTCGGGGCCGAGCGTAACCGAAGTGCTGGAGGGGACGGCCGCGTTTGCCGCCGGGATCAAGGCAGGAGACATCGTCCTTTCCGTGGAAGGCATCACCACGGGGAAATCCGAGGATGTCGTCCGTGCCGTCCGAAACCATCGGCCGGGCGAAAAGATCACCCTGAAGATTCGCCGCGCCGACGAAGAACGCGAGATTCAGGCCGTTTTGAAGCCATCGGATACTCCCGACGCGAGGAAACGGCGAATGCAAAATGCCTCGGGCGTCGGAGTTAGTCGCCGCGCGGATGACTATCCGGCCGTCTTGCAGCACGACGGAGTTCTGCCTCCCAAGCAATGCGGCGGACCCGTCGTCGACTCGGACGGGAACGTTATCGGCATCAACATCGCCCGGGCGGGCAGAACCGAGACCTTCGTATTGCCTGCGGACGTACTGCTGGATTTGATGTACGATCTGATGTCCGGGCGTCTCCGGCCGGATCGGTCTGTGCCGGGGGAGGATGTATCCAACACGGGGTCGGTCAACGGTGAGTCCGGAGAAAACCCGCCCTTGCCGCCGCACGAAAAATCTCGGCCCGACGACGGTTCAACACCGGAAGCGTCTCCCGATCCGGCGGACAAGCCCGCACCGATCGAGCCGGGCGCGGAGTCCGAATCCGAGGCACAGTAGCCCGGCAGACTTGGACGGCTCGGCAACAGATTCACCTTGGGGGCGGGGCGGCATCTCGGCCCCACCTCGCCACCGACACAGGCCCCGGGTCTATTCCACTCGCCACTCCAAGATGCCGCCCGAGAAGTTTTCCCGAAGCCGCACTTCCAGTCGCAGCCCCGTCGTTTCGATGGGCGTGAAACGAACGCGGTTGAATGCGTCCTTTTGCAGACCGAACTCGTCGTCGGTGGCCACGGGCCGCCACTCGCTCCCGTCGAGGTAGAGCAATCGCCAGCTCGCAGGAATACGGCATTGACCTCCGACCGACTCGTCATCGAACCAGTAAATTTCGGCGGCCGAAAGTGTGACGGGGGCGGCCCAACGGTATTCGACCCACTCCTCGGTGCCACGATGGTCCCACCAAGTAAACCGAGGGATTCCGTGATCGCTGGAGTTTTGGGGCACCAACGTATCGTTGAGGGCCTCGACTTGGTCGTTGGGGTTACAATGCGAGGCGGCAGGCTCGGCGGCTTCCAGCACCGTCAACGGCTGATCTTCGCCCAACGTGGCCGGATCGAGATGTCGGTAGAGAAGCCCTTGCCAAGAAGGATCGTCCGTTTCAGGACGGCGAGACTTGCCCGACTGCCGCACCCACACCGCCATGGGCCCCGGCTCGCGGTGATCCCAAGCGTAATATGGGACGGCCGTGACTCGGCGCTGATCCGCGGCATCGGCCCGCACTACCACCATCCCGCCGAGCAGATCGGAATGGTATTCCGTTTCCGGTCGCAGGTCCTTAGCCAGCACGATCTTGCGGACGTCGAAGCCGTTATCCGCGCTTTCGAAACAGTAAACCAGCGGGCCTCTTTGAAGGGCGACGCGACCGCGATCGGCCGCCACGGCCGGATGGGCTTCGATTCGCTCGACCGGCATCGCCAAGCTCAGATCCACGCTATCTCCCTCTTTCCAAACTCGGCGGAGCGTAAGATACCCCTTCTCGATCACCGGGCTGCCAACCGCTTCCCCGTTCACCGCGGCCTTGAACTCGCGGCACCAGCCGGGAACGCGGAGTTTGAGCCCGAATTCCCGCGGCTCTTTCGGAAACAGGCGGATTGCGATTTCTCCGTCCCAGGGATAACGTCCCTCTTGGCGAATGCCCAATTTCCCGCCCGGCGTCTCCAAGACAGCGCTGCCGGCCACGTAAAGGTTGACGAAGACTTCCTCGGGGTCGGCCCGTTGCATATAGACGTAACCCGGTACGGAGGGGATCAATCGCACCACGTTCGTGGGGCAGCAAGCACAACCGAAAAACGGTTGCCGATGGTGATTGCCCGCCGACGCTAAGGGGTTGACGTAGAAGAAATGCTCACCGTCCAAGGCGACGCCCGCCAAAACGTTGTTGTAGAGCGCCCGCTCCAAGACGTCCGCATACTGGGCGTCTCCATGCATGAGCGCCAAACGGTACGACCAAAGGACCAGACCGATCGCGGCGCACGTCTCGCAATAGGCGGATTCGTTGGGCAATTCGTAGGGATCGCCGAACGCCTCGCCCGCATGTCGAGCGCCGACCCCTCCCGTAATGTAGAGTTTTCGCAGGGTGACATCCTTCCAAATGCGGTCCATGGCGGCCATCAGTCCCGCGTCGCCGGTATACGCCGCCACATCCGCCACGCCCGAATAGAGATACATCGCTCGAACGGCGTGCCCGACGATTTCCGACTGCTCGCGGACCGGCAGATGGTCTTGGCAATAGGGCCCGTACGAGGGTCGGTGCGTGCTGTCTCCGCGTTGATCGATGAAGAACTTGGCTAGGTCGAAGTAACGTCGCTCGCCGGTGACCTCATACAACTTGACCAAAGCCAACTCGATTTCCTCGTGGCCGGGCACGCCGTACTTCTTCCCGGGGCCGAACACGCTGTCGATATGGTCGGCCAGACGGATCGCCACGTCCAGCATGGTGCGTTTACCCGTCGCGCGGTAGTGCGCGACCGCGGCCTCGAAGAAATGGCCGGCACAATACAATTCGTGCATCACCGGCAGATTCGTCCACCGCTTATCCAGTCCGGTCAGCGTGTAGTACGTGTTCAGGTATCCATCCTCACGCTGCGCGGCGACAATCCAGGTAATAACGCGGTCCATTCGCTGTTCCAACTCGGGATCCGGCGCGGCTGCGAGCGCGTACGAAGCCCCCTCCAAGACCTTGTAGACATCGGAGTCATTGAAGTAGATGCCTTCGAATTCGCCCTGCATCAGGCCGGCCGCCTTGGCGAAGTTGGAAAAGCGACCTGTTTCCTCGCACCAACGAAAATTGTGGGGAATGGATCGATCATGGTTCGTTTTCAGCCGGCCCGACCAAAAGCCGTCATCCAGTTGCACGGCGGTGAAGGGGACGGGCGTCAGACGATGGGCCGCGGTGGGCGGTTCCTCGCCTTGGGTGGGCGAAGCCGCCGGCAACACGCCCGCGGCCGCTATGATTGCGAAGAGAAATCGAATCCGAGTGGATTTTCCGAATTGTCTCATCACTCCCTCCGGGTACTTCACATCAGGGCCGCCTTTGGCGACTAGGCGGACTACCATTCGAAAGGCCGTCATTCGTCGCTGGGCGGCTTGCACCAAACGGTATCGCCCGGTGGATTAGGATGATCCCCCGGGCGCCGCACACGGTCGGCGCGCGACCATGAAGATCCTTACCTTTTTAACGTCCCAGCGCGCTCGTTGCAAACACGCACAAGAAAGGCGTCGGCGGTCGGCTATGAGTAGCGTCCGGAAGCGTCCCCTCTTCCGGGCGCGACGGCCGTGCGAGATGCTTCCCGCCGCCTCGTGCTTGCTCACGCATCCGTGACTTCCGATCGGTCGCGTTCCAACTGTTCGAGCCTGGCGGGAATCGCCAGGACGGAGGCTAAGAGGGCCAGCACCAATTGCCCGAAAACGAAAACCAGATACGTTACTACCGGGACCAATCCGCCAAGAATGAGGAAGATTCGTCCCGAGACCTCGAAGGCGAATCCCATCAACCGGCGATTGAAGGCATTATCGAACTGCTCGAAATCGTCCGGCGCGACATTTCTTACTTCCCCAAGTCCCAAGATCAGGGCCGTCAGCAGTTGGAAGAATCCTAGCAGAATCAGCGTGCCGAACAGGACCGGCGTAATGCGCAAGATCATTTTTAGAAAGAACTGCAAGAGTCCCAACGCCTCCTCAGCGGGCGAAGTTTCAGGAACGATCGCAATGTTCATCCCTTCCAGGTTCAGCATGGAAAGACTGAGGTAGGCGAAGACAATGAACACCCCCAGCGCGACGAACAGAAGATTCGGCGTCCCGCTGCGAAAGGCAATGACCGTGAACAAGACCAGACCTGCCATGCCGGCGAAAAGCGATATTAGCGACAGCCCGTCGGTCGGGGCGGAGGACCCAAGCTGCGCATGAACCAGGCGATCCCAACGTTCCAGGACGAACAGCAGCCGGGAGGCCGCGTACTGAAAAATCACCAACACCGCCGCAAATGCAATCCCGCTGAAGATGTCGGTAGGATCCGACTGCCGCAAACCGGCGGCCGCTCCGGCAAGGATCGCGACCGCGGCGCCCGCCCAAAGACCGAATTGCCCGCACAGCGCGAACAGCCGTAACGTGCCGTTGATGAACTCGCTGCCGAAAACTTGTCGCAAGAGCCCCAGAATGGCCTCGAAGACGTGTCCGCCTTGGCTTTCGCGTGATCGGGCGAAAGTGGTCGGTGAGTTTTCGAAAGCCGCCTTCAACCGGCCGGTGCGTCCCCCCTCGGACCGCGGAAACGACCCCGAAAGCGGCGGCGGCCGCCGAGAAGGAAATGCGTCCTCTTCCCCCGATGCCGTCGCCGCAGCGTTGCTACCCAAAGGCACAGGCGATTGTGCGAGCGGGTATTCATTCTGATCGTCCGACTGTGGCTCTTCCGGACCGGATTCCGCAGCCGCAACGGAAGGAGCGGATGGGGAAGCGTCCGCCGCCTCGCTCTGCGGAAAAAGCCCCCGAATGCGTTTGGCGGCCGTCCAATCCCGCAATCCCTCCCGCCAAACGAGATCATCCGGCAGCAATTCCGAATTCTGCGCCAGGCGTTTCAGCTCGGCCGCGGTGATCGGCCCGATCTTGCGGTCGCCCTTTGCGTAATACCACTGTTGAACCATACGATTTCCCTGGCCGGCCGGTGAGGCGGAACCCCGAGCGGATGCTTTTCGATCCTTCACGTGCTATCCTGATTCAATCCGTGGGGAATTGCAAGCCGCTTCGAAAGACGGTCGGAAATACGCCATGGACGCTTTCGCGGACTTTGTCAACCGGTTCCTTTACTGCCTGATTCCCCTCTTCGTCGCCGTCGATCCCATCGGCATCCTGCCGCTGTATTTGGGATTCACCGCCGAGCTTTCGGAAGTCGGCAAACGTCGCGTCATTCGGCAATCGCTGCTCACCGCGGCAGTCGTAGTCATCGGCTTCGCTCTCGCCGGTCGTTGGGTACTTCTTTACCTGCAAATCACAATCGCAGATTTCATGATGGCCGGGGGAATACTCTTGTTCGTTTTGGCGATGGGAGATCTCTTTGCCACGGAAAAGAGCGGGGTTCGGCCGGACCCCGAATCGCTGGGCGCCGTTCCCTTGGGCATTCCGCTGATTGCCGGCCCGGCCGTCTTGACGACGGTCTTGCTATTGACGAATTCCTTCGGCGCCGTGCCGGCTCTCTTGGCCGCAATCGTGAACATCGGCCTGGCCGGGGTATTCTTTCGCGCCGCATCAGCCATTGAGAGAATCGTGGGACCGACCGGGTTGCGGACGGCCTCCAAGATGGCGGCTCTGATCCTGGCTGCGATCGGGGTGATGATGGTACGGCGGGGTCTGGAAGCTACGTTCCCCGGACTCACCGAACATTGACGGAAGTCACTGCCGGTTCGGAGGATGTCGCCGCGAGGCAGAGGCCCCAAGGAGACTCATACAGGGTCCAACCGCGACTCCGAATCCTCGGGCGCCGCCTGATGCATCTTGCTTAGAAGCGTCTCCACCTGGTTGCGTTTTTCGCGCAGCATGTCGCGGACGTCTGCGAATCGAGCGTGCCGAATCTCGCAATGCAGGTCGGCCCTCTCTCGCTCCAGCAGTTCCACCAACAGCTCGCACTCGCTCTCAGAAATGTCGAGCAGCGGGACCATGGTCGTCCCTCCTCAAGCTAAGAATCTGCCCCCAGAAGAATGGTAGGCAGTGTTTCGAGCAGAGGCAACCCGGCCGTGAGACCGACCAATCCCACCTCTATACCCACCGGAGGTGGACATGATACCCATCGAAGTGCAGGTCAGTTCGTCGAAAAGCGGCGAATCACGGCCGCGGAGGCCTGTCCTTGGGCATTGAAGCTGAGGTTGACGAATACTTCGCCGGCAGGGACGTCGCCGTCGCGAATCACCCGAACAGGACAGTCGGGATCGGGCGTATCGTAGTTCAGGGTCGGGAATAAAGTCTTTTCCAGTAAAGCAAGGACGCCGATAATCAGTTCCACCATGCCGCTTCCAGCCCCCAGATTGCCATAGTAGCTTTTGGGGGCCATCACAGGGACCGTGTTGGGGCCGAAAACGTCGGCTATTCCCAATGCCTCTTCACGGTCGGCAGTGCGGGTGCTTAGCCCGTTGGCAACCACGAAGCCGACATCGGTCGCGTCTAAGCCGGCCTGTTTCAAGGCACCGACCAGAGCTAATCGCACCGCTTGCCGCAAATCACTGACTCCGTTTTTGCCGATGGCCGCAACGGAGAAAGCCGCGAGCACCTCAGCGTACAAGTTCGCGCCACGGTTCCGAGCGTGAGAAAGCTCCTCCAACAGAACGGCGCCGGCGCCTTCCCCAAGCACCATGCCCCGGCGGTTCCTGTCGAACGGGCGGCTGACGGTGGCCGGGTCTTGGTCGTCGGTCACAGCCAGTTCCTCTTGTTGCACGCAGTGCATCAATTTCATGGTGCTCAAGCGAGTACCGGTCGAACCGGCCAGCATCGCATCGGCTCGACCATGGCGGATGGTGTTCAAGGCATCCATCACGCAAATGTTGGGCGTCGCCTCGCGGAGGGTCAGCGAGTTGCTCGGGCCTCGCAGATCGTTGTAGATGCCCAAGTGGCTGGCAGGCATGTTGGGTAGATACTTCAGTAGCCACAGTGGGAATAACTGCGGCATTCCCTTGACGGGCCAAAGCGAGAAGCGGAAGGCGCCTTGCTCATCCCTGGCGTGACGGAAACCCTCGATGAATTCCTCCGGCGAACTGACCATATAGTCGCTACCGAAGCAGACGCCGATCCTGGCCGGATCGACCTTGCCGGGCGCAATCCCGGCATCGTTCAAGGCGAGTTGGCCGGCCGCGACGCCCATCTGACATTCGCGGCACATGACTTTCAGGGCCTTCCGCAGGTTCTTCTGCACCTCCTTGGAGATGTTGCCGAAATCGCCGATCGAACCGGTGAAATCCTTTACTTCGCCGCTGTATCGGACCGGGACGGCACCCGGCGGCAAGACCGACAAGCGGCCTACGCCGCTTCGCCCGTTCCGTAGCGATTCCGCAACCGCGCTTTGGGAGCTTCCAATCGGGCTGATGACGCCCAGCCCGGTGATGACGACTCTGCGCGACTCCACGTCCATCCCAAATCCTCGCCCAAGAGATGCTTTTTCGACAATCGGCGCAAAACTTTAGTTTACCGCTGCGGCGAGCAAGCGTCGAGGTCGGCGCGGCGACGATCCCACTGGCAGAAAATCCTTCGGAAACCGTGCAATTCCATTCCGTGGTGTGCCCCAAAGCCGTTCGCCGTCGCGAATCATGACGCGGGGTGCTGGAAACACAGTCAACGGCGTGTCACAATGTACCGCGCTTCGCGTACAGGAATGCCTGAGGCCGCGCCGGTCGACCACTTCTTCCGCGTTCGTCTTTGCACTTAGAGTGGTTCGATATGCGAGAGTTTGGGCGGCGTTGCCTTGTACCACGTCAGACTTTGGGGCGGAAGCTTCCGCCGTGAGATCGGCGGAAAAGATGGGATCAATCGATCGATGAGGGAGGATGCCATGGCATCGGGAGTTGAACAGGCCTTTGAAACCGCGTCCGCACGTTACGCGGAACTTGGGGTGGATGTCGCCTCGGCTTTGGCGAAATTGGCCTCCATTTCCATCTCCATGCACTGCTGGCAAGGCGACGACGTGGGCGGCTTCGAGAGCGACGCCGGGCTGAGCGGCGGAGGGATCATGGCCACCGGTTCGTATCCCGGCAAAGCCCGTAATGCGGACGAATTGCGTCAAGACACGGATCAAGCCTTTCGCCTGATTCCGGGGCGCCATCGTTTCAATTTGCACGCCATCTATCTCGAAACCGGCGGAACCAAGGTCGAAAGAGACTCGATCGCACCTGAGCACTTTTCGCGATGGATGGACTGGGCGGCGGAACGCGGCATCGGCCTCGATTTCAATCCCACCTTCTTTTCCCACCCCATGGCGAACGACGGATTCACGCTCACCCACCCCGACAGCGGCATCCGCGGGTTTTGGATTCGTCACGGGATCGCTTGCCGCAAGATCGGTGAGGCCTTCGGCCGAAGGCTTGGCTCCGCCTGCGTAACCAACGTTTGGATACCGGATGGGCAGAAGGACCTGACGGCCGATCGTCAAACGCCGCGACGCCGCCTGGCGGATGCCTTGGACGAGATTTTCCGAGAACCAATCGATACGGCTTATCTGCGGGACTCGGTGGAAAGCAAGCTCTTCGGCATCGGCTCCGAAACATACGTCCCCGGATCGCATGAATTCTACCTGGGATACGCCATCACCCGGAAAAAACTACTGACCCTGGATACCGGCCACTTTCATCCCACGGAAAACATCGCCGACAAGCTGTCTTCCGTGCTGTTGTACCTCGACGGCGTGTTGCTGCACGTCAGCCGCGGCATCCGCTGGGATAGCGATCACGTCGTCATATACGACGACGAAACGCGAGCCGTGGCTGAAGAGATCGTTCGTGGGGACCACTTCGGGCGTGTCCTGATCGGTCTGGATTTCTTCGACGCAAGCATCCATCGCGTGGCGGCCTGGGTGACCGGCATGCGGGCCATGCTGAAAGCGATGCTCTGGGCACTGCTGGAACCGACGGCACAACTCCGAGAATTGGAGACGGCGCGAGATTACACGGCGCGGCTCGTTCTGTTTGAGACCATCAAGACTCTCCCGTTCGGGGCGGTTTGGGATTATCATTGTCGGCGCCACGATGTGCCGCTCGACGCCGAGATCATCGGTGAGGTCCGCCGATACGAGCGCGAAGTCACGAATCGTCGCGGCTGAAACGTCAAGCAAAGACGATTCCGAGAAATCGGAGAATATTCTCGCGGAGTTGCTTGTCCTTGAATTTGGAGACGGGAGACGAAAAATGGCGTCGCATGATAACCCATCAAAAGGGCACGGAGTGTTTCAGCGACTCGACAAGCTCAATGAGTTCGAGCGGCAAGCGGTGACGCCCGACAAACTGCACGGCGGGCGTTATTTCGCCGGTCTTTTCGCGGGCGAACACGTGGCGGCCACGGAATTCGTGATCGGTGCCCTCTTCGTGATTTGGGGGGCGAAGGTGTACGACGTGGTCGTCGGCCTTCTGATCGGAAACCTGTTGGCGGTTCTCTCCTGGACCTTGATTTGCGCCCCGATCGCCGTCCAGACACGATTGACTCTCTATTGGTATCTGCGTCAAATCGCCGGTCCCGTGGTAACGGTCTTATACAATCTGCTGAACGCCGTCCTTTATTGCATCTTGGCGGGTTGCATGATCACGGTCGCGGCGTCCGCCGTCCGGATACCCTTCGGTATTGCGCCGCAAACCGGTTGGTTTCCGCAAGATACCGGATTCATCTTCGTCGTGATCGGCGTTGGGGCGGTCGTGGTGACGCTGGCAATTTTGGGATTCAAACGTTTGGCGCAATTCGCCGTTGTGTGTTCCCCCTGGATGCTGCTGATGTTCGTCTGCGGGGCCGTCATGGCCATGCCTCAAGTGGGGCATGTCTCAACTTTGAAGAATTTTTGGACGGTGGCCGAATCACGCATTTGGACCGGCCCCGGTCCGGCGGTGAGTGCCATCGAAACCCGTCCCACGGAGGATAGAAAAGGCAAAGAGGTGGTGCTCCATCTGCGCAATCTGGGCGATCGCCTGTTGGTGCTTTCTGAGGGCGATTCCCCGCATCAGGCCTACGAACAGGATCCCACCAGTCCTGAGCTGCCCGGCTTTTTCCTCTCAGCCGACGCCGACCCGAAAACGGCCGTGTTCGTGGCGGCTAAGGCTCGCGTGGAGAACATTTACGGCGAAGCCGACTTGAGCATGACCATGGACCCGGCCTTTGCCGGGCAAGCCCAGGCCATCATAGCTCAAGCCGAGGAATCCCGTCGCCGTAACGCACGGCGATCGGGCAACGAGGACGAGGAGGCATCCGCTCCCGCAGTCTCCGATGCCACGTCCGCGGACCCGAGCGATGCGGCCGGGCAGGTTTCACCGACGGCAGAAAACACGGAGGACGCCGCGAAGGAGCCTGCGGAAGCCACGGAACCGCAGCCGGCTCCGCAGTCCCCGCCGCTGCCGCCCTTCGTGCCTCAACCCATCGATGTTCCGCTTCCGCCTCCCATCATCGAACGCATTCTCGTACTGCATGCGGAGGGGGTGACCGATCCTCAATTGGTCCGCTATGTGCGACCGAAGACGCGGCCGGGCTCCATTTGCAACGACAACTTCGTTCCCCTCCAGGATTTCACGGCCGACGTTCGGGGAACGATTCTTTCCGCGGTAACTCATATCGGTTTTTGGCACATCGCGGCCTTCGCCTGGATCTGCAATTTGGCCATGCACATCGGGCTGTCCGATATGGCGATTTTTCGATTCGCGAAGAGCTCGTGGTACGGGTTGTATTCCAGTCTGGGTATGTTCTTGGGGCACTATCTGGCCTGGATCTGCGCCGGCATCATGGGTGCCGCGGCGGCCCGACTCACTGCTACGCCGCTGATGATGCTGGACTCCGGGCAGGTCGCCTTTTTGTCTCTCGGTTGGGCGGGCGCGATCGCCGTCATCATCGCCGGCTGGACGACGTCCAATCCCACGCTCTATCGCGCCGGCCTGGCCTTGCAAGTCATCACGCCCAATTGGCCGCGATGGCTCGTCACGCTCCTCGCGGGGATCGTCACAACGACCATTGCATGCTTCCCGTTCGTGTTCTTGTATCTGCTCGATTTCGTCGGCGTTTACGGGATCTTGTTGATGCCGGTCGGCGCGATCGTGGTTGTGGAACATTGGATATTCCCGCTCCTGGGTTGGCAGCGATACTGGTCTTCCAAGCGGGGACAACTGGTCAACGTCCCGGCCGTGATCGCCTGGACGGCCGGTTTGGCCTTGGCGATCGTTGGGTGGCGGACAGGATGGATTCACCTCTTTTTCCTGGCCGTGCCCGTTTGGTTCCTAACCGCCCTGGTCTACCTGATCTTGGCGTTTCTCGCCGGTGCCTCCAAGCATGTCGGGGAGGCGGACGATGCATCCGCGGGATCCGCTCCATCCGGCGATCAACCGCAAACGGTGACCGGGCCGCCCGCCGCAAGACGCTCCGCCGGTTTGGCTACTTTCGCCTTTGGAGCGGGAGCCGCCTTGTGTCTCTTGGCCAGCTTGGGGTTTGCGATCATTTCCTTCCTCGGCTACATGGAGCCGGCGACGATCAAGCCGTCGCTCCTGTACTTGGCGATCGTCTATTTCGTTTTGGGCACGCTGTACGTCGTGAATCGTGAGCGTGCTCGGGCAAGCACGGGTTGAGCGGATCTGCGAATAATTGCTCGCAAGCGGACGCGTGAAGGTCCGTGGTTCCCGGCAATCACGGAGTGAGGTTGAGGATTGCCGCGGCAACGCGGAAGACTTCCGGATCATGGAGATACAGAAATGCCGACAAGCACAAAGACTCGGGTTGCGACCGTCCTTGGGGTTTGCGTCGGGGCGCTGCTAGGCGGCGCCCGGGTTCTCGCGGAGGAGGCCGCAGGGACCACGAGTCCCGCACGGCTCGAGCAGTTGCGCTGCGAGTACCGCGTGGATCCGCTGGGCATCGACGTGGCAAAGCCGCGGTTAAGCTGGATCATGCGAGATGCCCGCCGCGGCGCGCGCCAAACCGCCTACCAGGTGTTGGTGGCTTCCAGCCGGGAGAAACTGGCTCGGAACGAGGGCGATCTCTGGGATTCCGGCCGGGTGGAATCTTCGCTGACGAATCAGATCGAGTACGGCGGTCTTCCGCTCGCCTCGCGAACGGAATGCCACTGGAGAGTCCGGATTTGGGATGCGGACGGCGCTGTCACCGAATACAGCCGACCTGCCTTGTGGACCATGGGTTTGCTCGAAAATGCGGATCGGCAAGCACGGTGGATTCAGGCTCCGCAGACCTTGTACCACCCGACCTTGGAGAAGAATCCTTCGCAAGAGGACCCCGCCGCGAGAATCTTGGCGACGGGACTTTTTCGTAAGGAATTCGCCGTCGATCAGCCGGTCCGCAAGGCGACGCTTTATGCGAGTGCCCTAGGGTTGTTCGACGTGGAATTGAACGGGAAGGAGGCCGTCCCGGACCTCTTTCCGCCGGGATGGACCGACTACAACAGGCGCGTTTATTACAACACTTACGACGTGACCGACTTGGTAGCTCAAGGCAAGAACGCGATCGGCGCGACATTAGCGCCGGGCTGGTATTCAGGCCACATCGGCTGGTTCAAGCAGGCCTTTTTGTACGGGAAGGATCCGAAGATTTGGTTGCAGCTCGAGCTGGAATTGGCGGACGGTTCTCGCAAGGTCGTGGTGACGGACGAGTCCTGGAAGTTCTCTTTCGGTCCGGAGATCGAGGCGGAGTTTCTGGCGGGCGAGACCTACGATGCGCGTTTGCGAATGCCGGGTTGGAGCGAGCCGGATTTCAATGACGCGGAGTGGAAGCCCGCCGTCGCCGCCTCGGACGTCCCGGCGAGGCTGGAGGCGCAGCCGGGGGTGCCCGTTCTCATCACCGGCGAGGTCCCCGCCCAATCGATCGCCGAGCCGCAACCCGGCGTATTTGTCTTCGATTTGGGACAGAATTTCGCCGGTTTCGCACGATTGAAAGTGCAAGGCCCCGCCGGCACACGCGTTCGCATGCGATTCGCGGAGGTCTTGAACCCGGATGGAACGATTTACACCACGAACCTGCGTTCCGCGCGGGCGACGGATACCTACATCCTTTCCGGAGAGGGCGTCGAGACTTGGCAGCCGCGGTTTACCTTCCACGGTTTTCGTTACGTCGAGGTGACGGGCTATCCGGGACGACCGGGAAAAGACGCCGTCACGGGCTTGGCCGTCAACTCGGATATCCCCCTGGTCGGCTCGTTTACCTGTTCCAATCCCATGGTCAATCAACTCTTCAGGAACATCGTTTGGACGCAGCGAGCCAACTTCATCTCCGTGCCCACCGATTGCCCGCAGCGGGATGAACGCTTGGGTTGGACGGGTGATGCCGAGGTATTCATCCGAGCGGCGAGCTACAACGCGGATGTGGCGGCGTTCTTCACGAAATGGCTCCGCGATTTGGAAGACGCGCAAGGCCCCGAGGGTGATTTTCCCGACGTGGCGCCGCGGATCGTCGCCATGGGAGGCGGTACGGCGGCGTGGGCCGACGCGGGAACGGTGTGCCCTTGGACCATCCATCACGTGTACGCCGACCGACGGGTTCTGGAGGAGCATTTTGACGCCATGGAGCGATGGATCGCCTATTGCCGCACGCACAGCCAAGGTCTTTTGCGCCCGGCCGAGGGTTACGGGGATTGGCTTTCGATCAACGCCGACACGCCCAAGGACGTACTGGCTACGGCCTTTTTCGCCTATAGCACGCGGCTCACCGCGGAAGCGGCCGCTGCCCTCGGGATGAAAGACAAGGCTGCGGAGTATATGCGTCTCTATGAAGAGATTCGCCAAGCATTTCAAAAGGCCTATGTCTCCGAAGACGGTCGCGTCCAAGGAAACACTCAAACCTGCTATGTGCTGGCGCTACGTTTCGGTCTTCTTCCCGAAAGCCTGCGGGAAAACGCGGTGCGGTATTTGGTCGACGACATCGCGCAACGCGACCATCACCTTTCGACCGGGTTTGTCGGCACGGCCTACTTGATGCCGACGCTCTCCGATTTCGGCCAAACCGGCGTCGCTTACCGTTTGCTCTTGAACGACACGTTCCCATCTTGGGGTTTCTCGATCAAGCACGGGGCGACATCCATCTGGGAGAGATGGGATGGCTGGACACCCGAGAAAGGTTTTCAAGACCCGGGGATGAACAGCTTCGCGCATTACGCTTTCGGCGCGGTCGGACAGTGGCTGTTCCAGTATGTGGGGGGCATCGACACGGACGGGCCCGGTTTCCGGAGAATCGTGCTGCGGCCGCATCTCGGTCAGGGGCTGGATTTCGTCAATGCACGTTACGGGTCGATCTGCGGCGAGATCGTCAGCGAATGGCGGCGGGAAGATGACGGCCTGAGTTGGCACGTTGTCGTACCGGCGAACGTCTCGGCTACGGTCTGTGTTCCCGCCACGGGCTCGGATGCGATTACCGTAGACGGGCAGCCGCTGGAACATGCCTCAGGTGTGGAAGTGATCCGGCAAGAAGCCTACTATCGTGTTTTGTCCGCGACGGCGGGCGAGTATCGATTCCACGTGCGACGCGGACAATGATGCACCGATTCGCCGACTGCTTCCACCGGACGGCTAAGAATCGCCCTGGGTGTGCGACCCTATGCCGTCGGGGCAGGCAAGGGCTGCGCAATGCGGTCGTGGTTGCCGCACGCCCCCGCCCGGGAGACGGAGCAGGTTGTGCCGTCCGTGCAAGTGGTGGGTCTCCGGCGAGAGCCGAAGCGTCCACCGGCTCGCTTGGATCGTCTTTGTAGGAAATCCGAGGCACGAGAAAATGAGCACGAAACGGATTGGATTCATCGGCGCAGGCCGCATGGCGCAGGCCCTTGCCGAAGGTTTCCTCAAGAAGGGCGTCGTGACGCCCGATTCGCTGATGGCGTCCGATGTCTCCGCGCCGGCGAGAGAGCGCTTTCGTGCGGCGACGGGAGCTGCGGTAACCGCGAATAACTTGGAGGTGGTACAGCGGCAAGAGGTGATCTTCCTAGCCGTTAAGCCGCAGTCCATGACCGACCTGCTCAAGGAATTGGCGGGGCGGGTCTCATCAGATCAGCTCATCGTGTCGATCGCGGCCGGTATCTCCTTGGCAAAAATGGAATCCTCCCTGGGGAATTCCTGCCGTGTGGTTCGCGTCATGCCGAACACGCCGTGCTTAGTCGGTCAAGGGGCGGCGGGCTTTGCCCTCGGCTCGTATACCACGGAAGACGACGGGAGACTCGTCGGGGACCTTTTGTCGGCGGTCGGCGCGGCCGTCCGTGTGGAAGAGCGCTTGATGGACGCCGTCACGGCTCTTTCGGGATCGGGGCCGGCTTTCGCGTATGTGATGATCGAAGCGATGGCGGACGCCGGGGTCCGGCACGGTCTGCCGCGCGACACCGCATGCCTGCTCGCTGCACAGACGCTCAAGGGGGCTGCGGAAATGGTCCTGGTGACGGGATCTCCGCCATCCCTCCTCAAGGAGCAAGTGACCAGTCCCGGCGGGACAACCATCGCGGGACTTGTCGCCATGGAATCGGCTGGCTTTCGCGGCGCGGTTTTCGCCGCGGTCCAGGCCGCCGCCGAACGTTCGGCACAACTGGGCGGTTGAAAGGAGAGGCCTCGAAACGGAACGTTTGCCCCGTCGGGTGGGTCATTACCCTTCCAGCCCGAAGCGATACAATAGCTTTTGTCCGTTGAGATCGTGGAATCCTAACGATCACGGCGTCCGACGGCACCGCGGCAGGCTTTGGCTTGCGCTCGGGTTGCGGTCCGGTTCATTCCGCGCAGCTCGGCTCGATAGGGTTCAGGCAATTCCGGTTCGGGGAACCCGGCACCATGTCGATGTTTCAGCATCCCGATTATCAATGGCGAGAAACCTGTTTCGTCTATTTTCATCGGGACCATCGCCCGCAACTCAAACACGTGGTCAAGGCCCTGGAAGCCTTGGACGCCGGTTTGGAGCTTTCCAATCCGCAGGCCGATGAACGCGGATACTTCGAATCCTTGACTGTGGTCGCTCCCGGCAATCACGCCGCCATGGATGTAGCCTACATCTGCGGCAGCGAAATCCGCGAAGAGGCCGCCAAGTTGGTAAGCGAGCTTTCGCGAGCCGATTTGCAGCCGGACGAACGAAACGAACTGCAACGAATCTTGGACTGCGACGGACGCTTCGACGTCCTCCATTTCGAACAGATCGTGGATGAGGACGATGCCGGGGAGGGGCCGGGGGAGGAACTCTTCGATCCCAGCGCTCTGATCCTCGTGTTGGGCGAATTGTCGCGCCTGACCAAGGGGGTCGCGGTCGATCCTCAATCCGGCGTGGTAATATAAGCTTGTGCGTCACTTCGTGAACGAATGCCGCCCGCCGACGCGGGGAGAATAGTCCCCGAGGCCCGGCCTCCCAACCCTGCGATTCGACGGACCGTTTACCGTACCACGGACCGCGGCGGTCTTCCTGCAACATGGGCCGCCGACGAGGAAGGAACCACTGAGGGAAACAACATGTTGGCTAAAGACATCAAACGCGGAACCATCGTTCGGTATCAAGGTGCGCCGTGTCTGATCGAATCGATGCAAGTACAGACTCCGTCGGCACGCGGGGCGGCGACCTTGTACAAGTTTCGCGCCCGAAACCTGATCACCAAGCAGAAAGTCGATATCAACCTCAAAGGCACGGAAGGTTTGGACGAGGCGGACTTCGAGAAACGGCCTGTCACGTACATGTATGCCGACGCCTCGCACGTTCACTTTCTCGACTCGCGCGACTACAACCAATATTCGCTGACCAGAGACGACTTGGCGGAAGAGATCAACTATTTGAAGGAGGGCTTGGAGGGCATCTTCGCTCTGATCTATGAGGGCGAATGCGTGGGCGTGGAATTGCCGGTGGCCGTGGAGTTGCAAATTGTGGAGTGCGACCCCTACATCCGCGGAGCGTCGGCCACGGGGCGGACCAAGCCCGCCAAATTGGAAACCGGCTACGTCGTGCAAGTGCCGGAGTATATGGCCCAAGGCGAAGTGGTGAAGATCGATACCCGAAGCGGCGAATTCCTCTCTCGGGCGTGAAATCGACGCCCCTCGGGCCGATGCTAGTCCGAGCGAACCTACGGCAGTTATTCCGCGGCTCGTTCCCGAGAATCGGCAGCGGCTTCGACCCGGCTCAATGCCCACCCCTGAGCGAAGATCGTCCGCAGCCGCATTCCCGGCGCAATCTCCGCGGAACTGCGCAAGGGGCGACCGGTTTCCACGTCCTGTGTTACGGTGTAACCCCGCCCGAGAATGGCAAGCGGGCTGAGCGATGCCAAGCGCTCGGCGGCCGCCCGCCAGCGCTGTGCGGCCCGTTCCTGAACCCGGCGGACGGCCAGCGCCAGCCGCGTATCCCATTGATCGACGCGTTGCGCTGCGGCGCGGATTCGATCGAAGGGACGGACGAACGCCGGATGCCTCGCCAGCGAGTCTAATCGCCACTTCTCGGTCCGCAACCGCCCGCGCATCGCGCCGAACAGTCGATGCTCCGCGACCATCAGCCGCTCCAAGACTTCGCTTTTCGCGGGCAAGACGCGTTGTGCGGCGTCCGTCGGGGTCAATGCCCGCACATCAGCCGCCAAATCGGCCAGGGTGACGTCGATCTCGTGTCCCACGGCGGAAACCACGGGGATCCGTGATGCGGCAATAGCCCGAACGACGACCTCGGAGTTGAAGGCGGCCAAGTCTTCCAAGCTTCCGCCGCCTCGGGTGAGGACGATGCAATCGGGCGACGCCCTCCAACTGTTCACCCAATGCAAGGCATGAGCGATCTCTTCCGATGCCTCTTCGCCCTGTACGCGAACCGGCACGATGACGATGTCCGCTGTGGTCAGACGATCTCGCAGCGCGGTCAGGAAATCGTGGACGGCCGCGCCGCTCGGGCTGGTCACGACCGCAATTGTGCGGGGAAAAGGCGGCAAAGCGCGTTTGCGTTCCGCCGCGAAGAGTCCCTCTTTCGCCAACTTTTCCTTGAGCCGACGCAGCGCCAGCTCCAGGGATCCGATTCCGGCGGGCGACACCCTTTGCACGACCAACTGGTATCTTCCGTGCGGCGGATACACGCTCAGCCGACCGCGACACAAGACGCGAAGACCGTCCTCGAGCGGGAATCTGACCGTGCCGGCCGTGCTTGCCCACAAGACGCAGGGCAGTTGCGCCCCCTCATCCTTGAGCGTGAAATAAATATGGCCCGATCGGGCGCGTGCCAAATCGGCGATCTCACCCTCGATCCAGAGCGATACGAAGGCAGACTCCAAGACCCCCCGAATCATCGCGGTGATTTCGGACACGGTGAGAACAGCCGGAGAATCTCTGAAATCCGCTGCGTCGGCCACGAGAAATACGCTCCCGTTCTACGTACGGAATCTCCATGCGGTGGCAGGATCGACGCCGGTCCAACACCGATGCCGGGTACTGATCTCGGCTAAGCCGTCATTTTGCGGGCCTTCTGAAGAACATCGCCCCCCATGTCTCCGCGGTCGATTCCTACCGGTGGCGTGCACACGCGCAACTCTTGATGTACCGTTGTCGTTGGACAATTCCGGACCGGCGGATGGTGCGCGCCTTGCCGCCGCAAAGGTCTTTCGCCGGGAATGTGGATCCCTTCGTTCGCCCACTGTTCTGCTCTGTCGGTTAGCCGATTCAGCTCGCTTTCGATCCGGCGGCGATGTTCCTCAATGCCCTCTCGGTCCAGATCCGGCGGAATTCGCCAAGCGCGACTCGTGACCGCTCGGGCACGGGAAAAGGGGCGTGGAACGGCAAAGCGGTCCCAGCTCTTCAGGCGCCACGGCCGATGATACCCGAAGCCCAGCGCCACGATCGGCATATTCAATCGCGAGGCCAGGAAGATCGCGCCCGGCGCCATGCACCGCCGCGGACCGCGCGGTCCGTCGGGCGTGATCGCCAAATGATGCGTCTTGCCCGCCGCCATCATGCTGCGAATGGCTTCCATCCCACCTCGCCTCGTGGATCCGCGAACGAACTCGAATCCCATCTTCTTGGCTGCCTGAGATAGCAAGTCCGCGTCGCGATGCCGGGACAGCAGCATGGTCAAGTGGCAATGCCCCCGCAAGTAGAAGGGAAACAAGATATACTCGTGCCAAAAGACGTAAATATTCGGGCCGTCGCACTCGGGAAACACCGGATCTATGCCAGGGTCTTCGTATAGCACTCGATATTGCACCGTGCCCATCCACGCCTTAAAAGCCATGAGGATGGCCGTTACCCCGGCACGAGTACCCAACGTGCGAATCGACATCTCGGCCTCCGAACCGTTTGCTTTCTCCCGTCCGCGAAGACTCCGTTGTTGACCGCATGCCGATAACTGGCTGTAGGCGAGGATTCGTCCGCGCGCTCCGTCAATCGGGCCAATCGCCGCGAAAGACCTCCACCGCCGGACCGGTAAGAAAGACGTGCCCTAGCTCGCTCCATTCGATTTCCAAGATGCCGCCGGGTAGATGGACGGCAAGGCGGCGCTCCGTGCGGCCCGTCAAGCCCCCCGCGACACACACCGCGCATGCGCCCGTGCCGCACGCGAGCGTCTCCCCCGAACCGCGTTCCCAAACCCGTGCTCGAACCGCCCCTGCGGATTCCACCTGGACGAATTCGACATTCACACGGTGTGGAAAGGCCGGGTGGCGTTCGATCACAGGCCCCAGCCCGAGAACCAACGAATCGGTCAATTCCTCGACGAAAATCACGCAATGCGGATTCCCCATCGAAACGCAAGTCACGGATAGCGTCGTGCCCTCCACTTGCAGGGGATATTCTGTGACGCGGTCCAAGCCCGCGGCTAGCGTCGTTGGGATTTCGCGGGGGTTCAAGATCGGCTCACCCATGTTGACCCGAACCTTTTGCACGCGGTCGTTCTCAAGCAGGAGGTCCAGGACCAGCACCCCGCGTCCCGTCTCGATGCGGAGGGGATTGTTACGGCTGATTCCGCTCTCGTACACGTACTTGGCGACGCATCGCACGCCGTTGCCGCACATCTCGGCCTCGGACCCGTCGGCATTGAACATCCGCATGCGAGCATCAGCCGCATCCGAGGGAGTGATCAAGATCAAGCCGTCCCCCCCCACGCCGAAATGCCGATCCGCGATTTTTGGGGCCAGTTCCGCGGGCGATTGGGGCGGCGTTTCTCGAAAACAATCGACGTAAACATAATCGTTGCCCGCCCCGTGCATCTTCACGAATCGCATGATGTACCTCTCGTTGCCAAACCTGATATTTCGCTGGAACGCCGCCGAATCGTCGCCCGGGATCCAGAGCCTTAACGCCGGATTCGTGGGATACTCGGGCTTCGCGAAGGTTGCGGAAGCCGCACGCGCCATCGGGCGCGGCGACGATCAACCGCTGACGTCCAACAGGTTTCCACTCTGTCCGGCGGGATCGGGCGGCAACACCGCCTGAGGCGTTTCGTCGTCTCCGTGGGCGATCTCTTCCGAGACCGGTGACGCTTCCCAAGGGCGCCGCCCGTCGGCGTCCCGTTCGGCGGTTTCGTGATCCTCCCCATCCGTCCGGCCCACACCGGCACTCTGTTCGGCTTTCAAGTCGACCGCCCGGGTGCGATCCCGATCCGCCGTTTCCTTGGCTCGCTCGGCATCGCCGGCTCGGACCTGCGACAAGGGCGAACCCGCTGCGCCGGCTCCTATGGGTCCCAACGGTCCCATGCTCATGGCAACCTCCTCGAATTCGCGAAATCGAACAAGGCTTAACACCGTCGTATCACGGCGGCGCGGCCCCATTTCCGCACAAAAAAGGGCCGGTTCCTGTTACGACGATGATTGATCCTTCGACCGAAACCGCGCTGAGGTTCTGAGCCGGCAAACCAATGGGTGTCGGCCGAGACTTTTATGGTATCAAAGGTACGACTTCTCGCAATCGCGGTAGGTTCTGCTCACCGCCTTGAAACCACTGTAGAGCTTGTCCCACGCCGGGCAAGGGATCACGCCGCACTTGCGGATCCCTGAGCGTTCCGCCCACGTGCACCAGGATGATCTGCTCGCTGGCCCCTCGAAAGACCTCCTTCACAACGGGGATTTTCAGTTCATTCGGTCCCAATAGCGAACGAAACGTCAATCGTAAATTGGAGTCGAAGTCCATCTCGCCTTGGCCGACAAGGCTGACGGCGTCGCCCCGAAACATCAGGCGATCCCAATACAAATGGTTGCCGGCGATCTGAAACCCGCCTTCACATTCGTGAAAGGCGGTCCGATCCGGGCGGCGGATGCTGAGAATCTTCAATAACGCCACCACCAACGGCAGTTCGTAAATGTCGGCGTCCTTCAATTGGAAGTTGCCGTAACCGGTCAGGCCCTGAATGCCGGCCCCTTTCCCCTGAAGGGAAACGGCGGCGTAAATCGCGCCCCGAAGGTTGGGAGCATCCACTTGATAATCGCGTGCCACGACGCGCAGATCGGCCCGGCTTAAAGATGCGGAGAACTGATATTCGAGCTGGGGATGAAAACGAATCCAGCCGCCGGCGCGAAGAACGCCGTCCCAAAGCCGGGCTTCCAGGGGTTTCGACGGCTGTCCGGACTCTGCCGTCGGACCGAGGACATGCCCCAGCAAGAGCCTATCGTTTTGCAGACGGAAAGGGCCCCGAACTGCGGTGCATTGGACTCCGCGGAAAGACAACGAATCCAAATCCAACTCACCCTCCGCGGCAAAATCCCCTGCGGAGTAGGCACCTCGCAAGGCGATATTTCCGTGGATGTTTTGCAGCGGGACTTCCGTCCCCGCTGAATTTCCGGCCAGAGTCGCCGCCGCGTTCCAGGTCACGCGAAGCTGGGATGGGACGGTCGCCGCATCGGGCGGGGCTTCCCTCCCGGCCGTCGGCAGATGGCCTATTTCCAGCGTTCCCCTCAGGTTGATCGGTCCGCCCACGTTCAGGCGAGCCAATCCGTTGCTCACCGATTCCGGCAGGGCCGCCATCAAGTTGCGATCCACCGTCAGGCGATCGATCCAAAGGTCGTCCAGACGCAATCGCCACTCTCCGCCCGGCTTGGTCTCGCAAAACGCTCGCCCCTGAAAGGAACAGCTTCCGTGCCGGCCGCGGAGGTTCTCCACGAAGACCACCCCGTTTTCGAATCGAAGCGTCCCTTGGAGGTTTTCCATGCGGTACGGGAAAGCCACCGGTTCCAGGGCGGTGCGATTATCATTCGGCGTGGCCGAGAAGGATATCTCGCTACCGCCGTAGTTTCGGTAAACATAGAGCCCGTCAGCGACATCCACGCAGCCCTCGGGTCGCAAGCTGTCCCAGACCTGACGCCATTCTTGCTTGGGCAAGGCGTCACGGAGATCGCTATCCAAGCGAATTTGCCGCCCGCTAAATCGCAGCGAGAAAACCGAGCCTCTTTCATCCGGCAGCAGGTTCCCATGAGCCTGAATTTGCGAGACGCCGTGCGTCCCCCTCAGGTCCTGAAATTCCCATACATCGCCCCGTTTTACGATGCGGCCCGAAATATCGGAGATGGCGAGCGGGAACCCGGTGAACTTGACGGAACACTGCCGCAAATCGATCTGGATTTGAGTGCGCGGCGGTCCCCCCGGCGCCTCTTGTCCGACTCCGAGCCAGACATCGATTTTGCCCGCAGCATGCAAGTCTCGCAGCAAATCCTGTGTCGCGGGATTCAGCACAGCCGAAAACAGGCGGTCCGCCAGGGGAATGCCTCGCCCCGTAACCGACAGGCGTGTTTGCGAGGTTCCCAGGGGATTCAGGACGTGTCCGCGAATTTCCACCGGCTGATTGTCGGCCCGGGCCGTGAGGTTCACGTCCAGCCGGTCTTCCGACAAATCCAAACGCAAGACCCCTTGTACCTTTTGTAGGCGATAGGGGAACTCTGCATACGCGAAGGATGCGTCCAGCAAATCCATTCGGATGTATCCTCGGGGCCGCACGCCGTCCCATTCCAGCCGCGTGCTGAGATTGACCAAACCTGCGGGAAATAGCTGCGACCATTGCCGCTGCACGGCGGCGGGCAACAGGGGTTTCAGGCCGGGTTCCACTTTCAAGTTCGTGACGGTCGCATCCAGAAGGAGCGGCTGAATGGTCTCGCCGTACCGTGCCGCCGCCTCGCGAATCTGAACCTGAGTCCCGCCGGAAACCGCCAGCACCTCATCCAATCGCACACCCTCGTCGGTAATCCGAAAGCGGCCCGCGATATCCGTGAAGGGATAAGCCGCGAGCGGCGCATCCCAGCGCCCTTGCAGAAACCGACCGGCGAGGTCAAACCGCAACGGATCGGCCGCCGCCGCGTCGTAGAAGACGCGGAAGCCGAACACCGCCTGAGCGCGAAGGTTGGCCAGGAGGGGGAGCCGTTGCGATATGTGCTGGGGCAGTGCGGCCCAGAACTCGGGCGACACTTCCAACGAATCCACCGTGCCTTGCAGGCTGAGCTGCAAAGTGTGCGGATTGATCGTTCCTTCGATATTGACGCGCCGCAAGAAGTCGCCGGTAAACGTACCGCTCAAGTGTCGCACGTGCCCGTCGGGCGAGCTTTCTGATTGATTGCCGCCGGGCACCCCCCAGATCCGCATCTCGATATCTCGCAAAGCAAGACTGCCCCATCCCGTTCGCGGACCGTGGATTTCCACGGCACCGCTCTCGATTTCTATGGGCGGCGGATTCCGGCTGAACTGGGGCAAAGGCAACAGCGACGAGAAATTCCACCTCGTCGCCGTGATAGCTACGGCTCGGATCCGTGGACGCCGCACCCGAACGACATCGACCACGACGCGGCCTTGCCACAATCTTTCCAACGTGGCCGAGAATCCGATGAAGACTTCCTCGATCTCGCAGATATCGCCCGCTTCCGAATCCAGGCGTGGATCTCGGATGCGAATTCCCTTGAGTTGAATTCCTTCTCCCGATATCCAAACCGCCGAACGCAGCCGGAGTTCCAAGTCGGGGTAACGGGCCGAAAACTGCCGTTCAATCTCGGCGCGCAGCAGGGAATCCACTTGATGAAAGAAGTAGAGATACGCCCCTCCGACCAGCATCGGCAGGAGGATCACTGCCCATTGGAGCACGGTCAGTAGCGGCCTTCTCTGCTTGCGAATTCTTTTCACGGGGTCAGTGCGCTAGCTTTCATTCCTCGGCGGGCCTGAGGGACCTCTCGCCTTATCGGGCCTTTGCCCTCCTGGTCGAAGGTAGTCGATCGTCTGCACGAGCACGGGAGCCGCCGCGGCGATCAGGGCGAACGTGATCGGTAGGCGATAACGCACGGAGCTGACGAAAACGATGTGCAAGAGGGTGAAGTAAACCGCCGGCAACCAGCAGGTGACGAAAGCGATCCGGCTTGATCGGCTCAGCAATAGCCCCGCCGCGGCCGGCAGCAGTACGACCAAAAACCCTGCCGCCATCACCAGATTGACGGGGAACGTATTGAAGGCCCGTTCATTAGGAATGGGACTCCAAAAGCGGCGAAACTTCACCGCGGCCAAACGCAGGAATTGATCGGGGTTTTCCAACGCCCAATGCAAGGCCTCTCGCCGGAGACGTCGGTCCATCTCCAATTCCACGGCGAGGGCATCGTGCCCTCTTTCTCCCAGATGTTGCTTGGTTTCAGCCACGGCGGCCGTCATGAAATCCATATTGCTGCCGCCGTCGGCGTTTGGATGGCAACCGTCGTAAAGGCTCGGCCCGACCTGCGTGGTGGTCAAGATCCAGCGGCCCGTCACGGCGTAGTTCCGGATCCACCAAGGCAGTAGAACCACGATGGCCGTCCCCCCTGCCAGCGCGAGCAGCCGCAGGGGCACGGCCTTGCGATCGACGACAATCAGGAAAGTAAACGCGAAAGGCAACCACAGCAACGCACTGGGGCGAATCAAGACGGCGATTCCGGCCGTTGCCCCGGCACAAGCCGCCCAGATCCACGCGGTGGGGAGCTTCGCAAATCGCATCAGCACAGCGAAACACGCAAGGTGAAGGCCCCACACCGGGCAGAAGGCCGCCTCACTGAGGATGGGTACGGAAGAGAGCACGCACTCGGGATGGATGGCGGCCAAAAAAGCCGCACACCAGCCGACGCGATCATCCCACAGCAACTTGCCGAGCCAACCCGTGGCGATGACTCCGAGCGTACCAAGAATTGCCCCCACCGCCCGCCCTAGAAAAAGCGGGGGCGAGTCTCCGGAGATCAGGAACAAGGGGGCCAATAGGAGGGGATAGCCCGGCGTTCGGAAAACGCGGCCGTACTCTCCGTACCGAAACGGTTCACCTCGGGCCAACGCCCCCGCCAGATGCCAGTAGCTTAGGCTGTCGCCGAAAACCAATCGACCCTGAAATCGCCAATCCCAAGCGACCGCAGCCCCCAGTCGCACCGAGAGCGCGAGCGCAATCAAGACGATCCAGAGCCATCGCCTATCCGTTCGCATGAATACGTCGCTTGATTCCATGCCCCAACTTAGGGACCTAATCTACGGAACCACCCGCGCGAACTGCGGTACAGCCTGGCGGAGCCGAGAATCCCGGGTGCGCACCGCCTCCAGTGGGCGATTCAGCCTTCGTGACCACAGCATGGTAGTGTTCCGACCGTGAATCGGTCAACACGGCTTGGGACTTGGCGGTCTAGGCAATATGCACCGGCCGGAGCGTCCTGAGGCTATGGAAAATCCTCATCATGGTTCTGGACTTCGGCCGGGCGTTGGGTATACTCAATCCCTATTGCAATGAGTACTTTCACCGCCAGCGTTGCGGCGGCCGACCCGCGCGAGAAAAGTCCTGTTTGCGTCTTACCGTAACACTTGCCCCACGAATGAGGAGGATTGCAATGGCTGGAATGCTGCCGGACTATGTGGCGTCGGCCAAGCCCGTGCCAAAGGAGAATCGAACGCCGTGGTACGCGAGTACCGCCCCGACGTACGCGGGAATCTTCCTTTGGTTCGTGTTTTGGCATCAGGTGCCCGTCATTAAGGAGTTGGTGAGTGGGCGCGGCATCCCCTTGAATGCCGGCGGGGCGCTGTCGCAAGGTGTAGGAATCGCCCTTCTGGCCCTCGTGGTCTCCGCCTTGTTATGCCACTACCTTTTCTATCTCGTACCTGGAAAACTGGGGGTGAAAACGGGCTTGCCGCTTTACATCGTGGGTACTTCGACGTACGGTGTCCAAGGCGGCTTCATCATGCCCGGCTTCCTGATGGGATGCCTGCAGTTTGGCTGGTTGGCGGTCAACGCCTTCTTCACTGCCGGTTTGTTATGTGCGCCTTTCGGAGTGGGTTTCGGCAGCCCGACCTATGCCCTCGTTGCCGTCGCGTTTATCGTCTTGGCGACATTCATGGGACTGAAGGGGATTCAGTACGTCGGGCGAGTGGCAACGTACTTGCCGCTCTTCCCCTTGACCATTCTGATTGTTTTGACCCTCGTCTCAGTGGGCGGGCTTGTGCAGTTCGATCACAAGAAGCTGGTCGAGGCCGGCAAGGAACCGCTGCCTGCCGCCGCGCAAAGCGAAGCAGGGAAGGAAACTCCGGCAGCGCAGGCACCTAAAGCTGCCGACGCTTTGACCGTGTGGGGAGTGTTCGTGGCGATCGCGACCTATGTCGTGGGGTTCTTCGCTACGGCGGGAGCGGCCGGCGTGGATTTCGGAATGGGCAATCGCGACGAAAACGACGTCAAATGGGGCGGCCTGGTGGGCATTGCCGGAGCCATCATCCTGACGGGAGGCCTGTCTCTGCTGATTGCAGCGGGGGCCGCCGGCGCCGGTCTGCTCGACAAGCCCCCGGTCCTGCAAACATCAATCATCATGAGCAAGCTTGCTCCCAGCCTGGGTGAGGCGGCGCCGGGCGTCTTTTGGTATCTGTTGGCGATCGCGGCATTTCCGCCGGCCTGCTTCTCCAGTTTCATCGCCGCAAACAGTTTCAAGACCACCTTGCCGAAGGTCAATCCGTTCGTCTCGTGCGGTATCGGCGCCCTGGTGGCGATCCTGCTGGTGTTGAGCGGCTACGCCGGGAATGCGGCGGGCGTGTTCACGATCATCGGTGCTTCATTCGGGCCGGTGTGCGGCGCCATGGCCGCCGACTATCTGCTGGCCGGGAAACGTTGGGCCGGTCCCCGTGCGGGATTCAATCCGGCGGGTTGGATCTCGTGGATCGTGGGCTTTGTGGTGGGGGGCATCGATTTGGTGATCGGAACCAGCTATGTGCCGTGCCCGCCGGTCGCCGCGTTCATCGTCGGGTTCGTGCTCTACGGAGTTCTGTCGCTGGCTGGACTCGAGACGCAAACCCTGGAATTGCCCGCCGACGAGGCGTGAATCGCAAATAGATCGTTGACGGCGGTCTGCTGTGCGCCGTTCACGGATCGCGTTCCGGCCTTTCCGGCGGAACGTTAACCCGTGTGCACCTTGGCGGCAACAAGAGTGGAATCGGTAGTTGCAACGAATCGTGTGACGGCGGAGCCTTCCCTCCGTGGAAGGCTCCGTTGCCTTTTGCTTCGTTAAGGGCCGGCAATGCGAACGACTGGGTTCTTGGCGGTTTTCGCGACCTTGGGGTTGTGCAGCGGTGCTCTTGCTCAAGCGCCGCAGGCTCGTCCGAACGTGCTCATCGTCATGGCCGATGACTGCACCTACAACGACTTGCCGATCTACGGAGGTCGCAATGCCCGGACGCCGCATCTCGATCGGCTGGCACGAGAGGGCTTGGTGTTCGATCGCGCGTATCTGAGCATGGCGATGTGCCAACCCTGCCGCGCCGAACTTTATACCGGCCTGTACCCGATGCGCAACGGTTGTTGCTGGAATCATTCCGCGTCTCGTCGAACGATCGCCGGCATGCCGCAACATCTGGAGCGGTATGGGTATCGCGTGGGGCTGGCGGGGAAGGTCCATGTGGAACCGCGAGAGGTTTTCCCGTTCGAGCAAGTCCCCGGTTTCTGCCCCAATTGCACGGCCGACCCCACCCCGCCGCATGATTTGGCTGGGATCCGCGAGTTCATGACCCGGCGGCCGGATCAGCCGTTCGCCTTGGTTGTGGCTTTGGTGGAGCCGCACGTACCCTGGGTGATGGGCGACGCATCGCAATACCCCACAGACCGGCTCCGTCTCCCGCCGCATATCGCCGACACGCCGAAAACGCGCGCGGATTTCGCGGCGTACCTGGCGGAGATCACTTATATGGACGGGCAGGTGGGGGAAATTCTCGAATTGTTGGATGAAATCGGTTTACTCGAGAGCACGCTGGTTCTGTTCACTTCCGAGCAAGGCGCGCAGTTCCCCGGATGCAAGTGGACCAACTGGGACCTTGGCGTGCACACGGCTTTGGTGGCACGATGGCCGGGAAAGGTGCCCCAGGGGAAACGAACCGCGGCCCTCGTCCAATACGCGGATTGGTTGCCGACCCTGCTGCAGCTTGCAGGGGCATCGGATTCGGAACTGGAGGCGTTCGACGGCCGCAGCTTTCTTGGGACGCTGCTTGGCCGGGAGCCGATACACCGCGATTACGTGTATTTTGCGCACAACAATTTTCCCGAGGGACCGCCGTATCCTATCCGGTCCGTCTCCGACGGCGAGTGGCACTACATTCGTAATCTGACTCCTCAAGAGATCTACATCGAAAAGCACGTCATGGGCCTTCAGGGAGGCGGGGCGTTGCACAATCCCTACTGGCCGACCTGGGTCGGCTCTTCCTGGAATAGTCCGCGAACCTACCGGCTTGTAAAGCGATACGTTTCTCGACCAGCCGAGGAATTGTACCGCACGGCCGACGATCCGTTTGAGATGATCAATCTGGCCGAAGACCCGCAGTACGCTGCGGTCAAGTCGCGTCTTTCCAACGAATTGGACCGCTGGCTCGAGGAACAGGGAGACCCCGGAATCCCTCTCGATACGCCCGAGGGACATCGCGCCATGAAGGAGGGGCAACCGTCGTACTGAGGAGTGCGCGCCCGCCCACAATACTTTTCCAGGTTTGGGAGAGTGCCGACGGAGTCCGTTGTCCGCCATCCCAATTCCGAATGGTTGAGAGTCACAAGCATGAAACCGCACATTTGTTCGCCAACGCGAGCATTGGTTGTAAGCCTTTGTTGGATACTGGCATTCTTGCTCGGCGTGAAGGCACAGGCTTCGTCCCCCTCCCCGACGAAACCGAATATCGTAATCATCTTGGCCGACGATCTCGGCTATGGCAGCTTGGGATGCCAGGGCGCGCCCGCCGATTTGGTGCAGACTCCCAACATCGACCGCCTAGCCCGCGAGGGGATGCGGTTTACCGACGCCAACACACCATCCTCGGTTTGCACGCCGACGCGCTATGGCTTGCTCACCGGGCGATACTGTTGGCGATCCTCCTTGAAACAGGGAGTCGCGAACGTCTTCGATCCGCTGCTGATCGAAACGGATCGCCCGACGCTTGCCTCGCTGTTGAAACGGCATGGTTACCATACGGCCATGATCGGCAAGTGGCACTTGGGCTATGGCAGCGTCAAGCCGGTGGATTTCACCGGGATGCTCAAACCGGGGCCGTTGGAATTGGGTTTCGATTATCAGTTCGCCGTTCCCCAGAACAACGGCGACTTGACCGGCGTCTATATCGAGAATCACCGAGTATTCGGCCTTCGATCCGCCAAGCGAGATCCGAATCCCGGCACCACGTTTTACGGTTCGACGTACTTGGGATTGGACGCACCCAAGCGAGATGACTCTCGCAATATGCCCGTGCTTACCGACAAGGCCTTGGCTTGGTTGGGACAAGTTCCCAGGAAGGAACCGTTTTTTCTGT
>Ga0067045_1028482_pt1 | contig 32612 bp, 24 predicted proteins | sample TerdegcTABiofilm_FD_59184 | JGI IMG/M metagenome (GOLD analysis project Ga0067045, IMG submission 59184) | Combined Assembly of (Gp0054472, Gp0054536) Wastewater bioreactor microbial communities from Singapore -Terephthalate degrading...
CCGGCTCGCGGCAGCGGAAGGCAGCCCCTTCGCGCTATTTAGCGATCAGGCCGCTGATCATGCCCCCCGCCACTTCGATGCAAGTGGCGTTGACGGCGTCGTTGGTCACGATGAAGCAGATAGCGTCTGCGATCTCCTCGGGCTCGATGAGCCGGCCGAGGTGCACCCCGGACAGGATCTTGGCCAGGGCTCCCTGGTCCATGCCCTTGACCATGGGGGTGCCGACGTAGCCCGGAGCGACCGAGGCGACCCGGATGCCCGTGATGCCCTTCATCTGGAACTCGCCGACCAGGATCTTGGGCCACAGGGCCATGGCGGCCTTCGTGGAGGAGTAGTTGATCTGCCCCACACCGCCCTGCTTCTGGATGGAGGAGATGGTGATCAAGACTCCCTTCCAGCCATGGTCGACCATGCGGGACGCGGCTTCCCGGATCGTGATGAAGGGCCCTACCAGGTTGACGTCGATGACGGCCCGGAAATCCGCGGTGGACAGGACCTTCTTGACCTTGCCGGTTTCCTTGTCCGGGGAGATCATGAGCCCGTCCTTGATGATTCCGGCGCAGGGAACCACCACGTTGATGGCTCCGAATTCCTTGACCGCGAAATCCATGAAGGCCGCGGTGTCGGCGTCGTCGGTGACATTCAGGACCTTGCCGGCCGCCTTGCCTCCGGCCTTCTTGATCTCGGCGACCACCCGGTCGATGCCGGCCTGGTTCATATCCCCGATGACGACGGACGCGCCCCGGGCGGCCAGAGTCTTGGCGACGGCCTCCCCGATACCGCTTGCCCCGCCCGTTATGACGGCCACAGCTCCCTTGATTTCCATAAAGCCCCTCCTGATAAAGATGACCATGGTCAATGACCAGGTTTGTTGACTGCGGTCATTGTAACGCGGTATTTTCAGAATTGTCAAAAAAAATATTGATCTTTCCGCAAAACCGGGTTATATAGTGGTTGGACCGGACGAACCCACCCGACTTCCTCGAAACGGCCGCGCGCGGGGCGCATTCGACGCCCGCTGGAAGCATTGCGGATGGAGGAGTCACAATGAAAATCGACAAGATCATGAGCGCCGCGGACGCCGTGGCCCGCATCAAGAACGGAGCCGTGGTGGCCACAGAGGGCTTTGTCGGGAACGGATTCCCCGAGGAGCTCGCCGTGGCGCTGGAACAGAGGTTCAAGGATACCGGGGCTCCCCGGGACCTGACCCTCGTGTACGCCGCGGGCCAGGGGGACGGAAAGACCCGGGGCTTGAACCACTTCGCCCACGAGGGGATGGTTAAGAGGGTCATCGGAGGACACTGGGGACTGGCTCCCGCACTGGGCAAGATGGCCATGGAGAACAAGATCGAGGCGTACAACCTGCCCCAGGGCTGCGTCTCCCACCTGTTCCGCGCCATCGCGGGCAAACGGCCTGGGCACATCACCCATGTAGGGCTGAAAACCTTCGTGGATCCCCGGAACGGCGGCGGGAAGATGAATTCCAAGACCACGGAGGACATCGTCGAGCTGTTGACCCTGGACGGGAAGGAGTACCTGCGGTACCGGACCTTCCCGCTCGACGCGGCCCTGATCCGAGGAACCTCCGCGGACTCGAAGGGCAACATCTCCATGGAAAAGGAGGCTCTATTCCTGGAGAACCTGGCGATCGCACAAGCGGTCCACAATTCCGGCGGGGTGGTCATCGCCCAGGTTGAGCGCATCGTGGAGGACGGCTTCCTGAACCCCAAGGATGTAATGGTTCCCGGCATCCTGGTGGACTGCGTGGTCGTGGCCAAGCCGGAAAACCACTGGCAGACCTTCGCCACCCAGTACAATCCCGCGTACGCCTCGGAGGTACGGGTTCCCGTGGCGTCCCTGAAACCCATGGAGATGTCCGAGCGCAAGATCATCAGCCGCAGGGCGGCCATGGAGCTCCATCCGGGCACCATCGTGAACCTGGGGATCGGCATGCCCGAGGGGGTGGCCATGGTGGCCGCCGAGGAGGGCATCCTGGACGCCTTCACCCTGACCGTGGAGCCCGGACCCATCGGCGGCGTCCCCGCGGGGGGCCTGGATTTCGGGGCCGCCACGAACGCGGAATGCCTCGTGGACCAGCCCTCCCAATTCGATTTCTACGACGGCGGCGGCCTGGACCTGGCCTTCCTGGGGTTGGCGCAGGTGGACGAGCAGGGGAACCTGAACGTCTCCAAGTTCGGTCCCAAGTTCGCGGGCGCCGGGGGCTTCATCAACATTACCCAGAACGCCAAGAAGGTCTTCTTCCTGGGAACCCTGACGGCGGGAGGCCTGGAAGTCGCGGTCGAGGGCGGAAAGCTCAAGATCCTCAAGGAAGGGGAAGTCAAGAAGTTCGTCAAGGCCGTGGAGCATAAGACTTTCAGCGGGGAATACGCCTCCCAGGTCGGGCAGACGGTGATGTACATCACAGAGCGAGCCGTGTTCGTCCTGACCAAGGAAGGTCTCGAGCTGACCGAAATCGCGCCCGGGGTGGACCTGAAGAAGGACGTGCTGGATCTTCTGGAGTTCAAGCCCATCCTTCGAGGCACACCGAAGCTCATGGACCCGAGGATCTTCGCGGACAAGCCCATGGGGCTTGCCGGGAATTAGAGAACCGTGAGGCTTTTTCAAAACTCTGGGAGTTTTAAAAAAGCTACCTTGAAATCCGCGATTGGCGAGCAATCGCAAAGCCGATTTCAAAAGTGACCGACTTTTGAAATCGGCTCCGTATCTTAACAATTCTAATTAACGCTCCGGCAGGGAAATATCCTTGCCGGAGCCGTTTCCGGGTTTATTGATACAATCCTAACGATTATGGTATGCTCCCCGGGCGGAGGATTCATGACCAAGCGTACGAACAAGCGGCAGGAACAGGCGGCGTCGACGAAAGCCGCGTTGTTCGAAAGCGCGATAACCTTATTCAACGAAAAAGGCTATAACGAGGTCACCATAGAGGAGATCGCCCAACGGGCGGGCACCGCAAAAGGCAGCTTCTATACATACTTCCGGACCAAGAGCGACATAATCATCGAAGAATTCCGTGCCATCGACGACTACTACAAGCGTTTCGAGAAGACCCTGTCCCGATACCCGAACGCCCTGGAGAAGATTTACGCCTTCAACAGGGCCCAGATGAAGTACGTCCGAGACCAGGTGGGTCTCGAGATGCTCAAGATCCTCTATTCCAACAACATCATCGAACCCAGCACGGAGAAGATCCTGATCGACACGAACCGCTACCTCCACGGCCTCATCCGAGGGATCATCGAGGAGGGACAGCGGGAGGGAATTTTCCGGACCGACGTGTCCGCGGACCGACTCGCCCTGCTGTTCACCCGGGCGCACCGGGCGGTCTTCCTGGACTGGGCTATATCCAACAATTCCTTCGACCTTGTAAAGGACGGCGTCGAGTTCTGCAAGGTCATCGTGTGCCCCGCCTTGATGGCCAAGGGCGACGACAATTCCGCAACCAAGACCTCCTGAAGCTCCTTCGGCCGGGTTAACCGGATAATTATTTATCTACATACCTTCCTCCACCCCGGCTTTTTCCTTGGAACGATAAATTATTATTGACTCTGGTCATCGAAAACCGACGATTTCAAAAAAAATGTTGACAGATACCAAAACCCGGGATACGGTAAAATGACCGTAACCAATGACCATGGTCATTGACCACGGACAACCCAACATGGAGGCGGATATGAGCAAGGTCTCGATCGTCGGCGCCTATAACACGAAATTCGGTTCCTTCGTCAACAAGAACAAAGAGACGGGGGAGATCACGGACACCTGCTCGATCTACGAGCTGATCGCAGAGGCGGCGCAGGGTGCCGTGAAGGACGCGGGTCTGGATCCGGCCCAGATCGACGGAGTCTGGGTGGGGTCCTTCGCTCCCGGCCTCTTCACCAGCCAGGATCACCTGGGTCCGATCGTCCTCGATTCCTTCCCGGACGCTCTTAGGTTCAAGCCCACCCAGCGGGTGGAAGGAGCCTGCGCGAGCTCATCCATGGCCCTCTACAACGCCCTGTACGCCATCGAAAGCGGACGCTTCCGGAACGTGCTGGTGGTCGGAGTGGAGAAGATGAACCTCCTCAAGACCGCCGGCGTCACCCACGCCCTGGCCGGGGCTTCCTACTGGCCCACCGAGGGCGGAGTCGGGATGACCTTCCCCGGGCTCTTCGCGGAGTACGCCAAGGGATACGCCAAGCAGTACGGACTTTCCCCGGAAAAGCTCCGGGAAATCCTGGCGGCCGTCGCGGCCCTGTGCTACAAGAACGGCCTGGAGAACCCCCTGGCCCACTTCGGCAAGGGCGGTCCCTCGGACAAGCTGGGCCTGCATACGGCGGCCAACATTCTGGCTCTTCCGGACGAGAAGAATCCCATGATCGCCGAGCCCCTGCGCCTCCACGACTGCTCACTAGTGACCGACGGCGCCGCCGCCCTGGTCCTCAGTCCCACGGAGGAGGCCAAACGGCGGGCCGGCCCGGCGGTGGAGATCGCGGGGATCGGCCATACAACGGAGCGCATGGCCATCAAGGACCGGGTCAACATGTACGACCTGATCGCCGCCAAGAGGGCCGTCCAGGCGGCCTACAAGGAGGCGGGTATTACGGCGAAGGATCTCGGGGCCGCGGAAGTCCACGACTGCTTCACGATCACCCAACTCCTGTGCACCGAGGCCCTGGGTCTCTCCGGGGACGGCAAGTCGGGCTTCGAGTACGAGGCCGGCCGCTTCGGACCCGGGGATGACTGTCCGGTCAACCTGTCCGGTGGCTTGAAGGCCAAGGGCCATCCCGTCGGAGCCACCGGGGCGTCCATGCATGTCCTGCTGTACAAACAGATGACCGGCAAACCGATCGGCCAGCCCCGACTCAAGGGGGCGCCCGAGGTGACGGCCACCCTGAACGTGGGAGGATCCGCGGCGACCAACGCGGTCAGCGTGCTTCGCAGGATACGATAAAAAGGCGGCCGGCCGAGTCGGGAGACGAAGCCGGCTGTTTAATAAATCGCGCAAGGAGGTAATCGGGATACGGATGAGGAAGACGGGTTAATCCCCGGCAAGGAGCGGAGTGCGTCCGGTCCGGGACAAGCGCTCCGAGTTACGGATGCGTACAAGAATCCTGCCTGTCAAAGGAGTACCGAACATGTTAGGAGTCATCGGTATCATCGTTTCCCTAGGACTTCTGATGTACCTGGCCTACCGGGGCATCTCGGTCCTGATCCTGGCCCCGATCCTGGCCCTCTTCGCGGCCGTGTTCTCGGGGATGCCGCTCATCGCCACCTACACCCAAGTCTTCATGCCGAACCTCGCCAACTACCTGAAGCTGTACTTCCCGGTGTTCATGCTGGGGGCCATTTTCGGGAAGGTGATGGAGGAGACCGGCAGCGCCAAGGCCATCGCCCACGCGATCGCCACCAAGCTGGGCAAGGACAAGGCCATCCTGGCCGTGGTCCTGACCTGCGCGGTCCTGACCTACGGCGGCGTGTCCCTCTTCGTGGTGGTCTTCGCGGTGTACCCGATCGCCGCCCACCTCTTCCGCGAGGCCGGAACCCCCAAGCGGCTCATCCCGGGCGCCATCGCCCTGGGTTCGTTCACCTTCACGATGACGGCCTTCCCGGGCACGCCCCAGATCCAGAACGCCATCCCGATGCCCTTCTTCAAGACCACCGTCTACGCGGCCCCGGTCCTGGGCATAATCGGCGGCCTGGTGATGTTCGCCGGCGGAACCCTCTGGCTCATGGCCCGGGCGAAGAAGCTCAACGCCCAGGGCGAGGGCTACGGGAACCACCCGAACGAGCAGATCAAGGAATTCGACGGAGCCAACCTTCCGAACTTGGTCGTCGCGCTCCTGCCGATCCTGATCGTCCTTGTTTTGAACTACATCATAGTCACCTTCATCTACACTGCGAACAACCCGGCCTATGATTACCTCAAGGCCAAGCCCTTCGAGACCAACATCAACTCCGTGCGCGGCAACTGGGGCCTCATCATCGCCCTTATCGCGGGTATCGCGGTTTCGATCCTGACCAACCTGAAGCACCTCAAGGTCAAGGAAACGGTCAACGCCGGCGTCTTCGGCTCCATGCTGCCCATCCTGAACACCGCCAGCGAGGTCGGGTACGGGAACGTCGTGAAGACCCTCTCGGCCTTCGCCATCGTCCAGGCCGCCCTTCTGTCCATCTCCGACAACCCCCTGGTGACCGCGGCCCTGGCCACGAACGTCCTGGCGGGTATCACGGGCTCCGCGTCCGGCGGCATGAGCATCGCCCTGGGCGCCATGGGCGAGACCTTCTACCAGCAGGCAATCGCCAAGGGCATCAACCCCGAGGTCCTTCACCGCGTGGTGGCCATCGCCTGCGGCGGCCTCGACAGCCTCCCGCACAACGGAGCGGTCGTCACCCTGTTGGGCATCACCCAGATCACCCACAAGGAAGGCTACGCCGACGTGGGCATGGTCTCCGTGGTGATCCCCGTCCTTACCTGCGTGCTCGTCATCATCCTCGGGAGCATCGGCATCGTATAAGCCGGCCTGGAAGAGCTCCTTCCCGGGGGAGGCCCTTAGAACTCCCCCGGGTTTTCCTTTTTGAGGGAGGTGCCTATGATCCGTACCATTGGAATCGTCGGGGCCGGGCAGATGGGGGGCGGGATCGCCCAGGTCTGCGCCCAGGCCGGATACGAGGTGATCCTGTTCGACGTGGCGGAGGCCCAGCTGGCCAAGGCCAAGGCGACCATGGAGAAGAGCCTGCGGAAGCTCGCGGAGAAGGGCGGGATCGATCCGGCCGCAGTGGATCCGGCCCTGGCCCGGGTTAAATCCGTATCGGACTTGGAAGCGATGGCGGCCGTGGATCTCGTGGTTGAGGCGGTCAACGAGAACGAGGCCCTCAAGCTGGATATTTTCCGGAAACTCGACGGCATCCTCAAAGCCGAGGCCATCCTGGCCTCGAACACCTCATCGATCTCGATCACGAAGCTCGCCTCCGTAACAAAGAGGCCGGACAAGGTGATCGGGATGCACTTCTTCAATCCCGTACCCCTCATGAAGCTCGTGGAGATCATCCGGGGGCACGAGACCGGCGACGATACCTACGCGGAGGTGGCGGAGCTGGCGGCCAAGCTGGGCAAGGAGAGCGCCGTGGTCCAGGATTATCCCGGCTTCATCGTGAACCGAATCCTGGTGCCCATGCTGAACGAGGCGGCGTTTGCCGTCTACGAGAACCTGGCGTCTCCCGAGGACATCGACAAGGCCATGAAGCTCGGGACGAACCAGCCCATGGGCCCCCTGACCCTGGCGGACTTCATCGGCTTGGATACCTGCCTGGCGATCATGGAGGTTCTCTACGACGGCTTCAAGGATCCGAAGTACCGGCCCTGCCCCCTCCTGGTGAAGATGGTGCGGGCGGGATACCTGGGGCGCAAGTCCGGCCGGGGCTTCTTCGTGTATAGTTGACCGGGACCTGGAAATCATCGATCCAACAGGATCGACAATATGAGGGAAGGATGAACAAGATGGGGATCTAGAGCAAAGCTCTCTTCATCTCTATCTTGTTCATCTTGTTTAATCTTGTTGATCCTGTTGGAATTTATGGTTCCAAGCCCGATAGTTTAGCCCCGTTTCGGCGGCGCCGCGAAGGAAGACCGGATCAGGGCGGCCAGGGCGCCGAGGCCCGGGTCCGAGGGGCCCGCGAAGCCCAGGTCCGCAAGGGCGTCCGTCCGCTCCCGGGACATCCACCGGTACAGACCCCGCCCGGCTTCCTTCTGGTCCGGATTGGCGTGGGCGATCCTCACCAGGGCCAGCATCTCCTCGGCGGAGAACATCTTGTAGCGGCCGCCGGATACGATATGGTAGGTCTGGCCGTCCCGGGACCGCTCGATCCGGAAGGACGGGAGCCGGGCAGGGCCTCGGCCTCCCGCGGCCGGGCCTTTGCCCGGTCGGCCCGCGGAGGCCTCCGACCGGGAAGCCTCCCTCCGTTCCTCCGCCTCGTTGAGTCGCTCCACCTCCATGTTGTACCGGTGGATGTGGGCCTGCTCCAGGAGGAAGTCGAGGCCCTCCTCGTCCAGTTCTTCCAGGATGGATTTCAGTTCCTTGAGCAGGGCCGCCTTCCGGCTCTTGCCGGGGCCGCGCGCCGCGGCCGAGGTTCCGGCTCGACGCGGAGGCGATCCCGAGTTAGGAGAGGCCGGTTCCTCCATGACGGAAGCCCGGCCCGGTTGGCGCGCCGGAGCGACCGGCGCGGGCTCCGGCGCCGGTCGGGCCCGCGCGGCGGCGGTGTTCTCGGCGGAGGGTCCGGCTCCATCGATCTCGTCCCGCAGGGCCTTGGACAGGCGGTCCAGGAATTTCGGGTCCGGTTTCCCGGGGGCCTTGGTCTTCTTGGGTTTCCTGGGAGCCAGCTTCTTCTTGAGGGAAGCGATGTTGCGGTCCGCCATGGTTCCTCCTCGAGCTCAACGCATAGTAGTATTCTATCCGACCGGGGCCGGAAAATCCGAGGCGGACGAAAGGTTTCGCCGAAAGGACGGCCTCGGCATGGAGAACGGATGAACCACGAGGATATCTACAAATCCTGCCGGGAAGCCCGGGAGGAACTCGCGTACTTCATGCGGCGCCTCTATGAGCGGGGGTTGACGACCTGTTCCGGGGGGAACCTGAGCACCCGCGTCGGGGACAATCACGTGATTATAACCCCCTCGGCCCTGGACAAGGGACGGATCACCGGGGACCAGATCGGCCTTATGACCCTGGAAGGCGAGAACCTAACGCCGGCGCTCACGGTCAGCATGGAGGCCGGGATGCACCTCGAGGTGTACAAGGCGCGCCCGGAAGTCCGGGGGATCGTCCACGCCCACCCTGTGACCGCCTCCGGCTTTGCGGCCATGTCCAGGGACATCGACACCACTCTGACCGCGGAGGCCTATGCGGTGCTGGGCCGACCCGGAGTCGCCCCCTACGCCCTCATGGGAACCCCGGCTTTAGCCGAAAGCGTCGCCCGGGCGGTAAAGGACGCGGACGTGGTGATCCTGGAAAACCATGGGATCTTGACCGTCGGTTCGAGCATCCTGGCGGCCTTCGACCGACTGGAGGTCCTGGAGGCGGCGGCCAAGATAACCCTGTTTACGGCCCTCCTGGGAGGGGCGGCGCCCCTGACCCCGGAGCGGCTCGCCGAGCTGGACGCTTGGAAGGCGTCCCGGACCTGAGACGCCGCTGCTTCCCGGAAACGAAGGTGGCTATTTCAAAACTCAGGGAGTTTTGAATAAGTCTCTATTGTCTACGGCCGGGGACCGACCTCATCCGTGTACCTGACCCCCAGTCTCTTCAGGGTCTCCGGCTTCGGAATCCCTTCCGGGGTCCATCCCCGCAGGCGATAGTACTCGTCCAGGGAGGCGTCCAGGTCCGGGGGCAGGTTGTTCCCGGCGCCCCCGCCCTTGGGCACGAAACGGATGCGGTCCGGCAGGGTGTCGTCCTTCCGGGAGACCCCCAGGGCGCAGTTGTAGGCGCGCTTCAGGTTGAAAATCCGCTCCCCCGCGGTCAGGAACTCTTCAATGTCCAGGTTCCACCCGGTTACGAGGTTGAGCCATTCCAGGGCCACCGTCGCGCTGACACCTCCGTTCATGGAGAGTTTGCAGAGTTTCAGGCTGTCGAACAGGCCCATGAGATCCTGTGAGGCTATGACGAGTTCCGCCTTGCGCTCCGTACCGAACCGGTCCTGGGCTGTGGGGAAGCCGCGTTCGGGCAAGGGAATGGTCTTTTCGAAGACGTAGGTGAAGCCTTGGAGGTGGCAGGCCCCCCGGTTGCTTGTGGCGTAGGACAGGGCCAGGCTGTTGAAGGCACGAGGGTCATGGGCGGGGAATTCCAGCCCCTTGGAGTGGATGGCGTAATCCGGCCGGCCGACGACCCGGGAAGCTCTCAATACGCCCTCCCCGAGGATCTCGCCCACCCCGCGGCGTTCTCCGATCAACCGCACCAGTTGCACCAGGGTCTTGCCGTCTCCCCATACGGGCTCGATGCCCCCCAGGTCGATTCCGGAGGTTTCGCCTCTCTCGAAGGCCTCCATCAGGAAACCGATGGCGGCTCCCGCGGAGATCGTGTCGATCCCGTACCGGTTGGACAGCTCGTTGGCGAGGATCACCGCCTCCGGATCGTCCACCAAGCAGTTGGAGCCGAACATGCAGGCCGTCTCGTACTCCGGGCCCGCTCCCAGGGTTCCGTCCGAGAGCTCCACGGTTCGGCCGCAGCCGATGGGGCAGCGTCCGCAGAAGAAGCGCTTCTTGAGCCGGCCGCTCTCGGCCAGGTGCTGGCCGGAAAGGGGAACGGCCCGGTCTCCGAAGCTCCCCTCGTTCCAGTTGCGGACCGGTATGTCCCCCAGGTCCTGGGAGCTGACGACGATGCCCGCGGTGCCGTACTTGACCAGGCGTTCGGTCTTTCCGGGTATTTCCCGGGCGAAGGCCGTGCAGGCCTTGGCAAGGGCCTGGGCGTCGTGAACCGGCCGGGGAGTCCTTCGCCCGGGGGCGGCCACCACTGCCTTTAGGCGTTTGGAGCCCATCACGGCCCCTATGCCGCAGCGCCCGGCCGCCCGGCCGTGCCGGCCGTCGTGGAGGACCGCGGCGATGCGGACCAGGCGTTCCCCCGCGGGGCCGATGCAGGCGGTCTCGGAATCGGGGAAGCGGGATTTATAGGCTTCATAGGTCTCGAAGGTGTCCCGGCCCCAGAGGTCCCCGGCGTCCTCGACGGAGGCGCCGTCCTCCCGCACGACCAGGGAGACGGGCCGGTCGGAGATTCCCCGGATCACAAGCGCGTCGAAGCCCGTCGCCCGGAAGGCGGAGCCCCAGGCTCCCCCGACGTCGCATTCCCCGAAGATCCCGGTCAGGGGACTCTTGGCCAGGATCTGGTGGCGTCCCGAGGTGGGCACGGAGGTGCCGCAGAAGGGACCCACGGCGAACACCACGGCGTTGTCCGATCCCAGGGGATCCGCATCCCGGGGGACGTGCCGCGCCAGAAGCCAGGAACCGATTCCGGAGCCTCCCAGGTAGGCCCGGATCACAGAGTCTTCCAGGGATTCGATCCGGACGGAGCGGGCGCCCAGGTCGACGATCAGGGTTTTGCCGAAGGTGAAACTCATACGAACTCCTGTCTCGAGACGGGTGCATCCATTGTATACTGGAATTCCGGTACGGTGGCCATAGGTCGCCGATCGATAAAAAAGGGGCTGCCCATGAAACTCACCACTCTCGTGGACAACGTGGCGTACGGCAATGGGATCCTTGCGGAGCACGGTCTTTCCGTCCACATCGAGGCGGGAGACGCCCGGGTCCTCTTCGACACGGGGCAGACCGACGCCTTTCTCCGCAACGCTGAGACCCTCAAGATCGACATCGCGGCTGTGGACGCCGTGGTCCTGAGCCACGGCCACTATGACCATACCGGGGGCCTTTCGGCCTTCCTTAAAGCCAACGACCGGGCCCAAGTCTACTGCAAGCCCGCCGCCCTGTTGCCGAAATTCCGGGAGGACCGAAGCATCGGGATACCTCCGGAGGCCCAGGCGTTCCGGGACCGCTTTGTCCTGGTCGAAGGCCCGACGGAGATCGCCCCGGGGTTAACGGTTCGGCCGTATATTCCGTTGAGGAACGAGTGGGACGGCCACATGGCCGGGTTTTCCGTGCCCGGTCCGGGCGGCCCGGTGCCGGACCTCTTCGAGGATGAGCTCTACCTTTCCCTGGACACCGAAGGGGGCGCCGCGGTCGTGACGGGATGTTCCCACCGGGGGGTCGCGAACATCGTCCGGGCCGCCCGGGACGAGTGCGCCGGGGAGATACGCCTGGTGCTCGGGGGTTTCCATGTGAAGGGCGACACCCCCGAGTCCATCAGGCGCCTGGTGGGGGAACTGGACCGCCTGGGGGTCCGGCGGCTGGGGGTCTGCCACTGCACCGGGGTGGACGGGTACGCGGTCATCCGGGGCCTGCGGCCGGACTCCTCCTTCTACAATCATGCGGGGAACACGGTGGAGCTGTAGATCCGTTCCGGACGCCGCCGCGACGGGCCGCCTCCATCCGGATCCGCGGCCCGTCGCCGTGGCCGCGGGAAGTCCCTCCCATCCGTCCTACCGCATCTCCCGCAGGGCTCTGGAGATCCCGAAGGCGTGGTCGCCGATCTTCTCGACGTGCCGAACCAGGTCGATGTACAGGAGCTCCAGTTTTACGTTCGCTCCGGCCTTGAGCCGCTTTCGGGCGCTTTTTTTCAGGGTTGCGCGGATGCCGTCGATCCGATCCTCGTATTCCGAGGCCTGGGCCAGCTGCTCGTCGGAGATATGCTTGTTCATGTTGGCCACCACGAAGCCCAGGAAGTTTTCCACCAGGAGGGTGTAGGGTCCCAGTTCCTCGAGCTTGAGAGCGTCGGTGGGCAGTTTCTTCTTTCGTCCGCGGTCCAGAAGGTGCATGAGGCTCAAGGAGTCGTCGGTGATGTTCTCCAGATCGTCCACGATCCGCAGGGAAGCCGCCAGGTCCCGGCGGGCGCGCTCGCCCATTTCGTGGGAAGCGCACTCCAGGATGAAGCCGGTCAGCTCCTCCCGCATCTGGTCCGCCCGGTCCTCCAGGGCGGCGATCGCCTCGATTTCCGGTTCCAAGTCCTCCGGCGGAGACTTGAGGGCCTTCCGGAACCGGACGAACATGTCCCGGGCAAGGGCGGCCATGTCGGAAATCTCCTTCTGGGCATAGAGGAGATTCATCTCCGGGGAGTCCATGATGGGCCCGGCCACGTACCGGAGCCGCTCCGGGGCGGCGGCCTCACCCGGCCGTTCCCGGACCAGGCGCTCCAGAAGCCCCGCGAACCGACGCACGAAGGGGAAGAGGACCAGGGTGTTCACGACGTTGAACACCGTGTGGAGCATCGCGATGCGGGTGGCCGCGTTCGCCTCCATTCCTCCCGGGGTCAGGGCCCCCACGAGGCGAAGGAACGGATCGAAGAGGGTCACGGCCCAGACCGTGCCCGCGACGTTGAAGAGGATGTGGGCCCAGGCGGCCCTGCGGGCATGGACCCGGGCGGCCAGGGAGGCAAGGAAGGCGTCGATGGTGGTCCCGATGTTGCACCCCAGGACCAGACCCGCGGCCATCCGGAAATCGATAACCCCCTCCAGGGCCAGGGTGATCACGATGGCCGTGGAGGCGCTGGAGGAATGGACCAGGATCGTCAGGATCGTTCCCACCAGGACGGATACCAGGACGGAGGCGAACCCCAATCCGGAGAACCGGGACAGGAAGTGGAGGACCTCGGGACTCGGCTTGGGCAGAGTGTGGGACAGGAAGTCCAGGCCGATGAAGAGGATCCCGAACCCGATCAGCGCGTCCCCGTAGTTCCGCAGGGCCTTGTTCCGGGACTTGATGTACGTGGAGAGGATGAACCCCACTCCGACCATGGGCATGGCCAGGAGGGTGATCTTGAACTTGAACCCGATCAGGGAGACGATCCAGGCGGTCACGGTGGTGCCGATGTTGGCGCCCATGATCACGCCCACGGCCTGGATCAGGGTAAGGAGCCCCGCGTTCACGAAGGAGACGACCATGACCGTGGTGGCCGAGGAGGATTGGACCAAGGTCGTCACCCCGAGGCCCGTCAGGACCGCGGCCAAGGGGCTCCGGGTCATCTGGTTGAGGGCGGACTTCAACCTGTCCCCGGCGGCGCGCTGGATCCCGTCCGAGAGGACCTTCATCCCGTACAGGAACAATCCCAGGGCGCCGATCATTTCGAGGGTCAGGGTCAGGACGGTCATGGGTACTCCTGAGGGTATGCTCCGGGGATAGACAAGAATCTTATACAATCCTTACCGGGTTTTTGCATAGTCGAACTGCTACGCGAACCGAGGCGGGGGGATGCGAAGCGTCCTCTTCCGGGGTATATTCTCGTCCGAGGCGGCAAGACGCGGCCGCCGGACCCGTATCCAGGAGACACACCATGCGGACCGGAATTTTTTCCGCTGCGGCTCTTGCGGCCGTTCTCTTGCTTTTCACCGCTTCTGCCCTCTCCGCGGACCCCCTGGCCTCCCGCGTGCCCGCCGACCGCGCCTCCGCCCTGGTCCGGGGGGAGGAATTCCGCCGCTCCTCCGCGGGACGGGAGGCGGACCTCGCCTGGGCGCCTTCCCACCCCCTGGCAGCCCGGGTCCAGTCCGATCTGCGGTCCGAGGAGCCGGACGTGGTCGTGGAAGCCCTGTACCTATGGAAGAAACCCCGCTCCGTCTCCCCGGAGGCGGAACTTCTCGCGGTCTACAATGTATTGCGGGCCGTCGGGACTCTCCAGGGCATCGAGTACTGGTCCGCCAGCCGTCGGACGATGCGGCTCTTCTACGAGGAGTCCTGGCGGGTCGTCTCCCCGGAGGACCGGACCCGGGTGCCCGACCAGAGGCTTACATCCCTGCCGCCCTCGGAGACCTTCACGGTCTGGCAGAAGGATCTCTCCTTCGGGGGGAACCTGTACCGTCTGGACTATCGGACCTCCCCGGACGGGGTGCTCCTGGAGTCCGTCAACCTCACCCGGATGTACTACAAGTTCGTCCCCGTGGCGGCTCCGGGAGCTCTCAAGGTGCGGGTGCTCGCACTGAACACCGACGAGGGGATCCTCTTCTGGGCCGTGTCCAGCGCCCGGGCCGCGGTGGTGCCCGGGGTGCGGGGAAAACTGGAGGATTCCTTCGGGAACCGGGCGGAGGCCGTTTTCCGGTGGTTCGCTTCGAGCGCGGCGGATACCTGGAAGATGCTGTAGCTTTCGTCCCCCCTATCCAACGAGGACGCCTTGTTTGTGCCTCTCCCCGGGCCGTGCTATAGTGGACCTATGGACAGAATCGGGGCAGAGCCGCCTTCGGCCCGGGACGTGCGCGACTCCGCGGAGATCCTGGCGGATCTGGCGGACGGGATGGCCACGGTCCTCCGCGGCAAGGACGGCTTCGTGCGGGACTTCCTGGCCTGCGCGGCCGCCGGGGGCCACCTCCTGGTGGAAGACTTCCCGGGTTTGGGCAAGACCACCGCGGCCAAGACCTTCGCGGCCCTTCTCTCCGGGGGGCCGGACTCCCCCGCCCTCTTCCGCCGCCTGCAATGCACACCTGATCTTCTGCCCTACGACGTGACCGGAGTGGACGTCTTCGACCCCGACGCCCGGGCCTTCGTCTTCCATCCGGGGCCCGTGTTCGCCAACGTTCTCCTGGCGGACGAGCTCAACCGGACCCCTCCCAAGGTCCAGTCCGCCCTCCTGGAGGCCATGGCGGAGGGGCAGGTCACCACCTCGGAGGCGACTCGTCCCTTGCCGGAATTTTTCTTCGTGGTCGCCACCCAGAATCCGGTCGAGACCGAGGGGACCTATCCCCTGCCGGCGGCCCAGCTGGACCGGTTCCTGATGAGGGTTTCCCTGGGGTACCCGGATCGGGAAGCGGAGCTCTCCATCCTCCGGGACGACCCCTCCGCGAACGTCCTGTCCGGGCTGTCGCCCCGGAGACCCGTGGAGGATCTGCTCTTCGTCCGGAAGACCGCCCGGCGGGTTTGGGCGGATCCGAGGCTTCTGGACTCCCTGGTGGAGCTGGTCTCCGTGACCCGGTCCCACCCGGGCATACTACTGGGCGCTTCCCCCCGGGCCGCTCTGAGCTTTCTGGCGGCGTCCCGGGCCCGGGCCCTCCAGGAAGGCCGGGGCTTCGTGGTCCCCCAGGACATCGTGGACCTGGCCGGGCCGGTTTTGGCGCACAGACTGCGTACCCGGGACCCCGGGTTCGACGTTTCCCGATGGCTCCGGGAAGAGGCGGCCGCCCGGACCGACCCTCTCCGAAGGGCATAGGCGGGCGATGAGGATTCCCGAGCCGCGAGGACGTGTCCGGAAGGCCCCGGGAACGGGATTCGGGCTGTCCGGTCGAGGGCTGGGCTTCTCCTTGTTGTCCGCGGGACTCCTTTCGGCCGGAATCCTGAGATCCGAGCTGGGCGCCTTGATTTCCGGGGCGGGCCTGGGCGCGGCGATCCTGACCTCCCTTGCGGGAGTCCTGGTCGAGGGCCGCCGCCGGGACCGCACCCTGTCCGCCGATCCCGAGGCCCTGGGGCTCGGCCTCTCCCCGGCGGCCCGGGACGGGAATCCGGGGCTGCGATCGGTCCTCCGGATCGAGAACCGGAAGATTCCTATTCCCCGGGCTCCGGGGATCTCCGCATGGGTCACCTTCCGGGGCCTATCCCGCACGGGCCGGACCGCGGTCGCCTCAACAGCTCTTCCCGCTCCGGGGGCCTCCCGGGAGGCGTCCGTTCCCGGCTGCGGAACTCTGTTCCGGGGGGTGTACCGGGGCCGAGCCGTCCTGGTCGCGGGAGACGCCTTCGGATTCTGGTCCTCCCGGCGGGAGCTTCCGGGCATCCTGGAGACCGCCGCGTTCCCGGAACCCGAGGACCGGGCTAGCGGGTTGCCCCGGGGGTCGGGAGGGGATCGGGAGGACGCTTCGGACCGAAGGATTCGAGGGGAGGACCGCTTTGATTCCCGGCCCTATGTTCCCGGAGACGACCCCCGCCGCCTCCACTGGAAACTCTACGCCCGCTTCGGGGACCTCTTCGTGCGGCCCGGGGACCTGGCACCTCCGCCCCGAAGGATCGTGAGGGTGCTCCTGGACACGGAACGGCCCGGTTTCCTGTCCGGCGAGGCGGGGAACGACTATCTGGACGCCCTGGTCTCCGCGGCCCTGGGATACGCCCTGGCCCTGGAGGCCCGGGGCCTGGAGGCGCGGTTTTCCGCGCCGGGGATGCCCGAGGCGCCCGCGGATTCGACAGGGAGGCTCTACTGGCTGGCGGATCTTGCCTGGGATTCCGTCTGGGAGGCTCCCGCCAAGGCGGGGCCGGAACCTCTGGTGGTCTTCGGAGCTCCCGGCGCGGCCCGAAGGGGATCCCTGCTGGCGGATCGGAAGTCCGCGGGGTGGGACACCGTCCTGATCATTCCGGACCTCCCCGTATCCCGGGGCTCGACCTTCTGGGCCCGGGTCTTCCTGGTCCCGGAGACTGGACCCCGGCGGGCCGGGGGAGGCGGGCCGGAAGGCCGTCCGTGCGCCGGGCCGCACGGAGAACCCGGGAAGGCCCTTCGGGCCGCCTTCCGGGAAGCCCTGGACCGTGAAGTCCGGGAGCTCTCGGGATACGGAGGCTTCGATGTCCGGGTCCTCTAGAGGGCTTCCCGTCCCGGCCCGGGTCTTCCGGATCCTGGCCCTGCTCCTCCTGGTCTTCCAGGCCCGTTTGCTGGTAGCGGACCTCGTATCCCTGCCCGGGGCCCTGGGGATTTGCCTGCTCTTGAGTCTGGCGGGCTTCGGGCTGGGCCGTACCCGGGCGCGCCTTTGGATTCGCCTGGCCGCCGCCGCGGTACTTCCCTTCGCCCTGCGATGGACGGCCTTCGCCATCTTCGGCCTCGCCGGAGCGGCGGCTCCGGGCCCGGGCACCGACGGGCTATATCCGGCCTTCGACGAGACCTTCTACCCCCTTCTGCCTCTATGTTTCTGGGCCGTCGCCTCCGCGGACGGGGCGGAGCGGAGCCGGACCTTCGCGGTCTTCGAGGCGGGGCTGGACCTTGCCCTCCTCGCGCTCCTTCTCGCGTCCCAGGGGGGATTCCGGATCACCCTCTATCCCCACCCCAGCCTTCTGGCCGCCGCGGCCGCGGTGCTTCTGGCCCTTAGCCTTGGGACTCTGGCCGCCCTGGCTCCCCGGGGCTCGGGAAGGAGTCCGGGCTTCCCGGTCCGGCTTGCCCTGCTGTTCGCGGTATTGGCCCTGGTCCTTCTGGCCTTTCTGGGCAAGTACGCCGAGGGAGCCGCCTCCCGGGGCGGGGGGCTCCTAAAGCCGACCCTATTCCGCTTCGACCTGTCCCGGTACCTCAAGCTGGAGACGGAGATTTCTCTCTCCGACGACCTGGTCATGATCGTCCGGAAGGACGCGTCGGATCCGAACGTCCTCACGCGTCGTTTCGTCCTATCGGAATACGACCGGCGGGGAGGCTTTCGGCCCGGACCCCCGGAGCCCGGCGCCCCCGAGAGCCTGCCCCGGGAGCCCGGCTCCTGGGACATCCCGGCCTGGGAGGGCCGGAGGTCCCTGGACCAGGAGTACTGGATCCTGAACCTGGAGCCCGGAGCCTTGTTGGCCGTGGACGCCCCGGTCTCCGTCGCCCCCTGGAGGCTGGAGCCGGGATCCTCCTTCGCCTCCGCGTATTCCCTGAACTCCCGGGCGGCGACCCCGGATCTCCCGCTCTTGCTGGAACGCTTCGACCCCGACCGGACGCCCCCTGCCTTCGCCCTCTCCGAAGCCGACCGGGACCGGTACACCCGGTGGGGGGAGGATCCCAGGATTCGGGACCTGGCCCGGGAGCTGACCCGGGACGCGAAAACCCGGTACGAGGCGGTGACGTCGGTGCTATCCCATCTACGGGAGAATTACTACTACTCCCTCAAGCCCGGGGCGGCGGAGGACGGGAACCAGCTGGCTCATTTTCTCTTCCGGAGCCGGAAAGGGTACTGCTCGTACTTCGCCTTTTCCATGACCCTCCTGCTTCGTTCCCTGGGAATCCCTTCCCGGGTCGCGGCCGGGTTCTTCCTGGATCCGGACTCGGCGGTCCTGGAGTTCCATCCCGTACGGGCGGACATGGCCCACGCCTGGACGGAGGTTTGGTTCGGGGAGTACGGGTGGGTCGCCTTCGACCCGACCAGCCGGAAACCCGCCCCGGGGGAGAGCTTCACGGAATCCCGGGGGACGGATCCCGCCCTTCTGGAGAGCCTCCTTCGAGAGATACTCCGCGGTTCCCGGGATTCGAGTCCCTCCCAGGGCTCGGGGACCGTAGCGGAAGTAAATCCCGGAGAGTCCCTACGCCGTGCCGCGGCCTGGATTCTCCGCCGCGCCTGGATCCTGATCCCCGGGCTCTGGCTGGCTCTGGCGACCCTGGCCCGGGCAGTCCGAGCCTTGCGTTTGCGGCTCATCCAGGACGGACGCCGGAGGCTCCTGGCCGCCTGGGAATCCCTGGAGGACGCCCTGGCGGCCGGGGGGATTCGGAGAGGGCGGGGCGAGTCGATTTTCGACTTCGCGGTCCGCCTGGACGGCATGCGGACCGGAGCCGGCGAGGAGGGCTGGGTCGCCCTGGCCCGGGACTGGGAACGGATTGTCCATGATCCCGCCGCCCCGGACGGGGCGGCGCGGGAGTTGGAGGCCCGGATCCGCCGGCGGCGCGGCCGGGTGATATCGGGAGTGCCGATCCCCCGCCGGGCCGCCGCCTTCCTGGACCCTCGCCCCGCCCTTCGACCCCTGCCGGGGGGCTCGAACCGCCGGGGAGGTCCGCGATGACGGAGCGAAGGCGTCTGAAGGTCGGGGTCGCCGCCCGGTCCCGCATCCCGGCACTCTTCCTGCTCGTCCTCTCGTTTGCCGCAGCCCCTGCCCAGACCCCGGACCTGGGAGCCCTGGAGGCCCGGGCCGCGGCGGCCGCGGAGGCCAACGACTACGGAGGGGCGGCGGCCATCCTGCGCGAGGCTCGGGCCCTCTTCCCCGAGAATCCCCGCCCCGCGGTCCTCCTGGGGGATCTCTACACGGATCGGTCCCTGCACGCCCTTGCCCTGGACGAATACCTGGCCGCCGAGAGCCTGGATCCGACGGACACGGGCACCCTCCAGCGGATCGCGGACTCCTACGGCTACCTGAACCGCGAGGAGGACTCCATCCGCTACCTGCGCAAAATTCTGGACCTGGACCCCGGAAGCTCCCGGGCGGTCGGGGACCTGGGCTGGATGCTCTTCAAGACCCACCGCCTGAAGGAGGGGGTCGAGCTCCTGGAGGAGGCGGAAGGGAGGCTGGGTCCGGACATCGGGTTTTCCATGACCCTGGGCACCCTGAGGGCCGAGCTCTTCGAGTACGAGGAAGCCCGCAGGAGGTACGAGGAGGCCATAGCAGGAGCCCGGTCGGAAGGATATTCCAGGTTCGTTTCGGTCGCGTACTATAACCTGTCCCTCCTGGAGTCCCGGTTCCGGAACTGGGACCGGGCCCTGGCCGCGGCGGACAAGTCCCTCGCGGCGGAGGCCCGGTCCAGCGGGTACCTTGCCCGGGGGGAGCTCAGGCTGAGGCGTATGGAGCTGGACGCGGCGTTGGCGGACTTCACCAGCGCCTTCGGGGTGGACACGACACCCCTGGCGCGCCTGGGCCTTGCGGAGGCGGCCCTGGCCTCAGGCCGTCTGGACGAAGCCTTGGCCTGGGTGCGGGAGGTCGAAGTCCTGGAGGAGCATCCCTGGATGGCCAGCTTCGGCACGGACCCCGAGAGCTTCGCCATGGACCTTCACGAGCTGCTCTGGGAGATACATCGGGGCCGGGCCGAGCTGGAAAAGCTGCGTCCGAAACGGGATTTCCGGGACGCTCTTGTCTCCTGGGTACGGTACCTCGCACGGTCCCTGCGCGCCCTCTGGCACGAGGGGCTCTTCCGCAGGCACGCCCGATCCGTGGCGGCGTCCTACGCCCGGGAGGGGGCCGAGCTTCCCGCGGCGGCCCATGCCTACCAGGCCTTCCTGTGGTATCCCCGGAAGGCCGCCCGTTACCTGGGCATGGCCCGGGCGTTGGAGGAAGCCCGGGTTCCGGGATCCCGTCCCTCCAACGACCTCGAGGCGGCCCGGCTGGCCCGGGATCCCCGGGCTATCCGGGCGGCCCTGGCAGCCCTCGATCCGGTCTGGGAACGGGGCCTTGCGGAGGAGGGGTTGGGAACCCTTGCGGAGATCCTTTCCCGGAGGGGCGGAAAGGCCGAAGCCCGGGCCGTCCTGGAGCGCCTGTGGACCCTGAATCCCGGCGCCCTGGCCCGGCGGGGGTTTTCCGTACCCGCCACGCTGGTCCTGGACGCGGTGCCCGAGGTGCCGGCCCGGACGCGTCGCTCCCTGCTCCGCCGCCTCCGCGCCCTGGGTTTGGAGCCGGAGTCCCCTTCGGATTCCCGGGCGGCCCCGGGGGCGTTCGAGCTCAGGCTTCGGCTGGACCGATCCGGGGCGGAGTTCTCCCTGGTTCAACGAGCCTCGGGCTCCGTTCTGCGGAGGGGATCCGCGTCCTTCGGTTCGGACTACGGGGCCTACGAGGTGGCGGAATTCGTGTTCAGGGAAGTGAACAGCGGACGGTGAACGGTGGACGGAGCGGAATTCCCGGCGCCGCGGATTCCATCGCTGCGTCGTTGATGGATCCTGAATTCCAGCAGCCACTTCTGTCCACCGTTCACTGTTTACCGTTTACCGCCTATACTGTCCCCGATGAAACGAGCCGCGTGGATCCTTGCGGCCCTGTTCGGGGCCGCCTTCCTGGGAGCCATCCTCATGAACGCCCGCCTTGTGGAGCAGAGCCGACGGGCCTTCGCGGGGGGCGTCTTCCGGGAGACCTCCAGGATCCCCAAAGCCAGGTTCCACCTGGTCCTGGTCATCCCGGACGACGACGATTCCTTCTTTTCGGGCCTGGCGGAGGGGGTGCGCGCGGGCGCGGGGGAGGCGGACGCGGTGGTGCAGGTTTTCAAGTACTCCGCCTCCTCGGCCGCCGAATCGGAGCGCTTCTTCGAGATAGCCCTGGGCGCCGGGGTGGACGGGATCATCCTGTACTCGCCCCGGGGGGAGCCTGTCCTGAGGAGGGCCGAAGCCGCGGCTCGGATGGGGGTCGTCTTCGTTCCCGTGGGGACCGACGTCCCGGAAGGCGGGCCTCCCGGATTCATCGGTTCGGCGTCCCTGCTCCAGGGGTTCGAGGGCGGCCGGCGTATCTGCGCCGTCCTGGGCTCGTCCGCGCGAATCGGGGTCATCCTGCCCGCCAACGGAACCGGTCCCGTGGAAGAGGAACCGCTGTTCATGGGACTTTCCGCCTCCATCCAGTCCTTCCAGGGCGCCCGGGTATCCGCCCTCACCCGGGCCCGGCCGGGGACCCTGGCGGGAGAGGAAGCCGCGTCGGCCATGCTCGGGGCGGATCCCTCGATCAACGCCATTTTCTGCGCTAATTCCCGGGATACCATGGGGGCGGCCCAGGTCGTCGTGGACCTCAACCGGGTCGGGGATATCCTTGTGGTCGGGGCGGACGAGACGCCCGAGATCCTGCGGTACATCGAGAAGGGAGTGGTGACCGCCAGCATCGTCCGGGATTCCAGGTGGATAGGACGGGAGGCGGTGCGAGCCTTCGCGCGCATCAAGGAAGGCGCGGCGCCCGCGGGACCGGTGGAGGCGGGGTTCTACGTGCGCACCGCCGAGGGGAGATTCCCGTGAGACGGGCCGGGGTCCGCGGGAAGATCATCCTCAACTCCGCCCTGGTCCTGCTCATCGTGGCCTCCGCGGTCCTGTACGCGGGCCTGGCCTCGGTGGAGCTGGCCCGAAGCGTGGAGATCCTCTTCCGGAACAACCGCCTGATGGAGGACATCCGGGATTCCCTGGGCCGGACGGAGGCTTCCCTGACGGTCTACCTGTCCACGAAGAGTTCCGATGCCCTTAAAGAGTACATCAAGTACTCCACCCGCCTCGCGGAGGACGGCCGCCGCCTGAACCGGGAGATCCGTGCGGACGAGGTCCTGTTGCTGGAGCGGGATCTGGCGGGCCTTCTGGATTCCTTCCTGGCGGAAACGGAAGCCTCCGTGGCGGCCAAGCGGGGTCGGGACGTCGCCGCCTATACGGAGCATTTCGAGGGGGCGGAGCGGACTCTGGACCTGGTCATGTTCCTGATCGACCGTATCGAGGGAATCTTCATCTCCGATTCCCTCGCGGCGTTTTCGGGCTTCAATTCCCGGGTGACCGCCGTCCTGGCCTTCAACGCGGTTCTCGTGGTCAGCGCCACCCTCATGGGCATGGCCATCCTGGTGAACTTCTCGTACAGACTGACCGAGCCCCTGGCCGAGCTCGCCCGGGCGGCGGAGGCCCTAGGCCGGGGAGACTACGACCACGACCTGCCTCCGCCGGGACGGCCGGACGAGATCGGAGTCATGGCCGCCTCTTTCGCCAGCATGCGCGAGTCCGTCCGTCGGGCCTTCGAGGAGCAGAAGGCCAAGGCCGAGCTGGAGAGGAGCCTGATGGAGGAGAGGGTGCGGCTCCTGGATATGGACCACAAGCTCAAGGACGCGGAACTCTTGGCCCTGCAGACCCAGATCAATCCGCACTTCCTGTTCAACACCCTGGCGGCGGGCCAGCAGCTGGCCCTCTCGGAGGGGGCGGACCGTACCGGGGATTTCATGGAAAACCTCGCGGCCTTCATCCGCTACGCCCTGAAGCCCCCTTCCCGGTCCGTCCGGGTATCCGACGAGATCGAATGTGTTCGCCTGTACATCTGGCTGCTTCGACTCCGCTTCGGGGAGCGGTACCGGTTCGAGGTGGAGGCGGACGAGGGGGCCCTGGGCGTGAGGACTCCGGCCCTGGTCCTCCAGCCCCTGGTGGAAAACGCCGTGGGGCACGGCCTCCGGGACCGGGAGGAGGGCGGGACGGTTCGGGTCTCCGCCCGCCTGGAAGGAGAGGAAGCGGTCCTTATGGTCCAGGATTCCGGCAGCGGAATGAGCGCCGAGGAGACGGCCCGGATCCTCGGGGAGTCCGGGGGTGACGGGGATCCCCGGGCAGGCATCGGTCTCCGGAACGTCATCCGCAGGGTCACCCTGGCCACCGAGGGGAGAGGACGGGTGGAAGTGGAATCCTCGGCGGGAGCCGGAACGACGGTGCGAATCCGCCTGCCGATCCTGGGAGACGGCCTATGAAACGCGTGCTGGTGGTGGACGACGAGCGGCCCGTTGTGGAGACGATCGAGCTGATGGTCCGGAGGGACCTGTCCGCGGAGTTCTCCGTGGTCGGCGAAGCCTCCTCCGGCCGGGAAGCCGTGGAGAAGGCGCAGACCCTGGCGCCGGACATCGTGCTCATGGACGTCTGGATGCCCGGCATTTCGGGGCTGGACGCGGTCCGGGAGATCCGCGCCCGGGGCCTTGCCTGCGTCTTCATCCTGGTAACCGCCTACGAGAGGTTCGACATCGCCCGGGAGGCCATGGAGCTGGGGGTCCTGGACTACCTTCTCAAGCCCGTGGTCCGGGACAAGCTGGCCGCCGCCCTTCGGGCGGCCGCGGCCTTCGCGGACCGGAGGTTCGAGCTTGAGCGGCGGGAGATAGAGCACCGGGAGCGGGAGGAGCGCCTTCGGTCCTTCGTGGAGGAGGCTTTCCTGAGGGCGGTGATGTCCGGGGACGGATCGGGATTCGACCCGGAACGGTACCGCGCCGCCCTGGGCATTCCGGGGACCCGGGCCGTCGTCGGAGCCGCCGCCTTTCGGGCGCTTCCGGGCTCCCCGGATCCTCGGGATGAGATTAGAGGGCTGTACGGATCGTTCCGCCAGGCGGTCCGGTACAAGACCCGGGCCCTCGCGGGACCCTTGAGGTCGGGGTTTTCAGCCGTGCTTCTACCCGTTTCGGGAACGGACTCGGCGGAAGCGGAGATAGAAGCCTTGCGGGCAGGATTGACCCAGGCCTTGTACGCGGAACTGAAGGACGGGCGTATACGGTTCGGGTTCTCCTCCGCGGCCCCCCTCGGGGAAGCGCCGGCTTCCTGGATCGCCGCCTACCGGGAGTGCCTGGGGCTGGGATCCCCCGAAACAGGGACCCGGAACGAGGACGTCCCGGACGCGGGGTTTCGGGAAGACGAAAGGGATTTCTCGGAATCCCTGGTCTCCGGGGATCCGGACCGCGCACGATGGGCCTTGGAACGGATCCTGGAAAGCTTGCGAATTGCGGGCGAGCCTTCCGTCGCGGTCCGGTACCGGCTCATCGGCCTCTTCGCGGAGGCCTGCAGAAACCTGGAAGTCCGGGGTTTCCTGGGGACCGGGACTGCAGGCCGCCTCCTGGACCTGGATGGCCTGCGTTCCGCCCCGGGATTGGAGGGACTGGCGGAGACGGCGCGGGCGCTGTTTTCCGCCATAGCCCAGGCCGTCGGCGAAGCGCCCCGCTGGTCCGTTCCCGTGGCCCGGGCGGCGGCGTATATCCGGGAACATTTTTCCCGTCCGATCTCCCTGGAGTCCGCTGCCGCGTCGATTCCTTTGTCCCCGGCTCGACTGTCCCGGATCTTCGCGGAGGAAACGGGTCGGACCTTTTCCGAGTTCCTGACCGGGGTGCGGATAGAGAAAGCCAAGGAGCTTCTCTCGGAACCCGGAGCCTCGGTCAAACTTGTGAGTGCGGCATGCGGGTACCCGGACCCGAACTATTTCGCCCGGCTGTTTAAGAAGGAGACGGGATACACCCCCACCTCCTTCGCGTCCGTCTCCAGGGAGGGGACCGATGAAAAACCATGATAGATCCTGGCTGGCTTTTGCCTGTGCGGCAGCCCTGCTGGCCGTCTTCGTGACCGGAGTCTCCTGCAAACCCGCTCCCAGGCGCGCCGAACCGGGCCAAGCGCCCCTGATAGGCTTTTCCCTGGATTCCCTGGTCGTGGAGCGTTGGAAGCGGGACGCTGAAATATTTACCAGATCCGCCCGGGAGCTGGGGGCGGAAGTTCTGCTCCGGGTAGCGGACCAGGACCATGCGGTGCAGGAGCGGCAGATCCGGGAGCTGGCGGACGCGGGGATCCACGTCCTCGTGGTGGTGCCCAACGACGCGGACCGGCTCTCTTCGGTGATCTCCGAGGTCCGGGCCCGGGGTATCCGGGTTCTGAGCTACGACCGCTTGGTGAGGAACGCGAACGTGGACCTCTACGTTTCCTTCGACAACGAGAAGGTGGGCCGCCTGATGGCCGAGTCCGTGTCCCGGGCCGTACCCCGGGGCGGGTATGTCATCATCAACGGCGCCCGGTCGGACAACAACGCGATGATGCTGAACGCGGGAATCCGTCGGGTCCTGGATCCCCTGGAAGCATCCGGAGACGTCCGGATCATCGGGGAGATCTGGCCCGCCGCGTGGGACAGCGACGAGGTTAAGATCGCCCTCGAGCGGATCATCCAGCGCGACCGTCACATCGACGCGATCGTGGCCGGGAACGACATGTTGGCAGAGGCGGCCATCTCCGTCCTCTCCGTGAACCGTCTCATGGGAAACGTGAAGATCGCCGGCCAGGACGCGGAACTTGCGGCCTGCCAACGCATCGCGGAGGGATCCCAGTACTCGACGGTGTATAAACCCATCGACCGTCTTGCCCTCAAGGCGGCGGGGTATGCGGTCATGCTGGCCCGGGGCGAGGAGATCAAGACCGACGCGATGATCAGCGACGGCCGGTACGAAGTTCCCTACGTCCGGCTGGAGCCGATCCTGGTCACCCGGGACCTCCTGGACGCGACAGTCATCAAGGACGGGTTCCATTCCGCCGCGGACGTCTACCGGAATGTCCGCCGCTAGGAGTCGGGCTCCGAGGTATAGGCGCGGCATCTCTGGATTTTTTTGTCCTCCTCCGATTGTGCGTGCTATACCGGCCGGAAATCCCAGGACCGGGGCGGCAGGGCGAGACTTCGCGGGATGTTTCCTGAAGACAGATCCGAACACGCCCCGGATACTGTACGCCAGCGGCCCTTCGGCCGCGAATCGCAGTCAGGGGGGATATATGAAACGTATCGTCGCTATTCTGTCCGCAGTCCTGTTCCTGGCGGGAATCGTCGTCTCCGCCGTGGCCCAGGCCGGCAGCCTGCCCGTGGGCATCGTCCTGCCGACCAAGGACGAGCCGCGCTGGCTCCAGGACGAAGCCCGGTTCAAGGATGCCCTGTCCAAGGCAGGGTACAACGTCGAGATTCTCTTCTCTCAGGGTGACTCCGCCAAGGAAAAGGCCAACGTGGAGTCCCTGATCACCAAGGGGATCAAGGTCCTGATCATCTGTCCGCATGACTCCGCCGCCGCCGCGGCCGCCGCGGACGCCGCCCGCAAGGCCGGTGTAAAGGTCATTTCCTATGACCGTCTGATCACCGGAACCGCCAGCGTGGACTACTACGTCACCTTCGACTCCGTGGCCGTTGGCGAAGCCTGGGGCGATTTCCTGGTCAAGCAGGCCGGGTCCCGCAAAAATCTAAACCTCTACCTCTACGCGGGGGCCGCTTCGGACAACAACGCCTTCCTGTTCTTCGAAGGCGCCTGGAACAAGCTTCAGCCCAAGATCGCGGACGGAACGTTCATCGTCCGAAATTCCACCGAAGCGGTGGCCCAGAGCAAGAAGGCCAAGCTGACCCGGGAGGAGATGGGCAGGATCATCGGCCAGGTCACGACCAACTGGGATTTCAACACGGCGAAGAGCAAGGCCGAGGCGGATCTGACCCGGGCCTCGAACGCCATGAAGGGTGAGGTCTTCATTTGCGCCCCCAACGACGGAACCGCCCGCGCCATCGCGGACGCCTTCGCGGTGGATCGGGCCGTCACGAAGTACTGGATCACCGGACAGGACGCGGAGAAGGCTTCCGTCCAGTATATCATCGACGGCAAGCAGTCCATGACGGTCCTGAAGGACGTCCGGGTCCTGGCCGCCGACGCCATCGCCGCCGCCGTGGCCTATCTCAAAGGAAGTACTCCGGCCAAGACCAAGACCTACAATAACGGAAAGGCCGAGATTCCCGCCAAGCCGTCCGCCACCGTGACGGTGACCAAGGAGAACGTGAAGGCCGCCATCGTCGATTCCGGCTACTATCCCGCTTCCGACTTTAAGGGATTATAATAATCCCGGGATCAGAACCAACTCCGGAGGGCGTCGGCGGTCCGGCCGCCGACGCCCTCTTTGGTAGTCTGCGGCGGTACTGCGCAAGGGAGGCCGGAAGATGAGCGAACCGATCCTCGAGATGAGGAATATCACGAAGACCTTCCCCGGTGTGCGCGCCCTGAGCGACGTAAGCTTCCGGGTGGCCGAAGGGGAGATCCACTGCCTGGTGGGGGAGAACGGGGCGGGAAAGTCCACCCTGATGAAAGTCCTCTCGGGAGTCTATCCCCACGGAACCTACGAGGGAGAAATCCTGCTTAAAGGGAAACCCCAGAGGTTCCACGGAATCGCGGACAGCGAACGCGCCGGCATCGGAATCATCTATCAGGAACTGGCCCTGGTCCCGGACATGACCGTCTACGACAACATCTGCCTGGGCCACGAGATCCGATCCGGCCTCACCGTGGATTTGAACGAGACCATCAAGAAAGCCTCGGAGATGCTGACCAAGGTCCGTCTCAAGCTGGACCCCTCCGCCAAGGTGAAGGACCTGGGAGTCGGGAAGCAGCAGCTCGTGGAGATCGCCAAGGCCCTGAGCCGGGACGTGCGGATCCTGATCCTGGACGAGCCCACGGCGGCCTTGAACGAGGACGACTGCGACAACCTCCTGGACATCCTCCGGGGGCTCAAGCGGGACGGGGTGACCTGCATCATGATCTCCCACAAGCTCAAGGAGGTGATCCGGATCGCGGACACGGTCACGGTCCTGCGGGACGGCCGCACGGTCTGCACCCTGGACGCCGGCAAGGGGGAGGTCTCCGAGGGAATCCTGATCAAGCATATGGTGGGCCGGGAAATCGACGACATCTATCCCAAGCGCGCGGGCAAGTCCGTCGGGGAGGTTGCCCTGGAGGCCCGGAACTGGACGGTATATTCCCACGGGCTAGGGAGAACGGTCCTCAAGGACGTGAATTTCAACGTCCGTCGCGGGGAGATCGTCGGGTTCGCGGGGCTCATGGGTTCCGGCCGGACCGAGCTGGCCCGCAGCGTCTTCGGCAACCCCGACGGGTACCGGGTGGAGGGTGAACTCCTTGTCGAGGGGCGCCCCGTCCGTTTCGGGGATCCCCGGGCCGCCATCGAAGCGGGGGTGGCCTACGCCAGCGAGGACCGCAAGAAGAACGGCCTGATCTTGATCCAGGACGTCAAGCAGAACATCACCCTAGCCAACCTCCGGGCCCTGGCGTCCCGGGGGGTCGTGGACGGCAACTCCGAAGCCAAGGTGGCCGAGGATTACCGTTCCGCCCTGTCCATAAAAACCCCCAGTATTGACCAGAAGGTCCTGAACCTGTCCGGGGGCAACCAGCAGAAGGTGTCGGTGGCCAAGTGGCTCTTCGTTCGGCCCAAGGTCCTGATTCTGGACGAACCGACCCGGGGCATCGACGTGGGCGCCAAATACGAAATCTATACGTTGATGAACAAGCTCGTTGCGGATGGGATGAGCATCATCATGATCTCTTCGGAACTGCCCGAGGTGCTGGGCATGAGCGACCGGGTCTACATCGTCTCCACGGGACGCATAACCGGGGAGCTTTCGGTGGAAGAGGCGGACCAGGAGAAGATCATGCGGCTGGCGACGAGTTGAGGAGGATTCCATGACGCTGAAAGATCTGCGCTCCATTTTACGGAGCAACATCCGGGACTACGGCATGTACATCGCGCTTCTGGTGATCATGGGGATCTTTACGATCGCCACCCACGGCGTGTTCATCTCTTCCCGGAACATCGCCAACCTCTTGAACCAAACCGGCTACATCGCGGTCCTGGCCATCGGGATGACCCTGGTCATCGTCATCCGGCATATCGACCTGTCCGTGGGCTTCCTGTCGGGCTTCCTGGGGGCCATAGCGGCCATCGCCATGACGGCCTGGGGAGTCCCCGGCTGGACGGCCGTCCTGATCGCCCTTGCCCTGGGGACCGCGGCGGGGCTGGTGACGGGTACCCTGGTGGCCAGGGTGGGCATCCCCGCCTTCGTGGCCTCCCTGGCGGGCTGGCTCATCTACCGGGGGGCCTTGCTCCTGGTCACCCTCAAGACGGGGACCATCATCATCCCGGACGCCTTCTTCAACGCCATCGGAAATTCATACATACCGGACATCATGCCGAAGGAGGCGACCTTCCTTCCCGAGCTGCATAAACTGACCCTCCTGCTGGGGTTGGCCGCCATCGTCTGGTTCAATCTCCGATCCATTCGGGAACGGAATAACCGGAGGCGTTACGGGTTCGAGGTCCTGCCGACGGACATGTTCGCCCTAAAGCTGGTGTTCCTCTCCGTGGTCCTGGCCCTGGTCACCTGGGTCCTGGCCGGATATAACGGGATGTCCTGGACACTGGCCATCGTCATCGTGGTCGTGGCGGTCTACCACTTCATCACCACCCGGACGGTCCTGGGACGCCATATCTACGCGGTGGGGGGCAACCCCGAGGCCGCGGAACTCTCCGGCGTCAGCGTCAAGAAGATCACCCTTTGGGTCTTCGGTTCCATGGGGTTCCTCTGCGGGCTCTCGGGGGTGCTCTTCGCGTCCCGCCTCCAGTCGGCGACGACCCAGGCGGGGACCTTGTTCGAACTGGACGCCATCGCGGCGGCCTACATCGGCGGAGTGTCCGCGGCGGGCGGCGTCGGGAAGGTGACCGGGTCCCTCGTGGGCGCCATCGTGTACATGTCCCTCACCAGCGGCATGAACCTGATGGGCACGGACATATCCCTGCAGTACATCATCCGGGGCGCCGTGCTCGTGGCGGCGGTCATCTTCGACGTGCAGACCCGGAAGGCTAAAAGCTAGGAGCCCGTCGGACTTGTGGACTTTTTACGCCTATAGGCGTAAAAAGTCCCGATTATCGGGCTCCTCAGGAGTTTGCAAGGTAGAAAAATCGCATGTATGCGATTTTTCTTTGGTTATCGTGGGAAAGCCCGACAAACTCCTAGAGCAGGCCCAGGAGCGCGGCCGCCGCCGTCCCCGCCAAGACCAGGCGAAGGGCGGTATCCGCCCCCGTGCCCTTTCGTTCCCAGACCCTCAGGATACTCCGGAACGGCCGGGTTCCGGCCGCCGCGGCCAGGGCGGCCGCGGACCCGAGGGTCGGAAAGGCCTTGAGCAGGGCGGGCGGTCCGAATACCGGGATCTCGAGGGGCGGCGCCCCCGGAGAAGTGAGGTCCGAGGCGGCTACAAGGAACCCGGGCAGGCCTCCGGCGGCGCAGAGGACGGCGAGGGGAAACATTCCCAGAAAAAAGACGGCGGCTTCCCGGATCCGTCCGGGGCCTACGGCGGCGGAATCCCGGGTGTTCGATCCGGGTTCCCCGGCTGAGTCCGCGTCGATCGCATCGCGGCCGGGCGGGGAGCGGAAGATTCCCAGGACCGGAAGAAGCCGGAAGACCGCGGCCGCGGAGAGTATGGAGGCGGCCGAGAGGATCCCTCCCATGGTCCCGCCTCCCGACGAGTAGCCCGCCAGGGACTTGGTGGCCCAACCGGCCAAGGGCGGCAGGCCCGCCAGGGAGGCGACCCCGATCAGGATTCCCAGGGAAGGTCCAAGCCTGGCTTTTCCGCGCAGTCGTCCCAGGTCCCGGCTTTCGGCCGTGTCCGCCGCGCGTCCCACGGACAGGAACAGCAGGGCCTTGGCCGCCCCGTGGGCCAGGGCGTGCAAGGTTCCGGCCGCGAAGCAGCCCGAGGCGAAGGCGGCCAGGCAGAGCCCGGCGTGCCCCACGCTCGACCAGGCCAAAAGTCTCTTCCCGTCGGACTGCGCGATCGCGGAGAAGCCTCCCGCCAGGGCCGTCAGCGCTCCCGCGAGGACCATGCCCTCCCGAAGCGCCGGGGCGTCCAAGAGCGAGGCGACCCGGCCCAGGGCGAAGTACCCGGCGGCCAGGGTCGCTCCGGAAAGGAGGGCGGAAACGGGGTGGGGAGCCGAAGCGTGGGCTTCGGGGAGCCACGCGTGGAAGGGGGCGTAGGCGCTCCGGACTCCCAGGGCGACGCTAAGGAAGCCCAGCGCTGCCCGGAGATCTCGGGGTGGAACCGGTCCCAGGGCCCGGACGGAGGCCGCGGCTTCCGCGATGGACAGAGTCCCGGTATACCCGTACACGAAGTACAGCCCGAGCAGGTAAAACACCACCGCCACGGTCGAAGTGACCAGGTAGGAATAGGATGCCCAGAGGGACGCGGGCGTCCTTTTGTAGGCGATCAGAACGTAGGAGCAGAGGGCCAGGAGTTCCAGGCTTACGAAGAGGTTGAAGAGATCCGCGGTCAGGACGCAGGCGTAGAGCGAGGACTGAGCGACCAGGAAGAAGAACCAGAAGGTCGGCGAATACCCGCCCGCGGCCAGGCCGTACAAGCCCGCGCTCAGGGATACTATCGTGATCAGGGCGCAGGCGAGCCAGGCGGGGCCGTCCATACGGTACCGTATGGCCAGGGGAGAGGGCAGTCCCAGGGCGAAATCCGCGGATCCGCCCGCCGCGACAACGGGATACAACCGGACCAATGCCGCGGCGGGGGCCAGAAGCCCGAGGAGCAGGCAGGCCGCTGAAATGAGTCGAGATGCTCGGCCGGTTTCGGAACCGGACGGCAGGAATGACTTGGAAACCAGGGGACCCAGACTTGCCGCCAGGGGAACCAGAAAAACGATAAGAACGGACGTCACCTCGGGACCGGGTACGGACATCTTCGTCTACCCCAGGGCTTCCCGTCCCGCCCAGCCGCCCAGGGCGGCCAGGAGAGCCAGTCCCAGGAGGGTCAGGGTCAGGGTTGCTTCGGGTCCGGCCCCGAGTCGTTCGAAGCGGTGCGTCCAGGTCCGTCCCCGAGTGGTGAGCACCGCCCGGGCCAGGACGAAGCCGCCCGCCGCGACAGCGAGGCTCTTCGCGGTCCCGGATGCGGTGAAGGCGAACCCGACGGCGTACCCCGGTGCCAGAAGGCCGGCCGCGGAGGGCAGGAGGACCGGGGCGGCCAAGCCCGTCACCAGACAAAGGGCGGCCAGGGGCAGGGCTCCCCGGCGAAGAGCCGCCCGGAGCCGTTTTATCTCCC
>Ga0067045_1003026_pt1 | contig 32606 bp, 23 predicted proteins | sample TerdegcTABiofilm_FD_59184 | JGI IMG/M metagenome (GOLD analysis project Ga0067045, IMG submission 59184) | Combined Assembly of (Gp0054472, Gp0054536) Wastewater bioreactor microbial communities from Singapore -Terephthalate degrading...
CTTGCCATTTTATCATCCTTTGCTCGTTACTTCAAAGGATATATCGGACTTTTTCGAGAAAATTTAACATTCAAAAAGTAGTTTGAAAACAGCACCTAGTAAATCCAAAAAAATTTTTCCCTGACAGATCCTGAAATGAATTCAGGATGACGATTTTATGACGTTTTCCTCAAATTTGAGCATAACTCCCGATTGATTCCCTATCGGGATAGGGAGTTGGAGGAGCCTATGGCGGTTCCCGACGATTACTCCTTGATAATCACCTGGGTTTTCAGGGGAATGCACCGGTAAATCTCGAAGGCTTCGGGATCTTCCAGAGCGATGCACCCCGCCGTGGAGTCGGTTCTCATTTTTCCGTAGGGGAACCCCACTCCGTGTATTCCCACATCGCACCCCAGTTTGGTGTCCTGGCACGGGATCCCGTCTCTTTCTACCGAGGCGATGATTTTATCGTATTCTTCTCTGGTTATTATTTTATTTTCCAGCCCTTTATCCGCGTGTTTTTTGTCGGGATATGAAAGTCTCATCCAGGCTCGCTGGGGATATTTCTCACATATATAAAAAGTTCCCGTGGGGGTTTTCAGGTCTCCCTCTTTTTCCTTATCTCCCGATGGCACCCTGGACAGTCCTATATTATAGGTTTTAAGCAGGGTTTTGCCCGCATAGATGCTCAGTTTCTTCTCCGATTTATCCACCACCAGACAGGCATTTTGAATCGGAATTGAAATCTTTTTATTTTTACATATATCTTCCAATAAAGGTTTTTTTGCATCTCGGATCATATCCTTGGACATGGAATAAAGCAGTTCGAAATATGGAAAGTTGAGCCCGGGACAATTGACCCATACATCATGATCTATATGACGTTCTATCTGGGAAAGAGGTATCTGATATTTATTCATCAATTTGAAAAGGAGCCTTTTTACTGCGTTCCACTGGGTGGGAGGGAGGGAGGTCTCCACCTTTTTACCCTGCAGTATTTGTCGAAAAACATCCTCAGCACCGAAATTGCCTTCTATCAGTATGGAAAGGGAACGGTCGTTGAATTCGCTTCCCACATGGGGAACCGCTTTATCGGCTGCGACTTTTACAACTTTGCCGTCTTTTTTTATTATATAGTGAAAATTTTTTGATGCGGAAAAGTCGGTATATTTACCGCCGGGACCGGTGCAATCGGCGGAATGGAGAATAATCCCGTCGGGGGTGAAAGAAGGAGTCTCTTCCTCCCCGGGTTCCTTGCCATAGACCGTCGGGAGAGCAAAACCGCCGATTCCCTCCCCAAATAACCCCCAGACTATAAACAACAGGACAAAAACAGAAAAACAGATCCTTGTTTGTCGATTTTTACAACCAGTCACTTGGGATGGTATAAAATTTGCCCTAGCCGGAATGTCGGTTCTGCCGTCCCTGGTCCAGGTATCCTGCCCGGGGTTTTGATAAACCAAATTTTTTATTTTAATTCCGATAAATTCATTGACTCCATTCATTCTCCCGCCTCCGGTCATTCTCTCATTCATATCCCATTGTCCGGCGGCTTTGTGATAATCTTTCGTCCACCGGGAGATTGGCAGGAAGAGGATAGCCTCATCTCATCAGTATTTGGGCAGTTCTTGGGCACAATCCTTGCAATAGTCGTTGCCCTTGGGATTGGGTGCTCCGCATATAGTACAGAAAATATAGGAATCATCCTTGGGAACTTTTAACTTGACCCTGGTCGGCTTGTTGTCCAGTTCCATCTTTCTCACCTTGATGATTTCCATCTGGCAGAACTGGCAGAATTCGTTGGAGGGATTGTTCAACGCTCCGCAGTTCTGACACAATACCCAGTTTTCTTTGGAAGGGGCCGCCTTGGTCTTTTCCAGTTCCAGGTAATTCTGGGGGGTTTTAAGCTTCAACTGGGGGATCTTTTCATCTTTGACTCTGGGAGGGGCTTCCTCTTTTTTCTCCCCCTTCTTTTTCGCCTTGGCGGGGGCGGAAAGAATCACCGGAGAAGGGAGAGAAAGCTTGGGACTATCCGACAGGGATTCCCGGACACCGGAAGAAAATCCGAAAGTATCCGCCTCGGCATCGGATAGTTTCGGAGCATCCCCGGAAGAAGGAAGAAGCAAACTCTTCTTCATGGGTTCCTTGGCGGGTTCTTTTACGGTAAGAGGCGAACTTTCCTTCGCGGGAACGGAGGTTTTAGCGGGTTCTTTTTCCGCTTCCCTGGAAGGTTCGGTTTTATATCCCGGTTCCGATTCCCGGCGGTTATAGGGGGTGGGTTCAGAAGACGTCGGTTCCTCCGTTTTGAATATCTGGGGAAGGGGAATGATAGATTTAAGAAAGGACTGCAATCCTGACGGTTCCCTTTTTTTGGGCTGTGCCCCCTCTTTCGGAACCGGTTCTATTCTATAAGTAGTTTCCAGTCTTTCAGCCACCTCTCTGGTCAACGAGGGTTGTGCCGGAGTCTCCATGGAAGGTTCCGCCTTGAGGGGGGGGGATGTCTGGGATTTAAATGCCTTCATTTCCCTGTCGGAGGGTTTCTCTTTCAATTCGACTTTCTGGTTTTCATTTACACTGACAACCAGAGAATCCATAGAAACGGCAGAGGGAGGAGCGATGACAGGGGAATCAAAGGAGGAGGAAACAGTAACGGGTTTATAAAAAGACTCCGCCTCAAAAGAGGAAGAAAACGAGGGTTCTTCCGTCGAAGGAAGTTGCGAAAAAGAACCGCCCTGCATCTCCTGCCGGGGAGGGGTTGTAACGGGGGGAGTCTGCCGGAAAGATTCTTCCCTGTATTCCTGCCGGGGAGGTTCCTGGACAAGGGTATATGTTTTTACATCCTCTACGAACCCCCTGGAGTCTTCGTCCCTGTCCTTTACAATCTCTTCATAATTCACTTCGTCAAATTCCAGAAAATCCATCACAGATTCCCCCTTGATAAAATGGTGCAAATTCTTGCATATAATCAGTCCCACATACCGGCAAATTTGTGAGCATGACGGGTTGGTTCGGGGAGCCGGTATTTGGTGGTTACCGCCAGGGTCATCGATATGGATTCCTCCAGATCGATCCGGTGTCCCGGTGAAACATACATACATTCAATATTTGCCCGGGTTCTCAGGGCCGCTCCCAGAATTTCCCCGGTTTTGGGGTCGGTGATATGGGAGAAGGAACCCCTGGCACTGTCCGGTTCGGAAAAGTCGCCGTATAGGTGGCTCTTGGCACATCCGATGGCGGGTTTGTCCAGCAGGACTCCCAGGTGGCAGGCAAGGCCGAAATGTCGGGGGTGAATTCTCCCCTGACCGTCCAGGAACAGTAGTTGGGGATCGGTTTTGAGCTTTTCCCACGCGTCCAGGATAAGGGGAACTTCCCGGAAAGCCAGGTAGCCGGGAATATAGGGAAATGTCAGTTCTCCCTTGTGAGTGACAATCTCATGTATCCGCAGGGAGGGATAGTGCATGACCGCTATGGCCACCTGAGCCAGGTGGCTTCTTTTCTTGACGGACAGGTCGATGCCTGCCAGATAAAATTCCGATAAGGACGAAAAAAGACCGGAAGAAGACAGGATAACCTTCTTCTTGAGCCGGTTTTGGATTTTCTGGGCTGCTTCCAGATCTTCAGGATGTTTGTATTTCATATCGCCTATACCTTTTAATTTAATATAATAAACCAATAGCGGAAATGAACGGAAACAGATCCGCCTGACATTATTTATAGCGAGTCTGATAAAAAATTTCCGATTGGGAATTTCGCCGGTTTGACAGACCTGAAGGTCTGAACTACAGGATTTGGGAAATCATTATCCGGAACCACTATAAACTTCGGTTTCGACTGCAGTTACTGGTCTCCGTTGACCCCACTACCGGGCAGGCTTCCCATGCCGCTGATGGGGGTTCCCATTTCGCTGAGGGGGATTCCGCCGCTGTTGTCCTCCTGTTTTTTCTTTTTCCGTTTCTTTTCTCCTCCCTGTTGTTCCCGGTTTTCTCCGCCGCCGGGTTGCTGCATCTGATTTCTGCCTCCTCCTCTTTGCTGAGGGGGTTGCTGCATCTGATTTCCGCCCCGCTGCTGGGATTGTCCTCCCTGTCCCTTCTGGGATTTGCTGGCGTCATACCCCGATACCTGACTCAGCAGTTCGGGTAATTTACTCTCCAGAATAGACAACACCTCGTCGGTAGCGGTGGTTATGTCGATATAACTTTCAGTACCAAAACCCTGGGTGGTTTTTTCATCCATCCGTTTCAGGTCTCTGCCCGAGGGGAATTCCAGTTCGCTGTCCTGGGAAGTCCTGTAATAAGCCACCTTGTTCTGCATATCGGTAACGTAGATGCTGGAACTGAGGGTAAGGGAGGGTTTGTTGCTGGAAGAACCGCTGTCCACCCTTACCGAGAAGGTGAAGTTGATCAGCATATCCGCCTGGAATCCCTGATCCGTCAATTCGATGCCGGGATATTTCTTGATAGTTTCCTTTATGGTGTCTCCGATCCTCTCCTTGTCGAAAGAAATGGAGATCTTCTTATTGACCATTTTCTCATAAGCGGTGCCGTCGTTGAAGACCAGTCGTACCATCACCTTGACCGGTGTGGTGGAAGCGGAGGATGTGGCGGTACTGGAGGAGGATTTCTTCGTCCCTGATGCCTTGTCATAATCCTCTTCGCTGCCCAGGGTGGGAGTGGGGGAAGGAGAGGCTTTGGTTATGGTTATGTTCCCTTCCAGGGGGCTTTCCTTTTGCAGTTCCACAAAGATGTCCCGGTTCAGATCCTGGAAAATATCGATATCCTGGCTCCAGCTCTTGTAACCGTTGTATTTGACCTCGATCTTGTGATGACCCGCTGTGAATTTTTGCCGGGTGATGGGGGTATAGCCCACGGAACTGCCGTTGATGAGAACCAGCGCCCTGGAGGGACGAGAGGTGATGGTTATAAAGCCCTTGCCGGAACTTTGCTGGCCGGAGGTCTGTTGTTGTCCTCCCTGTTGCTGTCCGCCGTCCTGGGGTTCTTCATCGCCTTTGCCGGTCTGGCCCGATTTTCCTCCGGTGAAGTCGTAGCTGATCACCGCCGGATTCTCGTCGGAAACCTCTATGGTCTCCTGATAGGACTGGTAACCGGGTTTGTTGAGAACCATCTTATAGGTCCCCTCTTCCAGATCGTAGAGAGTCAGCGGGGTTTTGCCGAAAAAGACGTCATCCAGAATCACATCGGCCATATCGGGATTGGTATAGACCTGCAACCGGGCGGATTTCTGTTTCATGGCGATATCCACCGATTTTTCCTGCCCTGACAACACCTCCACCCTGGTTTCGTAGGGAATGTACATCTCCTTTATGACCCGGATAAAATAGGTTCCCGGAACCGTATCCAGCTCTACCGCCGTTCCCGCCTCTTCGGTACGGGTCTGGACTATGGGAATATCCCGTCGGTAGTAATTTTTTACGTATACGTATGCGTCGGAGACGTTGCAGGTGATCCGCAGGGTTCCCTGCACCTGATTTTCCGCTTCCGCTATGTCCGGATCGACGGAGTCGGAGGAATCGGGGGGGGTTACGGTACTGGGTTGTTCTCCCTCCAGTCTGGTCATCTGATCCGGAGACCCTGCGGAGACTTCTTCTAAGGTCCCCTTCTTTTTATCTTTGTTCAGATAGGAGGAACCTAACACCGCCACAATCACAATCAGGGCGATAATAGTGGTAAACTTCATGACGTTATCCAGAAATCCCGACATTCCCCCTGTTTCCGGCATGGGCAAGGCTTCCTCGGGGGAGGTGAAGGTCATGAACTTTCTGCCCTTGATGGTGATCTCCTTGGGAACCGCCATAGGACGGGCGGTAGTCTTTCCCCTTCCTCCCGCTCCCTTACCGTCCTGTTCCGGTTCCCCTGTAACCTTGCGGAAAAAGGAGCGGATGCCGTCCCGAACATTCTTGAATGTGGAAGCTATCTTTCCTCCCACCTTCTGTACCTGGTGGGCGTTGATGATCTTATCCGACACCACTCCGCTGGTATATAGATATTCCAGTCCCTCCACTATTTCTTCCATGTTCCGGTATCGTTTGTCGGGATCCTTGGACAGGGCTTTTTTAAGGATAAAATCCAGCAATTCGGGAATATTGGGGTTCAGATTCCGGGAGGATTCGGGTTCATGTTCCAGAACCGCCAGTTCCAGTTCTTCCCTGGTGTCTCCCCGGAAGGGTTTTGTGCCGGTGAACAGGTGGTACATGACTGCCGAAAGAGAAAACATATCGGAACGGGAGTCGATCCCTTCATTGACCAGTTGTTCCGGAGAAAAATATTCAATGTTTTTGGGAGTAAACTTGTTGGTGGTTATATCTTCTTCCTTTTCGTCCTTATTGAAGAGATAGCATCCGAAATCGGTAACTTTCACCTGGTCGTCCGCAGTAACGATGATGTTGGACGGTTTGATATATTTATGAAGAACTCCCTGCTGATGGGCATACATGAGAGCCTTGGCACACTTGAGATAGATTCCCACTCCCTCGCTCATTTTTATTGAGAGATTTTTCTCTATGATGGTTGCCAGGTTGATCCCCTTGAGCAGTTCGGTCTCCAGATAGAAGTCGTTACCTTCCTGAAAAAATTTCTTGAATTTCAAAATATTGGGATGATCAAAGGGGACGACTTTTTCTATCTCTTTTTCATATTCCTGAAATTTTTTCAGTCGCTGGGATTGCAACAACAGGGGAGGCAAAATAAATTTCTTCAAAGCCACTTCTTCCTTGGTTTCGGAATTGACGGCTTTGAATACCGTGCTGATTTCTCCCCGGCCCAACTCTTCCTTGATCCAGTAATTTTTTAAAAAAAGCGAATCCATATTCCACAGCCTGCTTTCTCCGGAATAATTTTGTTCTTCCCCTGATTATGTTCCCGTAACGTCCCTTAGTATTGTCGCAGAATTTCTCCGATAATTCTCCTGCTAATCCCCTTCCTTCTATTTTTTTCTTGTCCTCCCGGAATCCTTGTGAATAAAAAAATATTTATTCCGACCATGCTAAAACCCCAGGATAAACAAAAAAATTTTCTCCAACGGGAAAAATTCGTAAAATAAAAACTGCGAAAAAAATTTGTTCGGGCGGGAATAAAACCGGGGGGAATATTTGTATTTATTTACGACATGTTATATAATGGATGTACAAAAAATGACCGACAGAAAAACGGAGGGCGATAAGATGAAAAAAGTCCGGTTGTTGTTGTCGCTCCTGGTCCTTGTCCTCTCTCTGACGGTGGGGTACGCCGTTTACGCTCAGCAGCTTTATCAGGGAGAGAATAACATTTATCAGGATTTGCCTGCTTTTGCCCCGGGAGAGATTGTGGTCGATCTGAAAGACGGTATATCTATGAATGAAATTCAGAAAATCGAAAAAGACCTCTCTCTGGATCTGCAATTCGTCAGCCCCAACTCTGAAGAAGAAAAACTGATGACCGCCCTGGTCCGACAGGATGACATGGACTCCATTCTCAAAAAACTCAAGGGTTATAAAGATGTGGAGTTCGCCGAACCCAACTACTACTGTTACGCCTACGCCGAAAAACCCAACGACCCCATGTACAAATATCAGTGGGACATGGAAAAGATCAACCTCCGCAAAGCCTGGGATAATAATCACGGTGAAGGAGTTATCGTCGCGGTTATCGATACGGGAGTCGCCTATCAGGATAACGGCAAGTTCCACCGACTCGAAGACCTGGGCAGCACCCAGTTCGTCAAGGGATATAACTTCGTTGACAAAACCGATTACCCCTTCGACGATAACGCCCACGGATCCCACGTCGCGGGAACCATCGCCCAGACCACCAACAACGGTAAGGGCGTCGCGGGTATCGCCTATAAAGCCAAAATCATGCCCATAAAAGTCCTCAATGCCAGAGGATACGGCAAGATCTCCGATATCGCCGACGGTATCCGATACGCGGCGGATCACAACGCCAAAGTCATAAATATGAGTTTAGGCGGTCCCTTCCCCAGTCTGGTTCTGGAATCCGCCTGCAACTACGCCTACGGTAAAGGCGTGGTGATTATCTGCGCCGCCGGAAATAACTCCTCCACCAACATCGGCTATCCTGCGGGATACAAATGCTGTGTGGCGGTTTCCGCTACCCGCTACGACGATCAACTGGCTCCCTATTCCAACCGGGGCAAGAATATCACCATCGCGGCTCCCGGCGGAGATACCAAGGTGGATCAGAACGGCGACGGTCTCAAGGACGGCATTCTGCAAAACACCATCTCCTATATGGATCCCTCCAAGGAAGGCTACTACCTCTTCCAGGGAACCTCCATGGCAGCCCCCCATGTAGCGGGAGTGGCGGCTCTGGTCTATGGCAGCGGCGTTACCGACAACAAGGAAGTGGTGCGCATACTGAAAGAAACCGCCCGTAAACAGGGACTGGATCTGGAAACGGGATACGGTGCGGGTATAGTGGACGCAGGAGCCGCCGTCAGCAAGGCCAACGTCAACCTGGGCTGGCTAAAACTCCTCATCGCCGTTGCCCTCCTGGTCCTGATTCTGGTAATCATCGGCATGGCAAAACTTCAGAAGGCGAAGGTTCTCTGGTCGCCGGGTCTCTATGCGGGACTTCTGCTGGGCGGCGTGGGACTCTTCTTCCTCCACTACCTGCGCCTCTACTGGCTCCCCGGCTTCTATCTCGCCACTCAAAGCGTACCGGAATGGTTCAGCAGCACGGGAAGACTCAATCCTATCTTCTTCAGTTGTATCATTCCTATAGCACTGGCAATCTTCTGCTATAAAACCAAATTCCAGAAGTTCGCCGCCGGATACTCCATCGGTGTGGCTTCCATGCTCTTCTTCCACCTCTTCGGTTCTTCCGATCTGGTATGGATCCCCAACCTGCTGGATAAACCCTGGCTTCTCTTCAACTTCCTGATCTGTCTCTTCATCGGCTTCCTGCTGTTAAAACTGGTCTGCGAGGAACAGCCTCAAGTCGCCGAAACCCCGGTGATCACCGTGGAAACAGAAGAAAAAAAAACGGAGGAAGAGAAACCCGAATAGAACCGCTTGAAAGCAAATAATATCAAAGTAAATAAAACGCAAGGGAGAGGATCTTATTCTCTCCCTTTTGGGTTATAGGAGTGGAAAAGATGATAAAATATCCAGCAAGAGTAAAGAAGGATTTTGTGAAAGGCACAGACGATATAGAAAAGCGGCAGTGTTTTTATCTGGAGTTTGTGGATATTCCCGACGCTTTCACTCAGGGAGAAACTCTGGAAGAATTGACGGAAATGGGAGAGGACGTGCTATCCGCCACTGTGTCCTATATGATAGAACAGAATAAAGAAATTCCTCTTCCCAGTACAATTAGTGGAGAAGATATTATTTATATCGAACTGGATCCCCGAATTGCCCTGCCTCTTGAACTGAAGAATGTCAGAAAATCCAGGAACGAATCTCAGGGAGAAGTGGCTCAGAGGATAAGAGTTCCCTATCAGACCTATCAGAGATGGGAAAGAGCGGAAAATTTTAATCCCACCCTGGGGACTCTCAAAAAACTGGCAAAAGCATTCGGAAAAAAACTGATTGTAGAATTAAAGTAAATAAATCGTTTCTTAAAAGTTTGTATGCATACAGGAATTCTATCTCTCTGAAAAAGAGTTTTTTCGCCTCTTCCGCCTCATTTTGGGCAAGTCCTGCGGTTTTGAGTTCCTTTACTGCTACAAACCTGTTATTTTCCCTGTCTTTTGCTTTATAAACCACACTATAGGATCCCTCTCCCCGGATCTCCATCAGTTCATACCTGTCGGCAATAATTTTAATATCCATACCCGATTCCTCCGCTTCTATACAGGTGTGGGAAAACCCCGACAATCCAACCTCCTTATTCCATAGTAGTTCTGAATGAGAATTTCCTAAATCTTGTAGTTCAGACCTTCAGGTCTGCCAAACAGGTGAGATTCCCAATCGGAAATTTTTTATCAGACTCACTATAACTCACATCTTCCTCCTTATTATACCCAAAATTCGAAAATTTAGTCCTGTTTTGTTTTTTTATCTTTACTTTTTGGGGTATTATAGACGGGTTTCAGATTTCTTATCCATCGGTGGGCGTCCTGGAGGGAATTTATGACTCCCGTGGCGGACAGTTCCTCCAGTTCCGACAGGAGTTCGCCTACTTTTTTGCCCGATGTGATTTTAAGAATATTCATTATCTGTTCCCCTTTAAAATAGATTGGAGGAGAAACTATACGGGATTTATTGAAATATTCTCTTAATAAATAAAGTGAAAATTCATGATGAACAAAAATCATGGACGGTTTTAGGGCTTCTCCCTGTCCTGCCTCCACATCGGCCCAGGATAACAGAATTACACCGGGAGCGGCATCTCCGGCGGACTTGAAAAATCTGAACATTTGCTTTTGTTGCTCTTGTTTATCCTGCATCAGGGGGAGGAAAACGGGATAGAGATGATTTTTGATCAGTTTCTCTCCCATCTTTATCTCCTTGCGGGACAGTTTGAATCTTTCGCCGATTTTAAGCCACATTTCGCTTCCCAGGTCTTCGTGCCCCACATAATAGAGGATGCCGTTTTCGATCCTGCGGACGCCCGGTTTTCCTATATCATGGAGCATGGAGACGAATTTTATCAGCGAAAGCCCCTGATACGGTAGAGTGTCAAATATATATTTTCTCAATAGGATTGATAAGTCTTTAAAACTATTATTGAAAATCTCCGATTCTATCTCTTCTTCCAATTCCAGATTATCCAGATATTTGAGGGTTTCGAAGGAGTGTCCCAGGACGTCGTATTTGTGGAAGTGGTTCTGGGACATCCCTTCCAGGGGGGGGAGTTCGGGCAGGAAGACGGTAAGAATATCCCGGTAATATAATTCTTTCATTATTTCGGCAGATTTATGGGTTTTCAGGATTTTGAACATTTCATCCTTAACCCTTTCAATAGCAGATTGTCGAATTTTATCCTTATGTTTTTTTATTAATAATGAAGTCATGTCTTCTATTTCAAAATTAAAGAAACACTTCATTCGATAGGCTCTAAGGATTCTCAGGGGATCGTCTATAATATTTTTTTCATCAAACACCCTTATAATCCCCTTTTTCAGGTCATCCCGTCCTCCGGTGGGATCGATAATCTCTCCCTCATTCATATCCAGGGCAAGGGAGTTTATGGTATAGTCCCTCATTTTCAGGTCATTTTCAATATCTCCCCGGCAGAATGCAAAATCCAGATAGATACTCCTGTCCTTGGGAATGACTCTGGTTATTTTATTTATTTTATCCAATACTACATAATATGAATCGGTTTCATCAGCCAATCTTCTTGAAAAGGCGAACAGTTCCTCCGATACCACAAAATCCCAGTCGTTGATCTCCCTTTTTCTGCCAGGAGAGGGAATATCACTGATATTTCCGATTTGATCGCCATTTTCGCCATTCTTGCCCTCATCTCTGATTCCGCTGTTGAGCAAAAGATCCCGCACACTGCCTCCCACCAGGTGAACTTTGATATTCATTTCTTTTGATATACTTTTTATATTCGCATAAAAAGGTATATTTTTTTTTATAAAGTCCTTCATTTCATTTTTAATGTCTTCCCTCATCTTGTTTTTTCTCCCTTGACTCTATCAAGTAATTTTTTTGCCGATGATACAACCATTCCAGGAGGGATAGCCTCATAACAGATAAACCGGGGACAGTCCGCCTTGACGCACTTCCGATCACAGGGGATTTCCGGTAATCGAACTATTTCATGGGGACAATCGTAGGGAGCCCACCTCTTGGGGAAGTCCTCTTTCAGTCCGTAAATCCCCACCACCGGCACTTTTAAGGCGGAGGCGATATGCATGGGACCCGAATCGGGACAGACAAAAAGAGAGCATCGCTTTATAATTCCCGCCAGTTCCTTGATATTGGTTCTACCTGCCACCGAAATAGAAGGTAACTTCATCAATTTTTGGATTTCTAACACAATGGAAACCTCCAAGGAAGAGCCTGTCAGGACTATTTTACCTCCCAACTCTTTTGAGAGGGCATCGGCGAATAAGGCAAATTGTTGAAGGGGCCATCTTTTTCCGTCCACGGGAAGTCCCTTGGTGGAATGAAATCCGATTAAAAAATCATCATCCTTCACTCCCAGTTCCTTTAATATTTGATCGGATTTGGTTTGAATGTGGGGAGGAATATCAAAAAAAAGCTTCTTGTCCTCCGGTAGGGGTTCCACACCTAAAGCTCGGACAAAATCCAGTTGATTCTCCACCCAGTGGGATTCTTCATCGCCCTGATCGGATCTTCGATTAACCTGGTGAGTAAATAAAAAGGAATAAAGTAGTCGTCCGGATTGCCCAACTCTTACGGGAATTCCCGATAAAAACATGAGATGGGCTTCTCGTGCGGTACTCCATAAAACAATTCCTGTATCAAATTTTTTCTTCCTTATATTTTCTATCTGTTTTAATAGATTTGAAATTCCTTTCATATCCTCAGAGGATAGGGGGATGATTTCGTGTATTGCCGGATTATTTTCAATTATCGATGAAAACCCTTTCTGAACCAGGGCAGTGATGTCGGATTGAGGAAACGCGGATTTTAAACTGTGAAAAACGGGGGTGGATAACAAAAGATCCCCCAATCCGCCATAACAATGGATAACCAGGATATTTTTTATATTGTTTTTTATTTTGCTCATATTGTTATACAGATGTACCTTTAGTTTTTATTTTTCTTTTTCCCATTAAGGAGTTCGTTGTAGAGTTCCAGCATCTGGGCGGTGGTTCGGCTGATGTCGTAGGAGGCTCCCAGTTCCAGGGATTTATCTCTCATTTTTCTATATAAATTATCATCGGTCAGGATCTTTTCCAGATAAACCGCCATTTCCTCATGGTTGCCCGGTTCGCCGATAAAGCCGTTGCCTTGCACCATTTCGGGAACCCCCTTGGCGTTGACCCCCACCAGAGGAAGTCCGAACATACACGCCTCGATGATGGTCATAGGCTGGTTCTCGGAGGTGGACGCAGTGGCAAAACAGCGGGAAATCTCGTAATATCCGTCCTCTATGAGATTTTTGTAGGGAACTTTACCGGTAAATATTACTCTGTCCGCAATTTCCAGTTCTGACGCCATTCTTTTCAGTTTATCCAGAGCGGGACCGTATCCCACCACCATGAGGGAGGTATCATTATATTTATCAAGTATAATCTTAGATGCTTTTAATAATACATCAAGTCCTTTTTCTTCCGAAATTCTTCCTACATATATTATAGTTTTTTCTCTTAAATTCAGACGGTTTCTTATTTCCCTCTTTTCATTGTCGGACAGGACTCTGGGTTTTTTGAGAGGCACGCCGTTGGAAATAATTCTGACAGGACACTTTAATCCTTTTCTCTGCAGTTCTTCCGCCGTCCATCGGGAGGGGCTGACGGTAACCAGGGAGCGGTCGTGGTAAAAATTGGAAAAAGCCCAGCCGAATCGAGTCAATCCGGGGATCCAGTCCAGTTTCACTATTTTGAGATATTCCGGTTCGGTGAAGTATGTATGAAAAGTACTCACTAGGGGAATTTTCAGCAAAAAGGATGCCAGAATCGATTCGAACCCCATGGTAAAAGGTGTGTGGAAATGAATTATATCGGCTTTAAACTCTTTTAGTCGTTTGGCAATCCAGGGAAAAACAGGAATGGTTATCCGGTAATCGGGATAGAAGAGAGCGGGAATGCCGGGTATTAAGGTAACTTCCAGTTGGGGGTTATATTCTTTTATCAGTTGTTTCTGGTTCATGCGAATCTGGGGGGCGAAAATCTTCACCCGGTGCCCCTGCCTTATCAATTCACCCGATGTATTTAATATTGATGTAACGATCCCATCTAATTTGGGAATAAACGTATCGGTAAAAAATGCCACGTTCATAGGAATTCTCTCTTTTCCGGGTGTCCGCAGTCATAGTGATTCTGATAAACAAATTTCTTGCATAACCCCGTCATCCTGAACTCGTTTCAGGATCTGCCGCAGAAAAACTTTATTGAATTCACTATTAAAGAAAGAGTCAGCGGGAAACGGGGAATTGTATCAGACACCCTGTTTAGAAAGGATTTTTTCACAAAAACGAAAATTATCCTTTCAATGAGGTAATTTTCCTTCTGTTGAAAAGAATCTCCTTACCAAATTAGGGAAATTAATATCAAAAGGCAATCAGCAGAAAGACACCCTCAAAACCCTGTAGTTGAAAATTTTGAACTCTTTCTCCATGAAAACCGCCGTTCAAAAAAACGCTTCGTATGTATTCAGTCCCCCGTCATTCCGAATCCTGAAACAAGTTCAGGACAGGCTTTGTTTCGGAATCTGAGGCACAAGATATTGTATAGATCCTGAAACGAGTTCAGGATGACGTGGTTCTCCGCCAAAGGACTGAATATATACAACGCTTCTTTTAATTATTTTGTTAATAAATTTGAAATACTGTGAATTAATACAATGAAAGTAATATAATAAGGTAATATGAATAGTATATTAAAACAAAAAAACTACTTAATAGAAGAAAGTATGGAAGCAAATAATAAAAACACTACTGACAGGAAAAAATCTTTATCTCTGACTTATCAGAAAAAGTTGATCATAGGAATGGTTTTATATTTCATAATCTTTTCCTATTTCGCCTCCATGCGGTATTATTCTGGAATCAACGGCGATCCCGACTATAGCACTTTCGAGCAGTGTGTTTATACCGCCGCTTATAACGGCAAGATGCTTTATAACACCTTCGAGAAGCGGAGCCATTATCTGTTCCGGATGGAAAATCAGGGCGTTTCTCATGAAGAGGTGTTGGAGGCATGGAAAAATATGGACGGAGATACCCATTTCGCGGTGCACAACTCTCCCATATTTTATCTGCTGGTTCCTTTTTATATGATATATCCGGATCTGGTAACTTTGATTATTGTACAGACTCTTGTGATTGTGCTGGGGGCATGGGCTGTTTTTTTGATAGGCAAGGAAGTTATTCATGAAAAGGCGGGGTTTATGTTTGCGGTTTTGTATCTGCTTTATGCTCCTTTACATGGTATAACTTATGATTCTTTCCACGAATTCGGCTTCCTCATGACACCGGTTCTGTTTTCGTTTTATTTCTTATTGAAAAAGCGGTTTTTTCCTTTCTGGATCTGCATTTTGCTGTCGCTTTCTTGTAAGGAAGACGTATCATTCCTTATTGCGGGATATGGATTATATATTTTGTATAGGGCTTATGTGGAGAAAAAAGAGGGGAAATGGGAGGGAAATCTCTGGAAAAATCCCCTGATACTGCACGGATTCTTTACTTTTATTGCGGGTGTTTTATGGTTGGTACTTTCCGTATTTGTTATCATTCCTCATTTTCGGGGACAGGATTTCCACCTCATGGGGGAACGGTACGGCTACCTGGGGAACAGTTTCGGCGAGGTGGTGCTGAATATGATTCTGAAGCCTCATCTGGTTTTGTCCCACATTTTCGAATATACCCGCCTCACCTACATAGTGGAACTGCTGGCTCCCTTCGCCTTCATGTCTTTCCTGGATCGCCCCTCGTTTCTGGTGGCGATTCCCAATCTGGTCATCAACTGTCTGGCGACCTTTTCCACTATGCACAACACCGGTAGTCGTTATCACGCCCCTATCGTGGGTTTTGTGGTGATTTCCGCCATTCTGGGAACCGCCAGATATATAAACAAAAAACCGACAAAGAAGGACGACAGTGAAAGCGGTAAATCCCATAAAGGAATCCGGGAAAACAAAAAAACAGGCGAGCAGATACAGGCTGATGAACGGGATAAAAGATTCAATAAGGTTATGAAAGTCGCTTTTTTCCTGTGTATAGCGTTTACTCTTATCTTTAATCCCAGTCCCTTCCGCATCGGATGGAAGGTTCCCCCCATCAGTCAGCACAGAAGAATCTCTTGGGAAATGGCTAACAAACTCCCTCATGAAGCCTCGGTTGCCACTCAGGTGGATCTATTCCTTTATACCTGCGACCGACTCCGGGGATATGTGGGCTACAGGGAAGGGGTTGAATATATCCTGCTGGATCTGGGAGAAGACGGCTATATCAGAAGGAAACCGGCATCAGATACGGAATCGGCAGGCGAAAATAGGGATAGGGACGGCGAAGATCCGTCGTCGGCGGGAGAAACGGCGGAGTCTCCTTCTCAAATAGAATTCCTGTTCCGGAATTATCCCCTATCGGAGATAGAAATCCACTATACCAATAAATGGTTTTCCGAGGGAGGATTGTGGGAACTGGCGTTACCTCCACTGCTGAAAAACGGAGAATATAAAGTGATGGAATATCGGAACGGTTTCTTGTTGATGAAAAAAAAATACGAAAGAAAATCCTCAAACAGCCGGGTGTAGAACCACTTTCGGGAGACCATCTCATGACTTACGCCATTTTCTACCAAAACCCGGATTTTATGCCGATTGCCAGAGATCCTGAAACAAAGCCTGTCCTGAACTGGTTTCAGGATTCAGGATGACGGGTTCATGCCGGTTTCCTCGAATTTGAGCGTAACTCCTGAACGTATATATTCAGTCCTTTGGCGGAGAACCACGTCATCCTGAANTCGTTTCAGGATCTATACAATATCTTGTGNCTCAGATTCCGAAACAAGCCTGCCCTGAACTTGTTTCACGGGTTCGGAATGACGGGGGGACTGAATGAATACATATTNNTAACTTTAAAAACACAATACAAGTAAATATATTATTCGACTTTTGTTTGAGTTAGTAATATGTTAAAAACCTTTTCACAATCTTCTACATCATAAAAAATAGGTACGTTTTTACCAAAATGTTCTTCTCTCGCAAAAGATATAAAATCCAGTCCCGTGTATTCATATCCGTCTATCCAGGGATTGGGTTCTCCGAATATGAGAGTTCCCGTTCCTTTGTCGTCATGGTTCAAAATTTTTTCGATCCCCTCTATATGGGATATATAGATATAATTTATGCTATTGCCCAATATACTCTGTAATATGATTATTCTTTCGCTTGTTATCGCGTAATAAGTTTGATTTTTTATAAAATATATATAAGCAAATCGAAGAAACAGCAGATAAAGGCCAATAATCACCAATCCATTCATACCCCCGCCCACACTGAAACCGGCAGTTAAGAGGATAATACCGGTTAAAGATAATACGAAATGAATCCCCGATTTGCTGCTGGAGAAAAACACTCCTCTGTCGGGTTTTCCCGTCCATTTCAGTTCTTCCCCTTCATTAAGATATTTGGTGAAAATATCAGCCATATTCGGTTCCCCCCCTGTTTTTACAGATATTTATACTGCCCCTTAAATTTACGTTCATCACCAAAGTAATCGGCTTCTGGAGAAGCCTCCTACAATATTTTCTACAACAAAACACAACCGCTGGCAAACATAGGAGTCTGTCGGCGGTTGTCGTCCTGTCAAGCCTGTATAAAGAAAACTATTTATTCAGATAACAATATACTATTACTGTCAATTATCAAAGGCCAGGTCGGGGCCTTTCAGGGGGGGAAAAGAGGGGACTTTGGGGATGGCGTCTTTCTTCCCTTTTCCGCCTTCTTCCCTGCCGTTCTGCCCTTCCTGGGAAGTTCCCTTTTTGGGGGTATCCTCTTTCATGATACCTTCCAGTTCATCCTGTTCCAGCACTTCCTGTTCCAGCAGGGTTTCGGCGATGACGTCCAGTTTTTCCCGGTATCGGCTGATGAGCTCCCGGGCGGTTTTGTGGGAACTCTCGATAACCGCTCTGACTTCGCTGTCGATGGTTTTTGCCACGTCCTCGCTGTAGTTGCGGTCTTCCACGATGTCCCTGCCCAGAAAAACATTATGTTGTTCCCTGCCATAGGCTACCGGGCCCAGGCTGTCGCTCATACCGTATCGGGTGATCATACCCCGGGCCAGTTTGGTGGCTTCCTTGATGTCGTTGCTGGCACCGGTGGTGATCTCGCCGAATATGATCTCCTCGGCTACTCGGCCTCCCATGAGGACTGCTATTTCCGCTATGATTTCCTTTTTGCTTTTGGTATATTTGTCCTCCGAGGGCATGGTCCAGGTAACGCCCATGGCCATACCGCGAGGAAGAATGGTAACTTTCCTCACCGGATCCGCTTCGGGGATCAGTTTTGCCACCAGGGCATGTCCCGCTTCGTGGAAAGCGGTAATCTTCTTTTCCTTATCGGAAACTATCCTGCTTTTCCGTTCCGGGCCCATGACTACCCGGTCGATGGCTTCCTCACAGTCTCCCATGTCGATCTTGTCCTTGTTGTTGCGGGCTGCCATGAGGGCGGCTTCGTTGAGGAGGTTTTCCAGATCGGCACCGGAAAAACCGGGGGTTCTTTTGGACAGGATCTCCAGTTCCACATCGGTGGCCAGGGGCTTCCCCCGGCTGTGGACTTTCAGGATGGCGATTCTTCCCTTGACATCGGGTTTATCTACCACCACTCTTCTATCGAATCTGCCCGGTCGTAAAAGAGCCGGATCGAGAACGTCGGGGCGGTTGGTGGCGGCAATGACGATGACTCCGTTATTATTTTCAAATCCGTCCATTTCCACCAGCAGTTGATTCAGGGTCTGTTCCCGTTCGTCGTGTCCTCCGCCCAATCCGGCGCCTCTCTGCCTGCCCACCGCGTCGATCTCGTCCACAAAGACGATGCAGGGAGCGGTCTTCTTGGCGGTCTCGAACAGATCTCTCACTCTGGAGGCTCCCACGCCCACGAACATCTCCACAAAATCGGAACCGCTTATATAATAGAAGGGGACTCCCGCTTCTCCAGCGATGGCTCTGCCCAGGAGGGTTTTGCCCGTTCCGGGAGCTCCTAAAAGAAGTACTCCCTTGGGGATTCTGGCTCCCAGGGCTTTATATTTGGCGGGGTATCTTAAAAAGTCCACCACTTCCTTGAGTTCTTCCTTGGCTTCGTCAACGCCTGCCACGTCGTCGAAGGTAACCTTGCCCCGGCTGTCGGTATGCTGTTTGGCCTTGGATCTCCCGAAACTGAAAGCCTGACTTCCTCCCGCATTCTGGGCCTGTCGGAAGAGCATCACGAAGAAGCCGAAGAGGATCACGTATGGTAAAAGGTTAAATATCACGAAGAGCCAGGAGGTTTCCGACTGCTCCTTGACCTCGGTCTTGACGCCGTTATCCACCAGGTATTGGGGGAGCTTTTCGGCGCTGGGAGGGATCACCACCTTGAACTGTTTTTCCTTTTTGTCAGTGGTAAAATAGACTCCCTTCAAAGCCCGGTCGCTGACGAAGGTTACTTCTTTCACCTTCCCTGCCTTGACCTTATCCAGGAAATCGGAATAGTTAAGTTCTTCCACCGGTGATGAGATATTTTTATAGTTAATGAAAAGAACTATTACCATTATTATAACTATAAAGGTCATTAGATATTTTGCCTGTTTCAAAAGGATTACCCTCCCTGAATAAACATAACCCTAACAAAACCCCTGGGGTTATAAGTTAAAGTTTCTTTTTTTGCGATTATAACGGGAATTATCCGCCTTCCATGGCTTTTCATTATCTGTAGTCAAAAATTTCCCTATAATTCAATTTATTATAGCACAGCCTCTGCATAAAGACAATATTTTTTCCTTCCGTCTGACTTTAGATTATCTGATCTTTCCCTATTTTTCTGCTTTCTCCGGGTTTTAAGCCCTTAAGGGTTAACTTTCCCATTCGAATGCGAATCAGGCGAAAAACCTTTAATCCCACTGATTCCGCCATTTTTCGGATCTGCCTCTTTTTTCCCTCCATAAGGATAATATTGTAAAAGACCCTGCCTTTTTCTACTTTTTTAATTTCGATCCTGCAAGGGAATGTTCTGCCTGAATCTATATTTACCCCCGTTGACATTTTCTCTATAGCCGATAAAACTTCTTTTACCGTCCACCCGGCAGGAAAGGACGACCATACACTATATTCCCTCTCGTGCCGATACCTGGGGTGGGTCATTTTCAGAGTCAGGTCGCCGTCGTTGGTGAGGATCATCAGTCCTTCGGAGTCCTTGTCCAGCCTCCCCACGGGAAAAACCCTGGGTAAGGAGGGAACCAGATCCGATACCTTCAGTTCGGCGTGGGGATCATCCAGGGTAGAAATATAACCCACAGGCTTATAAACCGCATAATAGACTTTCTCCTCATGAGGTGTGATTACCCTGCCTTCCGCCTCTACCCGATCCATTTCAGGATCTACGGTGGTGGCGGGATTTTTTACCACTTCTCCGTTAACCCGGACCAGACCGCCGAAAATAAGATTATCAGCCCCTCTGCGGGACGATATACCACATCGGGATATATATTTATTGAGCCTTTCCACTAATAAAAAAACTCCCGTCATACAGAGAATATATTGGCTGACAACGCCGGCAATAAACCATTCAACGCTATAAAACAGTTCAACCCGGCAGAAGGTTCCCGACTTTTATTATATTACCCGCTTTCATTTTTCTTCCTCATTTAAAAGGAATCTGATCCCGGATACGGTAATCTATTCCCAATTGCCCACAGACACCCCTTTTACCCGGCGGGATATAAGGACTGCTATAGCCGGGGTCGGGGCTGATGACGAATACCATTATTTAAAATGAGTTACAAATATGAATTTTATTTCAGGACTTACGCCATTTTATACCAAAACCCAGATTTCATGCCGATTGCCAGAGATCCTGAAACGAGTTCAGGATGACGATTTCATGCCGTTTTCCTCGAATTTGAGCGTAACTCCTGTTATTTTTATCGTTCTGGGTCTCACCTATGGCGATGAGGGGAAAGGTTCCACTGTGGATTTTTTATGCAGAAAATTCCCCATAGATACCGTCATCCGCTTTAACGGAGGAGCCCAGGCTGCCCATCACGTGGTATCCCCCCGGGGAGTGTTTCACTGCTTCTCTCAACTGGGTTCCGGTTCTTTTGTTGACGGCGTAAAAACCCATCTCTCCCGCTTTATGCTTGTCGAACCCCTTAATCTGATAAAGGAAGAGGAAACGCTGAAATCAAAAGGAGTAAAGAATATAAGAGAGCGGCTTACTATAGATCCCCTTTGCCCCGTTATTACACCCCTGCATAAAATGATAGGGCAGATGAAGGAAATCGCCAGAGGAAATAAACGGCTGGGATCGGTGGGCATGGGGATCGGCGAACTGGTGAAGGACATCATCGAAGAAGAGGATAGCAAAGGAAATAGAAGGAGTTACACAAAAGATTATCTCGACGCTGTTGATAACGACAAGGATGCAAACCCCGTAATACGCATACGGGATTTTCCTGATGAGGATAAACTATATAATAAAATCAAAATAATATTTGATAAGAAACTGATATTAGCGAGGCAAATTTATAAAAACAATCCCTCTCCCACTCTTGAAAATCTGTTTCTTCACTTTATAAATAATATAACCCCCGATTCCCTTTTGAGAGATTATCGGCATTTTATCCGTTTACACCGACACTGTATTGCAAGAGACGAGGAGATCCTTACGGATATTATAAGAGAAAGTAAAAATATCATATTGGAAGGAGCCCAGGGTACTCTTCTGGATCCCTTTTATGGTTTCTACCCCTACATCACCAAAACCCCCGTTACCCTCTCATGGGCGAGGGAGTGGCTCAAAAATACCCTCAGCGAAAATAAACAGGGAGAGGAAGAAGAGAAAACGGATAACCACAGGGGAATTGCAAACAAATATAAAATAATTAATATTGGAGTCTGTCGGGCTTACGGTCATCGACACGGCGCCGGTCCCTTTATAACCGAAGATGAGGAACTTACTTATCTTCTCCCCGAACTCCACAATAAAAACAATCCCTGGCAGGGGGATTTCCGGGTGGGGTGGATGGATCTGGTCGCCCTTCGATATTCTCTGCAAGTAAATCAAACACCGATAACAGGTCTGTGTCTTACGGGATTGGATCGCCTCACGGGTATGGATAAGATCCGGATATGTACTTCCTACCAATATAAAGGAAAACAGGACGAAAAAAGTCTGAAGCTGCTGGATCGGTTTTTTGTGTGGGAAAGAAAAGAAGGAGGAGAGGAATTGAAGTCGGAGAAAGGCAGAGAAAGAGAAAAAGATCAAAAAAAATTGGAATCGGAGGAACGGGATATAATCAGTATTACCGACATAAAACCTCTTGATTCCCCTTCTCTTTCCCCGGCGAGAACCGATATTTTATTTAACTGCGTTCCCCTGGATTTCAGGGAGTTTCCCGGATGGGGGGAGGATCTGTCCCTGATAAAAGAACTAGACCGCCTCCCCACAGGCGTAAAGCAATTGCTGGAATTTCTGGAATCCCAGGAGGGAATGGGAGTTCCGGTTATTATCCTCTCAATGGGAGTGAGGGCTGATGAAAAACTGCTTAGGAGTGGCGTTCTGTAGTGATTCCAATAAACAATTTCCTTTATAACCCCGTTATCCTGAACTGACGCGGAGCGTTATCCTGAACTGACGCGGAGCGTCATCCTGAACTGACGCGGAGCGTTATCCTGAACTGACGCGGAGCGTCATCCTGAACTGACGCGGAGCGTCATCCTGAACTGACGCGGAGCGTCATCCTGAACTGACGCGGAGCGTCATCCTGAACTCGTTTCAGGATCTATGGAATTCGGCTTAAAACGGGAGGGGGAGCAAAAAATTGTATGTATCCCGCCGTCGTTCTCCTTATTCTGACTTTTTTTTGAATTTGTTTACAAACTTTTAACCCCTTTATGGATGAAATTCATGGACGAAAAGCGTATAATGAAAACACCAATACCGATTGGGTTCTGAATTCAATCCGGTATAAGAGATAGGCGACAAAAATAAATATCAGAAAAGGTGATGATATATGCAGATTAATAATATAAATACGGGTATTTCCGCCTCTTCAGGGATTTCCAAGATGAGCGGAAAGGAAGCGAAAATCGATACTTTCGGCTCTGACAGGGTCAGTATGAGTAGTGTTACCGCTCAGCCCGTCATAGATCCCTCCAAGTTAAAGGGACTGTTTACCCAGGAAAAGACCCAGATCGTTTCCAAAGCCCAGTGGACTCAACCCAGACCCGGCGTAGGAGATTATGATCAGACTCTGGTCTCTTCTTCGGGTTCGGTCTATGCCCGCACCGAAAAGGGGTTTTGCAGGATAGACGGAAGTAACGGCAATATTTCCTGGCAGGCAAAAATCCCCGCCCCCCTCATGAAAGAAAGAACCGCACTGTGGGAAATGAAGGACGGCAGTATTATATGCGCCACTCAGGATAATAAACTCCACTGCACCGATCCCGCCACAGGAGATGTGAAATGGAGTCATGACCTGGGATTTCAGTTCCAGAACCCCTGCTTTGTGGCGGAGGACGGAACGATCATAACTTTCCATAAGGACGGAGAGAGCCTCAACCTTTGCCGCTTGAACCCCGACGGCAGTTTAAAGAAAGAAAGCAAACTGGGAGACTGGTACGAACCCATCGGTGATAAAGGCTCCGACGCTCAAATCCTGGCAGTGGATAAAAAAGGCTTTGTTACCGTTCATGCCGACACCACCGTGATCAAACCGGGAGAAAGCTACCGCCCCCTCAATTGCGAGACCATGAGCGTGGCTCCCTCGGGCAGAGTCCTCTCCAGAGCCCACACCTTCGATCCTCCCAAGATATTTGCGTCGGATCCCAACCGGCTTTTCAACGTGGATTATGGCAAAATGGAAATATTTGAACAAAAAAAGAGCGAACCTGTATGGAAACTGGAGGAAACCTATGCCATCCAGGATCCCAAATACGGTGGTATCGGGGACAAACTCTACAAGATCGGGGACGAACACAAATATAAATATCTCAGTTTCGCCGCCAGCAACGAAAAGGGTATCCTGCTGACCACCTACTTCCAGACTCCCCCTCCCGGTACCATGCATACGGGATATGAACTGGTCTGTCTGGATCCCAAAGACCCTTCCCAAGTCCTGTGGAAACACCCCTCGGCCACCAGTTATGAGGGAAGAGCTGTCTTCACCGACGGCAATATCCTGCTCCACGTCAGCGACGAAAAAACGGGAACCGTAGAAGCCCTGAACTATGCCGACGGCAAACCCCTATGGAACCAACCCCTGCGGGATCTCGACTCCGGCGAGAGAGAACTGGGCAGAAGCGGCGGAATGGTTCGGGTCAGCAGCGAAATCCCCGACAACTACCGGATAAAACAAGGTAAAGACGGTACGCTTTATATAAGAACCTTCAAGAATATATACGGTCTCAACCCTGCCGACGGCAGCGTGAAATACAAAATAGCCGCTCCTCACGAAATATGGGATTTCAACCTGGATAAGGACGAAAAGAATATGATCGTGGTCAATAACGAAACCAACGAGATAGTTTCCTATCCCATAACCACCCCCCAGGAACTGGTATCGCAAGTGGCAAAGGATATGGCTCAGGAAGCCATGAAAACCGAAGGAAACACCCAAAACGCCTCCTCATCCGCCGCCTCCTCTCCCGCCAAAGCCTCCATCGAGGTGGGCAAGGGACAGGTTCGCATCGGCGGAGTCCTGCTGGAAAGAGACGACGATTAAGGAAAACTTCTGAGGAATTTAATCGCTAAATCTGAGGAAAACCTTCCTGAAACAAGTTCAGGGCAGGCTTGTTTCGGAATCTGAGGCACAAGATATTGTATAGATCCTGAAACAAGTTCAGGAGGACTAAAGTCCTTCGCTACAATATCCTGTTTGCTTTGTTTTTCGATTTTTTCATATTCAATCGATTTACGGGGTTAACCTTCAGTCTGGGATTTTTTTGATTTGCCGTATTTTACAGATTCCTTGATAAAATATTGGAATACCGCATTAAAACGGGAATCTTCCTGGCGGAGAAGTTCAGGGTGGAACTGCACTCCCAGAAGAAAATATTCGCCGGTTTCGACCTGACCGCATTCCATTTCTCCGGTTTGAGGATTCATCTTGCAAACACCGGTATTACCCTTTTCGGTTTCTTCCCCGTTGTCCGTGTTCCTTAACTGTATGGCTTCCACAAATCCGTCGTCGCTGCGGGCGATGATTCTCAGGTCTTTTCCCGGTTCCTTGACTCCCTGATGATGATAACTGTTTACTTTTATGCGGGTTTCGCCCAGTATTTTATATAACAGGGAATCCTTCTCGATGGTGATTTCATGATAACAGGGCAGGCTTTCGCCGTTTTCCCGGATCCGGTGGATAACCTTGACCGAATCGGATCTCAGTTGGGGAAATCCGGTGGGAATATCCTGATACAGGAGTCCTCCCAGAAAAACGTTCAGAATCTGTTCTCCCCGACATATCCCCAGAAGCGGAACTTTATTGTCAATGCAATATCTCATTATTTTATATTCCAGTGTATCCAGTTCGTCATCCACCGGTTCCAATTTGGGATCCTTCTCTTCGTCATACAGTTTGGGGTTAACATCATCTCCCCCCGGTATGATCATCCCCTGAACGGTTTTCAACAGCCCGTCCACCTCTTCTCCGGACTGGGTTACGGAGAATTCCACCACCGTTCCTCCGTTTTCGATGATCGCCTTTTGATAATCCTCCAGATCGTCAGTGCCTTTTTGTTTTAATTCCCATTGTTCCCTGTTATAAACAATTCCTATCCGGGGAGAAGTATCTCTGGCAAAAACGGGGGATATAAGCAGTAGGGCAAAAAGTAAGAGAAGAACAACAGAAATGCGGAAATTTCTTTTAATCCGGGTATCCCTCCCGTCGGTATTTCGGTTGACACAGATAATATTCATACCGTTCCCTCCCTGATATTATTTGGTTTGGATTGCACCTACTCTGCAGACCTGAAGGTCTGATCTACAATTATTGGCAACAAATTAATACCGGACTATGTATATTGGACGATTTCCTTTCCCTTTTGTACTTTATCAACTATGCCGAAAATAAAGGTTCGAACGGGAATTTCTCTGGTTCCCAGAACCTGCATAGCAGAGGAACCCTCGTCCATGACCAGCACCACATCGCCGATGCCCGCGTCGATCTTGTCGCAGACCGCCATCTGAACCCGCCCTTTGGAGATGCCGCTCATGGGATCCATCATCTGAATCAGAAGGAGTCTTTTACTTTCCAAAATTTCGATTTTTCTGGTTGCCCAGATATTTCCCACTACTCGTGCGATGAACATACCCTTTTCCTTTCCTTTAAGGAGGTTAGAGGATAGAAGTCGGATGTTAGAACCCTCTTCTACCGAGACTGAAACTATAGATCCTGAAACTATAGATCCTGAAACAAGTTCAGGATGACAGCCCTGCCGCTTCATGACAGCCCTGCCGCTTCATGACAGCCCTGCCGCTTCATGACAGCCCTGCCGCTTCATGACAGCCCTGCCACTTCATGACAGCCCTGCCGCTTCATGACAGCCCTGCCATCTCATGACAGCCCTGCCATCTCATGACAGCCCTGCCAGTTCATGATGACACTTTTATTTGGGGTTTAAGTCGTTATAAAATTCCCTGTCCAGTTGAACACCGTCGATGATGCCCACGATGCAGGCGTCGATGGGGGGGCGGGAATAGAGAGCGGCAGAGGCTTCCATGGATTCCACATAAAAAACGAACTCGTCCCCTCCGGCGGACACCGCATCGGCGGAGATCAGGTAGTCGTCCCCCAGAGGGTTTCCTTCCCAGTCGGTGGGTTGTAGAATGAGAAGCCGGAGTCCTTCCAGGGTGGGGTATTTTTGGGTGGCGATGACCCTTCCCATGATTTTTGCAGGATGCATGACACTGTTCCCCTATCTGAACCCTTCGGTTTCGAATTTTTTGAAGATAATTTCTCCTTCACATTCCACCGTGTCTATGATGGCGACGATGACCAGATCACTGGGACGGTTTTTTGTGATAACGGTCTGTCGGGCAGAGGAACCGGAACAGAGCAGCACCATTTCTCCTTCGCCGGAACCCACCGCGTCCACCGCCACTGCGGGATCTCCTTTGGGTTTGAATTTGAGATCCAGGGGTTGTACCAGCAACATCTTCCATCCCTCGGCATTTTCGTCTTTATGGGTGGAGACCACCGTTCCGATAACTTTGGCAAATTTCATAAAAACCTCCAGGCTATTCCCGTTGTTGTTATTGTCTTTACAGTATTACCGTATAATTTGGGAAAGAGGTTCGGTTTTCCTCCTCCCACTGTTCCATTCCGTTTTTTTGCCATTATTTTATCCGGATTCGCTAGAAAAGTTACCGGGAAAAAAGGATTTGGTTGAGGAGTTCTAAAATGTACCCCTTAATATTTTAGAATTTTTTTGGGAGGAAAATTATGTCAGCTATACCCCGTTTCGCTCTCAACCTGACTCAACCAGAGATACAACAGATTAGGGATGATCTTATTAAGCCCGAATATCAGGATTTCAAATATGTAGAGGAATTTGAAAAGAGATTTGCCCGATATACCGGCAACAGTCTGGGAGTATTTCTCCCCTCTGCCCGATTCGGACTTTACAAGTTGTTGCGCTTTCAGGGCTTTGACGAGGGATCGGGAGTAATCGTCCCCGCATGGACCCACTATTCGGTTCCCGCCATGATTGTAGCCGCCAAGCTAAAACCCCTTTTCGCCGATATCGAACCGGGTTATTACAACATGACCCCCGACACCATCCCGGAGGAGCACTGGAAGAAAGCCAAAGCCATCATTATTACCCATCTTTACGGCTGTCCCGCTCCGGTGGAAGCCCTGGTGGAAAAGGCAAAAAAATATAATCTCTATATCATAGAGGATTGCGCCCAGGCACTGGGAGCAACTATTCACGGTAAACCCGTGGGTTCGTTCGGTAATGCTTCATATTTTTCTCTTTCTATCACCAAAAATCTCACCACCCTCAAGGGAGGCATGGTCTGTTCCAAGGAACCTCCCCTCATGAGTCACCTGAGAGATACCCGTACCAATAAATACACCCCCCCCAATGACATCCGCAAGGTGCTGGATACCTGCGACAAAGCCATGAAATTTACCAAACCCGAAATCTTCGGGTCAGTGGTATATTGGGGACTCATGGCTGCGTCCATGGTGGGTAAGGATCCCATTCACGAAAAATTTGACGAGGTTGCCTCCATTAAAACTCCCGCCGACAAAGTGGAATGTCCTCACCCGATTCAGGCTATTCTGGGCATGAGAAAACTGAATACCCTGGACAAATATAACGAACAGCGCAATGCCAACGGAAAATACCTGCTGGATCAACTGAAAAAACTCAAGGATGTCATAACTCTCCCCATCGTTGAAAAGGGACACAGGCATATATTTATGAGTTTTGTCCTCATGGTTCCCGATCCCTGGAGTCTTAAAAAACATCTGCTGATAAAAGGAATCGATACCGCTCCGGGTTATTTGAAGAATAACGCCTCTCTTGAGATATTTTCAGATTTCAAGGAAAGATGTAAAAACGCAGAAAAAATGGAACGGATGCAGATCCATATCCCCGTCTATCCCGGCTTGAAAGAACCCATGCTGGAACATATCGCCACCACCATCTACGAATATTTCTCAAAACAGTAAAGCGTCATTTAAATCCGCCTTTGCCTTTAACACCCTCCGTCGGATTCCTTGCCATACAGAAGGAAAGAGGCTTGTTTTGCAGTTTTGCGTAAGGGAGTGAGACGGTTTATGTGTTATCCGGTACCTACATGGATATATCATATAACACCGATAGGAAACCTACCCTCAATACTTAGTAGCGGTGGGTTATTATCTTTGTCTGGTTGTGCAAGTCATAAAATTCAGTACTCCAACATAGCCCATAGAAGCATTCAAGAAAGAAGAGATGTAACCTTTGTTCCGCTATCTCCCAGTGGAAATTTGCATGATAAGGAGGTGAGGAAGTGATTGAATATATAAAGGGAAATTTGCTGGAAGCCGATGCGGAAGCCCTGGTGAATACCGTTAATTGTGTGGGAATAATGGGAAAGGGAATAGCTTTGCAATTCAAGCAAAAATATCCAGATAATTTCAAAAGTTATGAGAAAGCCTGTAAACAGGAACAGGTTCAATTGGGTAAGATGTTTGTTTATCAGACCGGCTTTTTACTGAATCCCCGATATATCATCAATTTTCCCACCAAAAAACACTGGAAGGGTAAATCCCGGATGAAGGATATTGAAGCGGGTCTGGAGGATCTGGTTGAGCAGATAAAAAATCTGAATGTCAGAAGTGTTGCCATTCCTCCTCTCGGTTGCGGTAACGGGGGTTTGGACTGGGATGTCGTTCGTACGCTGATTGAAGAAAGGATGTCAAAACTCCCCGATTCATGCCGATTTCCTACGACAGAGGGCAGATCCCGAATCTGTCCGGTTAAAGTCCTGCGATTTTTTATTTGACATCACCTATCAGTACAAAGGGAGCCCAGTAGAAGGGGTGGGGGTATTTTCCTCTGGTCTCCAGTTGTGCCTGTCGCAGGGCTTCCGCCTTGTTCAGGTCTCCTCTCTTGAGATTGGTGTAAAATCGGGTCATCAGAAGGCAGGTGGAATCGTCGGACACCGACCATAGAGAAACTATCAGAGACGGGGTCCCCGCATACATGAACGCCCGACTCAGGCCCATGATTTCGTCTCCTCCGGTTATTTTACCCAGTCCCGTTTCGCAGGCGGATAAAACCACCAGATTGGCTTTCAGATTCAGGCGGGAAATATCGACTATTCCCATAATCCGGTCGGCCAGGATCAAACCGGACATATCGGGTCTGACGGGATCCAGGATGCCGTGAGTGGCAAAGTGGATTAAAGTCCCTTTCGACGAGGCGTCTTTCACAGCGGAAAAAGTCATACCCTCTTCTTTCAGTATATGTTTATTGCTAAAAAGTTTTCCTATTTCATCCGCCTCTTTCGTAGTGCCGGGAAGAGGACTCCATGAGACGCTTTTCAGACTCCCCAGGGCGAAAGCGGAGAGAGTCTCCTCCGGATACCGGGGTTTATTCCGGCAGAAGACCAGAGCCGATGCCGAGGGGGCATAACTTATGGTATAATTTTCAATCATATCTTTGCCTTCATTGTCCTTGAGGGAATAAAACGGAATAAAATTCAGATTGCCGTAGGGAATTATGATAAGGTTCTTTGTTTCACCCAGTTTTTCCAAGACCGGTGAAATTATTATGTGGGAAAGTTCCATGGAGGCGTCGTTGAGTTTGGTTCTATCGCCGGTTATCGACGGGGAGGAGGTCAGAAGTTCCCGTATATAGACCACTCGCTGATTTATTTCCTTTTTACCGGCAGGGATGGGAACAAAAGATATACTTTCCTTTTTAACGATGAGGGCGAAGGATTCCTCCGACGTCAGTACATATTCCACGACGGCGGTGTTATCGTCCAGAATCTGATAAATTTCCTTTAATTCCTTGGGCTTAACCGCCCTGAGATCCTCATATTCCTTACCGTCCAGTCCCGATAGGCGGATCTTGTTCAAAACCTTTTCATATTCTTTTTTGGCTTCTGCAATCTTATTGGCGGCGTCCTTCACCTCTTCCGACCCGATGCTTCTCAGATCCCTTTGCTGACTCTGGTCGATGCCGCTTCTGAAACCCTGGATTTCCATTCTCAGACTAGCTTCCTGTTCCGCCAGGTCGTCGGGGATGGAGGGTTTGACGCCGATCTCGCCTCCGGCAAGAATATTCAGCAATGCCCTGGATTTATAGGATTCAACGGTCTGCCAGGCGGATTCTTTTCTGTCCTTTTCCAGCAGGAGTCGAATGAGGCTCTCATAAATATCCGAGATGGAAACCTCATATAACCGGGAACGGATGCCGGGGAAAGAAACCTTGAAGGCGTCCAGTTTGATTTTTGCCTGTTGCTCCTCTATGGCAGAAATAGCCCTGGTGTAACAATCGACGGCTTTATCGGTGTTTCCTTCTCCTTCGTACATTTTGCCTATATAGTAATAAAATCTCCATCGGAAGGGGGGAGAATCCACATCCGCCAGAAACTTCTCCGCCGACTGATACTCCTTTTTAGACTTATCCTTCTCTCCCATGAGTTCGTAAGCCCGGGCGGGAATAAAATAGGCATCAAACTTATAATACAACATCTTTTTAACGGGGATCTTTTCCGCTTCTTCTACGGCTTTTTTCAGATATGAGAACCCCTCGTCTCTTTTATTTATTTCAAGAAGTTTCTCCCCCAGTCTCAAATAGAGGGATGCCCGGTTATCATGGTCATCCAGAGGAAGAGCATTCACTGAATCCTTATAGCACGCTATAGCCTCGTCGGGTTTTAACATCTCCTCCAGAATTTTCCCCTTGATGTAATAAGCCTGATATAACCAGGGATGACTGCATTTTTTCGCCAATTGAATACATTCATCGCTGGAATTCAGGGCGGCTTTCAATCTTCCCGTTTCAAAATCAGCCAGCGTAAGAAAATAAGCGGGGAAAAACTGGAATGTGATATTATTATCCTCCCTAGCCATGTTAAGAGCCTTATTCAGGTATTCTACACCCAGGGTATAACTGCCCATATCGATGAAGTTTCTGCCGGTATCGGTATAAAGCTGCATCTCCGTCGCCCGGTCGGGATTTTTCTCCAGATCTTTTTCTATCTTTCTCATATAGACCACTTCTTCCTCGTAACTTCCGTAGCGGTTTCGATTCGCCGCCATCTGAAGATGAAGAAAGAGCATGGTGGGAGAGTCTCCCATGCCCATGTCCTGGTAGGCCTTCTCAGCTTTTCTGAAATACTCGAACCCATCCTCATATTTGAATATTACCGTATAAATCCCCGCCTTGAACTGATACAGCATGGGGATGTTAGTGGTAAGTCCGTTCTTTTTGCAATAATCCAGCAGACTGTCCACCACCGTCAGAGCCTGTTGAAACTCTCCCAGCTGCTGATAAAATCCAATCAGTTTCATCCCTGCGATATAAGCCATGAACAAATTTTTCTCTTTTTCCCACTTCCGGACTTCTTCCTGATGAAGTTTTACGGCGGTCTTTTTTATCTCCTGATATTTGTCCGTCATCCCCATTTCCCGATAGGTTTTAGCCTTGAGAGCCTGCACCGTGAGCCGGTTCTGATCAGCGGCAATAGTTCCCGTTTTAGCCTCCGCCTTTTCAAACCACTGAAGAGCTGTGGGATAATCTCCCTTATCGTAATAGATATTCCCCAGAGAGTATAACCGCTGCAGCATGTTGGGAGAATTGGGCACTTTTTCCTCAAATTCCAGAGATTTCAGTCCGTAGGAAATAGCCTGTTCATAATCCCCCATAATAGAATAAATTTCAGCAATCCTCCCGGCACTGAGAGACGCCTGATCCCAGACCTTCTCCTTCTCCGCCTCTTCCAGCATTTCTTTATAAATCTTAACGGCGGAAACGTGATCCCCCAGGGTATCCATATCCTGAGCCTGCTGGCTGTATTTCATGTATTTCAGTTCCTGCTCCATCCCCGCCGAAGGAGAAAACCCGCCCTCGGTAAAGGAAACGACCTTGTTTCCTGAGTTAAACTTCTGAGGGTATGAACCTTCCTCATTCATGGTTTTCAGGGAGGAAAAGAATCGAAAGGTGGGAGCAATAAAACCGTCGTCCAGAGATCTAAAACCTTCCTGCCACCTCTGAGGGGACGAAATCAGGCAAAGGGAGTGAATCAGTCTTATCCCCTCTCCGTTTCCCCCACAGATTCTCATCATCGCCGGAGGATGTCCGATTTCCGCCTGCAATGGAACTCCTGC
>Ga0067045_1028485_pt1 | contig 32572 bp, 20 predicted proteins | sample TerdegcTABiofilm_FD_59184 | JGI IMG/M metagenome (GOLD analysis project Ga0067045, IMG submission 59184) | Combined Assembly of (Gp0054472, Gp0054536) Wastewater bioreactor microbial communities from Singapore -Terephthalate degrading...
CCATTCCAGTTCACCAATACCATACGGCGCATGACGTCCCCGTTCATAATCGCTGGATCAAGGTAGACGTGACCGGGTATATCTGCCTGGATACTTGCCAGAATAGTATTATAACCACTTTCTCCCGGAGAAACATCCACCGGTAATATCCAGTAGAACCAATCAGTTTCTGGATCATCATCCCCACCTGAGACTATATGATCAACTTGAGCCAGATTAAATTTCCCATCTGCATCCGAATCAATCAAATAGGGAAATAAACGATAGTCATCACTGGGATCATCAGGCGTATCAATACCGATGTTCCACAGTTCAAATGGAACAGTCATCAGGACATTCTCTACACCGTTGAAGGCTTCTGGTTCTAATCCATAATTATCCGCATCATAGGTGAAGCGAATTTCCCAATCGTAGGGAACAATCAATGGCCAGCGCTCTCTGTCCTGGGTTATTCTGTCCTTAAAATAAGTAAAAGTACCATTATTGTATCTGGTCATACCCGTCTGAATTCCCCACGTACTGGCATTCGTACTCTGCTGTAGATGTGGAGTGGGACGATCGGTACCTTCTGGATAACGGTCATTTTGTAAAATAGGAAATCCGTTGCCGTTAAAAGCAAAGCAGCCCATCTCTGGTGGATCGAGCGGACCGGCTGCATTTTCCACCACCAGAAACTGCCGAAAATCTGGTTGTACTTTCAATACTTGATACTCCACTCCATCCACTATGGGGTGATTACTCTGTTGATCATCGGCTATCAGCTGATTCCCTAATTTTAGCTGGCCAGTTGTCCTGTCTATTAAATCCCACAACAGTTCTTTTTGCGACGTATCGGGATTCTCGTGAAAGGTTAGCATATATTCATGGCTGGTCAATAAAGTCGGATCGGCGATGATGGCAAGTACTCCATCGGCATGCCCGGATAGTATTGAGATGCTTAGGGTATCACGCCAGATTTCGGCCGGCCGCCAGGGAACGATGGGATAACTAAAACGAGAAATTCTTGTATGTCCATCAAATTGTATTAACAGATGATAAGAGAGTGAATCACCACTATTCGGCGCTGAGATTAACGCATATAAATCGGGAGAAGAAATATCCCCACCGGGCGGGAGGGCTTGACCATGTTGATAGGTATAAAATTGGCGACCATCTTTTGATAATGTGGAAACTACTAAATCATTTACTGGATTTTTTCCATCCGCATTCTGCAGACGAAAGGCGAGGTGAACTGTTTCGTTATAATTGATTCGCTGATCCTGCCGACCATTTTCGTAGACAATAGAGAAATCATCTAGTGCCGGAGATGGACGCAGTTGTAAATGAGTAAGCACCCCTTCAAGGGTATCAGTTGTGGACATCCGGATGAGATAGAGGTCTCCCTGATACGGATACTGGCGATTAGCAATCTCCACGCTATTGGCCCAGTATCCGTCCCCGGCTAAATCATCTCCATGCTGACCGTCATCATAGAGATTTAAGTAAAATTCCGCTTCATTTCCTTTTTCCGGTCGAAACTGCAGATGAACCTCACTTAGATCAGAAAGCATGGTCAAATTTATTTTTATCCGGAGCTGGCAATTGACAGTTGATGGGAAATTAATTTGATAATCCGCATCCGACAGAAGTAGATGATGCTGATAAAAATGGCGTACTTTTCTCACATTTTCTTTCAAACGGGCCACACTGGTTAAATGATCACCAATGGGATCGATTCCCCCGACCACAGCAATTACTGCCTCCTGGGTATCCCCGGGTAACATGGTAAAGGGTCCACTTGAAAAATTAAGGCTGCGGGTGGCCGGGTAAAAATTCCAGGGCTGACCATCCACATCTCCACTGCCCGTTACAGGATCTCCGTTCAATGGAAATTTAGTAGGCTTTCCGGTTTGTCGGTGAGTAAAAGGATATTGTCTATACATATCAGGAAGGGGCAAATATCCATTCATCATATTATACCACTGTATGGCACCCTCATATACCATAAAATCAGGATAATCCCATTCCGGATTGCCAACCGGATCATAAGCAAAAGAAGTCATCGGTAAATTGCGGTAATCAGGTCTGGTCTTAAAATCAAAAAGAGCGCTATCACCAGGGGAAGGCACAATAGGTCCTTGAAGTAGACAATATCCTATAGCCGGTGGCGGCAGATTGAATGGAGCATACCACTGATCTGTAGGAAATCCATTATATGCAAAAGCCAGATTCAGTAGCGAATCACAACCACACAAATCATCCGCCAGGTAACCCACATCCACATCACTAAAGAGTGAGATAAACATGGAGTCAATTGGTGCGCCCGATTTATTGATGATCCGATAGCGTCGGAAGGTTGTTTGTCCCAGGGGTCCGCCCACTTTATATCCCCACAATGTAATCTGCAATTCCAGACCGATGGGAGGGCATCCATGTAAATTATAAGTTGCTGACTCATCCAGATCGTTGCAAACCAGCCAGACTACCTGGTCGGCATCCTCCAGACCGGGTTCTTCCCCCAATTGAGGCTCATAGATCCCGTTTAGATTGTGATCATAGAAAGGAGCTCCACGGTCGGCTGGCCATTCAGTCCAATCGCGGGCATATTGTTCTCGTATGGCTTGAATCTGTTCTTCGGATACTTGATAGAGTGGAACATTGAAAAATTCGGCTGCATCCTGTATAAATTCTTCATCGGGTGCGGTTGGAAAATCCCGACGGATACGGTAAATTCTTACCGCCGGATGACCAGGATCCTCAGCTATCCCGGGAGATAAAATTTTTCCAGGGGCTGTTCCGACTACCCAACTTTGCCCACCTACTCTCATGACGGGTTGGATGCCATCCCTGACAAAACCTCCCCATAGGATACCGTCCTGATACACCACCGTGGAAGAACTTCTTGGATAAAAGATTCCACCATCTGGTTTACGAGGTTGCCAGGGGTTGTATCCTGAACAACCATCCCAACCAATCCAGCTGGCGATATTGTTAATGTTAGCCAGTGTCCATTTGACTTTTCCATCGAATTTTGTGGAAACCTGAGACACCGTTTTCGAGATGTCAGAAGGTGGGTACAGTCCTCCCCTAACTGCCATCATCAAAACCATCCCCAAACTGAGCAGTTTAGGTGCCATGATGTCCTCATCTCCTCTTTTATGATGAAGCAAAAATCATTTGCTCAAAATCATCTTGCGCACCGCCGTAAAATCACCGGCTCGCAACTGATAGAAATAAATTCCAGAGGGTAGATTCCTTCCATTAAAAATCAACTCATGTGATCCGGCTGGTTTTTTAGCCGTTAGTCGATAAACCTCTTGTCCTAAAAGATTGTATACTCGAAAGTCAATTTCTCCTGCTCTTTTCAAAGAATATTCAATCCGGGTTTCAGGATTAAAAGGATTGGGATAATTCTGAGAAAGACGATATTCATGCATCATCGGCTCATCATTCTTCCCAATAGTAGTGGGAATAAAATCAGCATAGGAGCGCGGTTGAATTTGATAGCCATGAAAATAAGGAGCACTATTATCATACTGACCCCCGATTCCTACCAGAGTAATAGGCCAGCTGGGTTCGGGATTCCCGCCGATATCAGTCGTCCCCACAATACGCATTAGAAGATCCCCGCTGCCATCATTAATGGTGAGATTATAGCTGGTATCCGGAGCGGTCAACCACGTGCCGGAGACCAGTGACACATTATCAAAGCTTATCAATCGGCTCTCATACTCTTCACCCATATCCTCGATATTGATCTCGATGGGAGCCGGGAGGGGATTCCCACTGCTTAAAACATTTGCTTTGAAATTAGTAATTTCTACCTTTCCGTTGTATACATTAATGGTTCCCACCACTTCCAGACTATCACCCTGGTTATATTGAGTGGAATCGGCAGTATAATCATAATCAAAAATATTGATACCGCCGGTGTTATCCTGCATATAAAAATCATAATTCGTGATGGAGAAGACTCCGGTAGAAACCGTCACAATTCCCCGCAGGCGCGCCAGATGATTCAGATGCACAGGTAATCCATTGGCATCCAGCTGGGAATGAAACATTCCCATCTCCGGAATCCCGATGATCACTTTGTTCTGTGGCGAAGTACTGGCCACACCATTGCCCCAGGCCTTAACCCAATAGATGAAACTGGTCCCATTTAGTTGTCCCGCCACCGTGGCAGAATAACTATCTCCTCCGATGGAACTCATGGGCAATGAATCCAAATTAGATTGATTAAAGTCGGTATAATAATACAGTTTGACTGAATCGATAGTCCCGGAGGCAATCGTTACATCGCAGGTGACGTCAAAAGGTTGGTTGGCCGGGAAAGGTAAATAAAGAACATTACTAATAGAAGGTGGATATGTCACAGTTCCAGTAACCACATCTAACCAGGAAGTACCAATTCGGATACCGTCAAGGATCAATCCCGGGCTTGAAATTCCAGTGGTAGGGATTCCCTGGCGCAAAGCAATCGATCCTAAATTTTCTGCATCAGCACCAGTATCGGTCTGAGTTAAATCGGCAGGTGGTTCAGTAGAAGAAATAATTGGATTGATCCAGAGTTTGACTTCATCGTCAGTTGTTGATCCAGTGTTAAAATTATATTTCATAACGAGCAAATAAGTTGTATTGTAAGAATAACTGTAAGTACTGTAAGCAACGCTTGTGTTACTAGTTTTGGACACACCAAAAGCCAGGTTATTTGACGCATCCCGCTGAACAAAGACTTTCCCTTTAAAAAGAGTGGAAATAGTAGTCGGGCCAAGATGTAAAAAGTATGTTCCTGTTTCCTGAGCATCAGTAACATTCACCATGAATGCAGTATAAACACTTCCTGCATTTTGTTCAGGAAAATTTTTATGTAAATCCTCGGCACTCGCAGTTGTTGCAATTAACGTCACTGCATTCCCAATTCCAGATGGAGGATAATTAGAATATGTCAGACCAGGACTGGTCACTTGTATGGGATTATTTCCCGCACCGCTGTGAGCATTCCAACCTTGACTGGTTAACAAAGTTCCTACTGAATAATCAAAATTCTCTTCAAACAAAAGTGACTGTGATATACTGAGACTGAAGAAAATGATCACCAAACCCATAATTCTTGAAAAGTTCATAGGTCCTCCACTATCGTATAAAAAGATTTTACATTTTTAACTTGTATCAATATATGAAAATTTTTTAAAATATTCAAATCGCACTCGAAAAATAATTTTTTCCCTGCCAGCAATGCTGGTGAATCAACTCCTGTTCAATCTGTCGTTGAATTTCCGCACCCCGCACTCCCCAATCCGGAGCAATCAACATCCCCGGGGGCGTCTCCCCCGCCAACCGCTGAATTTTTATATCCGGCCGCAAGTAGGTCAAAAACTCTACGACCAGCTGAACATATTCCTCATAGTCCAATAAGGTAAATGGCTGCTCCTGATATTTTTTTGCCAGAACGGTGTGAGGAACAATGTGTAGATGATGAATTTTCAAATCATCAATCGGATAACGAGAGATAATTCTGGCCGTTTCGATCATCATTTCCCGCGTCTCAACCGGAAATCCTAAAATAAGGTGAGTGCAGATGGAAATACCCCGACCAGCCGTCATCTTCACCGCCTGCACCCAGCTCTGAAAATCATGCTGTCGATTGATCCAGCGTAGCGTCTCATCATAAGGCGATTCCAGTCCATATTCGATAGTAATAAAATATTTTTGGGCTAACTCCTGCAGATAGGCAATCTTTTCTTCATCGATGCAGTCGGGCCGTGTACCAATGGACAGCCCGATCACCTGTGGATGCTGCAAGGCCTGGGCATAAATGTTCTTCAACTCAGGCAATGGTGCATAGGTATTGCTGTAGGGCTGAAAATAAACTATGAATTTATTGGCCTTGTATCGCCGGGAAAGAAATTCAATCCCCGATTGGACCTGCTCGCTAATGCTCAATTCTGACCGACAATAGCCAGGTGTGAAACTGTCATTGTTGCAATAAATGCATCCACCATAACCTTTGCGACCATCACGATTGGGACAGGTGAAGCCAGCATCCACAATCACCTTCTGCACCCGACTCCCAAATTTCTTTTTGATAAAATCCCCATAGGCATAAAAGGGACGGGAACTGCCCCAGGGAAAAATCTGGGAATATTTTTGCGAAACTTTTTTTGTATTCAGCGACATCAAATCCGGCGATGTTTTTTAAAATTAAATTTTTTCTTGAATATAAACACCATCAGCTTATATTTGCAATCAGAAGCACGGAAAAAAAATCACTCTTTAAAAGTTGTTATCAGTGTTACAGGACATTTCTCAATTGTTAGCATACTGAATTAAAATAAGGAATAACAGTGATTCCCAAAGGCGATTGCAAAATTTCAGGGAGATTAATTTTTCCTAATTTCTTCATTTTGGTAAGCATATTCATCATATTTCTGGTGAAACAACTGCCGGCCGAGTCTCATCTTCCATTTACCGTTCACTATCCCCGTATTATCCTGAAAAAAATTCCGTTTGAAATCAAAATTCAGCCGGAGATGAATTTCTACCGGCAAAACTTCCAGAAGACATTATCGCTGGTGGTAACTGACAACTTTTCTCAAAAAGTGATTTACTCCGATTCCATACGCATCGATTCTCTCAGCACCTTTCCGCTCTCGTTACCTTATCTGGCGAATGATAAGATTGGTGAAACCAATCTGACTATTCAGTGGGGAGAGGCATCCCGGCAGATTTCCCAGCACGTTTTACCTACAATTTTAAGTATTCTGCCACCCCTGTTGGCCATCTTGCTGGCCTTGATTACCCGCCAGGTGATCCTGGCTTTATTTTTTGGAATCTGGTTAGGAGTCACTTTTATCTATGATTTTAATCCCCTGCTGGGATTTCTGCACACTCTGGACGAATATATTGTGAATGCCTTACTGTCGCCGGATCGCATTTCTATCCTGATTTTCAGTCTGGTGCTGGGTGGAATGGTGGGAGTGATTAGCCGCTCTGGCGGGACGCAGGGAATTGTACAGAAATTGAAAGTATATGCTAAGAGCCGGCGAATGGGACAGCTGGTCACCTGGGCGATGGGCATCATCATTTTCTTTGATGATTATGCTAACACCCTGATCGTGGGAAACACCATGCGCCCGCTGACCGATAAGCTAAAAATCAGCCGGGAAAAATTATCCTATTTTGTCGATTCCACTGCCGCCCCGGTGGCCAACATCGCCATTATCTCCACCTGGATCGGCTATGAGATCAGCTTGATCAATCAATCCTTCAGCAATCTCGGTATCACTGATAATGCCTATATCACTTTTATCAAATCCATTCCCTACAATTTTTATCCTATCTACACGATCTTTTTTGGTTTTTTTGTAGCCTATCTGCTAAGGGATTTTGGAAGCATGTATCGGGCGGAAAGGCGGGCGCGGCAGAGCGGAACAGTTTTGCGCGACGGGGCGATGCCGCTGTCTGATCTCACCGCCAGCGATATGATCGCGGATGACCACACTCCTTTGCGCTGGTATAATGCATTGATACCGATTGGAATGGTCATCCTGGCCGTGATTTTCGGATTGATTTATACCGGCTATACAAAATTAGCAGGAAGCGACATCAGTTTAGAGGGAAAAAACTGGATACAGCAGATCAGTTTGATTGTAGGAAATGCCAATTCCTTTGCGGTCTTGATGTGGGCGTCTTTCCTGGGTTCTATCACCGCCATTCTATTGGCTATTGCTCAACGAATTCTGAATATTCAGCAGGCGATGGAGGCCTGGGTGAAAGGAATTCGCTCCATGATCATGGCGGCCATCATTCTCACCTGTGCCTGGTCCATTGGCTCCCTCTGTCAGGAACTGTTCACGGCGGATTATGTGATTCATCTTACTCAAAAATTTTTAACCCCTCACTGGTTACCTCTCATTACTTTTCTTACGGCAGCGATCATCAGTTTTGCCACCGGAACTTCCTGGGGCACCATGGCCATCCTGATGCCGATCGCTATCCCGCTGGCCTTCAAATTCCCGTTGGGACAGCCGGGTATCGATCCAAGCCATGCTACCAATCTCATGCTGAGCACTACTGCGGCGGTGCTGGCCGGTGCGACGTTTGGCGATCACTGTTCCCCGATTTCCGATACCACCATTATGTCCTCCATGGCTTCTGGAGCCGATCATATCGATCATGTCCGTACCCAGCTGCCGTATGCTCTGACCGCAGCCCTCATCGCCTGTTTTCTAGGATATTTACCCGTCGGTTTTGGGATTAGTGATTGGTGGGTTCTGGGTTTTGGGATTCTGATTACCTTTCTGGTGGTAAGGTTCATAGGTAAAAAAACCGGATAATAAAAATTTTCAACAACGATTTTCGTAGGGGCGACCGAATTGGTCGCCCTTTTGATGGGCCGTCATCAGCAATGTCCCACGGATTTAATTAAACCAAATATTTATCAACCGGCCCAGGTTGGCTGGATTTTTTGGGTGACGCATATTTTCCACCCAATGAATGGGGGATTAAATTTGATTTATTCCGTATTCATTTGAGGCAGGCCGGTGGGTCGCTTCTACCATGACAATCTATATTTTGTATTTCATATTTTGTATTTCGTATTTTAAATCTTGTATCTTGTATCTTGTCTTCTTGTATCTTGCATTTTAATCCTCCGGCGCCAGACCCATCACCTCCCGGATCTGCTCCCAGGTAAAACCTTTTCCCTGTAGGAAACGCACCAGCTTTTCTCGTGATTTTCGCTTTTTTTCTGAAGAATGAGTTCGCAAAAATTTTTCACTTAGCCGCCGGGCAATTTCGGCTTCCTGTTCGGCAGGATAAAGCGATTGCAACAGCGGTTCAAAAATTTCAGCTGAAATTCCCCGCTCCAACAACTTCTGACGCAATAACATTCTTCCCACCGGACGCAACTGCAATTCATTTTGAATGAAAATCCTGGCAAATTCTTCATCATTCACTAAATCCAGTTTCTCCAGTTCATCTAGAGCGGGTTCAATCACAGATAAGCGATACCCACGCTCCCGCATCTTTCGAATTAACTCCGTACGGCTGTGCGGACGCAACGCCAATAAGCGCATGGCCTGATCCTTGGCCTGCCGGATCTGATCAATCTGCAAAATCTCCAGAAATTCCTGCTCAGAAAATTCTTTATTCGGAGCAAAGCCGAATTGAGCCACCGACTCCGGAGTGAAAACAAGTTCCTGACCATCCTCCAGAGTGACGACAAAACGTTCTATTCGACCCAATTTTAGCTGGAGATTTGTAATTTTAGGCATGGTCCACTGGAATGATAGAAGATTACAGATGAAAGATGAAGGATTAAAAGGTGAAGTGGTTATGTGTATGGATGATCAGGTAAATTAGTTATAAAATGATAAAGGATGATATTCCTGTTTGACATCCATTTTTACCACTAAATCCTCTTTCATCTATAATCTTTGACGTTATTTATTTAACTATATCTCACCTTTGTTTGGTGTTAATTGGCTTTTTCCGCTTTCTTACTGCTTTTTTCCGGAGCGGGTTTTTCTGGTTTTTCTTCGGTCTCTGGTTCACCAAGCATTCCCAATTTTTGCTTTACCAGTTTCTCGAGTTTCTGCCGGAATTCCGGGTTTTCTTTAATAAAATTCTTCACATTTTCTCTGCCCTGTCCCAAACGATCATCTCCAAAAGAATACCAGGTACCGCTCTTTTGAACCACATTCAGTTTGGCCGCCAGATCCAGCAGATCCCCTTCTCTGGATATTCCTTCATTATACATAATATCGAATTCGCATTCCCGGAACGGTGGGGCGAGTTTGTTTTTCACCACCTTCACCCGGGTCCGGTTACCCACGGTTTCTTCTCCCTCTTTAATCGATGCCACACGTCGAATGTCGATGCGGATAGATGTATAAAATTTCAGGGCACGGCCGCCGGTGGTGGTTTCGGGATTACCAAACATGACCCCGATCTTTTCCCGCAGCTGATTAATAAAAATAACCGAGGTATTGGACTTACTCACGGTCGCGGTGAGTTTACGAAGCGCTTGGGACATCAATCGCGCCTGCAGGCCCATATGGGAGTCGCCCATCTCGCCCTCCAACTCGGCCCGAGGTACCAGGGCAGCCACCGAATCAATAACTACCACATCGATCGCTCCGCTACGCACCAGAGTCTCCACGATCTCCAGGGCCTGCTCACCGGTATCCGGTTGAGAAACCAGCAGATTAATGGTGTCCACTCCCAATCTTCGGGCATAACCGGGATCCATGGCATGCTCGGCATCTACAAAAGCTGCCAATCCCCCTAACTTCTGAGCCTCGGCAATGATGTGCAGAGCTAACGTTGTTTTCCCGGAGGATTCCGGTCCAAATATCTCGATAATTCGTCCGCGAGGAATACCCCCGATTCCCAATGAATAATCCAGCGAGATGGAACCGGTAGGAATGACATCCACTGTGCTCTTTACTCGGTCTCCCAGTCGCATGATAGAACCTTTTCCAAATTGGCGCTCAATCTGTGACATCGCCAGACCCAGCGCTTTTAATTTTTCTTCATTCTGATTAGCCATCTTTTCCCCTTTTTTATTCACGTTAATTTTTGCCTTTCAAATTATCAATTACCATACCTGCAACAGAATCGTCATACGAATAATTTGTTCTCATCAGGACAATTCGATTTTATGATATCGGATCAATATAAAAAATGGTTTTTACCAACATTATCCTCTTTTTATTCAATATAATCATTTCCGTAAACGTCTATCACTTTTTTTGTTCATTATTTTAACCTAAAGATAATAGAAAATTTTTCTGGATGCTATACACGGCGCCGTGCGGTCGCAAATCGCTGCGCATGACTTGCACATTTTCCACGGGAAACTCTACTTCTGGAAATTGATAACTGGTAAAGGCGTGCATCAATTCATTCAGATGATCGGCGAATTTTATCCGGGCCAGTGTGAGATGGGGAGAAAACGGCCGCTCTTCCTGTGGAAATCCCCGCTGGCTTAATTCGGTTTCAATGACTTTCTGGAGATTGAGCACGTTTTCTAAACCGGGTCCTGCAATTCCAACCCATAATACCCTCGGTCGGCGCAGCGAAGGGAAGGCACCTAATCCAGATGCCGTCAATGTAAATGCCGATGGAGCACTTTGAAAAATTTTCTCCATTCCCTCATATACTTTTGATACCTCATCTTGAGTAAGATGTCCTAAAAATTTTAGTGTGAGATGAATGGATTCAGGCTTCACCCAATTTACTCCCTTCGAAAAAGTCCGCAGATGCTCAATTACTTTTTTTAACTCCGCTAATAATATTGGGGATAAAGGAACGGCAATAAATGTTCGAATTTTTTCACTCTCAGCCGGTTTATTCATTTCAAAATTCCTCATATATTTTTTCGTACCAGATCCAGAGCTGCCTGGGCGGCACGTTGTTTATTGGTTTCCCGATCGTTCCCAAAAAGATATTTTTGAACCATAAGCCGGGATCGATAGGATATTCCAATGTAAACTAAACCCACCGGTTTGGTAGCGGTGGCTCCGGTAGGTCCAGCAATCCCGGTCGTGGATAGCCCAATATCACTGCCGAATTTTTCCCGCACACCGATAGCCATTTCGTTCGCCACCTGTTCGCTTACCGCTCCATAGGTTTCTATTGACAGCGGCTGCACACCCAGTAATTTAATTTTCGAAGCATTGCTGTAGGCAACCACTCCCCCTAGAAAATAATCTGAACTTCCCGGAACCCGCGTGAGCTTATCCTGAATCAGGCCGCCGGTGATGCTCTCTGCGACCGAGATGGTCAATTTTTTTTCGCGAAGCATATTTCCCAGAACAGCCTCCAACTCCAGATTTTCAGTAGTATAAATGAATTCTCCAATTAAATTATACAATTTTTTTTTGAAATTTTCAAATGTTTCATGACGTTGGGTTTCTTCATCGCGCCTGATCACTCGCAGATCCACACCTGTCAATTTAGGTAAGAAAGCAATTTCATAGTCGGGAAAATTTTGTAGATGGTCGGCGATTTTTTCATAGAGGGCAGATTCAGGAATTCCGGTGGTACGGAACAGGTCGGTTTGGGTCTGGCACTGGGGACATTCCTGCCGCAAACGGGGAATAATATCAAGTTCCAGCATCACTTCCATTTCTCTGGGGACGCCTGGCATTACAAAAATCAGACGGCCGTCCTGTCGAAAAAGTAATCCAGGGGCAGTACCAATCGTATTAGGAATAACCTCGGCGTTGTCCGGCACCATGGCCATTTGTCGATTAATTTCCGGCATGACCATACCCCGTGCTTCAAAACGCTCTTTTACCTTTTGCAAAATATCCTCTCTAAAAACCAATTGACTTTTAAAATATTCAACCAACACTGGTTTCGTCAGATCATCGGGAGTGGGTCCCAACCCACCGCTGATCAGAATGACCTGTGAACGTGACAGGGCGCTGTCCAGTGCCTGTCGGATGGCTAACTTTTCATCTCGCACGGTCTGAATCCAGAGTACTGGCATTCCCATCTCATGCAAACGACGGGCAATTAAAGTGGCATTGGTATTCACGGTGCTGCCATTTAATAATTCATTTCCGACCGAAATAATCTCAGCTCTTGTCATAAAGCGTAATTTTTTATCCAAAATATAGAGAATTTTCAACGAAAAGAAAAGAAAGCAAAAATTGCCATCTGGTGAATTTGCTGAGTCCTGTCTGAAGGGTATTGAATCCTGACTGACAGACGGGCACCCTCAAAAACGAATTAATTTTTTGCTCACTGAACTTTTTCTTTCACTATTGCTAATAAAAAATGGGTTTAGTGTTTTCCCAGAGTTAGTCTGTATTATTAAAAGAGATTATTATGGATAATTTTTTGCCGGCATGGAAGTCGGTTAATATTCTAAAAAATTTTTAAATATAGACGATAATGTGAAACGGCGAATGTTGTGAATTTTCATGAGTGACAGTTATTTAATCTACACATTCTAAACAATTTAAAGTTGGATACTAATGTAAACTCTTTTGGGTGGGTAAAAAATTCAGTTCTTCGTTTGGAAATACCGTTGATGGTAGTTCCTTGATTTTCATTAAGCATTTTAATATATTGACAATTGTAATTTTAGATAGCCACACTGACTTAAAAGCAGGGGACTTTTAATGAAACCTAATTTGAAATTTTATCCGGTGTTTTGGTTATTGAGCTTATTGATAGCGGTTAATTCTGATTTGTATTCACAGAGAGCAGCCGCAGAATTAATCACCAGTTTGCCCACACCAGTTTTTAAAGAAAATGTATCGGTGAAGAACGGTGAACGCTTCGTGTTATTCTACAACAATTATTTGTTTGCGGTGAATTATTGGGTTGGGATTCAGGTCTGGGATGTGAGTCAAATCGAAAAGCCTCGCAAAGTCTCCTTTCTTCCCACCAATGACATGGTATATCATATCGCCATTCACGAGAATCGTTTATACGCAGCAAACAAGACCGAAGGGATTATCATCTTTGATATTTCAAATTTGGAACGCCCTTACGAAATAACTCGCATTAAAACTCCTGGAGATGCGTACTGGGTCGATGTGCATTATCCTTATCTCTATATTGCTATGGGAGGGGACGGATTCTGTATCATGGATATCAGCAATTTAAATGATCCCCGCACCTTAACTCTGGAAATTCCGGAAACCTGGATCTGGAGTCTGCAATATAAAGATGAAAAACTATTTGTCGCTGCCAAGCAGGGCGGCCTGGTCATATATGATGCGGCCAATCCCACCAGTCTTCTGAAAATAACACAATACAAAACCGGTAATCACTGCCTGCAATTTCAGATCGAGGACAATCTGGCTTATATTGCAGATGGCCCCGGAGGGTTACTCATCCTTGATATTTCGGCTCCACGCCTGCCAAAACCGGTGGGCCGTTTTACCACTGCCGGTTTTACCCAGCATGTTTTCAAGAGCGGCAATTATGCTTACCTATCCAATCTGGAATTAGGTCTCCTGATTGTGAAAGTGAACCAACCACAAAATCCCCAGCTGGAAGTCCGCTACATCACCGAGAGTCAGGCCTACAGTTCTTTCAAGCATGATGTATATGTATTTCTGGCTTCTGATGTCAAAACTGAAATTTTACGCCATAATAATCAGCCGATCTTAGAATCAATTGCCGATCAAACCATTGATGAAAACTTCAATTTTACTTTGCCACTGAACGCTTTTGATCCTGACGGCGATCCCATTTACTTTGAAGCAAAAAATTTACCGCCCGGCGCTGCTTTTGATGGAAAAAATGGAGTCTTTACCTGGACTCCCACCTATGAACAATCGGGGATTTACTCGGGAACAATATTTAGTGTGATAGAAAAAACCGGCAGTCGATTAAGCGATTCTGATACAGTCACGTTCACCGTCCGGCATGTGAACCGGCCACCGGAATTGCCTGACATTGCCAATCGCCAGATTCCGGAAGATTCAACTCTGGTTATCCAGGTACCGGAAGGCAGTGATCCGGATAAAGAGGATATTGGAAAACTCACCTATCGAGTGGAGAATGCGCCGGAAGGTGCTCATTTTGATCCGATCAAACGAATTTTCAGCTGGAAACCGACTTTCGATCAATCGGGAGTTTACATTGTCGATTTTGTTCTGGACGATGGAGCAGGCGGTATTGATCGAGACGCGGTGACTATTACCGTTCTGCATGTGGACCGGCCACCGAAGATTGATGTGATTGCCGATGCCGTAGTGGATGAAGCGAATGTGCTCACCGTCAGATTGAGTGGTCAGGAACTCGATAAAGAAGATTTAGATAAAATCAGTTTCAGTATGTTTAACCTGCCGCCGGGAGCCGTTTTTGATCCGGCCAGCCGCACTTTCAGCTGGACGCCGACCTATGAACAATCGGGTAGCTATAATCGAGTGAGTGCGGTGATGAAAGCCGGCAAGTTGTCTGACACCACTTTTTTCAACATCACGGTGAATCATATCAACCGTCCGCCGGTGCTGGCCGCATTAGCCAATCAGCAGATTGATGAAAATAAAAAATTGCACCTGGTCATCAGCGGGTCGGATCCGGATAAAGAGGATGCTGGTAAGTTAGTTTTTTCAGCCACGAACCTGCCTCCTGGATCCAGCTTCACACCTGACTCACTCATATTTAGCTGGACACCTACTTTCGAACAATCAGGTGTTTACAGTGATGTACAATTCAGTGTGAAAGATCCGCAGGGATTGACGGACCAGAAATCCATCACCATTACGGTCAATCATGTGAATCGACCGCCACAATTAGCCGAGATACCTCCACTGCAGGGAGATGAAAATCAGTTGCTGCAACATCAGCTGGTGGGCAGCGATCCGGATGCAGAGGACCAGGGCAAATTAACATATTCTGCTACCGGTCTGCCGCCAGGAGCAACCCTGGATGCGGTGAGCGGATTATTTGCCTGGACACCAACTTATGATCAATCTGGAGAATATGCGATTACCTTCACTGTGAGTGATGGTGTTTTAAAAGATAGTAAAAAAACGGCAGTTACTATAAATCATATCAACCGCCCGCCAGTGATGGCCGATATTCCTCCCCAGACGGTTAAAGAAAATTCGGCACTCACCTTTGCAGTATCCGGATCTGATCCCGATAAAGAAGACCAGGGAAAATTGGTTTATACAGCCGAAAATTTACCAGCGGGAGCAGTGTTCTCGGCAGCAACCCGCACTCTCAGCTGGACGCCGACCTATGATCAGGCTGGAATTTATGAGAATATTTCCTTCACGGTTTCCGATCCAGCCGGTCTCAGCAGTACAAAAACGGCGCAAATCACAGTCATAAACGTTAATCGACCACCCGTCCTCACTCCCATGGCCGCCATTAGCGGAAAGGAGCAGGAAACCATTTCTTTCATCCTCCAGGGCAGTGATCCAGATAAGGAGGATGAAGGAAAACTTCGGTACAAGATTAATAATCTCCCGGTGGGAGCCACACTGGATGTCGTTAGCGGTGCGTTTAACTGGATGCCTTCCTTTGAACAGAGTGGAAGTTATACCCTGAATGCGGAAGTGGCAGATTCCAGTGGGTCGTTAGCTCAGACCAAAATCTCCATCTCGGTTGCCAATGTGAATCGGCCGCCGGTTGTTGAACCACTACCGACGGTTTCCGGAAAAGAAAATGAACCGCTGAGTATCGCCTTAAAATATTCTGATCCAGATAAAGAGGATCAGGGGAAACTACAGGTGAAGGTCAACAACCTGCCTGCCGGAGCGAAGGTAAATCCTGCTACTGGCATTATCAGCTGGACGCCCACTTATGATCAGAGCGGAGAATATACTATTGACTATCTTATCACCGATAGTTTTGGGGAGAGTACGCCGGGCACCGTTCTGATTCAGATCGAAAATGTCAACCGAGCACCATCATTACCGACTGTCGACATGTTGACCGGAAAGGAAAATGAACCATTAAGCACTATTTTACCTGAAGGAACCGATCCGGATAAGGAGGATCAGGGAAAATTAGCCTATAGTGTAAGCAATCTACCGCCTGGAGCCACATTTGATGGAGGTTCGCGCAGCTTGCAATGGACACCAAGTTTCGAACAGGCCGGAAGCTATTCGGCAATTTATACGGTTACTGACCTGGGTGGTTTAACTGCTCATGGATCTCTAAACATCACTATCGCCAATGTGAATCGTCCGCCGATACTGCCCACGATGGGAAACTTGCAGGTAGAAGAAGGCCAAACTCTGCGGGAAGTGTTTCCGGAAGGCAATGATCCGGATCAGGATGATGCCGGAAAACTGGTATACGAGCTAAGCAATATGCCTGCCGGAGCCAATTTTAGCAGCAGCACCCGCACCCTGGAATGGACTCCTGGTTTTAATCAGGCTGGCGAATATTCCCTGGTTTATCGGGTAAAAGATGCGGGTGGAGAAGTTGCTACCACACCGGTATCCATAACAGTAAAAGATGTGAATCGTTCACCGGAGATCAAAGAAGTTGGTATGAAAACAGTGAAAGAAGGCGAAGAAATATCTTTCAAGGTGGAAGTGAGCGATCCAGACGAACAGGATCAGGGAAAAGTTTCACTCTCGGCTCAGGGGGTCCCATCTGGTGCCAATTTTAATGGAAGCACCGGTGTCTTCTCCTGGATTCCGCGCGAAGATCAACAGGGAGAATACCAGATAACTTTTTCAGCCAGAGATTCGCAAGGCTCCAGCGCTCAGATCACTGTAAAAATTATCGTGGAAGATGTTACTGTACCGCAATAGGTAGAAAAAATTTCTAAAATTTTTTACCAAAGGCCTCCTCTGGATTGAGGAGGCTTTTTTATTAGCGAATAATTACTGTTCAAAAAAAAATAAGTCTTGCCTGAGAAGTAGGATCGATATATATCATCAAAAAACCAGTGAGCTATCTGTTGCTTTTTAGGAGCTGAAAATTCATGTCAGGACAAGCCTTCCCCTGCTCCTGTAGGGAAAGCGATGGTCAACCTGCTTGTTCCAGATAGAGGTAAGAGAAGTTAAAAATTATTAATAAACGAAGAAGAAATACCACTTTACTTTTATTAAAATGATTATGAAAAAATGAGTATATAGGTCCACAAGAGATTAATCCCGTTTTAGAATGGTTTTTAAGGAAATTCGTTCAATGTTATGATAAATAGAAGCAGTAAACTTATAAGAAATTATTCAGATTAAATAATCTTTCGTGATTGATGTTTCTTTTGGTATTACTTCATCCATAAAACCAATTTTACCGTTTCCCACATCACGATGACTTCGACCGCAAAGGCCGGGAAACCCAGATACCCCAAAACGGGCATTTCGAAAATTTTAATATGACCTAATATAGGAACCGTATATAACCATTTGGCAGTCGCCCAATAATTCCAGAATTCCCATAATCCGCCGGCGATAAAGCCTGTCGCAAACAGCTGCAGCAGAGAAGAAATTTTTCCATCAGCCAGTTCTTTGATCAGCGAATATCTCTGATATTTGTAATTGATGGGATCGAACAGGAAAACCATTCCAATCCAGATAAGGGCTGCCATATATTGTGCGACTGATCCCGGGACGAACAGCGGAAGCAACAAACAGATCAAACCAAAAATTACGCCGGCTAATAAGAATCGGTCAGAGACGGTTCGTTTTTTCATTTGCACCTGATCGAAAATTTTCAAATGACGGATCAGATCATAAATCTGATAGATTCCCGGCCAGATCGTTGCAAATGACCAGAAATATCCACTGTAACGCAGCCAGCGATTTTCTGGTAGACCGACATAATGCCAGTTATGGATGAAGAGGTTATAAAATTCAAACACATACCATAAGCCAATTGAGCACGGAAGCATCCAGAGAAATTCTTTGGGTCGAGATTGGATCAGGGATTCCCCTGCCAGACGGAAGTTGAGGGCATCTAAAAACAGAATCAAACCACTCCAGCATAAGGGAGTCATATAAATCTCAAAAAACCACAGATGAAAAAGCAAACCGAATTCCGCCAGAAGGATTAATCCTAATCCCAGATAACCATACCATAGAAAGGGCGAAGTGGTGGAGTCTGATAGTCTCATTTCCTTTTCCTTCTATGTTTGGATTTCTCATCAACCAGGCCCCATTTAACGGCCAGATGATCTGGAATCTCTACTTCCATTCGTAAAAAAGCAGTTGACAAGGTTTTCCCCTGAGCATCATGTCGAAGAGTTTGGGTACCTCCTCCGCCTAAGGATTTATGTAACAGGAAATTCAGTGCCCACAGGTTAGGAAGTTCAAATCTTTCAACCTTTCCTTTACAGATTCCTCTAAAATGGTGCTTCACCCGGGCAGGGGTGAGTATTCTTTTTAGAAATGGATAATATTCAGGTTTATAAGCAATTATTCCTACATTAACAGTATCCCCTTTATCCCCGGATCTTCCGTGAGCTAGATTAATCAGCTGTACTTTCATAATTTATTCTAACCTTTGGTTTTGTCGTTTAACAGAATTATTACTGAACATCCACTACAGGTCGGACCAATTTTTTAGGCAATAGGGCCGGCCAGAAAGCAACCACTTCTTTCGGACGGGATCTTCCCGATCCAAAACCAGTGACAGTCGGAGGTCCGCACAGAACCAGTGACGTAATTTCCCGGCTGAATTGTTCCACCTGCGATAGATTTGATCCTCTCACCCCAATATGCAGTACTACTTCATTGGGATCAGGAATGGGATGTGAAAGCGGTCCATGACAGGCATTTATTCCGATAAATTCAGTATGAATTTCATCGAACTTCAGCTTTAAATCTTTTAGTCGCTGACGTATGATTTGATCTGCTTTTTTTGCTTTCTCCAGGGCATGGGGCCAGGCGTAGGTGAGTTTACCCACCGATATCCAGCCATCCGAATAGGAGATAGAAACTTTATAATAGGGAGTAGGTTTTTTTCCCTTCACTCCAGTTACCCGCACCCGATTTTTTGCCTCTTGCTCCAATTGAATAGAAGTAAAATCAGCTATGACTTCAGGAGTGATATATTCTCGGGGATTTCCCAACTCATACACTAACTGTTCTTTCACGGTGCGAAGATCAATCAATCCGCCGGTACCTTCATGCTTGGTGATGGTAAATTCACCCGATGGATAAGCTTCTATAATAGGAAAGCCGATATGCGCCATATCTGGTATGTTCTGCCAGTCAGCTAGAAAATTGCCTCCACTTACCTGTGCTCCACACTCAATTAAATGTCCGGCCACAATTCCGGAAGCTAATTTATGATAATCGTGTTCTGACCAATTAAATTCATATATCATCGGCGCCAAAGTCAGACCGGTATCTGTCACTCTTCCGGTAATAACAATCTGGGCTCCCTGACGCAAAGTTTCTACAACAGGCTGTGCACCAAAATAGACATTCGCACTATACAATTTGGAACGAACCTTTTCTAATGGCTCATTGCTATCCATATGGCGTAACTCAATGCCGGCTGAAAGCAATTGATCGATATCCGGCATGATGTCATCACCATATACTATTCCAATCTTAAGATTATTGAATCCCATTCGAAGCGCTAATTCAAATAGTGCCTGGCGACAAGCGATAGGATTTACACCACCGGCATTGGTTATTACTTTTATATCTTTATTTACCAGCTCGGGGAGTATTTCTTCCATTAAAGGAATAATATCTCTGGCATAACCCTGTTGTGGATCGCGCATTTTCTGCTTTTGTAAAATGGACATGGTGACTTCCGCCAGGTAGTCCATCACCAGATAATCTATTGAACCACCATGGATTTGTTTTATGGGAGCATCAAAACGATCGCCCCAAAAACCCTGTCCCGCGGCTATTCTGATAAAATTTTTCATAGGCACCACTCTTTTTTCGAGGAAGATTTTTAAAATTGAAGCATATTAATATTTACGCTTTATCATCCCTGATTTTCATTATAAATTAATTGTGGATAAATGAGGTCGAATTAAAATTCTTCTTTTTTTCACAATTTTAGACAATCTTTTTAGTAAAGGCAAGTTACTTGATCCTGAAGAGTTATTTTTCCTTCTTTTTTAAAAATTACCTGCGAAATCATCGCTACCTGCGAGAGATTATCTGTATCCTTATTTTTCATATTTTTTTCTGGGGTTTTCTGTACACCGACCAACCAGACGAAATGATCTGGTCAGTATTTGCAGTTTTAGGAATTCTGTTAAATATTGTAACCGTCCCTTCTTTATTTTTTCTAGAAAAAGGAAATTCGCTTTACTTTTCTCTGGTGCATCCGGGTGGTAGATACTACTACCTCATTTCCAAGTTATTATTGATTTTCGTGATCGACTTTTTCTGGATTTTTTTGTTCAGTCTCATTTACGGCCTCCGTTTCTTGGACGGAAATTATTTTTTATATCTGCCAGTTCGCCTGTTCTTTATTGCTCTTCTATTGGTTCTATCGATCCTTATTTTGAGTTTGTCATTTGTCTATAAATACTGGATCGTATGGCTGCTGATGCTGCTGGTCATTTTTGGGGGAATTATTAATAAGAGCGCACTTTTCCCACTACACTCGTTTAGTCAGAGTTATGTGTTGCTAACCTTTTTGTTGCCCCCAATTTTAGAGATCATCTACAGTGCAGTTACGCTGGAGTTCCCGGTCTGGCGAAGCATTTTTTTAGGAATCGCTTTACTGCAGACCACCTTATATTTCTGGATTAATTTCCATCTGATCCAAAAAAAAGATTTCATATAACTATTTTTATTTGTAATATTTTGTTTCAAAAAAAGTATTCAATATAAATCGAATACGAAGGAAAAAAGTAAATAGGAGCCCGGTATGGATTTTCAGTTGACAGAAGAGCAAATCTCTATTCGTGAAATGGTACGGGAGTTTTCGCGGAATGAAATCGCACCGCACATCATGAAATATGATGAAAGCAAAGAATTTCCATTGGAAATCATAAAAAAATTGGGTGCGTTGGGACTGTTAGGAATTATTTACCCCGCTTCTGTTGGAGGGGCGGGTATGGGATATATTGAATATGCGCTGATCGTTGAAGAACTTTCTGCGATCGATCCATCGATTGGTTTGATCGTGGCGGCCCATAATTCTCTGGGTACTCTACATATTTACAGTTATGGATCCGAGAAACAAAAGCGGGAATACATTCCCCGTTTGATGAAGGGTGATTCTTTAGCCGCCTGGGCGCTTACCGAACCCGGCTCAGGTAGTGATGCCAAAGCCTTAAAAACAACCGCTGTCAAAAAAGGTCACAAATGGATCTTAAATGGTTCTAAAACATTCATCACCAATGCTAATTATTCTGATTATCATGTGGTGATTGCCCGCACCGATCCGACGAAAGGCACCAGAGGCATTTCCGCTTTTGTGGTGGAAAAAGGAACACCTGGATTTAAAATTGGAAAAAACCTGAACAAATTAGGGATGCGGGCCAGCGATACCGCTGAATTATTTTTTGATAACTGTGAAGTTCCTGAAGAAAATTTGTTGGGAAAAGAAGGTGAAGGGTTCCATCAGGCAATGACCATCCTGGATGGGGGCCGGATTAGTATTGGTGCCATGTGCGTGGGAATTGCCCGCGGTGCTTATGAGCATGCCTTAAAATACTCCCAGGAGCGGGAAGCCTTCGGTCAAAAAATTGGTGACTTTCAGGCGATCAAGTTTAAATTGGCTGATATGGCCACCCACATCGATGCGGCACGATTGTTAATCTGGCGCTCCGCCTGGATGAAAGATCAAAATATGCCACTGAATTTAGAATCGGCGATGGCTAAACTATATGCCAGCGAGGTCGCTGTACAGGTTGCCAATGAGGCCGTACAGATTTTCGGTGGGTATGGATTTATCAAAGAATACCCGGTAGAAAAATTTTATCGGGACGCCAAATTAGGAACAATTGGAGAAGGCACCTCCGAAATTTTACGTCTGGTCATTTCCCGTGAACTTTTACAACAGCGCAAGACTGTCTAAAAAATATTATTTATCATGAGACGTTAATTTTTAATCTGGTAAAGTCCTCGTCATTAGGCTAAATCCGCATCATTTTATAGAAACAGGTAATAAAAATGGCAACGATTGGTTCAGTAATTAAAAAAGACTCCACCTTTGAAAAAAATTATAGTCATTATCTCAACCTGCTAAAAAATTTACAGGAGGTCTCTGCTCAGATCGGGAAAGGTGGCGGTGAAAAATATTTGAAAAAAATCAAAGAGCAGGGAAAATTCCCGGTGCGGGAAAGAATAAAAAAGCTGATCGACAAGGGCTCCTATTTCCTGGAAATTGGTGAGTATGCAGCGTATGGGATGTATGAAGAATATGGTGGAGCACCTTCCTCCGGCACGGTATTTGGGATTGGAAAAATTCATGGGCGGGAGGTCGTGATTGTTGTAAATGACCCTACCGTAAAAGCGGGTGCCTGGTTTCCAATCACCTGCAAAAAAAACTTGCGGGCCCAGGAAATAGCGATGGAGAATCGCTTACCGATTATCTATCTGGTCGATTCAGCCGGGATTTTTTTACCTCTTCAGGAAGATCTGTTCCCTGATAAAGAACATTTCGGCCGCATCTTTCGCAACAATGCTGTGATGTCGGCTATGGGTATTCCCCAGATAGCGGCTATTCTGGGAAATTGTGTCGCCGGCGGTGCGTATCTGCCCATCATGAGTGATGAAACTTTGATTGTAGAAGGGAATGGAACAGTATTTTTAGCGGGTGCTCATCTGGTAAAAGCTGCCATCGGTGAAGAGATTGATAATCAGCTGTTGGGAGGCGCGGTGGTTCATAGTGAAATCAGCGGAGTAACCGATTATAAAGCAGCCAATGAAGCAGAAGCCTTACAACTCATCCGTCATCTGGTAGAAAAAATTGGTCGTTTCCCACAGCAAATTTTTGATCACCAACCGCCAAAGGCACCGGCGTTTGATCCTGAAGAAATTTATGGGATCATCCCTATTGACCGCACCCGACCGTACGATATGTATCAATTCCTGGCCAGAATATTAGATGACAGTCAACTGGATGAATACAAAGCCGGTTATGGGAAAACCATCATTACCGGTTATGGGCGGATTGAAGGATATGCGGTAGGGATTGTCGCCAACCAACGACTGGTAGTAAGAACCAAACAGGGAGAAATGCAAATCGGTGGAGTTATTTACTCTGATAGTGCAGATAAAGCGGCTCGTTTCATTATGAATTGCAATCAGAAACGCATTCCACTGGTTTTTTTCCAGGATGTTACCGGTTTTATGGTGGGAAAAAAAGCGGAACATGGTGGTATTTTGAAAGATGGTGCCAAATTAGTTAATGCTGTTGCTAATTCAGTGGTACCGAAATTCACCTTCATCGTCGGCAATAGTTATGGAGCAGGCAATTATGCCATGTGCGGAAAAGCCTATGATCCACGCCTCATTTTTGCTCTACCTTCGGCCAGCATTGCCGTCATGGGTGCCCAGCAGGCAAGCAATACTTTACTTTCGATTCGGCTTTCTCAGTTAAAAAAATCAGGCGAGACGATCAGTGAGGAAGAAAAACAGGAACTACTCAAGGAAATTGAAGATCGCTACAACAGTCAAATGGACCCCCTCTATGCTGCGGCTCGCTTATGGGTAGATGGAATCGTGGATCCGCTGGAAATCCGCAAAATTGTGGCCTGTGGTATTCGAATGGCTGAGAACAATCCAGATATTCCAAGATTCAATCCAGGAGTTATACAGACCTGAGGACCTCAATCGATGGAGAAAGACATGATCACAGAATTACTGAATACAATAAGAACAGGATAGAGCAAATAATCATCGATTGAAAGCGAAGAATCGACCGGGGTGAATTTAATATTTTGTATTTATTATTTTGTATTTATTATTCTCTATTTGATTGGTGTTTTCCAACATCAGTACAGAAAAATTTTGTAACATTTCGGGATGGTGTTCTTCTTTTTCACAAAATGAGAATTCAGACATAAATTTACACACGTTTTGGTAAGGATTGAGGTCATTACCGTCACGTAAAATCACCATCTCAGTAATTCGCACGGGTTTCCCCGACTTCCTCAATCAAAATCTACCTCATACTGAAAATCTATATCTTGTATCTTGTATCTTGTGTCTTGTATCTTGTGTCTTGTATCTTGTGTCTTGTATCTTGTATCTTGTATCTTGTATAATGTAAAAATACATCAATCTTCAGATGACTGTAACTTTCTCTGGCAGGTCTCATCTATTTAAAGGTATTTAGAAAAAAACAGAGGAGAAATGTATAATGCCTTTTATTGTCGGTGAAGATGCAAAGCATGTCCAGGAAATTTTACAGAAATTACGCAATAAAGTAAAATTAGTTTATTTTACTCAAGAACTGGAATGCCAGTATTGCCGGGAGACCCGCCAGTTATTGGAAGAAATCAGAGATTTGAGCCATGGCAATATTTTGCTTGAAATCTATAATTTCGTCAACGATAAACAGCAGGTAGAGAAATACAAGATTGACAAAATTCCCGCTATTGTAGTGATGTCAGAGAATAAAGATTATGGTATTCGCTATTATGGGATACCTTCCGGATATGAGTTTAGTTCACTCATGCAGGATATAGAAGAAGTAGCGAATCAACAGCCGGAAGTGAGTGAAGAAACGAAAAAATTACTCAGCCAAATCACTCAACCGCTGCATCTACAGGTCTTCGTTACCCCCACCTGTCCTTATTGTCCTGGAGCAGTTGTTATGGCCCATCGTCTGGCCATATTAAATGATCACATTACGGCGGACATGGTGGAAGCAACCGAATTCCCTCACTTAGCGGTGCGATATAACGTGCGAGGTGTTCCACGCACCGTTATTTCTGATAAACACGCCATTGAAGGGGCGTTACCAGAATCTCATTTTGTGAAAAAAGTTTTGGACGCTTATAAACAATTATATCCCGATAACTAATCTTCTTGTGGAGGATATCCATGAAAAAAATAAATATTTTCTCAATAATACTCAGCATTGGTATAGCCATTACGCTTTCCACCTGTTCCAAATCTGATGAAAAAACAAAAACTTCACCTCCGCCATCGAGTCCGGTAAATAACTCCGTCACCGAAAATGAAAAAGCTTATCCCAAAGCGCCTGATTTCCGACTGGTGACCTCTGAGGGTAGAACGGTAAGTTTAAATGACTTTAAGGGCAAGGTAGTTATCCTTGATTTTTGGGCAACCTGGTGTCCACCTTGCCGGATGGAAATTCCAGGGTATATCAAATTATATGACAAATATAAGAATCAGGGTCTGGAGGTTGTAGGTGTATCACTCGATCAGGATGGTTGGGAACCAGTACGACCTTTTATGGAATCTTTCAAAATCAATTATACCATTGTGATGGGCAATATGTCGGTGGTACAGAGCTATGGTGGAATTAATGCAATTCCAACCACTTTTGTTATCAACCGTAAAGGAGAAATCGTTGATCAAAAGATCGGAGCTCGACCGGTGGAATATTATGAAGAAATTTTATCCAAATGGTTATAGCAGAAAAGGGAAAAAATGGCTAAAGTCGTTTTAAAAAATGTGGAAGGAATCACTTTTATTGGTCATGGCAACAGTAATCATTGGGTAATTACTGATGGGAGTGCTGAACATGGTGGGGCAGATGCTGGAACCCGGCCTATGGAATTATTTTTAATCAGTTTGGGCGGGTGCACGGGAGCCGATGTGGCCTCGCTCTTAAAAAAGATGCGAGTGGATTATCATAAATTTGAGATTCACATTGATGCAGACCGAGCACCGGAACATCCCAAAGTATATACTCGAATTAATCTGGTTTATAAATTCTGGGGAAATAATCTGGAGGCTCAAAAAGATAAAATCGAAAAAGCCATTCACCTGTCGCAAAGCAAATACTGCTCAGTTTCAGCCATGATCAAAGCCGCTCATATTCCCGTGAATTACTTACTCGAAATCTCAGTATAACTGCCAGTAGGACTTTAAAATATTTTTTCACCACACTTCGACTGTAAAAGGCGGTTGAATAAACCGCCTTTTTTCTTAAGCGACATTGTCTCTTGCTTGTTCAAAATCAGCATCACGGAAACCCTAAAAAATCCAAAAGCAATATTTTTTTTAACAGCAAATTCTGCTTAAATTTATAACTCTGATTAGGTGTAAATTTATGAAGGTAAAAATCTCTATTATTTTTATCCTTGGAGTGCTGCATTTTCTGTGCTTCGCTCAGGAGATTACCTTTAAAAAAATAGCTGTTTCGGATATTCTTTCCAGTGGAACTATTTACACTGCCTTGCAGGACCGCCAGGGTTTTCTCTGGTTTGGCACCGATTATGGTCTTTTTCGTTTTGACGGGACAGATTTTGTCGTTTATCGAAATGATCTTGATCAACCTACTTCGATAAGCGACAATAATATTTGGTCGCTCTACGAGGATCGCCAGGGAATAATCTGGGTTGGTACCGCTAATGGTGGATTAAATCGTTTCGATCCGGTAACCGAACAGTTCACCTCCTGGACTTTTTCGGGAAACAGTGATCCCATTGGACCGGGCCTGAGTGATAACAGCATCACCAGCATTATGGAGGATCATGACGGAATTCTCTGGATCGGAACCTATAAAGGCGGATTAAACCGATTTGATCCCAATTCGCAATCTTTTTATCACTGGTTCAAAACCCCAGAAAAAACCTACATACAAAATCCTCTTTATATCACCTGTCTGTTTGAAGACCGTTTCCACAATCTCTGGCTTGGATGTTACGACGGTTTATATCAAGCGGTGCGCCAGGGAGATTCCGTTTATTTTCGGCATTGGACACATATTCCCGAAGATCCATATAGTCTGAGCGGCACTCCTATCTGGTCACTGCTGGAATCTCCAGCCGACTCCGGTCGTGGATTCTGGATTGGCAGTTATCAAGGAGTCGATTATTTTGATATCAGCACTGAAAAATTTTACCGACACATCCCTCCGCCAGTGCCAGGAGACCCATTCTCCAATAGCATCAGCAGCATGGAAGAACAGAGAATAAACGGTAATAGGATCTTCTGGTTGGCCAGTTATGGAGGTCTCCTACGATTTGATCCGTTAACTGGAGATTTTCGTCGCTGGAGACATCAGGAGAATGATCCCACTGGCCTCACCAGCAACCAGATTATTCATGTCATGCTGGATCGTTCTGGTGTTCTATGGATTACTACCAACAATGGATTGCATTATTTTTCTCCACGCTGGGCGAAATTCAAATTATGGACGGCGGATCTCACAGCGAAGAATATCCAGGATTCAAAGCTAAAAGATATAAATGCATTCTGTACCACTTCTGATGGGACGCTCTGGATCGGTGCCAATCAGGGTTTATTTTTTCTGCCAAAAAATTCGCCCGGTCAATTCATAAAAAAATATGAAAAGTTTTCCACAAACGATGTTTGGTCGCTCTGTCCCGGAAATTCAGGGAATTTATGGATTGGAACATATGGCAATGGTCTATTCCAACTCGATATTGCCAGTGGTAAAGTTCGACAATGGAAACAAGACCCGTCCTTAAAAGAAGGTTTGGCGAACAATTTTATTCGCTCTGTTCATCAGGACCGGTATGGTGTGGTGTGGATTGGCAGCTGGGGCCGTGGTCTCAATCGTTTTGATCCCATCAAGAACGAGTGGCATCTTTACCTGCATGATCGAAATGATTCCCACAGCATAAGTTACAATGACATTTGGGACATTCATGAGGATCGCTACGGTAATATATGGATTGGCACGAAAGGGGGAGGATTAAACCTTTACGATCGAAAAAAGGATCGTTTCTGGCGCTGGCAACATCCACAACATCTCAGTCATAATGGGATTTTAACCATTATGGAAGCAAATTCCATCCAGACTGATTCATCCACTGTTTTATGGGTCGGGACCGAAAATGGTTTAAATCTTTTGAATATTCAATTCTCCGACTCAATCCCCATCATCCAAACTATTTCTTTTTCAGAGAAGAATGGTCTCCCCAGTAATATTATTAAAAGTCTGATCGAAGACCGTCATAGACAATTATGGATTGGAACGAACCTGGGTCTGGTAAAAATGTTTGAGAATTTTGATCTTTCTTCTCTTCCCATCAGAACATATCAGCAATATCCGGAACTAGTACAAGCTCACAGCTACAGTATAAAAGATGGTTTATCCGGGAATGACTTTGCCGTACAAGCAGTGTGTGAGAATTCCGATGGGTTTCTTTTTTGGGGGACGAACGGGGGAATGATCAGCTTCGCTCCAGAACAGCTTCAAGAACTCAGTTACATTCCTCCCGTCGTTATTACTGGAATTGAAGTACTCAATAAACCTATACCTCATAAATATTTTACTGCTTCAAGAAATAACGTTGATCAAACTCCCCCGTTGCAGTTAAGTTATAAGCAGAACTCCATTACCTTCAAATTCTCAGCCTTAGATTTCAATGCACCGGAGGAATGTCGTTTTCAATACAAGCTGGAAAAACTTGAGAGAGAATGGATTAATGCCGGAAAGCGCAACTTTGTCTCCTACACTTATCTGGATCCAGGTAAATATCTCTTTCGCCTGAAGGGTAGCAATAGCGATGGGGTCTGGAATGAAACAGAGGTTACCTTTCCTTTCATCATCTCCCCTCCCTGGTGGCAGACCACCTGGGCTTACCTGGCCTATCTAATGGCAATTATCGGTATTCTGTATACTATTCGTCGGTATGAAATGAACCGGGTGCGGTTGCGTCATCAATTAAATTTGCAGACTATTGAGACTCGCAAATTTCAAGAATTAGAGAAACTCAAATCACGTTTTTTTGCCAATCTGTCGCATGAATTCCGAACTCCTCTGATGTTGATCACCGGTCCCATCGAACAATTGCATAGCGGGTCTTTCAAGGGCAATGTGAAAAAGACATATGAATTAATTTCCCGCAGTAGCCGGCGTCTCATGGAATTGATAGATCAGTCCTTAGCTTTATCTCAACTGGAGGCGGGAGTGCTAGCACTGCGAGCCCGGGAAGAGAATTTAATTCCGTTGTTGAAAGGCCTGGCATATTCATTTGACTCTCTGGCAGAGAAAAAGGGAATCCAGATTAAATTTGATAGCGATAGCGAACAATGCCTAGCCTGGATTGATCATGATAAATTTGAAAAAATAATTAATAACCTGTTATCGAATGCCATAAAATTCACTCCTGCTGGTGGGAAAATTAATATTCGAATTACCACCCTCTCCGAGGCACCAGCCAGTTTTTTACAAAAAAGCAGAGATGATTATATTTTTATTTCCATCACAGATACCGGTATTGGAATTCCTCCCGAACAACAAAAAAAGATTTTTGATCGATTTTATCAGGTTGATAATTCCTTACAAAGAAATGTCGGCGGTGTAGGAATTGGACTGGCGTTGGTAAAAGAGTTGGTCGATCTACATCATTGGCACATTTCGGTGCAAAGCGAACCAGGAAAAGGAAGCACTTTTACCTTGCAAATTCCCAGAGGTCGATCTCATTTAAATGATAGCGAAATCATCCTCGAAGAACAAGAAATTCAGAAAAAGCAGGTAGAAATTCAAGATCAGGTTGAATCGGCAGATGCTTATACTGGGTCAAAAGAAAAAGATTCAACTCAAATAAAAAGTAGAGAGCCGGCAAGTCAGCATAGACCAACCATTCTTATCGTGGAAGATTCTGCCGATGTGCGCTATTATTTATCGACCATTCTGGCCACTGAATATAAGTTGTTAGAGGCAACTACCGGCGAAGAAGGATTAAAAAAGGCGATGGATGCTGCTCCTGATTTAATTATCAGCGATATCATGATGCCGGTAATGGATGGAATAGAATTTTGCCGACGCCTGAAGTCGGATATCAATACTTCACATATCCCCATTATTTTATTAACTGCCAGAGCTTCTCATGAAAGCCGATTGGAAGGATTAGAAACAGGTGCTGATGACTATTTGATTAAACCTTTTGAACGACGGGAATTACTGGTGCGAGTGAAAAATTTAATCGACCAGCGTCAACGATTGAAGGATAAATTTAAACGAGAGTTGCTGGTTGAACCCTCGACGATTACAGTTACTTCTCTCGATGAGGAATTCCTTAAAAAAGCCATTGCGGTGGTGGAAAAAAATTTAAGTGATCCTGATTTTGAGACAGAATTTTTTGCCCGAGAACTTTTTGTAAGCCGAAGTCAACTCCATCGCAAGCTCACCGGATTAACGGGACAAACGCCAGGAGAATTTATTCGCACCATTCGATTGAAACGGGCCGCCCAGCTCCTGCAAAAACAAGGTGCCACGGTGTCAGAAGTCGCCTACGAAGTCGGTTTTAATAACCTCTCCTATTTTGCCAAAGCATTTCGTCGACAATTCAATTGCTCCCCATCTGAATATCTGGAAAAATCAGAATAATTTTTTTTATCCACGAATGACTAATCGCTAGTTATCCATTCTAATTCTTTCGTGTGAATTCGTGCTATTCGTGGACAATATAAAAAAATCTCATCCACGAATTTCACTAATTACACAAATGATCAATCTCTAGTTACTCATCCTGATGCTTTCGTGTGAATTCGTGGCATTCGTGGACAAATCATGATTCATCCCTGCAAATGCAACACCAGTGTCAAAGATTGACACAGGAACGTTAGCGGAGCGCATTTCACTTCTCGTAATTTTAAGTGGAATAAAATTGCGAGGAGTATATAGAAATGTCAATTTTATCGTCAGCGGTTATCATCGATTTACCCATCGAAGAAGTCTTTTCATTTATTAGTGACTATCACAATGACTGGAAATGGCGTTCCCATCGGATAGATTTTTTGAACATAAATGACAACGATTCCACCCTGCTCACAATGAAACAAAACTATTTCCCTTTATTTAATAAAAAAATAAATACCCATCTCAAAGTAATCGATTGTAATCAAAACCAACATATTATTTCACGATTTCAGCTCGGTAAAATTCACCTCACCGATGAACGCTATGTCATTTCTTTAAAGAACCATTCTACTCATTTTCACTATGTATTAAAAATCGAATCATCCGGCATCTGGAAAATCATTGAGGCACTGTTTATCCAGAGATTATCACACGATGTGACCAGGGATCTGCAATGGTTGAAAGAAATGATGGAGAAATTATCCATACCTTTACAGAGCGAGGCCAACTCTGGTTTCAAACAATTCAATGCCAATGAGACTACAAATTTACTGGAAATGGTTTAGGGCTACCTAAAATCAATCAACAGAAAACTATTCATTCATAAGGAGGATTGCATGACCAGAAGAAAATAAGTCAGAGAGAGGTTCATTTATGGTAAAATTATAGTTTAGTATGTGAAATTAGGTTAAAACAAATTATGGAGAAAAAAATGATTAATAATTCAGTTAAAAAAAGCAACAGAAGAAGTATTATTCATGCTTTATTTGTACTCTTTGTGATTTTTATCATTCCTTCTTCGATGATGGCACAGCTTTCTGGTTCATATACTATTGGTAGCGGTGGCAATTACACCACCTTTACCGCTGCCGTTAGTGCTCTGAATGCTCAGGGGGTGAACGGTGCCGTTACATTTAATGTCATCAGTGGTTCTTATAATGAGCAAATTGAAATTAATAATCTTACCGGAAGTAGTGCCACTAACACAGTCACTTTTCAAGCGCAGAGTGGAAATGCAGCCGATGTCATTTTGAGTTTCGCTCCTACTTCTTCTGCAAATTATATCGTCCATTTTAATGGGGCAGATTACATTACTTTTCAACATATGACTCTGACTGCCACCGGCACTTCTTATGGAAGAATTTTTGTTCTGGGCGACAATGCCAATAATAATCGAATTCAGAATTGTATTTTAAATGGAGTCACTACTACTGGTCCTAATAATAATCTGGCAATAGTATTTTCTGATCCTACCACCATTAATTCAAACTCACTCATAATCAGCAATAATGTTTTTAACAATGGCAGTACTGGAATTATTGCTGAGGGAGTAAATACCACCAATTTAGCCTCCGGCACTCAGATTCTGAATAATACCTTTAGCAATGTGCGACGCGGAATTGAACTCAACTATCATCTGGCGCCGGTGATTAGCGGCAACACCATCACCGCCCTCTCGGATCGCGGCATCGAG